>Ga0116231_10007493_pt1 | contig 19910 bp, 13 predicted proteins | sample S1TSphgellanicum_2_FD_89695 | JGI IMG/M metagenome (GOLD analysis project Ga0116231, IMG submission 89695) | Host-associated microbial communities from peat moss isolated from Minnesota, USA - S1T2_Fd - Sphagnum magellanicum MG | ecosystem: Host-associated > Plants > Peat moss > Unclassified...
GCGAGGTGTTTTGCCCCTTTCTGTCGAGCTCTGAACATTCGGGAGTCCCGGAAGACTCCCAACCTCCAACTTTTCCAAGTGTTGGGCTTCACCCCCACACTTGGCCAAAGTGGGGTTGCGACAATACTACAATAATAATGTGCCTTTTATCTCAACCCCAAAACATGTATGTTTTTTTATCCCTTTTTTCCCCATGTTCTTTCCCCACCTATAAGTACAATGTGAATCCCTATTTAATAAGTGTTTATGACAAGTGATCTAGGGACATTGTATGTTTTTACAAAGTATGCCACCCTATGTGCCATTTTTGTCCCTTGATTTTCCCAATTCAATGGCAGTTTTGTTGCACATGTAATAGCTGCTTTAAAGGACCAACTCAACTTGGCTTTCATGAACTTTTTTGATTAGTCCAATGAAACTTTGATAAACCATTCAATAATTTAGGGGCTTTGAACTCAAGAAAGCCTCGGATAACGAGTTAGACTATGAGTTTAAAAGGGTTTGTCCAAAGGGTTTAATCTTTTGCAGCAAAGACATAAACTCATGTCTCACTTCTAGCCTTTGATTTAATATTGGAATGTGTTATTTTGTGATTGTAAAAGCTTTCCCCCATTCTATTGCCTTTTTGACCCCTTGGTTTGAACTTTCCATCTAAAGTAAACCATTTTCCTAAAGAATATCTAGAGAATTTATCAAATGGGCTTGAATGTTCCCTTGGTTTTTTATGAAATGCATGGAAATAATGTAAGTAAATGTCCAACTTTTATGCCTATCCATTGCAATCTAAATTTGAGGCCAAAGGTGTAGTGCAAACCGTTATGTGTAAGTACCTCTTTGATGCTTCTTGGACTCTTGGTTGCTTGTTCCTTCCTCACTCTCTTGCTTAATGCGTCTACCAAGTGTTTGCAATGTCATGTGAGATTGTAACTTTGGTTGTCCAATTGGATGTTTGATTCTTTCCAATGTTGTTTGCAAAGTAGCTATCTAATTCTTCATTACTAGCTGCTCTACATGTCGCAATGCCTCCTCATGTTCCTTTTTTCCTATTTGTCGCATCATATCAGAGATCATCGTTTGACAAGCCATGACTCTTCAATAATATGACAAACAACTCTCCCTACAAAGAATTTGCAATGTTTGGAATTAAAAAAGAATGTTTCCAACTCTACTTAGCAACATGGATCTTGATCTTGACAAGATGTGAACATCATTTGTACATCCATGCATTCAACTACATTCATTCATACATCAAACGAATTTTATTATAAATTTTCATTTTGATTAATGAAAATTTTATTAATTATTTTTTAAAAAGCATTTTTTAAAATAATGAGTTATTCATTTCTAATGTTCCAAACCTGACCTGACCCAAGGCTACGATACTTAAAACACCAATCCATTTTTTCCTTTGTATTTTGGGGACACTTTCCCAACCTCAATTTTCTTGAGGACATGATTTTTTAAAAAAAAGACATACCAGTCTGGTGGGGGGGGCCTTCTGGCTTCTGGAAATTAATGTCCAATCTGGAGAATAACTTCCGAAGGCCAGAAGTTCTTATTTCTTTTCTTTTTTTCATTTAAAAATTTTTATTTCTAAAAATATGGACTGGTTCTGTACACATGTGAAGCTTCCATATAGAGGGCCTTCCAGACAGAACAAAGACCTGTAGATAAGCAAGTCATGTGTATGTGGGGGTAAGTATGTTTGCATGGAGTGATGCTTGAGGCCATTATTAATAAGGTGAGCACAGACGTACTTAACAAGAACACATGATGAGTCAGAAACTGTGGAGAGAGTTTGTGAATCTTCTTGCGGGATTGTATTATTTCATGACAGGCACGGTGGTGTTGCTGAAGAGGTAGGTATATTCTAATGTCCTGTTGTTGTTAATTAGCTACGCGAGAGCTGAGGGCAGTGTCGCCTTTTTGTCCCTTCTCTCATGTGTTCAATGCCACCGTTTCTAATTCCCAGCTCCTCCTGTGGGTGGTGGGACCTTACTGCCTGACATCACTACAAAAGCTGCATACTTTTTTCCTTGTATATTCTGGTCACACACAACCCTAGTGTTGCATAACTCAGATCAAACTGAAGGCGTCAAACTTTCAGCACCAACTAACTATATACATCATGTGGGGGGCAAAAGGATTGTAACGTGTAGCTAGCTCACTAGGAAGTGATGAAGTGTAGTGTAAGTCCAGAGGAGCATGGAGTTCACATAATAATGGCCAGGGCGAATTGATCCCCACATTGGAATCATGGTAAAAACCCCAAAATCCATTTAAATGGCCAAATTAGGCCTAAAAAATTACCACCCTCCAAGGTGGGAACCAAGGGAGGCTATTTCAGGGGCTCTCACTCCAAGGGAGTTACCAATGTAATGCCCACCTGATGAAACCACGCAATGAAGTGTTGATGGAGAAAGGAAACGCCCCCATGACGCAACCATGATTTCTCAAAACTTGCAAATGAAGAACCAGAATTCTTGATAATAAGGAAACCCAATGCCCCCAATGAAGAACTGGAACTCTCTCCCACCCTCCCAGGAGGGAAATTTCCCTTTGTACATCTGGCTCCTCCTTGTGTTTTAAAAAAAAAGTTGCCAAGGGCATTATGACATGATCAGCACAGCACGTATGCCTTAAAAAACAGCTCCACTAGCAGCAGTAAACTTGCCTGCCCATACATGGTTCAAGTAAGTAGCCAAACATATAGAAGGATTTATTTACAAAAAATATTTTCAGATTTTGCTTGTAGCCAAATTTGGCTACATATTCCTGTGAATCATCACCACTTTGGCTATAACACAAATTTGCCAAAAGAAAACACTTAATTACAGGGCGAACCCCAGTTTCATTTTATTTGAAGGGTGTACATAATCCAAAGTACAGTGAACATAACACCATTTTACCTGTGTCACTGGAACTGGACCTGATCTAAGAAAGTGTCCGTCCACCAGGTAAATGCACTAAATTAGAAAAGAAATATGGGCCAAAGGAAGATTGTACGTTGTACCACTCCTGCTTGCTTTATGCACTGGGGCACTTGGATGATAATGGCGAGATCATTTTGAGTCCTCGAGATGCATGATAGAGACAGAAGGAAATTATGAGCAAAATGACCTGTACACTTTATTTTGGATGAGGATGAAGTATAGCAGTCAAAGAGTGTGAAACCCAGTTTGAGCTTGTAGATATGTCCACGATACAGTGGCCTCTGGGATGGCCAATAATAGGATTTTTGATTTGCTGAGGTGATGACATTTAAATAGTCTCTCACTTTATACTGTTCACTTCTGCATGCTTATTGGTGGGGATGGAGGAAAAATTAACACTGTATGTTGGATGTTGATAGAGGCCCAAATAAAGGGTAGGGGCAGAGTAGCCCTCAAAGGAAAGTGATTGTTTGCATTGAAATCTTTTCTCCTTAGGTTTTTTTGGGAAAAATTACCCATTTGGCACATCAACATTCCAGAGATTGTGGGCTGGAATTGAAACATCAAAAGTGGATCTTATATGATGGGCATTGGGTAAAAGTCTAGGGCAAAATGAAGGAGGGGCGAAGAGGCAATTTTTTAACCCCTAAACGTCAGACAGGCTCAATATGGGGGCTGCTTTTCAGTGTAAATTCTGACTGTCCTGACATTTAGGGTTTAACTTCATTGTCCGAGCACTGCAGTCAGCATCAATGACAGTTGTTTCTATCCAGTACGAGCAACTCCACTGGTGCATGGTACAGCAAATTTTGGATGAACAAAAGTCAAAACATGCCAGTTCGGCTCAGCAAAATGATATTGGCCCAACACTTTTTCACACGTTTTTGAGACTAGCAAAAGGCGCAGCAAAGCCAATTGTTGACTGGCTACATAGTTTGATTGGTTGGGTGGGGGGTTTAGTAGTCTCTGACCTTTTGCCATTTTGAACAACAAATTTAATTTGAGCAATGATTTTTGCTTTCTTCAATAACTAATACATAAATATTTCTGGAAAGGATACTATGTGTAAGGTAACATACCTGAAGCTGTAAAACAAAACCTCATAACAATTCAATTTCTTCTAGTTTTGTTGTGCTCAAAAACAATTTTGCCAAATCCACAAAATGTTAGCAAAAGCTTGTAAAGTGAATATATCATATATCGAAATGAAAACAGTTTCAAAACATTTAATGATGAAACCTGCCAAACTTCATTAAAAGAAAGCACCCAAGAAAGGGAGAGAAAAAAAAAGGGGTAAGGACCAAAGTCCAGGTAGGCAAATAGCCCATTTAAGAAATAAGGGAACCACTAAGTACCAAAACTTTCACTAGTAGCATGAAGCATATCAACTATAGAAAGGGGAGGTTAACTTGATAAAACTCTAAGCTTGAAAAAACCTTCCCCTATAGTAACAACCCGCCTCAAAATGGAAATGGCTTGCACTTTCAATAAAGCCATCAACATTTTTTATCTATAAAAAGAGTGCAACATCGATAAAGGAGGGCTTCTAGTGCCCTTTGTTGTCCACGCCATGTTAGCCCATCGATGAAAAAAGTTGTCAGATTGTTCGTGAAGACATCCAAAAACTTCTATGGTGAAAGGAAAAAACACATCCATTGGGTAACAATTGTAATAAAGTCGTTCCTTCACTTAAGTTGCCACTACCACAACCACCCCACGAAAAAAGCCACCTTTGATACCAAGTTTGTTCAAATGGGGTCGACAATGACAACATTGGCCAAAGTGTGAATGCTATCAATCAACAAAACAATGTTGATCCATTGATAAAAGAATTGAAAAGAAGGTGGCCGAAGAATGTGGGTTTGTTCTTGCAAGATGTGAAACCTTACATCTCTCACAATGGACATAAAAACATCTCGAATGACATTATGGGATGTAGTCTTCTCCCCACCATGGGTGCAATGGAAGAGGTGGATCCCCATGGGGTTTAACGGATGGCCACAAATGTAATGTGTCAAACCAAGAACCAAAGGATGGGGTAGGCCTAATCTGGTCCACAACACATAAGAAAAAACATTTAAAAGCAGATGAAAACATAAAATGATAGGGTGAGCAAATAGTCAAGCTTTCATGCTAAGCCTTGCACATGATGCGAGTTAGAAGACATGTCAAAAATGATGCTGGAAAACGAATGGTCATTTAGTTCCCTTCTCTACAAGTTGTTCAAATGGGGGTAAACATGTTGTCGTAGCTAGGGGAAGAAGCTTCCGAAACAACCTCAAGTGCACCTAAAAGGGTAGCAAACCCAAATAGTCACCCCAATAGCCTCCAATAGGAACAAACATGAATCTAACAAGAATCTAAAAGTAATGACAAGCACTACTAACACCCAACTCCCCAAATAAACCCTTGATGCAATGGTCTCTGCAAAAATGAGGCCTATCTTGCCACTAAAAATGGGGAGCAAAACATGCTGACACACCAAAAAAAACCTCTGGACATTCAAAATAACATGAATTTAAAAGCCTCTCAAAAACTTGCATGAGAATTGAATTGAAAGAAACAAGTTGCTGTTGAAAACTTGAGAGGAATGGGAAAGCATGAAGCAAATAAGATTTGTGTGTGAAACATCAAGATAGGATCATTTAAGCATTGTACAAATGAAGTTCCCCAAAAGGAAAGTTGATAAAGTTTAGGGTATAATGTTCATTCCATAGAAGGGTAATGATCAAGATACAAGAAGCTTTCACCATTATAGGAACATAAAAAGTTCAACTACATGTTTGTCATACCTATAAAATTGGTTTTTGACAATTAACAAGCTCCCACATTTTACAAAGTTTGAACTTCAAATTCTCATTGTATTCATCACTTTTTGAAGCATATGGAATGTTATATTTTTGTCTTTTAGATGATTCCTATAATTTCACAATTATACAAAGAATTTGACTTTTTTCAAAACTCTACTCTAGTTTTTTAGAATTTTAGTATTATGTATTTCTCAAATGTCTAATGTAATTTCTCCTACCGATAATAAAAAAGACTCTAATCACCAACAACATTAGTACAACATAGCAACGTTATTGAAAATAGAACATAATCATTGGAACATACCATCATTATTAAAAACATAACATTATCATTTTTTATGTAAGTCAAACTTGAATAGAATTAAAGAAGTACATACACCAAAAATAGAAAAATATAGCAATTGAAAAGTTGGAAAAAAGAAGGAAAAGATGGTCCAATAAATCTCCTACCATTTTACACTAAGTAGTAGCAAATTTTAATTTTTCTTACTTTGTTTATGCCCTTTCCTCAACATATGCTAATTAAAAGCAAGTGAAGTAAAATGTGGATTTCATACCTCCTATAGACCATCGTGTGATCCAAAGATCTGCAATTGACACATACACCCATGCTTAGACTAAATGAAAGCTATTGAATCCAAACCCAACATTTTTGGGGCTCAATATGGGTTCAATATGGTTGAAAATGGCAAAAGGTATTAGTGTGGTTGTTTGTTCAATTTGGCCAATACATTGAGCAAAAAATTACATACCAATGTGGTTGGGGATTTATCATGGCCAATAAACAAACCCTAAAAAGTCCCAAAATCTTTTCAACTTGTTTTGAAACATTATAACTATACCATGATTAGACTAAATCAAGGTCATTCATCCAACAATTTTTGGGTTTAATATGACACTAAAAGGCCTCACTCAAAATGGTGAAACATATCAATATGACTTGTGGTTGAATGAAAAATTACCTCATAATGTGGGTACAAATTTGTCATGGCCAACACAATGAACAAAAAATTATATGATAAAAATCCCAAATCCTGAATTTCTTTCAAAGAATTACAAGTATCCCATTATTAAACTAACATTAATAGGACGTTGAAAGAAAATGATCATATTTATGACTGAATTTTTAAAAATATCAAGCAAAAATGACTATGGTCGCTAGAGTTGTGTCAAACAATTTTGTTTTGAAACATAGATGTGTTAAACATCACATGGCACTTCATTTTATTGAGTTGTTTCAAAAAATTGCCAATGTGAATGTCCACATAGATTTACATATGGCAAGGGGAAGATGACTTAGCCTCATCAAGAGATTTATTGTTGAGGATATATAGATATAAATAAATAAATGTTTATTTATTTATTTATGAATTTCAGCCATGCCATTCACCACATCAATGTAATTGTAAATGTTGTGCAACATGTTTCATTTGATAGGCGGTCCTCAAAACCATCCAACCACAACTTCAACTTATGATATATTATGTCATTACATAAATATAGAGATGTACATTTCAAGCTTGTGACATTACCATATTATTATATTATTATATTATTTCTATTAGATCACATTTATATTAATTTTATAAATTAAAATAATTTCATAAATTTTATAAGTATCATTTAATAGTTAAAAAAACTTATCATTCATAATTTTCAAATGTAAAGAAAACTTTTTGGATCATAAATTCAAATATACTTTTAAATTAAACTAGTTGGGATGCTCATGGTTCCCACAAATGGAGAAAAGCATCATCATGTGCATGCATGATTATTAAAGGTGTTTGGTCAAGTTTATACCCAATTTTTTTCTATTTCATTTTCTCTCACCACCATATTGACTTGTTTCAATTGCTCATGATCATATTGAATTGATGTTTCAATTTTCATGAATATATTCAATTTTTATTTCAATTCTCACACAAAAAACAAATGAACACAATTCAAAGACTTCATAAATACAATGGAGATGAAAATGCACATGACATGTGTTTTTTATGTCCATATTAGTCAATGGGTATTAGTTTCCATAATTCCATAAAAATTAAAATCTCTTTAATTTCAAAATGTAAAGATATTACATCAGTTTACAAATTTATTTCAAAAATTTCATTATAATGCTTTTCAATATGCATACACCTACATGTAAAAAAAATTAATTGAAAAAATTAAACATTAATTCCACTTAATTTTCATTGCTTGTACCTTGGTGTATTAGTTATTAAAAATCAAAACTAGAGAGGGAAAATGATTAAATTGGGAACATAATCATAATCATGGATTCATGTTTCTCATGTACCATACCAATGATTGATAATTGGTAGATACATGTCAAAATAATCAATTTATTGAAAAAAAATCCAAGAGTTCTAATTTGAATATCATACCTATGATAGATAATTGTTTTTTTAATAAATGTTGTTTGCCATTTTTTTCATGGAAAATAGGATAATGGATTGTCCAATTGTCATGGCTAGATGATTTTGAATTTGCAATTAAAAGTATTGTTGTCTTTAAATGCATTTTTTTAAATCAATATGTTAAATTTGAAAACTTGTGCTTACACATATTTACATGCAAACGTGATTGAAGTTCATGTTTTCTTCACAATCACATCAACATTAAGGAACAACTTTGTTAGGTTCCACCATTTGAAGATCAAGAACTTTTCTATCCATCTTTATGCAAAATTTGGAAAATGAAATTTGGATGTTGCATTATAAGTGAAAACTTTCACTTCCATGTAACTCTTTATCATTGTTGTTGGACCCCAAAAAAAAGTTGATGATCAATTTTGAGCTTGTTATAATAGATGAAAAAACAATGAATGATTATGTTGTTTCTTTGTTGAGAGCGAATAAAATTTTCATTATTCTCATCAATTAATTAATGTGCACAAAATACAATGTTAATATTTCAAAACATCCACAAGTGAAGTTTTAATTTGGTTCATTCACTTTGGTTTATTCAATTAAGCTTATTTTATTAATTTTTATTCATTACTTAATAAAAGAAAAAAATCATATTGAAATTGTTATATATTTTTTAATTTTTTAAAAATTGACTCCTAAAACATAGATAGTACTTTCAATCACAAACTATCCTTATATTGTTGGTGATGCCTTATTTGATTTACAATACAAAACATTTAGTACTACAATGAAAAGAGGTGTAGTTCAACGTAACTTGCAACAAGTTTTATTAGAAATTGATTCAAGAGTTGAATATTATTTTACATTTCACTTTTATCTCGATGAGTTTGCATGGTGTTAATTCTACAAAACTTATTTTTTAAAAATGGAATGTAGTGCAACAAACGAAGGTTTATGAACTAATTTCATCATTTTTTGGTGAAACCAATCTTGGTCCAAATTTTTTAAGGTGTACCAAAATCTCGTCATAACATCACCATTTTCTATCTTTTTTACCTAGTCCATTTTTATCATGTAAAGACACATTTGTGGATCATTATGATGGAATCTAGAATTGTAACGGTTTAAACTATAGTCATTTTGAAAATTTTGACAACTTTTGATTCATTATTTTTTACGGAGATCAAAATATATGATAAAAAAAGACTACAATAAGGACTAGGCCCTTTTTGTCATGTGTGGTACATCTTAATGGATTTTCACCCATCCATAAAATGTCCATTAGAACTGTGGTCTACAAGGACATGCCAACTACACATGAATGTGGGTGATGAATTTGCTACAAATAACAAACTTATTTTAACATATCATGAAAGTATGAATGGTCACTTTGAATTGGTGCATTTTTTTGGATTTTCCAAGTTATATAGATTCATTATGTCATAAATTAACAAAGCCTACCCAATTTTAAGACAAAATCCAAAAAACATTTAAACAAATGTTTATGCAATTAAAATTGCAACATTATGGGCAGCTAACATTAACACACAATTTATTTTTAACCCATATGATGCATGTTATTACACACCATATTTAACAAAGATTGATGAATTTATCACCAATGACTTTTGAACAATCATTAAAAGAAATAAAAATGAGAATGTTGATATAAACCAAAAAACTCAAAAATTAAACAATGCTTTTAAAATGCACAACAAATGTTTGTTCAATTAAAAACTTAAATTATTTTATCTCCACCTCTTTAACATGCTTCAAAATTATCTATGTTCTTGAATACTCGCCCCCAAATGAACATGTTTTTTTGTTTTCAAATCAAGTAAAAAACTAAAAGAGATGCCATTAAGTTCCACAAATATCAAAACATATTCTATAATTGATAAATATATGAAACAACATGAAAACATACATAACCTAAGTTTAAGCACATTTACAACATGTTATTATTCAAATCAACAAAAAATCCCAAAAAGACACGTTCATTTAATAATTCGATATGTAAATTACAACAAAAATTGAAATCCAAAAAACACCATTGACTAAAAACAAAAGTTGATAAATGTGTTTTAAATGAAATACAATGTTCAAGAACAACTATGAAATGGCACTTTCTATCCCATTTTTGGATTCCTTCAAGAAAACACACATCATAATATGTATTGCTTCATTATGAAAATATTGAAACAAATCACAAATTGTAAACATCTCACATTTTGTGCCTTAATGAGACAAAGTTGAAAACAAAATAATACTACCCATCCATCCATATATAAATCACCCAAAATATGCATCTATTAAAATTCATTGAATCCAAGGAACCATGTTATTATATGATAAAATTATGATATTACATTCAAGTGAACAAAAAACCATACTAGGAGTGGAGTTCATAACAACATTTAACATGAACACATGCAATACACATAATCACAATTTATGAACCCCCACATTTATCTTTGACAAAAATAGTTCCACACTTCAACAACTAATATCAAATTCTCCAACCTTATGTCCCACAATTATATTAGGTGACTTTAATGTGGATGCTTTGAAAACCCAAAGCCAATAAACAATCTAGTTGTTTGAACTTGTGATGATGAATAAAATGAAACTCAAGAATTTCATAAATGCACTATAATATATGGCTCACAACTTGATCATACATTGTCAAATGCCCCACCTAAAGAATGCATATCAAGAACAATTGAGGTTATCTAGGAATACCATAACCCAATTCATCTTGCATTCAAATTACCTAATCACATAACATGATTTCAACAAATAACCTAACTTCCAAATTCAACCTCCAATAAAAGGCAAAACCGTTATGCATTACACTTCTTGTTTATTTTCCAACCTTCTTCTCCTTTACAATGGGTGGACATTATTCTTTGCCCCTTCCAATCACCCTTCCTTCTAGCATGGGTTAATAAATTTTCTTTTCCTTTTCAATCACCCTCTCTTTTGAAATTGATTGACAATTTGTTTCCCCTCTTTATTTGAAAGGAGCAGGTATTCCTTTTCATTACAATCCTCTTCATGAGGCCTTAGTTTAGGCTTATTCATGCATAGATATAGCAACTTCATTTAATTTTCATATTCTTCAAGTATGAAGTATATATTGACCATCCCACATGTGAAAATCACAAGCATCCCAACTATTTAAAATAGTAATTAAACAAAAATTACAAAGGAACAATATAAAATGAAATGCATATTTTAAAATAGATCTTTTTAAATGATAGAATATAAAATCATTTGAACATTTTATGTCCCTACATACATTGAGAGCTTTAAAGTCAAAGTACTTAGTCTTTTAAGCTAGTAGTAAGTTTGACATTTCACAATGTGAAAACATATTTGAAATAATTATGAAAATGACTCATGGAATCTTTTGCATAAATCATTCACCATGTCAATATTATGGCAAGTGTTTTAAAACCATGCCAAAGGACTATTGATTGATAAATATGACATGATCAAATGATTTGAGGGAAAGCTCACAACCTTTAACTAGGCTTAGAAGCTTTTACCAAAAAAAAAAGTTTGCAGCCTTAGAACCCAAAAACACTCCAATTTGTTGTTGTATGATATCCTTCAATTATGCACCTTCCTAGTTCTACAAATAGCTTGGATGTAATTTGAAAGATTGGTACCTTGTCATTCAGAAGCCCATGGCGATTGGAAATGTAAGCTCACTCCTCACTTTCAACATGCCCAATGCTTCAAATGATCAAGCTTATGTTCATGCATGACATGCACCAACTACCCACTATGTTTGTAGGTTCTATTGCAATACCCAGTTGGAACAACAATGACCCAAGCAAAAGGAAAATATAACATTTTTTCCCAATCTACTTCACATGAATTGCCCACAACACCAAAAATTTGCACAGTATCAAGCTCAGAGCTCTGCAATAGAGAAGTTGAATTGCCATGAAATAAATAAAACATTAAATAAACTTTAATGACAACTAAATTGGCCATTCCTTTGGTTCTTCAACCAAGCTTATTGCTTTGACTATTTATGAAGTCCAGGATTTATGAGTCCACAACATGGAAGTGCTTCATCAGCTGCATCAATTTTTTCTATTTTAACTATTACAATTTCCAACCATTGTTATGCCCCAACTAAGGCATCAAATACATCTTGCAAAAAAATCCCTTCTTGACGTTTTCACCATACTTTGTACAAATCTCCAATTGGCTTGTAAAGCACTCAAAAAAAAACAATCGGTAGCTTGTTTGGAGGCACCTTATATCTATGAACATCCCTCCTAAAAAAACATATTCATAGATATGCAAAATATTTTACAAAAACTTCAAAAAACATGCTTTCAAGCTCCCTCATCATTGTAGGTTGGATATCCTAAAATGCTCTTCCCTAGGATAAAGACAAGAGAACCAACAATTAAGGTCTTGTTGGATTAAAAATCAATAATCAATTACACTCAGAATGCATATTCAAAAGGATCTTAGATCTTACACATAAGATCCCACTATAGGGACCAAGGTTAAATTCTATGTTCACAACGTAGGTTTTCAAATCATGTCTCTCTTAAGGTCACCCAAATATCAAAGCAAAAGACTTCTGAGAGCTTTACAACTGGAGGGAGATCCAGCACTAAATAATTATGAGTTTAAAAATTCACAAATTTTGAGGAATTATAAGGTGTACATAATAAGGAGAAAATATACCTTAATAATTTCTTCATGATTGCGTCAAAATCTTAGGGGAAAATTATCTACATAGTGCACAGGCCATTGTCCTGCTGCCTGTGGAGATGCAGTACACCATAGGATACAGGCATACCTTTGTAATGCTTGATGTCAAAGGTGTTGCACTGGTATACAGCATCTCCACCTGCCCATCAAATAACACATCACAAACCCTCCACAAAGGAGAAAGGGAAAAACTTCATGCAAACACAATCGAGGCACCCACCTTGAGAACATCCCCCAAAAGTGTCATCTTTGAGACTTGATTCTTGACAGAAGGACATGCCTGGAAGGCTCTTGATCATACATTCAGGCTGGATGCTAGCTGCATGTAATATGCAAACATCTAGTTGAGAATTCAGTGTGTCAACCAATGAAAAGTTTTAGTGCTATACAGTGGCAAGGTGCATAAAACCATGATGTTTGTTACATGTGTGAAGTGCAACTGGTGGTCTGGCACCAGTTATGAGATATGTATGGTTGTCTAATTAAAATTACAGCTCAGTTCACAAGACCCATGATGTACATACAACAGGAGTGCAATCTGTCAAACCATGGCATTGCTGAAAGAGCTACAACATTTTACATCCAAACCTCAAGTAACAGATTGTTGATAAAGTACTCACACTTTCTCTAGTTGGCAAGACACATGGGTTGCTATTATTACTGATGCAAGCACAGATTGGAAGTGCATAGGGACTTCAGAGGATTCTGTTGAGAGCCTTGCATAGAATGTCAGTTCTCTGGAAGGCACATTTTGATCCCCTGCAAGAGAAAATCAAGATTAAGAATATCACATATTATCCAAAAACATGGCAAGACCATATAAAACTACCCGGTCAAGAACCAATATCCAGTGCCCAATGGTCAGTGCATTAGTCCATCAACAGGGAGAACTGTAAAGCTCACAGCCCAATACTGGCATTTGTGGCCAAGAGAAATGCCAACTGTAAGAATTGGCTTGTCTTTAAGATAGCAAGGTGCATACCGAGTTTTGCTTGTGGACACACACAGTATATTTATTAAATTTTGCACCATATCAGCAATGAGCATGTGGCCATACACAATGCACTGAACTTGCACAGAGTGTCAGGATTGCAGAGGAAAACAGCCAGAAGGGGATGCAGCCAACAACATGGGGGCCAATAGCAAATGGAGGGGTCACTGTAGTAGTTCATTTTGCTTCAAATAATTTGTTCAGGCCTTCTGGATTCTGCTAGAGAACCCTTCACACAAGGATCAACCAGAAGCATGTAGTTCGCCTAAAGTACACTCAGCAACACTGAGGCTTCCAACTTGGACAGAGGCCTTGCAAAGCACTGTTGAAGAGTGAAGGACTAGGTTCTAGGTCATTGCAGGGAGAGCTTCTTCTAGATTACTTGAAACCCATGATGGAAGTACCAACAATGTCCTGCATTGCAGAACATGCGAACCCAATCTGAATTGATCATGCTAACCAACGTGCTACCATTCACAATTTCATAAAAGTGTGACAAGTGGGACATCTTGTTGGGTTCACTAAAGGCACTGTTGAACATTGTAGTTGGCAGACTACACTTATGTGACAAAGAGAAGTAGACAGAGTTCAAAAGAGAACAAAAGGTCAGGGTCCGATGGAGCAGGTTAGATAAAAGAACAAACTGAGCAAAGAGCACAGATGATAGAGAAACGCTACCTATTATCTTGGTTACAAGTATGTCATTTTTGGTGTAGGAAACAGTCAACATTTCAACGCCATATAGACCATACAGTCCACTCCACAAGCCTCTGAGCTCCTGTCCAGTTTCAGCATCCATGTAGGAAACGTAAAAACATGCCGGTTTGGCTCAGCAAATGGGTTTTGGCCACAACACCCCTAAGCAGCAGAGAGAAACACACACCACCTCCGGCCAGGCTGACCCCCCCTGCAAACTTCAAACTAGCACTACTTAAATTACGTATAATAGGAAATGTATGTGACCCTGCAGAAAAGAGAAAACATGTCGGTTTGGCTCAGCAAAGTGGTTTTGGCCACAACACCACCAGCAAGCAGGAGAGAGAAAGACTCAGCACCCCAGGCCAGGCTGCCCCTCTTCAAACTTCAAACCAGCAGTACTTAAATTATAATAGGAGATGTATGCTACCAGTTTTCACTTGCTTCAAGCTTTTCAAGTCACAGATGTATAGTTTACAAAAAGAAATTATCAGATGAGTCAGTTTGTCAGTTCGTCATCGCTACAGGGCTTTCTGTTCAAGGTTGTAACAGTTTTTGTAGGATCAATCTTGTTGCCTTCTCAATTAGAGTCCTGGACCCGGGTCCACCACAGTACGGGACCTCAGTGCTGAGATGGAGGAGCAAGACAGTGCGCGCAGGTTGGGAAAGTGTGCCGCGCAGTAGACAGACAAACAGACGAGCGAGAGGAAGAAAGAAAGAGAGAGAGAGAGAGAGAGAGAGAGCGAGCGAGGGAAGCGAGAGTCCTCCGGGATCTGTCGCGGACGGGACGAGATGAGAGAGAGAAAGAAAAACTCTGGTGCTTGGGCTGTGCCGCCTGCCGCCTTCTGTTTTTCCAAAACCTCCACAGGTTTCCAAACTTCGGCAATACCTTTTTGTATAGGAGAAGGTCCCCCTACGGGACCCTTCCGGATTTGAGATCCCCCAGGCCGGTAGGTCGAAATTTGGAAGGCCCCCATAGTAGGACCTTCTCTTGCAGAAAGGAACGGTATTTCTTTCTTGTTTTTTGAAGTGACTAATCATAAAATTGGATCTTCTGAAATTTGTAAAGTCCTCAATACATGTTATACTAAACCTTCCGGATTTCGGAAGATCCAATCAAACTGAAATTAGTCGCAAGTAAATCTGAAGTAAGTCAGAGAAAGTCAAACATGACAAATTCAGGGTGCAGAGCACCTTGAAAATACAAAGGAAAAAAGATGCCAATGCTTTATGAAATTACAATGATTTCATTGCTTGGATAGCTTAAATAGATTAGATTTACCCCATTCTCAACTCCATCTTGGTTTGAAGAAAAGGCATGATCCTATTTGAGCTCCAAATAAGAAAGAAATAAGGCGTAGGGTTTCGAAACATGCATCAAGAAAAAGAAAAAAATGGGCCATAGAAGTGGATTGTCTTTTCCTTGGAAAGCCACTCTATTTGAGTAACAAGTCCATTAAAGGGCTAATTTAGGGGTTTTTCTTAAGGCATTTTTCCTTTTTTTTAAAACCCGGTCTATGACATCGATAGATTGAGGGACCAAGTCATCAAGGAAAAAAAATTGAAAATAGTAACAGGTTTAGTGGTATTAGAAGGTCTTTTCAAAGTGAATAAAGGTCAATGCAACATAAAATGCATACCTCATCAAAGCACTCAACCAACTAGCCATCCATGACCATCATGGTGTGTCCTACAAGTGTGTGAAGACACAATTGACTTTCCACCGCAAAATTAAATATCATTTGCAACTTTGTTGTACATGGTTTTTGAAGCAAATTGGGATCTTTGTGAAGAAGATAATTAGTCCACTACAATCGTTTTTTAGGAAACTTTTGTGCAACATTTTTTGTTCTAGATCTTGCAAGACTAGGAACAAGGAGTGAAGCTTGTAATGTTTTGATATTAGAGTGTTTAGGTCGTGTTAAACCAAGTGGAATAATGATTATGACACCCAAGCTTATAATGAAATTAAGGTTTGGTTTTAACATAATGCCCTAGGTGTGAAAGATGTGAACATTAAACAACATTTTCTAATGGCTGAAATTCATCCATAATGTTCATCCATAATTCATAATTAAATTTTAGTTAACTTTAAGTTAAATCTTAGTTAACTCCCAATTAAATCCTAGTTAATTTTTAGTTAAGTCATGATTAACTCTAGTTAAATCCTAGTTAATTTTGATTAACTTTTAGTTGATTTTCAGTTAAGTTTGAGTTAAATTTCAATTAACTCATAATCGACTTTCAATTAAAAAGGTTTTTGAAAAGCTTCCTTATTTGATGCACATATAAAAGCCCCCTTGGAAACTTTCTTGAACTAAGTCCCCAAAGGGGTATAAATAGGAGTAGGATTCCTCATTTCTTTTGAATTTTTTCAACACCAATTTTAAGCATGAATTTGCACCATAACTTTATCATTTATTTTTCATGTTTATGTTTGCGTATGTTAGCATAATAAAAATATGTTTCCATGTTTGTTTTGCACATTTCATGTTCTTGTTTTTTATTCATATGTTTTTTTTTAAAAATCACATAATCTTCTCTTGTTCCTTGTTTGAAAATTAGACTTAGACCTTTCCTTTAGCCTTTGTTCTTGTGTTTTTTTGTGTCTTTGACACTAACAAAGGACCCTTAGGAAGTTTTAGATTTTTTTCCTCTTATTTGTTTTAATCTTGTGTGGTTTATTTTGTAGATTTGGATTACCTTATGGCAATATTCAATCTTTAGAAAATGGGGCGCATTTTCTTAGTAGGCTTCCTTCTTCATGGGCACTAAACGTCCCATGTCCCCCCCATTCATCATGTCTCATTAAACTTCGTAGTTCCCATCGCCCATTTGTTTTATCATGAGCCACCACATACCCATCTTCCACTTCATCCCCATTCAAACCATGAATCACCCATTAGTTCCCCCTCCCATTCTAACAAATCACACACCACTTACTAATTCCCCCTACCAACATTTAACCCTTCGTGTGAACAAAAGACCTCAACCCTACACTTTCCCAAACCCCCCTAATCATGCACATGTAGAACCTTTTCCCTCTTCCATTCTATCAGCCCCTATAATTACTTATTATCAGACCCCCTAACCTACCCCCATCTCCTCAACATGCTTGTAACTTCCACCTAAAGTTTTTTGCCCCACATGTGCCCACATTAATTTATTAATGAAGGTTATCTCATTAACAACATTCTTATTAGGCATTTGATTCATCTAATCCAAACCCTTGTGACCATCCTAGTTCAATATCATCCCTTACTCCGACCCCATGTGCATCAACCTTGACTTAGGTTTCATCATTAAATGTATTCAAATCCTTTCATTTAAGCATTCGCAATTTTCGATTGTATAGCCACATCCCTACCACTTTATGGCATGATGTACAAGTGGCATTTCATTTTCCACTAAATAAGTTACACTAACAAAAAAACATGCATTTCTGACTATTTTTTGTGATTAAATTTTAGTCGCAAGAGACATGTTGCAACTAAAATCCTTTTAGTCGCCTAAGACAAGTCACATGTGACAAACTAGTTGCAAATGACAAAGGGTATTGTATGAAAGAAAAAATCAACAAATACATTTCATCCTTTGACTCCAATGTATACGTATTATCACATGCAATTAAAATGCAACTATTTTGGTCACAATTAAAGGCAAATCATGTGCTGCCATGTGTCTTAATATATGATTATTTAAATTATTATTATTATTATTTTGAAATAATCTAAGACGTTCAATTCAAATACTTGGATGATTTTATATTATGACATGTAGCCCAATGTAAATATGCCACGTGGCATAAAATTTAATTTAATTAAAATATTAATATTAAGTTGGTAGGTACCTAGGTAGGTACATAAACAGGTGCCTATGATCCTTACCTACTTACCTACCTACCTACCTACCTAAGTCAAAACGTAAGTAGGTAGGTTCTACCTTCCTATGTTAAATACATATTCATATAGGTAGGTACTTAGGTAGGTAAATACATAGGCCGACCTAGATGGGTAGGTCAAACTAAGTACCTACCTAACTAGATAGATAAATAGGTTGGCGAGGTAAGTATTTTAGAACTGTACATTATTTGTTTTTTTGTTTTGGGTTGAGCCTTTTGATTTGCTCAAACCATGTGCACAAATTTTTTTATGTGAAATTGGATGGGCATACCCCCCTTTGTTTATATAATGTTCAAAATAGGAATGAAGAACAAACAATATGGGATAAATTTTGAAGTTGCAACTTCCTTACAAACTAAGTTGCAATTCTAGAACTTTCTTCATGCCTTACTTTCTTAGTTTTTTAATTTTTAAACAATTCAAGTACTAGATAATTAAATAATCATTCAATTAATAATGATGAAATTTACATATATTTAAATTATAAATTACACACTACAAATATTCAGTATTCATTATCAATTACTTAAATAAGTAATAACTTATTAATGTTTAACAAACTAACTATCTAATTACTCACAAGTTATTAATACATGATTCATAAATAATAAAATATTTAAAAATATTTTATTACTTTTTAGAATCTGATTGAATTATATATATTATAATTAATGTAAAAACTAATCTAATGACTATAATTTTAAATTAAATATTTAAAATATTTATTTTAAAATTATAAATAATGAATTAACAATTTTTATTAAAAAGTAAATTCTTACACGAATTTTTTTAAAAATATTATTCAATTAATTACATTTACTGTATAATAACATTTATTGTTGTGAAAATTATTATAGGTCAAGTAATTTTTTTCTCTTGGTAATTATTAACTATAAATACAATAATTTGTTAAACATAACATTAATTTTCATAATTACTATAAAGTTACTATAAAATATTTATCATAGATGATTAATCATAGAATTTTTTAAGATAATATTATTATATAATAATTCATGAAATTAAAATCAGTAAAATAATTATTTTAACTACACTATAATTTTTCCAAATGTTTAATTCAGGTTTGAAGTTATAAATTAAAAAGTGTGATAATTATGTTCAATTAGAAAATAATTATGCACATACTAATTAATTTTTATCGGAAATAATTACAATGAAATAAAAGTAATGTCACATTAATTTATTTAATTAATTTCTTCTAATCTAAAAATATAAATTATATAATATACAAATCTTGGTTATAACAATAATTATTTAGTGTCAGTTACATTTAATAAACATAATTATTTATAAAAATGATTTATTATGGATAACACTAATAGAAAAAACCCTTGAAACTCAATCAATAATTTTTTGAATTAAAATATAAATTTAAGATTCCAAAATAGTAATTCAAAATTCAAATATCAATTTTTAGATCAAATAAGTTTTTTGAAGTTAAA
>Ga0116231_10007494_pt1 | contig 19904 bp, 13 predicted proteins | sample S1TSphgellanicum_2_FD_89695 | JGI IMG/M metagenome (GOLD analysis project Ga0116231, IMG submission 89695) | Host-associated microbial communities from peat moss isolated from Minnesota, USA - S1T2_Fd - Sphagnum magellanicum MG | ecosystem: Host-associated > Plants > Peat moss > Unclassified...
AAAAAAAAAACCAGAAAAAAAAAAAAAAAAAAAGGTCTGGTGGGTGTTGTGGAAGTATACCAGAATTTTCTCCAAGTCCCTTAAAATATGTGTAATTTGTGGTCACATGTATGGCACCCCTGAAAAAATCTCAACGAAATCTATCTATCCTTGTGACCAAGGATATCACAAGACTAATACATCTGAAAAATTTCTGAGTTCTAAATCACAAAGCTAAATATGGAGTTTGTATGACAAGATTGTAACACACACCCAATTGTTCTCATCACGTGTATCACACCAAGCTGTGATAAGTTTGCCAAGCTTGTATTTTCACAGAGATGAAGAGACTGAGTCCTAAAAAGTCTCTCCAATGAAAACACAAAAGTCTCTAATTCCCTTAAAATCTGAAACCCGATTTTCTAACCTCATTGAACACACCCAGGGAAAGATAACACCTCTTCAAGTTGACGACATTGAGGATCCTCTCACAACTGCTATGTTACAAATGATGCCACTTGCATACATTTGTGTGGTCATAGGTACATCAAAGAGTACCTACCTGCCAACCTTTTTTTCTGACAGACCACATTACTCACAATTCTTAAGAAACCATCACTCAGTTTTGCCTCATCTGTTTTCCTCAAAAACACAACCAAGAAATGTCTTGGAAACAACTCACACCAAAGCTCAAAATCTGTCAACCATTACCACATCAGGATAATAGTACTCTCAAAGTAGTCAAGGCTTCACCTGTTCAAGGTTTATTCAACACCAAATCTGTCCTGGTTCCATTGGATCTAATGAAACTCTCACGTGTTCTGTTTGCTCACTCATGAGTTTATAAGCAAGCAGGCCCCACTTTGTGAGGCCTGTGTCATGCACTTACCTGTTTCAAGAAACCATCGTGGCAGAAAGCTGCCTGTCTCTGTTCATCTCTTACAACATTGGTGAAATTCACTTGTGCTCCAATGTTCTCCTCTATATCCTCACTCAACTTGAATGAAAGAGAAGTCAAGTGCACTGTGGTAGTTTCCAGTCCTTGGGGATGGGACCAACATCATGTATGATTTCCCGATGGCATGACCACACTAGCTTAATAGCCTCTGGTGTTCCTATCCCAGCACCCCGTGGGTCTCCAGCAGGCCCAAACCTGCATGCCAACAAACATGAGCTCATTTTTCCTGTGGTGAATTTTTGTGACACCATAAAGACAAAGGCTCAATGACATTCTTTAGCAAATTGCATATGGGCTATTCTTCCTTGGAGTAAGGATGGACTATCAGCTATAGAACAAGCCATCTCAAACTCAGCTTGAGGGGCCTTCTCTTTCCCCCACATGTTTGTGTCTTTGTGCATGCAGCACTCACTTTCTTGTAAACAGTTAGCCCATCCAATCATTACAAAAAATGTGAGATAAAGAGTCACAGGAAGCTAAGTTGTAGGTCAAATAATCAGAGTTTTCACCAGTGGTTCTGAGGAGCTCCAGTAGTACGTGCCCGGATGCCTGCGTACGTAGTGCCATTAACAGTGTTGCTTAGAACTTGCTGCATCAAAGAGTACACACATATCAGTGAAAACGACCTTTTAAATTCATAGTTTTGCAAATCTTACAGCCTCACAATTTCCAAATACAATTGTTGAAATTGGTGACAATCCTACTACCTTTAGATGTCTAAAAGTCTTTCCAAGTTGGTCCTACACAAATACATATTGAGACCACACTGCTTTTTATAGGTCCATTAGGTGAGAACAGGGAATAAGGAGATCTTCATGACCTGGAGAAACAGAACATCATTAGAGACAACAGCAGCGGTGAGATGAGCATGCATCCGCTCACAAGCTTCCAATACTAAAGGAAGATCCTCATCCTTGTATTCAGTCAATATCTGGCACAGACAGTTCAAAGTTCCACACTCATTGAAAATTCAATACATAGAAATATCTTCATAAGTAAGGAGAACTTCTCCATTACTTTACAATTTACATCAACCTGAAGAGATTTGAGAGATGACCAGATAAGTAGGTTATGGAGATGTCAGATCTGACAACATATCTGCAAACAGTGAAAAGAGGAAACCCAACCCTATAGAGCAGAGAAAACTGAAATAAAAATACCAAAACTCAGGAGTGGTTTGGACAACAGTGGCAGTCACACGCATCTTCAGAGGCCTACAACAGCAGCATGCATGGTATTGAACAACTACCTTTCATCAAAATGAACCATACAAGGCACACTCAACATATCCTAGCAGATCATGGAACAGAGGTGATGTCTAAGGCTTACTTGGAAAGGCCCAAAGATTTCAGTTGTGGCAAGTGCAAAGTTCTCCTTGCTTTTCAGCATCTCCTTCAGGGGAACAAAAACTGCTGTTGGCTCCATTGCACCATAAACCTTAGGAATGTTGTGCCCATCTAGAGGCTTCCCTCCATATGCTAAATGTGCCCCCGGAATGTCCAAGAGCTTGTTTATGTGCCCAAGCATACGTTCTGTTGTGACCTGAAAGACAAGAGCAGTCTCAGGTAGTTACACAGCAGAACCATATCATAGCAATCCTTCAACATCCTCTTGAAACCCTAGATTTTCATAAATGAGGTCAAAGGTGCACCACTAAGTTTGCAGACTTGAGAAAAGGGTAGGACACTCACTGTGAGAACAGGGCCAATAGTGAGATCCTCAAGTTTCCGCCTGGCTGCCAGCTCCTTCAACTTCCCCTTGAAGCCAACCTTTTTCCAGTTCTGCATCAACAATATTCTCCACTATAAAAGGATTCATCTTATAAAAGAATAATAATTGCATCTGAAATTAATATTAGATCCAAGAAATTGGTACCATAAATGCTCCTTGAATTCTAGCATGTGAATTGAGAGATGAATGTCTTGACATTCACCTTTCGTGACAGCCCTTGGTTGGGACTACACAAACTGAAGGATGAAATTTGGAATGGAAGAAAAAGGCCAGACCTCATGCATGAACAGGATAGACTGGGCAGAGCATTTCTGGCCACTGCAAGCATATGCATCTTGGTCACACACCCATGCCACATAGTCCTCCTGCAACATCCAAAACTGTCTTTACTATTCAAAACAAGTACATTGCACTCCTGCTAGATTTTCTATTTCCTATGAACTTGCCATGTGTTGCTTGATACCCTCCATATCTTGTGGTCCTATGTAGAGCTCAAAAGTTTGCATCCACAATGATGCACATGCATAAAGACACAGGAAAGATGAAAGAGACTATTTCCTCACATTCTGCACATCAGGTCCCAGAATCTTCCAGTCAAAGCCAGCATCCTCAAGCTTGATACGCCCTTTCAAGTCCAGCGCCAATTTTTCTGCCACTTTTGAGCTCCCGGTGAAGAGAGTCATGGCTGGTTCTGCCTGTCAAAACATCCATATACAGCTGTTTGATATTGTTGATACTTTCATGGAGCTCTAGAAGAAGAAATTGACAGTGTGCTAAGTAGTCACAAAAAGATTAAAGATAAAGCAATCATTGGGAATGTGTTTGGAATGTCCGGAAGCACCTGTAACAGAAGGTTGTTCATGACTGGGCCATCAGAGTTGATGAAATCAACATCTGTCAGAGGCATCCCACATTCATGCAAAAGCCTAAGAAATTGCTCCATAACAAGGCTGACCTGATCAGGCAGTTCAAGTATTGGCTTCAGTCTTTCCACACATTGAGCTGGAGCAAAGGATCAAACCCATATCCCAACTCAAAACCTCTGAACCAAGATGCTCAAAAGCCACCACAAGTAAACCTCTGCTTTCAACTGTCAGAAATCAAGACATGGATCAGCTGAATATTAAAACCAGGTTACTGACAGACCAAGTAGAACAAACTCCAAATCCCTTGCACAAAGTAGACAGGTACTATAAGGAAGGAAATGCAACAACCTTACTGTCAACTTTCAAGAGGGGCTTGTTGCCCATGAAGAGAGCACCAAGAACCTGTAACACTGGAATCTCCAATGGAAAATTGAATGGTGTGATTATTGCAACCTGGTCCACTCCACCATATGCAAAAGCATGGCCCTTCAGCACTTTAAATAAGAACTGGAGGCCAAGTACTGGAATTTGGACTCAATGAAAAAGAACACCTCTCATTCAAGCAAGCACAGCCTGAAGAGACTACACATGAGTAGGAGGAGGTGTAACTACCGGACCATATGGCCAACGAAGACCAGTGCTTTGCTGCCCTGCATGGTTCCCAGGAACAGCAAAAGATCTCGCCAGGAAACGAACCTGCTCACAATGAACCAAGACTGATCACAATCAGAAACACCATAAACCCAACACCTCCCTCAGCTTCCAATGCCAACAAAGATTCAGCTCAATCTGCTTGAAAAAAGAACTAATATCTTTTTTCAAACACTCAATTCATGCATATTTTAAGTCTGAAGAACTTTCACTGCAGTCACTGGCAAAAAACATTGCCAGCACTATCCAGAACCCGTGTTTCATACTTTAACAAGTGTGTCTTTGCTGAACAAGAATGGTAGAAGTTGTACATCTCACAACAGCCAAACCTGGTCTCCTGAGAAATTCTCCAGAAACTTCTGTGTGACAGTGACCTCCCCAAGAGCCTGTGCATAGCTTTTGGGAGCGACCCGCTGAATCAGCCTAGTAAAGAATGTCTCCACCTGGAACCAGACATAAGAGCAAAGGTCTCACACATAGTAACAAGGCAAAATCACTTTTCCTCCATATTGTATTTGCCCATAGATTTCACTCCTCTCCATGCAGTAACTTCATGTGCCTTCCAATTGAATCTTTAATGCATGAAGCTGCATAAAAGTTGCTATACATAGATAATGGACAGTGGAAACAAGGAGCAACCTCAGGCTGCTTTAACGCATAGCCTGCCTTGGCACATATGTCTCCATACAACAGATACCTGCCAAATTGGTAAGTACAGTCAATCCCTGAAACAAAGTAAGTCCTTGAAAGAACTCACCAGTCAAGATTGTACATCATTCATACAACTCTGTCTGGAGAACAGAATATTCCAGTCAGGACCAATATGATTGGCAAGAAAACTAGCATTCGAAGATGACATAGAGACCTAGAGGCATTGATGTGAGATAAGGAATATTCCAGGCTAATTCAATGACAATTATGACACACCTTTCAGAATTTCGGAGTGGGTTGTGCAGACCTGACTTTGTGCATGATTGTGAACTCTTCACAAATAGCTGCCTCAGAAAACATATTGCACATAAGATATGATGCATGCAACATCAGGCATGATAACAACATAAGATAGCAAGATAACGCATAAGATATGACTACAGATTAAGGTATAGAGTTAGCTGCATGTTAGAATGAGTAAGGGATATGAACAAATACAGATATGACTCCAATCATCAAGCCCATTTTGGAAAACATGCATATATATCTGAGTCACAAAAAGAACACATTTCAGCTAGAAAGCTGAGAACAGACCTGGCTTTCAGAATTTGAGGTATCTGGCACACGAATGAACTTCTCACCATTCAGAGGATCCAAGAGCTCAGCCCATTTTGAAGTGCCCTGCCACTTTCCCTGCACTGTCACATCCCCAAGTCATTTCAGTCTCAGTTGTTTGAAATCATGCATGTGCAAATATCCCCTAGAAACTTGCTGAAATCAAATCATTTCAACATATGCATGTCACTGTGAAACCCTGTGTTTGCTTGCCTATTTAAGTGAAAATTCAGTGACAATTACAACAATCAGTTTAACTCCACAAAATGAATATGCACGAGATTGCAGAGAAACCTCTTTAAAAAAAATTAAAAAATAACCATTGTCTCAGTTCCACCCAACATAGAAGCAGGACAACAAGGATGAGTATGGTCATAACCTTGAGAATGTCACTCACAAAGTATCAGACCAGTACCATCAGCATTAATGGCAGTGAGAATTTTCTGTTACTCCCCACTGAGTTCATCAGCTCCTAATCATGGGTCTAGAGGAGCATATGATTATGAGCTCAAAACTTTGCTTCCTGAGTTTCTGTCCCATTTCTGGAAGCAATGGGAAAACACAGTTATGATGTTGACTAGCACTGAATAGGCATCAATTAAACTTCAAAAAACAAATCAAGAGAACAAGTCAATGCACAGGAAGTTTCATAGTGTGAGAAAGAAAAGGTTCAGAATCGATTTGGCATTGAAGTTTCCTTCTGCAGAAATTTTCAGGGCTTTTAAACTAAGGAGCACAACCATCCCCATTCCCAATGCTTTCACTTACCAAGGTTGTACATCTGGCCTGGATGAGAACCTGACACTTCCACTGGATCAACAGTTGCAAAAGAGAGCATTGATGCATGTCTGCAGCAACCCAAAAACAATCCATTTGTGAAGGACAGTTTTGAGCAAACCAAAAGTCTAGAACACTCTTCAATTGTGCCATACTTACACCACTTTCCAGCTTTCTCAGCAATTGACACATACATACCTTTGTCCTGTCATGAGAGCAGAGTATGGATCGAGACCATCACTCAGTAGCATTTTTTTTCTGCAGCTCAGCTGACCAAAATATTTGACCACACAACGCTGCATTGTGACACCCCCTTTTTATCTCTGCAACAAAGAATTGGAGCCCTCCTGCAATGTAGACAGGGACCAAAACAGCAGATAAGAGGGAGAACAAGGCATCAAACCCTTTAACAGGAAACAATCCACAAAAAGGATATGTGATGATTAACAAGACTAATTGTTGAAAAGGAGCTTTTAAGGTCAGAGAATTGAAGAGGGAGAGCATGTCACCATGAAAACAACAGAACAACATCACAATGAATTCAACAGAGAAATGTACACAAGAAACACATGAAGCAAGCTTGAAGAGTACAAATGAAGCTGAGTCACTGAATTGGAAAACAAACATGCATCAAGAGTGCTCATCCAACAATGTGAAGCACAATGTGAAGTATACATCACAATGCTACAGATATACTTTCTCCAGGTATTGGATCATACTCCATTTTACCATCTGAGAACAAATCACTGTTCCATCGTGCTACATTGTTGGTCAGACTCTAGAAACAATCAAGAGCTATGGATCCAGAAACCAGAAGAAAATAAATCCTCAAGTAGAGGTGAAGATCGAGGGACATACTGTATTTCAAGCCCTAATGGAATTTTTTTGGTGCACACATGTGCTCGCAAAAACTCTAGGACAAAGCTTTTGATTTGTCTTGTAAAAGTCTAGAGGCGGACAGAAAGTATACACTGCTCCAAGACACACGATTTCTGACTAAACTACTGCCAATTCCTCGGTACAATACGATCCAATGGAACAGAAGAGGAGAAGAGACCTCGTGAACTCGAAACACTGGAAAGTGAAATCACAATACCTATTCCTTCCCTAAAACCACACTTTCTTTCCCATAACACTACTGGCAGGAACACAAGGAGTCTCAGCGTATAGCTCCATCCAGACAAAACTAGAGCTTAAAACAAAGAGAAAGCAAAAAAAGACAGGGAAAAGAAAAACAGAAAGAGCATGTGTGATGCGAAAAAAATCGATACACTTGCAGGGGAATTCGGAACCTGTTCAAGGCTGGAAGACTTGCTCCACGGGGCCGGGCAAACAACTTGTGGGAGAAAAGAGAATGGAGCTTCAGAAGAACAATTCTCCACATTCCCTGCACGAGAGAGCGCGAGACCAGTCTCGTTCACATCAGGATCTTCCAAGGAAAACAACGATAACTCAAAGAGATCCTCAGCGTGGTCTTCAAGTAAGCGACGCAGAGCGGTTCCTCGGGCACGTCTGTTTGTGCGCTTGGCTCCCGTCTCTTTCACTTAGCCATAGCCGTGGCCGCGAAGCTCGGTGAGTACGAACGAAAGAATTATTCGTTCGTCTTTAGAACGAAGGAACGAACGAAAGAAATTATTCGTTCGTCGGTGGAACGAAGGAACGAGAGAAAGAAACTATTAATTCTGACGTGCATCGTTGATGGATGAATAGTACGTGGCAACAAACGACAATTTGATGGGGCAAACGGAACGAAGGCATATTCCATCCAAGTAGTGACGATTCGTCCAAAAAAACCCTGATTCCATCCTCCAATTGGATTTTAAATTTTTCTTAATTTAAAGAACAAAAGCCCTCCCCCCTAAAATATAATATTTAAAAATATTAAATTGAATTTAAATATTAAATAGTAAATAATTTTTAAAAATCTCATTGGGGCATAATAATTTTAGGGCTTATTTAGGGTTTATGGGATTTGGTTCTTTGGAAAACCTAAAGTTACACAACCAAATTGAATTTAAATTTTTTATTTAAATAATAAATAGTAAATATTTTTTAAAAACTCAGTGGGGCTTATTAAGTTTAGGGCTTTTTTAGGGTTTATGGGATTTGGGTCTTTGGAAAACCTAAAGTGACACAACCAAATTGAATTTTAATTTAAAGTTTAAATAATAAATAGTAAATACTTTTAAAAAACTCATTGGGGCCTATTAATTTTAGGGCTTATTTAGGGTTTATGGGAAAACCCAAAGTGACACGACCTTTGGGACTCATAACCTTTCATACCTAAAATTTGGATTTCTCAATAGTTCCTCATTAGAAATCAATTGGAAGTGGCATGCATTCCTTTTGTTCCTCTTTGGGGCTTTTTTTTGCTTCTTCTTCTTCTTCTTCTTCCCATTTTGTGTTTTACATGTAAAGCTTTAAAGCTTCATGGTGGTGTTTTTTCTTTCATTTTCCCCCAATAATAATCAAGTCCCTTCTTATTGGGGATGCTTTTTGTTGTTCACTTTGGCCACCTTAGGTCATGGGTAGGGAGGATCATCATCTTTGCTCTCTAGCTACCTTTCATTACCATTGCTTTGAAATTATTTATGTGATAAAAGAGAATTACAAACCCAAAATCTTCTTCCCCCCCCCCCAAAAAAATCCAAAAAAATTGAATAAAATTAAATTAAAACAAAGATTCAACAAAGAGGGCTTCCAAAATAAAATGACCAAGGTATGAAAAACATATGTTGCAAAAAAAATCAAAAAGATTTTCTAATACTCTCACTTAGGAGGAACCTCAAAATCCATCATGATTTTGAGCTTTCTTCAATGGACTACAATTTGTTGGTTTTACTCAAGAGTTCTTTTATTCTAGTTTAAGACAAGTAAAGCATTAAAATCTTGGAATTAGGTTATTAGAGGTTTTTTTCTCTCTCTCTCTCTACCCTAACTATTTATACTTTTTAAAATAAAAATTTCATGAAGTAAATTGAGTGCAGTTGTTTCACATTTATTTATTTATTTATTATTAGTATCATGTTTGGTGTAAATTTTATATTGTTCACCAACTAGAAGTTGATACAAATGAACTATATATACACAAGTACTTGCTTGTAATATAGGAGAAGGCAAAAGCCAATGAGGTTGGAACTAATAGCAAAAAGAGTGAGTGAAGCATTCATTAGTTGTAGAGAAAAAAAGTCGCAAAGTGTAACTTATTAGTGTTTAACAATTTCTTAGTGAGATTGGAATTCACAAATTGGATTATTGATACTTGAACAATTTCTTAGCGAGAGATTGCAATCCCCTAATTGGATTGCCAATACTTAACAATTAGTTTGTTCTTAGCCCATTTTTGGTTTGAGGTTGTAAATTCTCTAATTGAATTGTTTGTACTTAACAATTTCTTAGTGAGATTGTAAATTCCATAATTGGATTGTGGATACTAACGATTTCTCAGTGAGATCGCAATTCCCTAATTGGATTGTGGATACTTAACAATTTCTTAGTGAGATTGCAATTCCCTAATTGGATTGTGGATACTTAACAATTTCTTAGTGAGATTATAATTCCCTAATTGGATTGTTGATACTTAACAATTTCTTAGCAAGTTTTTAGTGAGATTGGAATTCCCTAGTTCGATTGTCAATACTTAACAATTTTTTTTAGTGAGATTGTAATTCCCTAATTGAGAAAACACAAGAGTGCAGAACTATTTTTTTTGTGCAAATTCAGCAATAATGTTATTACAACAATTAATATACTCAATGGAAGTTTTCTCTCTATAAGGGTATAATATGTATACCTAGTGCTTCATCTTTGATGTGGGATTTAATTGTTGTTTTAGGGCAAAGTGTTGTCGGACAAAAGGTTTTTCAACCCACCAAAGTTTTGAGCTGGTGGGTGCGGTTGCATCTTGAAGGTGTTTCTTCTAAGCTCAAATATGCTCGAAAATTATCGGTTTTGCCATTTATTTCCATGCTTTTTTGCGCATTTGGAATGAAGCGGACGGTTTTGTGCAATGTGGGAACAAGCCCTAGGAAGCTTGTTGTTACATACCCCACTTGTGAAAAAAATCGGAAGGAATAAGGAATTCTTGAAGGGATTTTTATTCAAAGAATGGATCCGTCTTGGTACAAAGATTTTATTCCGGGGCCTGGAACTTACCATCTTAACTATAACCTTGTAAATCCGACGTCACCGCTCCACACTTTCGGTGAACGGACAAACATCTGGTTTGATTATGATAGACCCGGGCCGGGCACATATAACGTTAGGAAAGATGAAAGTAGTGGTCCAAAATATACTATGGCCGATAAATTCCAGCGACCTGCCGGACTTGATGTTCCGGGGCCCGGAACGTATTATGCAAGTATCAAACAAACACATAAAACCAACCCCGCATACACGATGGGGTATCCACGGAGCCCGGATCATGATCATGGGATCCCGGGACCAGGAACTTATGATCTACGCGGCGAAGCAAGCGGACCTGCTTACTCTCTCGGGGCAAAATTCCGAGACCAGATCTCGGATAGCCCCGGGCCGGGGCATTATAGTCCGCTTCGTCCCTCTAGTGCTCCATCGTACTCAATGGGGCAACATCTATGGCAATCTCACCCTAATACTCCCGGTCCGGGAACTTATAACGTTCGCTCTAATAACATGCAAGGGCCTCTCTTCAGCATGGGCAAGAGGTTCTATCGGCTCCAGGATAAGCCGACAGAGCGAAGGTATTCGGTCGCTCTTCGCCAACGACCCATTGGGCTACAAAATTCACGTGGGGGTAAATTTGTTTCCCCCACATCATCATCCCCTTCACATAATCTTCGTAACACATGTTTTTACCATTTGGTCGCGTATGTTACACATTTGTTTAAAGATTTTACGTGATTTTTTTTTCCCTTGCAAAATTGGGTGTGCAAAAATAATTGACTTAGGTACAATTTTTTTTTAAAATAATTAGTGCACTAATCAAGTTTTTCTTCCTAAACTTTGGTGGGTTTTAGGGTTTTGAGTTTAGGGTTTTGCATATTAAGTTCACTAATGGCATTTTGTTTGTGGTCATGGATGTTAAGGAATAGAGAGTTTTGTTATTAAGTTTAGCTAATTTTTTTAGAGACCCTAAACCCTAATTTTTACTTGAAATTTTTGAACATAAACCTTTGTTCAAATTGTTCCAAACTCTTGAAATGTGACTAGAGTTTGACATATTTTAGAGTTATTATATGGTTTGCTATTTAACGTAACCTTCTTAAAGTGTGTTCACACTTGGTGCTAGGTACTCTATTGTTGAGTACCCTAACACCATGCTAGCCATTTAAAAACTTAAACTTAGTTGTCATGAAAAATTTATGTTAAGTTAACATTCACTTAACATTAAACTATCGGCCATTTAACATTAGTTGCCACCTAGGATGTCCACCTAGATTTTTATTTAACATTGACGTAACATCAAGTGTGAATGCACCATTAATATGCATAGAACAAATTTACCAAATAGAGGTTTTACCAAAGACCCAATTCTAAAAATAAGGGGAAAAAAAAGGTGGTGGAATATTTGAGTTTTCTATTTTGGAAGTTGGATGAGCAAAATAGTTGAAATGTTTGTATGGTTGCACACCTTTCTCCAAAATAAAGCCAAATGGTCTAACCTAGTTTGGAAGCCAATTATGAATTTTTTTTAAATTAAATTGTTATTTTTAGTACTAGATTTAGGGTTTTTTAGAGCTATATATAATGTCTTTTTCAACATTTTTTTCCTTTTCAACAAAAGAATTGGGAAATTTTTGTTTTTCTAAATTTGACTAATTTTGCTAATTTTGTGGAAAAGTTAGCCACATTTTCGATAGCACGAAATTGGAAACCCTAGCTATATTCATGTCTATATGTATACTTAATATAAAATTTCCCAAGTGTTTAAAAGCAAATTTTGCATTGAAAGAATTGATGATTTGTATTAACATGTTGTTGGTTTGTTGATTAAGTTATTGGTTGTGATTGTGAAATCTTTTTTCACAGTAAATTTTTTGAGAAGCCCAAATACACAAATAGCTGATGATTCCAAATTGCCCATCTTCCAAGATTGTCCAAACATTCTTTGGAAAATTGAGGACTTAAAAGAAGAGAGGAGAGCAATTAGGCTATTGCAATAACTTGAGGCTTTCATCTTTAGTGTCAATTGAATCCATGACTTTGGATAGTTGTGTCACAAGGGCTACAAGTTACTCAATCTTCTCATCCTATAAACATCTTCCCATCTCATGGGCTTCATCCAATTCCTAAAAATTATGGGAAATAAGTATTGATCTTGATCACCCATTGTTCAACTAATCATCCAAATTGTGGATTCCCCATCCCTTCAAAAATCCTATGGTGGGTAAAATTGGTTGCCCAAGTTGATCATCCATTAACCACCCAAATTGTGGGAAACCTTCCATCCATTCCAAAAGCTTATGGGGGGGATAATGGTGTCCCAAGTTGTCTTCTTCATCTTGCTTATTAAAAAGTCCTTTTTGATTTTTGAAAAAGGAGCCAAACCTAAATTCTAGGGTTGGGAATTGGGTTGCATCCCATGGCATCATCATCCATAGTCTTCTTCTTCCTTCACAATAATGTGTTTTCTTCTTCACCAATTTGTGCACAAATTGGTAAATTTTCTGATCATAGAGCCTATATTGCCATCCATTTGCAGCCTTTAATCAAAATCCTACTACACCTTTCCATGCCAAATTTGTTGATGAAAAGTTGAAGAGAAAGAGTATTGTAGTGCTCTTCCCTCAAGATTTTGATGTCGAAATGTTCCCACCTCCACCAAAGATTATAGATCGAGTGAGAATACCAATTGTAGCTAACACGATTGAGGTGCAAAAGGAGAATGTTGTTGAACCCAACGAAATTGTAGAAATTGAAGATCATGTTGATGAAGCAACTAAAAGAAAACCTAGAAGGGAGTTCACTTCTGAGAGTAGTTGGAGGGACATTGCACTCAACTTACAAAAAATAAAACAAGAAAAAGATCAAGTGGAACTTACAAAAATAATATGAAAATTAGACTTGGGGGAACAATAGATTAACATATAATTATTTCACAAGCTTCTTCCAAGGTGGAGATTTGTAATCTTCCCCCTATATTTATTCTATAATTACTAGTTGGTTCCTTTGGTGTTTAGGCCACATTAGTTGAACAAGTTGAAAAATGTGAAGTTGATCTTCCAAGGAGGGTACATTTTGATGGCCCTTTTTCTCTTTAGATCCCTTGTAGCAATGAAGTGAACTCACAAACTTCGAACCCCTAGTATAATAAGGATTTGTTGGATTTTTCTTGCAACCTTCCCATTGAATGGAGACTAGTGAAATTTGTGAATTACAACATTGGTTCTCAACTTTCTCATAGAGAAAACCATTTGTAACCTAGCATGGTTCACAAATGATACCAAACAATATAGGTTCATCCTCATTGATTGAATACCATTGTGAAGCATTATGTTTGAGAGTTATATGGATTTACAATTCATTGAACTATAAATAGGATTTTCAATACAGATAAGCATGTTCATATGTTGAGATTTGTTTGATGGGTTTTGGTATGATCAATTTGTATGTTTTCAAAGGATCACTCTAAAGTTGTCAAATTTCATCATTTGCAAAATAAGAATTATAAATAAGGTGTTTTTGCAAATTGATAGATCCTTAATTGCTTATGGGAAATTTTTTGTTATTTTGCAAGGTTTTTCAAGCACTTTGGTGCTTGTCAATTCTTGTCTAATTCATTATTTATAGGCCTTTCTTGGGCAATTGTGTGTTGTCTTGTAATTTTCCAAGGTGGGATCACTTCAATGTTAGATCAATTTTTTTTAATTTCATTTTTATGTTTTTTGCATTGGTTTGTTTGTTTCATCTTCTAAGAAAAAGGAATGAGTATTGAAGATGATACTAATTTAATTCTCTTGACTCAAGATGGTCAAGTAAATAAGTCTTTGAGTTGAGAACCATTCTATTTTAAGGTCTTTCACTCCATGGAAAGCCTTATGGTCTTCATGGATTGTTGATATTGTTATCACATTCCTACAACAACATCTATGTTGTGCATAACACAACTTTTATAAGTTGATGATACTAACATCTAAAGGAACTTTAATTATGAACTTTTAAGAAGTCAACTTAAACCTTGGATTGAGATTCAATGAAATGAATCTATTTAAAAGTGTTCATCATGCAGTTCATCAAAGGCAGACATTCATTAGTTCACAACATGTAGCTCGTCGACAACGCTATGAACAAGGACCTACACAAAACCCACATTACAATGAGTATATGCGATCAATGCAAGCATATACTCGACTAGACAAAGTTGCCCATGGTCATGTGCAAGCTTGGGGTGGAGTTCATTGATTAGGCTATGGCTTTTGAACTCAATACATTATCTACTCACAACAAGACTTGGGGTGTGCTTAATTGGAAAAAAAAACAAACAATAAAAATAAAAAATTGTGATAAGTTTTATTGAAGGATTTTTAAATCCTTAGAATTTTATTTTTTTTAAAGGTTAAATAATTCATAGATAGTGCGCAAGGAAACTTTTCCTCTTGGCCACTATTAACAAAATTTGAACTTCATCTCATTTTTTGAAAAATGAGAAGGATTTAAACAAATGGAAGAAATAATGTAAAAAAAATTGAACCTAAACTACATAGCAAATACATTATAAACTTTTGTGGGTTTGAAACTTATGACAACTTTTTACATATATGTGGGTTTTGTGGATTTCCTTTGAGGGAATAAATGAGAACCAAGTTTTGATAAGTGCAAATTACTCATCATCATACAAAAGAAATTACCCTTGACATGATTATATCACCTTTGTTCATGTAGTTCGATTACCAATGTATGCCTTCACTCTTTTGCATATTGCTTTCTACTAACATACCCTTTAACAATTGTGATTGAATGTTTTCTCTTTTACAATTTTTTAAACTAACAAGAAACTTTTGTGATTGAAATATTAGTCATCAATGTGTGAAACCAAACTTATAACAAATTTGTATGTTTTGTTAATCAATTCCAATCTACAACAATATTTCACTTGATTTGTATGATTAATTGATGAGTTTATGGTGTACATATTCCAAAATTAGGAAAACAATCATTAATGACTTAAAAAACATGGATAGCCCATTGTATATAAATATGGTTGATTTTTGTCATTATAGTCTACAAATTTTAACATGAATTTGCACACTATTAAACCATTGTATCATTTAAACATGTAGGAATATATGAAAATTCAAGACCTTTGCAAAATGTGGCACACACATTTTTGATTTGGGAAATTTTTTTTGGTGCAGTTCCTTTGGACAAGATGGTGAATGCAATTCGAATGCTTCATTAATCCATCATTTTGAATGTAAACATTTTTACAACCTCCACATAAGGGGTTTAAAATCATTTAATCAAATGATTAATATCATAATTTTTACTAAAAATTTACAATGTACCATATGTTCGCATGGGGCACCTAAGGCAATTTTTTTTATTACAATTTTTGCGTTCATTCCATTGCCCACAAAATTGGCTACTCTTGCACCACTTCAAGTCAACAACCATTTAAATAACATCAATTTGGGGAGGATATTTATCTATTAAAAAAGGTTGTTTGTTTGCCATGTTTTGATCTCCCAAAGAAAATTAACTCCCTCCATGATCTTAATGCCATTGGAAAGCCTTCAATGAATAAGTGTGCACCAAAATGGTTTCATAATGTTTAAACCTACAATGTAAAAGTTATTCAATATCCAAAAAATTGCCATTGAAAATTCAATAAAAATCAAAACTAAAGTTTTTAGGGAAATCAAGGTTTACTTTTGGTATTTTGAAGAGCTCTATGAATAGGATTTTATAGAGGAAATTTCATTATTTTGAGACCTAAGATGTAAGGGATGTTGAATTTTGTGTAATCTTTGTCATTGGAAATTCAAAAAAATCAAAACCAAATTTTTTTATATTCGCACTTGGGGTAACAAAATAGATTCCACTAGTCTATCTATTAAGAAAGGTTGTTTATTTGTTGTGTTTATTATTCATGTTGAGATTCCCCAAACCGTGGCTACCACAAGCTTTCTCTTTATACCATTGAAAAGCATTCCATGAATACCTAGTCATGCACAAAGGTGGTTTCATCATGTTTGGACCTATAGTGCAAGAGGTATTGAATATTAAACAATTATCTCATTGAAAATTCAATAAAATAAAATCCAAAAAATGCTAGGAAAATTGGGGCGTGCTTTTAGTATTGTTGGAAATGAATCTCTTGATGAATGGATTTTATGATTGTGATTATGTAATTTTAAAACTTAAGGTGCAAGAGATTGAATTCTACATAATATTTGTCATTGGATATTTAATTAAATTTTAAAAACTGGTTTTGAAAGGAAAAATTAGTTGGGTAACAAGTTCGCACTTGGGCCAATAACAAAAATCACACTGATACAATGTGCACATAATACATATGCTTTGTTAAGTGCATTGAGAGAATTACATCCATTAAACCCACATTTATACATGTTTTTTTTTCCTATCACTACTTTGGAGTATTTAACTCAAAATGCACTCCTATGTCATGTTGTAGTATTAAACATTGAAAGTATTTAATGTTGTTCGAAATGTTATAAGGTGAATCTTAAGAAAATCACTAAATTAACAATCAAGATAGGGTAGATAGGCCCTCCAGCTCTTGAGACCATGTTCCTATCTATGAAACATTTAGTGATGGGAATAAAGTCCTTGGAATTGGACACCAAAAACCATCAATTTTTTTCAATGTTGGTTATATTCAAAATTCCTTATCCCAAGATATTGTTTTGGATAATGTCAAGTGGATGAGTTTCAAATGGAAATTTATTATAAGAAATGAAAACTCATGTTGGTGGTTCATGGTAGACATGTAACCCATCACCTCAACATCTTTGCACACTTCAAACTTATCGATCAAATAAAAGCTTCAAAATGGAATGTGTCAAATTAAACATGAATTGTGACCAAAACTTGTGAGCCATAACAAATGGAAAACACAAACTTTTGTGCTTCAACAAAGTCAATTTAGCAATATCTAATGCCATTTCCATTCAATGCCACATAGTGACATGGGCACATTATCTTAAGATGTTTAATGGCATAATATAATTCAACTTTGATTTTGAATTGCAAGATTTTGTAATAATAAAATCATGGCCAAGTTTTTCTCTATATGTGTTTGTAGCTGCAAAGTCATACATAAACATGTAATTGGAAAATTATTAGCTATCACCTACATTATTAAATTAGGTATAATGTATCTAGATGGTAGCCCAAAGATTTCATGACCTAAAATGGCACCATTACTTCATAATCCTCTATAATTCATGGGTGTAAGCAAGATAAAAAAGGCCATTCCTTCCACTTAAGGTGACTATTTTAAAGGCAATGGGTTTATTTGCCATAATGATGGGACATATTGGGATTTTTATAAAGGGGGATGAACTAGAAAATCATTATTTTTATTGTGAACAAAAATATTCATGAAAAGATAAAAGTGTCAATAATTAGTTAATTATTTGATAGCAAGTGATGTTTACCCCACTTGTCATGAAATTAAGATCCACATGGATGATGACTTTGTGCATGCGCTTATGGATGGGATACCAAAAAAAGTAACATCTTTCCATGTAAGATGTTCACCTCCTAATTAGGAACTCAAGGGTGGATCAACAAGGTAGTAGCAACTAGTATCATCCTAGGTTGCATGATGAACTCATGGTAAATCAATGTTTTTATTCATTTCCATTTGGTTTTGTCAACATGTCTTATGAATTGGTATCAGAGCTTTTAGATTTAGGAATGTGAAATTTGGAATTCCTCCTACATAAACCAATTCCAATGAAACATTGTCATTGGAATTTTTTATTTATTAAGGAAGGCAAGTAAATTGTATTGTGAAGGAAGATGGGTTTGTCCACTGAGGTTTTTTTATCTCATTGAATTACTATTTTTTAAAGAATTTGATACAACTATGTGAAACACCTTTTTATAAAGCTTGTTTTTAAAAGAACTAATTTAAATTCATTTACATCCATGGATTGATTAAATAACATTTTTTTAATGAAGATGGGTGGTGAATGTTGAAAATGTAATAGCAAAATGGGTTAATAAAAGTAAAATTATAAATAATAATATTACAACATATGGGTAGAAAGATGAGTAAATTTAGGAAATAAATAGTACTTATTATGGGCCTTACCTTGAGAATCTTTTGATTAAAAATTAAAGTTTGGGCTCATGAATTATTTAATTAATTATTCCAAGTTATACATAATTGAAATTCAATTATTTGGACTTGATTAAATCCTAGGAAAGAAGATTCCACATAATTTAATGATTCATCTATATAATAAAACCTTATTTGTTTGTTTATCTACCTATGAACCTATTTACTAACCTATTAACCTAACTTCACATCCCTTCATCACACTTTCACATGAAAAATGTTAATAAACTTTCAAGAAGAATGTTGAAGTTATAGTTTGGGGAAGTCACTATTTATATAGTTTAGGAAATGCATGAAATAAAATGGTATTTTAAAGTATGCTATGAAATAATGTCATATTTTCATTATATTTTAGGTACATTTAAAAATATATTAGGTATATTTTTAATATAGTTTAATAATGAATTATGGGAAACCTATTTACATTTAAGTAAATTAATTTTATGATTTAAAAAAAAAAGTTGTACTCTAAATTGTTTTGCACATTTTTTTGAATAAAATGGAAGTGACCTCCTTAGGTCTATAATCAAGTTCTTGTTGTCCAAGTCTACGACTAACTTCCAATTGTATGTCTAGTGTTATGTTTTTCTTTTGTTTATTAGTTTTATCTATTAAATTGGCATTGTTTGTAAAGATATTAAATATCACTTTTTTCCTATTACAAGTGCATTGTGAGCTTTGGAACTAGAATTGTTTTACATCAATGGGTTGTACCTTAAAACATTGTGCATTTTTGTTGGTGACAATCTTTGAAGCTCAGTTGAAGATATCGTACAACTAATTGATTTTCTACTTTGTTTATAAGAAGGTGGTCACACGACCTTTCTTAGTAAGCAAGTAATTGTGTTTTGTAAGTAAGCTGAAAGTTTTGAACTTATTTTCAACTATAATTGATAGTAGACACCTTGCATAATTACATGACCTTGTTTCTTAAAACTTGGATCATTGTTACCATCACATCACATTTAGGAACATGTGTGCAATAAACATGTTTTAAGTCATGAAAATGGAAAAGGGTTAAAAGCTCGATGAATTTGAAGAGTTTTGTAGCTTAGGTGTGTTTAAGATGACTAATAAAATTTGCAAATGTTGCCCTGTTTAAAAACCCCCTTTTAACATAAGATTTTTTCCCCCCTTTTATTTAATTTTTGGAAGAAATGGTCATTTATGTTTTTTTTTCAAAAGAGATTTTGTGCGCCCCATTTAAAAACCCCCTTTTAACAAAAAATTTTTGTTCCCCTTTATTTAATTTTTGAAAAAAATGGTCATTTATGTTTTTTTTTCAACATAAGAATTTTTCCCCCCTTTATTTCAAATTTGAAAGAAATGGTCATTTATGTTTTTTTTTGAAAGAGATTTTGTGCAACCTCCCCAAACCACCCCACCA
>Ga0116231_10007495_pt1 | contig 19903 bp, 10 predicted proteins | sample S1TSphgellanicum_2_FD_89695 | JGI IMG/M metagenome (GOLD analysis project Ga0116231, IMG submission 89695) | Host-associated microbial communities from peat moss isolated from Minnesota, USA - S1T2_Fd - Sphagnum magellanicum MG | ecosystem: Host-associated > Plants > Peat moss > Unclassified...
AAAAAAAAAAAATTCTTTTAGGTACATTAACTTTTTGGGCAAGAAAACCAACTCTTCTTTTTTAAAAACAAGAAAAGAATTTTATTTTTTTGGAGGAGACCTGTTTCTGGTCCGTTTTTTTTTTAATTCAAAAAAAAAAATTGGCGATTTTTTCCAAAAAGTAGTTGAATTTACACAAGCAAAAAAAGATCCCCCCCCCCAAATTACATTTTTTTATTGAAAAAGTGACAAAATTTGTCTTTAAAAAAGTCACAAAAGTCACTGGCCTGGCCACCTGCCAATCAAAAAACCAAAAAAAACCAAAAATTAAAAAATTAAAAAAATCCAGAGATTTAATAAGATATAGGTAATTTTCAGCACAATAAAGACAATAAAATTTTATTTTTTTAATTTTAAAGAATATAGGTATATATTGCAACTGATCTGACTTGGTCGTGCGCAAATCCGTCCAGTAGCCGTCCCGTCAGGTCTTGATCCAGAGGTCTTTAATAAAGTAACCTGGTTTGGGACCTAGATCCCCAGGAGATAGAACTTAGGAACTTGGCAATCAAAAAAACGAAAAAAAGAAAGAAAAAAATTAAAAAATAGAGATCTAAGTTCTCAGCACAAGAAAAAAGAATTTTTTTTTAAAAAAAAAATTAAAATATAGATATATATTTCAACTAATCTGACTTGGTCGTGTGCAAATCCAATGTCTCTAGTGGCCGTCCCGTCAGGTCTTGATCGAGAGTTGCTGAATTAGGTGACCTCGTTTGGGACGTGGATCCCTGCCCTCGCCCTCACAAGGCGCATACTTGTTACCCGTGGAGCCGCTTGCTGCTGCTGCTGCGTTGTTTGTTTGTTTGCGCTGTGGCTGCCGGCGGTTGATTCTCTCGAGCTTTTGCGTGGAGCTCGGTCGCAATGGAGAGTCTAACTTGCGTTGTCACCGGGGGAAGAGGATTTGTAGGCCGAAATCTGGTGCTGAAGTTGCTTCAGGAAGATAAATTTTTAATTAAGGTGGCGGATCGAGCATTGGAGATGGAGTTGAGTCCTGAGGAAGAGGAGACCGGCAATCTCGACAAGGCTCTTGTATCCGGAAAAGCACAGTACGTTAGCGTCGATATCGGATCCAAGTCGGAGCTCGTGAACATCTTCCGAGATGTAGCTGTGGTATTCCATACTGCCGATTTGGACTCCTATTGTATCGATAGTTTCCAGCTCCATTACGATGCGACTGTCACCGGAACACGGAACGTCATCGAGGCTTGCTGGGAGTGCGGAGTCCAGAAGCTCATCTTTCTTAGCTCTGCTAATATTGTGTTTGACGGTTTGCATCATATTGTGAACGGAGACGAGTCTCTTCCAATTCCGGATAAGCATGGCGATTTTGCGTCGGATGTCAAGGCGCAAGCGGAAGCGTTAGTGCTGAGCGCAAACGGGAAACAAGGACTTCTCACTTGTGCTATACGGCCGAGTAACGTCTTCGGTCCTGGAGGAGACAGGTTAGGCGAAATCCCTGCGTTTGCAGCCACTGCGAGAGCCGGAAGACTGAGAATCGTCGTCGGAGATGGAGAGAATATCGTCGACTGGACGTATGTGGAGAATGTTGCACATGCGCTTTTGTGTGCGGAGCGCGCTTTGGTTCGGAGTGACGACGTTGCTTCTGGTAAAGCTTATTTCATCACAAACTTGCAGCCTGTGAGGTTCTGGGAGTTTGTTTCCAACCTCGTGATGAAGCTCGGTTATCCGAAGCCTAAGTTCCACTTGCCAGTAGCTATGGTGATGCCTGTCGCCTTGGCAATCGAAAGTCTCATGAAGCTGCTGCTGTCTCCTCCTCCTCCGCTGCTCGGAGCAGCCAAGCTTCTTCCTCTCAGCAATTGCACTCCGTTTCAGATACGATTACTGACTACCACGAGAACATACAATTGCAGCAGAGCTATCATTGTTCTCGGATACAAGCCGGTAGTGTCCCTGGAGGAAGGAATCCGTCGTACCGTCGAGTCTTACCGTCGTCATCATCTACGAGCCGACGCTGCTCTGGAACCAACAACCGCGAGCTGCTGCAATGCTCAACGGGAGCAGCAGCACTCCAAGACGCATGCATTGCTAGGAAGCAACAGAATGGCAGATTTATTGTTGTGGAGGAACAAGAAACGGAGCTTCCGAACCTTCATAGCGCTTCTCTTCACGTTCTCTTTCTATTTTGCGTCAGGTTGCATGCTGATCCCTCTTGTGACCAGATTACTCTTCTGGAGCTTGCTGACCGCGTTTGTATACAGTCGCTTTTTACCGGATCCACTTTGGGGCATCGCACTTCCAAGGATTCCGTCTACGTTCTCACTTGAGCTTTCCGAAGAAGCCACGCAGCAGATAGCTCATACCTTCACATCGGTGTGGAATTCCGTCTCATTAGGTCTCACAACGCTCGCTCAGGGCAAGGATTTCACCTTCTTTGGTCGGGTGCTACTCGTGCTGCGGTTTTTAGGGCTTTTCGGGCGGTACTCCTTCGAGAGTTTCTCCTTCATTTGCTTGTATGGAGCTTTCAGCCTTCCCTTCCTTTATGAGCAGCATGAGGAGGAGTTTGAGCAATTCTGGGCTCTCACAGCAGAGGCTATTGATTCCTACTGGGGGCTTCTTGTCACCAACTTACCAGCCAGTGTACAAGATTGGTGGAAGCAGAAGCTGTAGATAAGTACTATAGAACTTCAGTCCCAAACACCCACCTCCTTCCTTCAATGCAGAATGAAACAGCCAGGTACTGTGGACCTCAAGTGCCCACCAATTTTTGTGAATACAGTTTTCAGGCGCACTTGATGAGTTTTGGTCTTGTAGTAGTGGAGAGTCAGCAGAAATAGAATGCAAGGAGGCATTGGGCCATGCTGCCTGTGCATCTCTCATACTTGTTGTACCTTCATTGCAGCAACCCAGTTCTGGTAGGGATACTATCCTATTGCTAAATTACAGATGCTTTTGTGTTTCCAATCTCTTGCAAAGCATTTTGAGAAGCAGTCTAGAAATCATGAGAGGACTGCAAGTTCACTGTGAAATAGACTGGATGAGGTCCTCATGAGGACCTTCCCTGAAGAAGTACTGCTGAAGCCCCTCACAGTAAGAAAGGGGAACAAAATATTATTGGATTCCCAAGCTCTAGCAGATGACGAGGTCCAACACAAAGTGCAGGTTAGTAATTCTTCTATATGTCTCTTGAATCATTGTGAGTGTACATAAGCAATGCAATACATAACCATGCTCATGCCAACAGCAGCTCATACATCCAACAAGTGTACTAACATGTAAATCTGTCTGTCCTCAATCCAAATTTTTTTCAGATAACAAAGCTTGATATGTTGTTGAAAGTTTGGTTATGAGAGCAAATCTTGCAACTCTCAATGCCATCTCAAGCTTTATGCACAGGTTAGCATAGTAATGATATTGCTGTGGTTTCTCCACACAGTGAATGTTGTGTCTTTCTCTCACTATTTGGCAAGGTGGGATTTCCTTTTTCTCTTTCAAGGACACAGATGGATCAGATTTTTGTCTTTGAATTGTTGATTTAGGGTCACTGATAAACTGTAGAAGATAGCCTACATGTTTGAGTGACTCCAACCCTACTTTCAAGGTATTGTTAAATCCTGTTCACCATCAGTTGTTGAACAGGACTGATCAAATGCAGGCCCAATGGATAGCACAATGGAAATGTGGCTCTTTCTGAAGTGTAGATTTGTAAATGGCACATCAGAAGGGATAGAGAGCTCTCAACCTACCCTGACCTGAACATCTTCCAATTGCTGACCTCAACCTTGTGCAGCCTGCACTCTGTGACCCCTTGCAATTGCTGTTAACCTTGACCTTACAATTTCATGCCCTACATCAATTGAGGGAGGGGATGACACAATGGTGGGGCTGCAAACTGTACAAAACTGTGAGTCATTTGTAATTCTTCATGTTGACATCGGGTGTTGGCTAAGCCTTTGCTTACAATTCAGGAGATATGTTTCACATTTTTTACAAACCATTGGCAACAAAATGGAGACTGCCTCTCTTCCATGCAAACATATTTCAGCTCATAAGTCAATCTGTAGCCTCAGGAAATGCATGGAAAAATAGATTGGGTCATTCACTACTCAATCTATTGTCTTTCAGAAACAGTCTAAACTCTTTGAGATCTCTGATTCTAAAATCATCTATCTTTCATGGTGCTAGGAGTACTGCCCTTTTGAAATCAGCTTATCATTTCATTCTTTTGCTTTGGTGAATTCTTTGGACACCAAACAGAATCAGGATGATCTGATCTGAATTCAATAAAATAGTTTTTGTAAGCATAATGTGATCAATCTTTGGCTAATGCTAGACCTCAGAATTTCAGATATCCCAGTTTGAGTGATAGAAGAAAGGGTAGAATGTGTGTGAGTAGTGAATGTTCAGGTTTGATTTATGGATGCCTTCTTCACAGGATTCCAGCCATTTTGTGCTTTCTTGTTATTGTTTTTGCCCTTTGCACTGTGGAGCAAACATTGGCTTCAACAGGTACAGTGAAATTTGGTGTCCTACATGTAGTATGTGGGGCTTGGGCAAATAAGGAAAGACTAAGTTCTTGCCATGTAACATGCTCTTGTCCTACTGAGGTACGGTCTTTCTTACCAATGCTTTCACTGTATTCATGCTCAGGGATTGTGAGGCACATGGACGGACTGCAGAGTTGCTGGTTAGGCCAAGGCTGTATTGCAACAAGGGATGAGTTGCAAGTTGACACCTGGATTTTCAACCATGCAAACATGGGATGTACCATGGAGTTGTTGGTGGGTCCAAAGTCTCTATTGCAGCAAGAGATGAGCTGCAAGTTGCAACCTGGACTTTCAACAGGGAGATTGCATTGTACTGTGTACTGAGCAACAGTGATGAATGCATGGAAATCTCATATTCATGAACTTCCAAAGAGGTAATCTGCCTCACTTATCCAAAGACAAATGCTTCAGAAACCAACGAAAGTAGTTGCACATAATCCAATCTCATTCTCCATCTATGTGCATTGCTCTTGATAGGTATCATAAACCACCTCTTTGTTGCAGAGGCAACCTAAACCAATGTTGTCCGATTCTCTATTTTTGAAATGAACCACTAGTCCAAGGTTAGAATTTTGTTATTAAAAGATGAAACTCTTGGATAAGGTTCTCAATATGTTTTGGTTGCATATAAGGTTCATATTGCCTTCTGAAAAAAAGAAAAACTTCAAGTATTGCGATATTCATTTTTATAAAAGAAGGTGATTCTAATTTAGGGTTTTTATTAGATGGGGGAAAAAAATGTTTGTTTATTGTTCATGGAAATGCCATGCATACACACTTTCTCTTGGTACAATATTTAATAGGCTCATTCATAGCCATACATCATCCCATAATCTCAATAGAATGCAATTATGTGTTTGAGTGAATCATGTGTGCATCCAAAACCAATGAATTGGATCGACTGCCATAATCATTAAATTTCCTATAGCTAACAAATTCATAGCTATGACATAATGCTCAAATTGGACATACAATCAAAATCCTAAAATGCTTCACCAACATTTTTTACAACTTACAATTTGGTGAAAACATGGTAAAATACACACAAAATGTGAGTGTCTCCACTTTTATCATGTATCATGCATATAAAAATACAACAATAACATTGAAATGGATGGAAGTAGAATAATAATAATAATAATAATAATAAGTGATCTTGTATTAAGTTAATGAAAATCTACTTGTAAAAATTTATAAACAAATGAACCTAAATGTAGGTCAAAAATAAATTCCAAACAAGACAAAAAATTAATGTTTGTGATACATTAACACAAAATGCTCAATTGAATATGTATATATTTAATTAGAATATAAACTTATTATATTTATGAAGTGCCTATCAACATTAATCAAAAAATGGGTGTAGTTCATTAACTTAAATCACTATGAAACTTTTTAAATGAAATAGGTTTTTAAATAAACCTATTTCATTTAAAAAGTTTCATAGTGATTTGTATAAAGTTATGTCCCTATAGGATCATTATGTAATCATGTTTCATTACTAATTGATATAATTCAATATTAATTGAAATAACTCATTATAGTAATCTTTTGATAATCTTTTGTTATTGTTGCTTTAAATAATTTAGCTTACTATATCATAATTTATTTTAAGTTATTTTATTATCAAACTTTTTACTATTATAAGTTATTCCACCTTAAGCTATTATAAATTATTCTCATTTATCATAGGTTCATCCATTTTATGTTATTTTAGGTTATTCCACCTTAGGTTATTATAAATCACTCTCATTTATCATAGTTTCATCCATTATAAGTTATTTTATGTTATTCCACCTTAGGATATTATAAATGATTTTCATTTATTATAGGTTCATCCATTTTAAATTCAAGAAAATAACACTTTGGATTCCTATGTTCCGAAACACAAAAAGATTTTTTTTTTTTTCATTTTTTACATTCTTAATTTCTAAGAAGGCTTACAATCATTCTTTTTTTTATTTACTTAATAAATAGTGAATTAAAAAAACCATAATTTTAAAAACAATTTTCAAAGGTTAGGACTAGGAAGTTTTAAAGGGTCATTGCATTCATGTTTACAAATTTGTAATAATTCCCACTTTTTTGTTTCAAGAAAAAATTAAAATCATACCCTAGTGATTATAGTTGATAAATTTATTTATTTATTTATTTATTTATTTTTTAATGGTGTAAGTTGACACTTAATGATATGGGATTTGGAATCTCACAAACATTTCAAGAACATTTTTAAAAATAAATTGTAGGTTATGTGGGTGTTTATAATTTTTCTATAAGGTACACAAATCCATGTGGTGGAAGTCAACAAATTTTCTAAAATTATAAAATATTTTTAAAATTAAATTAAATTAAGTTGGGTCCCTATTTCCTTAGATTTTGGGGAGGTGATTTTTAATGGTACCATCTAAGGATAGGTTTGCCTTGTATGTTATACCCTACGTTATTTTTAGGTTATTTAATATTATTATACATTAAGTTGTGCCCTATCCTAAGATTACATAACCTATAATATCTTAGGGTAAAATAACTTATAATATTTTATGACAAAATAACCCATAATAACCTAAAGTAGAATACCTTGTAATAACTTAAAACAATTTGGGGTATAATAATTTATAATAGCCTAAGATGGAATAGTTTAAAGTCGTTGAAAATAGTCTAAGGTAGAATAATTTAAAATGGATTAATTCAAAATAATAAAAAATATCTTAAGGTGGAATAACCTATAATAAGCAAAAAAAGTTTAAGGTAGTTTAGATTTAAATAACAAAAGGTGAAATAACCTAAAATAGCCAAGAAAAACATAGAGTGGTTTAATTTAAAATAGTTCAAGGTGAAATAGCCTAGAATAGCCAAGAAAAACATAGAGTGGTTTAATTTTAAATAGTTTAAGGTGAAATAGCCTAGAGTAGATTAGCCTAAAACAATATAAGGTGGAATAACCTAAGATATAATAACCTAAAATATCTAAAAGTGGAATAATTAAAAATATCCTTAGATTGAATATCTTAAAATAAATTAAAATAAAAATAGTTTGAAATAGTAAAAAATAACCTAGAATAGCCTATGTACAATAGCTTAAAATTAGCTAAAACTAGCTTAACATCCTAGCCTATGGTAGCCTAAAAATAGCTTAGGGTGACATACACTTAGGAATAGCCTAGGACTAGCGTAAAAACTTAATTTATGATAGCCCACACATAGATTTGGGTAACATATAATAATTTACGCTAACCTAAAAATAACCTTTAAGATAAGGCTATCAACTTAACCTATGGTAACCTGCACATAGACTTGGGTAACTTAAGTAGGTGAGGAAAAGAATGTGCGTAATAATATATAGTGATAAATCATATTACTTATTTAAATAATGATCCAATGGTTACGGACTTGCCCCTTAAACAAGTGCGGAGAAATGAAGAGTTCAAACTTTCACATTTACACCTTAAGTTGGTGGACTTATGTGCTTTAAGTAGCTTAGTTTGGGTTCCTAGGTGCTTAGCTTAATTTTGGGTTCTTAAATGTTTTGCTTAACTATGAACTAAAAGGCTAACCTAGTGAATTGATTATTAGTGAATTTGATTAGTGAACTCATTTATCTATAACAATTAGTCCCCATTCATCAGGGGGTTAACCACCTTCACCATTGTAAATTTGTTCAAGTTCATTCAAAATTTAATGAAACACAAAGTGAACTTGGACAAATATTGATTTAGTGCAAAAATGTTTTTTATTTTTTATTTATTAGAACCTACTTCACACCTATTTTACATAAAAACTTCACTATAAAAAGTAGACTACAAAGTTAGGTGTGTTTTGAAAAACCTTATTTTCAACCTACTTTTACAATGCAAAATTTGAAAATGAATGTACAATAATGAAAAGTTATGTTGTTTTTATCATTAATGTAAAAAAATTCAATGTGTAATAATTTGATCATGGGCTTTGTTGTTACTTTCAATTTATTTACATCCAACCTTGACAAAGTAATTTTTTTCTACTTTATTATGTTTACACCCAATCACATATGCATAGTTGTGAAATATTTCTTGAGTTTCTATTTAAACTCATTTACATAGAAATAATTTATAATAAAACCCAAACCCAAAATTTCATACACAACAAACAATTCATGAACATCACAATAAGGCCCCAAGTATATGCATGGTATGGTGTAGACAATTTTAAGGAAACCTAGGATTGCATATAGTATAAATAATAATAACATGTAAGATTTCACTCATTTTGAAGTTTTTTAGAGATCACATGTAGGTAATTTGAACTTCAAACATAAAATGAGTTATAAAACCCATCAATATGCAATTGATTGATATTTGTATCATTTTGTAAAAATACACCAATAATTTTATAAACATTGATTTAGAAACCCTATTTTACAATAAATTACCATTTTTTTATTAATTTTGAAAATCCATTCTTTTTATGTAAAATGGTAAAAAAAACATTTAACCCATTTACATTTTCAATGGAAGAACATTTTACAACTTAAGAAGATCACAATTTTCATCATATTATAACATAATGTAGTAACAATTGTTTTTAAAAACTTTGATATGAACTTCACAACTTAAAAAGAAATTGTTAATTTTAATGAAGAAGATTCTTCTTCATGGTTGTCTTTTTACATGTGTAAAATTTCATGAATAAACTACCATTAAATCTAGTCCTTCATAGTGCTTTCTTAAAATTGCAACACTCTAACAAGGCTATTGCAAAATGAAAATGTCCTACAAATAATAATTAATTTGTTCATGTTTGCTTCAATTTCATGATACAATGATATATTGAAATTTAAACCACCATTAATTGAAAATATTAGTTACAAAATCTTTTCCAAACCTCCACCATGATATGTCAAAGTTCTAGAAGTATCAAAAACTTTCAAATTATGACAATTTTTTATTTACACCATAACATGCATTCACCCCCCCCCCCCAACACATTTCTATAATAGTCCACAATCGACCCAAATGCATCAAAATGTTTATCATTTTCTACTAGTGTTCAAAATGTTATTAAAATAGTTTTAACACCATTATAATTATTGCATAAAGAAAAAGAAGAAAACAAAAATACTATCAAATGTTTTTCCAAAAACCTATGTGTCACCTTTGCAAATTACTTCACCTTCACCAACCCATTGTTAAGCTTTATTGTGTTCATATTCCATGAATGATGTTGTTTTGCCCTATTTGCAAAACCAACAAAAGGATAAGCTACAAGTTCCAAGGGTAACAAAACATTAGCATGAACCTTTGTAATATACATGCACCAAAATAAAAAACACAACAATTACAATATATTGACACATCAAAAATTGTTGACCTACCAAAATTTTATGATTTATTTTATTCAAATAAATATTGTTCTTCTATTAACTTAGTATAATCCTTAATCATGATTTACTCAAATGTAATAAAATCATGGATGTGCTTTGCTTTTCCATCACTACACCCAACATGAACATCATTTAGACCAATTTTTCTATAATCAAGACAAAGTGATCTAAAATTTCAATGTCAAACCTAGATTGTTGGATATTGGTGGTCACATTAACAATGTGCTAAAAATATGTATTGTCTTGATTTTTTTCTTACAATGACAAACATTTTATGTGTAAAATATGATACATTTGGAAATTGCTTATCATGTTTTGCCCATCAAAGCAAAAGGTTCTCAATTTCACCAATTTGCATAAGATACTAATGGAATAATTGCAACTCACTTATAAAGATTTCACCCCTTTTCTCAAGCTAAAATGAGTGATTGTTATTTAGCAAATTTTCCTCTTAAAATGTAGGAGTGAAATTATGACTTTGATTATTTTTAATTGAGATTAGTAAAAAACATAATTCCATTCCTTCCCACTAGGGTTTTCTTTTTCATACTTGCTACCCTACACATGTACATCCATCTACTTACTACTATTAAATTTACACAACTCTTTCCTTGTTGCCCAATATTTTTGTTGCCCTATTCCTACTGCTATTAATTTGGTGCAACTTTATCCTCATTGCCCAAAACGTTTTCCCACCTATTGTTATTAAATTTGCATCGTTTTGTTTTTGCTACCCACTACTTCCATCACCCTACACCCGTACATCTACACAGTTTTCTTTTTTTCATCCATGGGTTGTCTTCATGTCTTTTAAAACTTTGGTTTCTAAAGCTTTACCTTACACTTTAATGATGACAAAATTGTATCCTCGTTACGAAAAACTTGCCAAAGAAGAAATCATCATGTTTTTATTTGGTGTTGGATCATCTATTGCAATGCTTTCACTCCATTCAAGTGGAACAACACCTACAACAAAAAGAAGATAAACTATCTAATTGTCATATTTTGCAATAACTTGAAAGGCAACTGAATCACCCACAAAGTCTGACACAATCTTCAAATTCTTGAACCAAGGGTCAAGCATGATTGTCAACATGTTATGTGCTTTGGTAGTAATGTAGGTCCCAAAAAATGTTAAGATGGAGGTTAATATGTTCACAACTATGTTGTGAATGTTATGTTGTTTGAATGTTTAAAATAACATCCATTTGAACATTTTTTATGTATTCATATGGGATTGGCAGGGATTTATGTATTTATCAAAAATGAGCTACGATAAAATGCATAAACTTAAGTTTTGAACATGTTAATTGGCAACTTTACAATGATACAAAAGTCCTTTCACTCTTGCCTCCTTTTATTGAATTTTAATTTAGTCCAAACATTGATAGTTTTCTATAATGATGTTTGAACAATTTTCAAGCTCACTATTAAAAATTTAACACATACATTGGGATCATTAATAGCATAACGGGTTGCCTTCGACATGCCATGGCCAAAACATGATCCAACAAATGAAAATCATAATTGACAGGAAAATAAGAATCTACATTTAGGCCAATGCATCGGTCAAGGTTCTTAAATTAGACCCATTGTCTTTCACATAAGTAATCCCTTTGTTAAACAAATCAAAATAATCAAACAAAATTTTAACCTACCTGGCTATGGTTGCAATGGCTGATTGTGCACCTTAAAAACTTTAACAATGACACGTGTGGGCTCCCATGAATTGTTCACAACCATGACAAAAGTTTCATATTTAGCACGAAACATCCAAAGATTGAATGAAACAATGCATCCAACACATAAAACAAGAAAAATTATGACATCTTTCTCCTTAGCATGTGTCACAACATTTGAAAAAATATCAATCATTAGTTGGTGATGAGATGAAAACATTACATATGCCCACATTGTTTTAAAACCAACTACTTTAATTGTAAGGATTCTCCAAGGTAACATCCATTTGTAACGTACATGACTAGATCCTCAAGAAATGCTTGTTGGGTTGGGTCTAATAAATGTTGGCCAATTTTGGGTTTTTGACCAAGTTTGGACTTGGGTTTATGTATATTTTGGTCCTAAGAATTATACTCGGTAGGTTTACATAGGTCAAAACCCACCACAAGACTTGACTTGAATCAAGACCCTACCTTAAGAACTAAACTTGAAAGCAATTTGAAAAAAAACCAAGGTTAGGTAAAACCTAGTTTAGAAGTCTTGAGATCCTTTTTACAAGATTCAACTTTGGGTCTAAGGTTTAAGTCATGGAGTGTAATTCCCCAAGTTTGAACTTTCCACCTCCTTCATAAAGAGAAATTGTCCCAACTATTAGGTCAACAATTATTTTTATAAGGTGCCATTATTTCTTGTTTGCTTAAAATTGAATGGAAAATTCTTACCATATTATAAATGGGGCTATTAAACTAGCTTGTTTAGTTGAGATTGTTTTCTTTAAAATGTAATTCTTCCTTATGATTAACTTTTTTTTCATTATTATTTTTGGGTTGTTCTGATGTTGTTAGAATTGTAGGGCTTTAAGTTGGGTTTAGGTAAGGTTTCAAGTATGGTCTAAGGTAGGGTCTAGATAGGGTTTTACATCTAGGTTTTGGAAAACACAACTTACCTTGGAGTTGGGAAGAAAATTGAAATTTATGTTGCAAAAAACATAGTGGATCTCAAGCATAACCATGGGCCTTTATCAACTTCCAAAATTGAAGCAAATAACAAAATTAAAAAATCGCAAGCACCACTAAGAAGAAAGACCAAGGAAATAATCCACCAAAATGAAATCAAAGATCACAAGCACCAACAAGAATCCAAGACTAAGGAAATGAATATAATGAAATAAAAAGGAAAGAATAAGCAAGATAATAAACACAACAAAAACATGAAATGAAAAAGATAGAGGAAAGGGGGAGGAAAAAGAAAGAGGAAAGCTTCAAGGAGAGTAGAGAGGAAAATTCAAAAGCTCCAAGGATGGCCAATGATTAATTCAAAGTGCCAAGATAGAAAACCTTAAACCCTAAAAAAACTTTGAATTGGGTGATGAAAACAAAAAATGTTGGTGCTAGTTACATACAATGTTGTGTGGGTATATCATTTACTCAGATATACTTGCTAGGTACAAATAAGGTATCTTATTTATCCCTCCTTATTTTCTTAAAACCAATATACCCTAATCAAATGCATACCCAAGGATATATAAAATTGAAAAAATATACTTGTTTCATAACCCGATATATTTTAAAAATACCCACACTCAAAGTTGGGTAAATCTCATTAGGGTAAATCCCACCTTAACTCTAAAATCAACACCACGAATATGTGTGATCATTGTGCAAGGTGTCCAATATTGAGAAATAGGGTCTCTTGATGACTTTAGGGATGTTGAAATAAATTTCTTAAATTAGATTGAAGAGGAATTTGAAAACCAATTAGATTACTATGTTGATGTTTTGAGCTTGATAATATGGCATATTTTGATATTTAAATTTGCATTTATGTTTAATAGGGCAAATTGCATGTTGTCTAATCTAAATTCAATGGCCTTTAATTTTATGTATCTTTAGGAATAAAAAATAAAAATAATTCTATAAAATTTTATTATTGTAATTTGACATCACATCTGTGCATTGTCTCACTAGATTTAGGCTTATGAAAGTTATCTAAATAAGTTTCAAAATGTGAAAAAAATAATTCTCAAATTTTTATTGAATAAGATAAAATTATTTACCCTTTTTTAAAACCCTAACCAGGGGTATATGATAGAGAGGGCACCGAGACCCTACCCATGTACCCAAAATGATAAAATTTGTCTACCCAAACCCTACCCTAATGAGTAAATTTTTTTTTCATAATAACCCATTGGGTAAATAAATTGAAAATTTTATATATACCCTTACCTTAGGCTATATCAAAAAAAATGTATACCCGCACAACACTGGTCCATATCTTGGCAGCAAAATGAGAGCTTGGATCTGAACTTGGTTTAGGGATAAGAGTTAATTTGGCAACCTGGTCACATTTCAATCCCATGATGGTTGCTCTATCATTGCCAATGAGGTTGAAAGCAATGTAGTCATAATATGACTGGAAATCATCTTTGTACAAACCAGATTGGTTTTGCTATACAGGCCCTCTGAAAAATTTTCAGACTAGAGAGACACAATTGATATTGAGAAAATTTTGACATTTCCATATCATGGTGCTATTTCATTATTGGTGTGTGGTGTTGTTATATTGGTATCACTAGCAAGAATTTTTTTAGAAATTCATCATACCCAGGTATAATGAGTACCAATCTGGTCTTGAAAAAAAAACAATTTGAAATTGATATTGTTTGTACAAGTGGTTATAAATCATTGGTGTTTAAATGTGTGCATGCAACACAATAGCCACCCACCCATGTTTGTAACATGGTTGGAAATTTGAAAACTAAGATAGATTGGTACTCGCACAACAAATGAAATCCAACCCCTTTCAAGGAACAAATTGCATGTGCTTTCTTTTATTCTCTTGTGAAAGAAGAAGAGTACATGATCAGGAGCTAGAAAACAAAATTTGAACCAAAAGAACTGCAATAAAGTTTTTCACAATCCATGATGTTCACAACAGAAGGACAACAAGGCAATCTTTGTTGATGGAAATTCAGCACTGTATAATGGGCTCCCAGCAAATTGGCTTCACAGAAGTCTGGCTGATTGTCATGCAGAAATTCAGCATAGATTTTAGGCAGCATTGTAACATGATAGTAAGCTGTTGGTACTCTGGACTGCCAGCAAAAAATGCAATTTGTTTGAGAGAGATTGGATATTGCTGTTGCAGTTGCAAGAATACTATGGGTGCAACAAGCAAGCACAAACACTGGAAGAACTTGCACAAAAAATCTGACCACATTATAGTACCAAAGACAACCCTGATCATGGTTTCCAGGAAACACAACAGGTCTGTTTGAGGTGCAAATGTATCTTTTGTTTACACTGATATAGCAAAATCAGGCATTAAAAATTGAGCTAAAAGAACAGGGACAATCACATTCAATATTCTCTTCATTCGTACTTGTCACTGGTATATGCTGCTGCTGCACAAAGCTATTGCTTGGATGCATACCCAAATGTATATTGAACAGATAGGGGTCTGTGAGATGAAATCAATCCCCCCCATTATTCAGATCTCCACAATATCAGAAGTTAAAGAAGAGCATCTGTACAATAATACTTCCCAGAAGTGAGTGATGTTGCTGCATGTTTTGTCAAGCAGCTCAACAAAACCTGGTGCCTATGTATTGCTTCCTTCCCCAGGATACCCTTGTATGGAAGGCAAATGAATAGTGCCGCTGATGACAGATGAATACACTCCAAAATTTGATAAATGAATAAAAGGGCTATCTTCCCATGGACATTGGAAGTTAATACCACAGCCTTGGAAGTAGAATCAATCATCAGGGCAGACTTGCTAACTTGGCTGGACTAAAGAGTACCAAGCCACTCACAGTGGCACTACTAAGCCCTGAACTTGATCGTTGCAGCAATCAATCAAGCTCTCAGAAGGTAAGGTTCTAGCTCATAATTCAGTTCCTCCCTAGACTGGGTCCGTCGATTTTGTAGTTTTGGGGGGCCCACTTGCTGCAGTCTTCGATCTGGAGTCTTGGCCCCAACTGGAGTGGATGCCACCATCATCTGTACCCCTTCCCACTCCACGGCTGGTCGAACAGGCCAGCCTAACCCAAAGGTCTCATTATAAGAAGCAGGCTGTGGACTCTGTGGCATCTTTACTCCACCCTCTCCTGTGCAGGCATCCCTTGTTGTCAGTTACAATTATGGGTGCAGCAACAGCTGAAGACCAAGGAGGCTATATGTCTAGTCCTCTATGTGCAATGCAAGAGTAACAATCTCCAGCTTGGTAAACAAACTCAAGAGATTTCCAGCAAGTATTGTTAAGTATAAAACAGGAGATGCACTGTGAAATGACATCCAGCAAAAGCTGCATCCTGCACATGTTGAGAGGGATGAAACAAGATGCTCACCATGGGCAAGAGCACTGCTTGTAGGGCTGCTGCTCAGACGGCTTTGTTGACGCAGAAGCAGAGGCATCCATTTAGAGCTGGATTGAGATGGATTAAAAAGAGGCAAGTACCCACGACGTCTTAGCTGTGTCTGTCTGTGTTGGACTAATGAAACACTGATGAGCATGACCAGCAGCAGCAACACCACTCCCAGGGCAAGGGCTACATGGAAGTTTGTAAGTGAAGCCCATCCGTCTGTTCTGACATTGTTGTAAGTGAGGGCTCCTGCTTCCCAAAGTGCAGCACCCAAAGTCCAAGCAAAGTCGCCTGACCCAATCACAACTTGGTCATCATTCAGATGCAGGCCTTGTCGAAGTAGTGAAACCACATAAGGTGCACGGAAGCAGTAGTGATGGATGGATGGTTGTGGCTCAACACTTGCCTCAGCATCCTTCCAAGGTAGCTTACAAAACTCCTCTCCTTTCTGTAGCAGTTCATTGAGCGAGGCATCTGCCGATAGCCCAAAAAACTTGTACACAACAAAAAACCCTGCCAGCCCATAGAATGTACCCTGAGGGAGTGGCTGGTGCTTGCCAAGTGCACAGGGGGTCACTTTGCATGTGCCATTGTGAGAGTGATTGACGACTTCATCAGCCAGTGCTCTGCAGGCCACCGAATTTGGAGCTCCCTTCAACATCACTTGAGCACCACTGGCTATGTCAGTGCTGGGACTGATTGGTGCTGGCCCTCTGCCTGACAAAGGTGGCAACATGCAATGTGTGGAGCACATATATGGTTGACTGTAACCTTCTTGCAGACATGGATGCTTCACCTCAATGTGGTTATCAGCTGCTTTCCTATTCTTTGTGCCAAGCTCTTGAAGCAGCAGTTGGGCTACTGACTTCTCAAAGGCATCATTGAGACCAAATCCAGCATGTGACATGGCATACAGGTGGTGATTTGTGAACCCAACCGTCAAATTCACACCATGGTCTCCCTGCTCTAGTATTTCTGTGGATTCAAAGGTTACCTGCAGTGACGAGCCTCCTAAGTCTAGGGCTCCAAAGGTTGGCAGCTTTGGAATATGACCTAATCTGCCAGAGTTGTAGTTCAGAGCAATCCATCCGTAAAAAGCCTCTTCGACCCCTTTTATGACCTTCACAGATGACCTCCTGCACACAAATGGAAACTTTTTGAGCACCAACCAGGACTCATCAAGAATCCAGTCTGACTGTTCCTTTGGCAACCTTCGAAGCCCAGCAGTTGCTAGAAGAAAAACCTGTGTGTTCCTATGGGCATACTTGGGGATCTGCTTTCCTGCAAAATTGAGTAATGGCACAAGCACATCCTTTATGGCTGTAGCATTGTGAAACAATTTGTCCAAGCCCGGTTCTCTCTCCACTCGTTTATACAAGCGCTGCTGTCCATGTAAGGGGGGTGCATTCATGTTGTCCTCGTAGGTTGGATTCACCATCACAGGAAGAGGCTCAGTAAGAGAATGTGCCCACCCATATACATGCACGCGTGTACTGGTACTTCCACCATCAAGTACAATGGCAAATTGCAGTTCCTCTTGCTGGAGAAAGAGAGCGCCTATAAGAAACCCCAGATACAGCAGAACCACTGCTAGCCCAGCCAAAGCAGCAAATGTCACACCTTTTGACCACCACCGAGGGCTGGATGGTGGGCTTCCAGGATACACATAGCCTCCTCCTCCTCCCCCCTTATTAATTTTGCCAGGTTTGGGAGCTTTGGAAAACTTGGGTGGTCCATCTCGGATTACTACCGGCAAAGAGGAAGATCCACCTGTTGTTGCTGGGTCTGCAACTGTCTGTGATGAGCTTTCTTCACTGGCAACCTTCCAGTAAGTTGCAAACGTTGGAACAGAGAAGGAGCCTCGCAAGCCGATATCCCCTCTGTAACGGCTTGCTCTTGTTGCAGGTGTTGTTGTGCTGATTAGCTGGGGTTGAGTTGCTCTGGTCTGAGATGATGCAGCTGATGATGCACATTGCTCAGCATTATTGGCATTATTATTACCACTTCCTGCACCCATAGCAGTCTGAAAAAAACTCCAGGAGCGTGTTCCACACGCTGGTTTCTGCAAGTTGAGGACACGCCCATTGCCTGGTTCGGCCTGCCTTGTGAAGACCATAAAACCCATTAGATGATATGATATTCTCCTTGTAGTTTTGGTTTCTCTTTTTGTCTCTATCATCCTACATTTCCTCTTGTGGCACATAAGAAGGACAGCGATTATGATACCCCGCATAAATGTCTGAATGAAAGAAACATCATTCTTCCACAAACAATCTGATTGACTACTGCAAGTTCATTGACATCACCAAACCATAAAAGAATAGAAACTTGGTTAGCGTCTCTGCTTGCAAGCAGAAATCTGATGAGCAAAGCTTGAGAACAACATCATCACAGTAGAAGAAGCAAGTGTGGGTTTTCCAATAGGTACCTGAAATGGCCTTGTTTTTCAGCTCAGCTGCTGGCACAGAAATTCACTGCAAAACTGTTGCTGCTGCTTCTCCAACTTAGAGTCACTGTTAGAGAGCCAAAAACAAAAGAAGTCACAAAAGGACGAAATTCTCAGACCACCTCACCACCACCTCTGCAGTGAAGAAAACGACCCAATCCCCATAAAAAATCCATACTATTCTTGTGTGCGAAAAACCCCCCAAAAACAGGGAAAAAAAAAAAAGAACCGGATCTAGTACAAAGAAGAAGAAGAGAACCCATCAAATCCCCACACACCCAAGTTTGTACAGATGAGTTAGATCTGAACAAAAAAGGGACATCACCCATCACCCCAACTTCTGAGACACTCCATGGACACACAAAAAAAAGAACTAAAAAGGTAGAGAAAAAATGCAAGCAAAAGGCAAGCAAGCAAGCAAGAAAGAAAGGTACCCACAACGCTGAAACTGGATCTGAAGCTCCTCCAGAAGAAGCAGGAGCAGCACCAGCAAGCAACAGCAGCACTCATTTCTTCTGGTCCTGAAGACTAGCAGAGTGGTAACAGCAGTCCCTTGAGCAACAGCATCATCATCCCTACACAAAGACAAAGTTTGCCAACTTTCTTTTTCACAGCAGCTCTGAAAAAAATTTGTGTCCAGATTTGTGTCCAACTATTGGCTATTGTCTGTTCTGGACCTTGCAGGAGCTTAGTTGGTGAGAGTGGATGGAGAGGAATCCACCAAGAGAGAGGCAATGTGGCAACAATCAAGCAAACAAGAAACAAACACGAGAGAGAGAGAGAGAGAGAGAGAGAGAGAGTGGGAGAGAGAGCTTGCTTTGCTTTGCTTTGCTTTGCTTTGTGTTTGTTGTTGTCCATGCTTTGCTTTTGTGGCTTTGTTGTTGTTGTTGTTGTGGTGACCGTTTTTTGTGCTTTGCTTTTGCTTTGTTTTGCATCAAGTTTTTTATTCAAAAGAAACCAAGAGTTCCCAAGATGTTCTCATCCTGTTCTCAAAATGTTCCCTAAGTTCTCAAGGCGTTCTCATCCTGTTCCCAACGTTCCCAATATGTTCGCATCCTGTTCTCAAAACGTTCCCAAAGTTCCCAATGTGTTCTCAAAGATGATCTCATATTGTTTGGCCTGTAATTTCGTTTTTGTCTAGTTTAGCAAAAACATTATCGAATAATTAATTAATTAATTCATTTTGGAAAATTTTCATTTCAATAAATAGAATATTTCTAAATAATGACTATTATTATTTTTCACAATGTTTTTTTATTTTTTGGAAGCAATAATTTTTGCAAAATTTTCAGCATTTCTGAAAATAATATAATTAGTGTTGTCGAATTGAATTCGGCCAACGTACTCAGGGTAATCAGTATGGATGGTCAGGTCAGTTCCAAAATGGGCAAGTGTTGAAACCAAATTAATTTTCAGCTATTGACCATTTCCTCAATTAAATTAGAGTTTTGAAAATTTCACACATGGGGTCAGGGGAAGCTTCATTCTTCCTTTACAATATATAATATATA
>Ga0116231_10007498_pt1 | contig 19902 bp, 15 predicted proteins | sample S1TSphgellanicum_2_FD_89695 | JGI IMG/M metagenome (GOLD analysis project Ga0116231, IMG submission 89695) | Host-associated microbial communities from peat moss isolated from Minnesota, USA - S1T2_Fd - Sphagnum magellanicum MG | ecosystem: Host-associated > Plants > Peat moss > Unclassified...
AACAAAGAGAGATGACTCAAGTTCGAGTCAGAAGCGCAAAAACCAAAAGGGGTGTCACAAAGGGTCAAAGGAACAAATAGTCTATCTTGTTAGGCTAGAAGGATGCCTGGGTAGTTCAGGGTTGCCCTTTGTGGGCTTTCAAAGTACTCTCAAGTCCAGTGCCTTTACCCTATGTATTTTGCCAGTAACCCTGGCACAATCTTGCAAGTCTAGATGGTTGAGATAACTGGCTTACACCCAAGCAAACAGGGATTGAATCTGGTTACATAATTTAACCTGTAACAGTTCCTGAGAGTCTGTTCATGGGTACTACATTTGCCTGGCTGTGTAATTGTTGGAGTTTCATTCTGCATGTAACATTCATCCATTTCAATCTAAAGGGGATGAATTCTTTGCAATGAAGGATGAAGACCCAGAGGATATGAAAATATGGTTGTATTGCCCATGAGTCATCCCCACAGTTTAGTTTTCATTGTATTCCTGCCGAATTGCTAACCACCATGGTTAGCCTATGACCTTGGGTGAACCAGCACCCATGTTGGTGCCTTGGTTAAAAACAAAAAGTCCCAAAAATCTATTTAAATTATTTCTAAATATTACAAATATCCCATGCTTTGCCTAAATCATGTTCTCTGAGGTCAATTCCAACATACTTTGGGCTTAATATGGCCACTAAGAGGCCTCACTCAAAAAAGGTAAAGGTACCAAAGTGCTGCTAGTTCACCCTTGCCCTATAGCTTGTATTAACCATTAACATGCATCTACTTACATTGTCTTCCATGTATGTAAAGTATTGACACATTTTTTTGGCAGCATATTTTTGTCTCACTAGGCTGAAAAAATCTTGTTTGCTGACATTGAAGTGATTTCGCAATAAAAAAACTTATGTTAAAGGTATTCTTTAACTTGTTAGAGTAAAATCAATTGGATTTGAAAATAACCCACTAGCATGTTTTTTCTCATTGTTTCCGCCATTGCAATGCTGTCCTTTTACAATGTTATTGTCACAATGACACTTTATGCAGAATAAGGGTTTGTTGATAGACCTTTTTCCCATACTCTATATATGAGATTAAACATATAACATTATTTTAAAAAAATGCAACAATTTGCATTGTCCTATTTCAGTAGTATTTTAATTGTTTTCCAATTAAAATAATTTTAACCATGTGCTACTTTTAGTACAATCCATTGCCTTTTACAAAGCATTGAGGATGAAGGATGCACACACCTGATGTTTCCATGGTGAGAACAACTAGTTACAATTTGGTATAGGCCCTAGTTGAACCCATACCATGCAACAAAACTACAGCGCGTCCTACTGAACTGGCCACATTCCTAGGCAGAATAGGCCCTAGTAGAACCCATTACCATGCTCGTAGGTTGAATAGGCCCCATTGGGCCCGTTTCATAGTATAATATTAAATGTGTAGGTACTTTTAGTTTTGGATAAGGCATTAAGACTAGGGGCTTTACTGAAATAAGGGACCCCAAGGTGGGAGTTGAGGGTTTCCTGAATTTCAGTAAAGCCATGGTCCATGGGCCCAGGATGAAAAGTAAGGATGAAAAAAAGGAGAGATTTTCCTCACAAGGATGAAAAATGGAGAGATCTACTGAATTTCAAAATTTCCCAATTACTACTTGTACTAGGGTTTAGTACCCCTTTTGAGTTGAGCACTTACTTTTTCAGTGCTTTTACATCCCTTGCCTAGGCATTTATGTAGGTAGAAAGTAGGCTAAATTATCTAGGTAGAGTGAGGTGGGAAGTATGAGGGATTTTGCGGGATACGTTACCAACCATGGTGGAACCGTGGTAACTCAGTTGTGGTTAACGTAATGCTACAGTTTCAGGATCAAGTAAAGGCGAAGAAGCAATGCTGACTAAGCTTTAGAGTGTTTTAGCAATGCTGAGATGCCATTGCTTGGCTTCCTCTCTTCAGTCATCCCGAGTCCGGACGTCCCCACCCCCACAAATCCACTCACTTAATAATTAGGTCCAACATGATCTCACGCGCTCCAAATCCAGCGAAGGTTGTAGGAAAGGATGAAGCATTTCTCGGCTCCGATTTGGTATTTTTCTTAAAAATTTATAAATAGAAACGGATCACAATTTCATCTGAGGCTTTACTTGCATTTTGTTGGAGAGTGTCTGTGTGCAGACCATTTTGTTCTCTTCGGAGTAAAGTTTCTTGTAGCCTCTTGAGTTGCAGATGCATATTGTCTGAGAGCACATCTTGTGCAGCAGTAATGATGCATTTCTCCCTTTTGTTTTCTTCTTATTAGTATCGTTCTTTGAAGATCTTACAGTGGGAGACTGTCCAGATCGTTTGTTCTGTGGGGGTTTTTTTGGTTTGTTTTTGTGTTTTATTGGGGGGAGCGGGCGAGGGTGCCTTATTCCTCATAGTTTTGTATCTTACTGCTCAAATAATTCTCTTAGTTTTAGCGACTTCAAGTTCGAACTTTGCAAGAGCAATTAGGGATGTTGTTGTATTATAAGAGTTCCAAAGTTTAGGGTTGCACTGAAGTTAGGAATTTGAAAGTATTCAGGGCTGACCGCGTTCTAGGTTATTAGGCGAGAAGAAGAGAAGAAGAAGAGGAAGAAGAAGCAATGGCGATGGCAAATGCAGCGAAGACTGTAGTACTCAAAGGCGCAGGGAATATGGCAGCGTTGCAGCAGCTTCCCCTTCGCTGTGTTACGGTGGATGTCACGGGAACGCTGATGGGGTACAAAGGTGTGTTGGGGGATTACTACTGTATGGCGGCTAAGGCAGTGGGGCTGCCGTGCCCAGACTACGATCGGATGCACATGGGCTTCAAGCTTGCGTACAAGGAAATGGCCACCAAGTATCCTTGCTTCGGGAAGACGGCCAACTTGTCAAATGTCGATTGGTGGCGAATGTGTGTCCGAAATTCCTTTCTTCAGGTGAAAATCTCCTCTATGGATTGATTCCCCCTTCAACTTAGAACAGCATTCATGTGGCTGACAGTTTCCAACCTTGGATTTGTCCTGCCCTTTTGATGTGATTACTGTGAAGGCTGTCATGAGCTGTGTTAACTCCCAAGAAGCTGACATTGGAACAGTTAATTGACATAATTCATTTTCATGAAGGTCAGCTGTATTTTTCTGGAGTAGGGAAGGAGCTTTTTGGTGTATAAAATATGATTGTTTGGCTGGTGGAACAGGCAGGTTATGACTATGACAAGGAATCGTTTGATAAAGTATTTAGGCGGATCTATTCTATCTTTGGCTCAGCAGCACCATATACCCTATACCCGGATGCTCAACCATTTCTGCGATGGGTGCGGAAGCAGGGCATTCTGGTTGGAATTGTCAGCAATGCCTCCTACAGATATCGGGATATCATTCTTCCAACTCTTGGACTGAATAAGGTCTCTTCTGCTCTCTGTCTTCTTGCCCTGTCTAACCTTGCCTTCACATAATGTCTCTATGGTTATGAGTATGAGAGAACTCCAATGAGGAATGTTACACTGCTGCTACATTTCCTTGTTGATGGTTGGTTTCCACTGGTGTCTTTTGAGTTCATGGATGTTGTCCTTGCCGTCTTGGTAGTTGGCAGCCTGCTGCTGTGCTATGGACATTGATCAGTCAAATTCCATTTCCTTGACAGTAAGTGAAATTGTACTCTTGTGAATACTTGTTTTTGTTAGGCATATTAGGGTAGAGCCTGTTCTCAATTTGAGTATGAGAACAACACAAGACAGAAGGGAATAATGTTGATAAAGACTTCTTTCATCCCTCTTTGTTACCTCCAGAGATGTGGATGTCAGTGGGAACAGCTGAGATTTATGCTCATCAGTTGCTTCATGTTGTTGGCAGTGACTAATGACTGGTTCTGGAACATGCAGGACTCTGAGTGGGATTTTGGTGTATTCTCAGGCATTGAAGGAGTGGAAAAGCCTGATCCAGAAATTTTCAAGATTGCTGTAAAGGCAGCTGGTAATATTTGCCCAGAACAGATTTTGCACATCGGAGATAATCTCCGCAAGGACTACCAACCTGCCAGGAGCTTGGGCATGCGTGCCCTACTTATAGATCGCTTCAGCACCCCAGAGGCTCACACTGCTAAGGAGACTGGTGTGCCAGTGGTGGCTGACCTTCTGGAGGCCCAAGAGTACATCATGTCCATGGAAGACCAAATTGCTATCTCTTGATGGTTTGAAGACTTGACATGCAGTCAAAAGCATAACTGCAAAGTGACACAATTGCTATCATATCCAATGAAAGCAAAAGTAGTAGGACACATCTGCAGGGGCATTCCATGAAATGGTGGCCAGCCACTTGCAGTGCAGACATGCATCCTTTCTTGGAAATGCCTTTGTCCCTTTGTTACTAAAAACCAACAAGATTGATTCTCTCAACAAACCAAAAATATTGGATGTTGTTTGGATAGACTTGAAATGGATCTGGACAAGGTATAGTTTGATCCCCTGGAACATCTGCTAAATTCAAGAAGAGGTAACTATGCTCATCTACTATTGTGCCTCAGTTAAGAGATAAGCACAGTTTCTGGATGTCAGTGGTCAGGCTTTGCAATTCTTTGAATTATGAGCTGCAATCAAGGTTGTATTACTGACTCCATCAATCTTGTCAATCATATGGTTCAGGATAGAGGATCTGTGCTCCCTGCCAGAACACATGCAAGCATATATATGCAACATTTTAGCAGTAATTCTCCAGAACAGACTAAATGGTTCTCAAGTTGGGTATGAAATGGATGGCATTACTGTTAGTTCCAATGCTGAGAGGTTGGTTTGGACTTTTGAGATGATTTTGCTAAATGTGTCCAGGGTTCTCTTCATACTTACATGAAACGTTTGCCCCCATTGGTATGCAGCCACAACTGGCTGCATAGACTGGTGTTAAGAGGTAAATATGACACTGGGGAAGATCCAGATGCAGCTTTTGTTCTCACATTGAGATGTATAGAGCTCTGACAATGTTTGTCCCTATTGGTGCCTTTCAGAAGATTTTTTCTGGTTGGTCTTTTTCAGTACACAAGTTTTGAATTTGCAAACAAACATCAGCTGCAACCATGGGTGTGTTGTGCAGGCACTTATTAAAGCTCAGTTTGCAATGTTGGGTTTCATTGGTCATTCCAAACTAAATGATTATGGTTGCGTACAATGGTTGTAATGTGATGATATTTGTTTGGTCCTCACTTTATATTGCTGATTATCATGTTTATGGGTGGGGATTGGGAAATAATTTACAAAGCACAACATTAAATACCATAGATATTATGAGAGGCCCATATATCATGTCTGGGTAATTGTAAGGATACTTCAGTTTGTCTAAAAGCAACCTTGGGTTGCAATGGCAACATGTTGGGTCATGGTTTCAGTGGTTCTGAGGAGCCACAAGAGGGGAAGCAATAGTCACCTAGAACTTGTATATCGCACTTTGGGGCTATTTCTTTCTGGGGATTCAAGTAGGGGCAATATGTTGAGCTTCATATCTAACCTAATATGAGACATCTCTGATGACAACTACAGACCCTATGGCAACTACAACAAAGATGTGAAAGGGGAAAAACTTCTCTTCTAATCAGGAGAGGCAACTATGTTAGAGCTTTTTAATTGGTAATTTTGCAAGACCCAATTATTGGCAATCAATAGAAATCACATGCATTCTCAAAGTAGATTGGGGACCACTTCAACATGAATCGACCAAATGGTGAGAGTAGATTGTGGAGCACTTCAACATGAATTGACCAAATGGTTGAGCAAAGAGGCCATTTCAAAGCATGGAGATCAAATGGAGCGTGATCAAACATGATTTGACAAAATCACTATTTTTGCAAGCAAACACAGTGCACTTGTAATTCACTAGATGTTAACCATATCAATGCTAAACATAGGATGTTATTCATTGCATCTTGTAAGATGTTTGGTAAAGAACCCTTTTTTTCCATGTGAATTATAATTCTAGGGAATTTGGAAAGCAGTTATTTCATTCTTTCTATTTAGGGCAAGTCTGGCCCCTTAGTATATTTGACAATGACCTTTTTGGTACTACATAAGTAGTCACCCATTAGTGTGAATGGTGCTAACCATCTCACTTAATAATCCACTAAGTATCGAACCTTATGAAAAGTATTGGGACAATGGTAATAAATGAGAAGACTATAAGATACAAACGAAAAATAGGACATAATTGCTTTCTCCAAGGAACCAAACATTAAGGGAAATGTGGTGGGACTCGAATAGGTAAGAATATCCTTTTCTTTTGTAATTTTTTATTATCACCTTCGTCAAATTTACAATTTATGTGGGTTTTAGCTCCATATCATTTTTTATTTTAGTGTGACAAATCTTATTTCCTTTTGTTTGTTTGTTGACTAATTGTGTACTTACTTTTTAAAATATGCTATCTCGTTTTTTGGGTTAGTTGGGAGAAAGGTATGAGGCCCACCTACCAAGCAATTTTTTTTTGTTTTGATTTTGGAGCCCAATACCCAGCCTACACTTTGTAATCCATTGATGATGAGTCATGAAAACATGAGTCATCAAATAAAACATGATATTGGTTTGGGTTTATTAGGCAAAGAAAAAAGTAAAAGTTGTAAGGATAGAACAATAGATTGTGGGTTGGAGAAAAAACCAAAAAAATCAACTATCTGTTTCACAATGCAAGAGCAATGTTTCTTTGGAAGATGAATTTAAAAATGCACTAGATTTCTACTTGAGGAAAGGCATTTTAAAGGTAACTTGTTTTGTTTCATGTTAATTGTTGGTTAACTTTGAAAGATGTTCCATGGTGGTCATAGGTGAATTTTAAGGAACAACCTAAAAAACACCACCCATGAAATGCAAGGCATGCATGGGTGAGATAGGTGGGTGGTGATGTAGACATTATAAAAACCTTGAATATACCATTAGCTTGGCACATGAAGTGGCCACAATGGTCTAGGGTGTTGAAGGAAGAGTAAAGACAAGCAAAAACTGAGAATGTTCAATTCATGATCAAGCAAGGCAAACAATCGATATCACAAGAATCATTCTAAAAAAGGAAATAAAATCGAGTGTCAAATAATTGAAAGTTCATTGAAGAAAAAAAATTGGTGTGTCTCATTTCAAAGCTATATTGAAGCTTCACACCATAGTTTCAAATTGAAAGTTCATTAGAGATAAAAAAAATTAGGGTGTGAGAATTTTGGGGTTGATTAGGCCCTACGGATAATCCTTTGTTGCTTGATATCAAGGCAAGGTTGGACAATTCAACACACCATTCTTTAATAATTAAGTGATCCCATAATCAATAGGGTCTAAGTTGGTACATATATTGTGGTATATTATTAGTCATTACTAAAGCTACCCTAAGTTAAATGCCTAAAATGTTAAGTGGCCTAATAAAATTGGTTAATGTTAGTCATTAATTATATATGTTTGAGCTTTTGAAGACTACTTTGATGGAACAAAATCCTTGATAGATTCGAAATGATATATATTTTAAAAGTAAATTTATGACATGAAATGAATAATAAATTTTTCATCATACCATTGTCATTGTATGGGGCATGTAACATGTAGTTCATTTTCTACCCACACTAGAGTAGGAACTGCAAAATTTGACAAGATATCATTTCACACATCACATTCTTATTTTGGAAAAAAATTACCAAATTAAGGAACAAAAAAGTCTTTTCTTTCCAAAAATAAACAATAAGGTTTTGAAATTTCAACACCCAAAAATGGGGTGGGAATCGAAAACAAAATAACTAAAATGGACTTGTTTCCATTTCCACCCAATAGGCAAGTGGAGTAAGGTTCCTTAGTTTTGGAGAAGCGTATTGAGATTACTATAGTGATGTTGTCATGTCCTTTCCTTTTGAAGTGTTCATCAACTTTTTCTAACCTAAATCATTCATAATCCTAACACTTTGTGCTTATAACTTTGATTAATATAGTTTACATTTAGTTCATTTGTTGGACACAAGTTGAAGCAATTGCCAACATCATTATGGCTCTCCAAAGCTTTTCATTCTATTCACATGAATTTAATGTCTTGCACAAAAACTAACATGAATATGAGTGTTGCATACTTTGTCCATTGTGATCTTAATAATCCATTGCACAAAAAAAGATGATCACTACATGATACATTAGAAATTGTTAAACCATAATGTAATACATGAATTTCACTACATGAAAAAATTAGTGCAAGAATTTTATTATAGGAAAATTAATATAAGAATTTCAATAAAGGAAAATTAATATAGGAATTTTATTACAAGATTTTGACTACTAGATATTAAGCTATAGGATTTAAACTCCTAGTAATTAGAATTCTTAAATTTGTAGATTTAGAAAACAAAAATGTTAGTTACTTTTAGTTCTTTTTAGGTAATTTCCATTTTTGATGGGGAACCATTGTCGAACACTTGGGATGGCATTGCTTTCTTTCCTATTACTTATCCTTGGGATTATGTGCTTTGAAGGGCATCATATTCATTGTTAATGTGGTTGTTTTTTAAGAAGTGTGCAATGTCATTTTTGCATTCTTTTTGTCAAAACTTTATAGTATACTATGGTTTTGCTACTAGTTTCAATACTCATAGCAAAAAGCTTGAACCTCTTTTATCTCTAGTATTAATCACTGTTACTTGCTACAAGTTTGAGCCTATGGTAAGAGGTGAAAATTTTGATGCTTCAAGGTTTTTTGTTGGTGAGCTCATCCTTTGGTGCTATTGTTTATTGTTTACCATTGAAACATTTATGATATATACATTGGTTATTGTTTCCCTCTTACCTCCTTTGAGTTTCAATCCATATCTAGAATTGTGCATCCACATACTACAATCAAAATGCTTTTTCTAGTTTTGATTATCATGTTAATTTGGTGGCTAGCGTGTTTGTTGTGGTGTATCCTCACTATTCCGATGGTTATTGCAATGTTGCTTTTAGAACAAATTTTATTATTTTTAAGGTCTAAATGTATGTGACCTCGTTATTGTTCTAGTTTGTGATATCAATTGTTAAATTTCAAATTCTCTTTCAATGTAAATTTTTTTGCATTTGTTTGACAAGAGTAGCTTCAAGGTTTGAACAGACATGAGATGTGAACTTGTTGCTTGTTCAATTTTCTCTTTCAAGGGTTTTGGGTTTTTGCATTGTTGATTTTATATTATTTTAGGTTAGAATATATGAAGTTGTATTTTGTAGTTGAAGTTAAAATGGTTTTTCTTTTAGTTATTTTCAAGTGAATGCATGGTTGAATGGTTCATTTTTGGCAGATAGACATTTTATACAAGTCTTTAACAAGATTTTAAAAAGTGATCAAATGGACATGTCACATGATTATTAATTTTAAAGATTTCATTATTGTAATCTTTGATCACTAAATGTTCATCCACTTAAGAAACCTCTTTAAACCTGATTCAAAACTTATATCAAAAGTTGTTAATGTCATTTATTATGGTGGATGCTATTTGGAAATCCTCAAAAGAAAACTCATAAAGTCCACATGAATGAAGGCCAAAGTAAATATTTTGAAAACATGGTCATTAGGCACAAAACATTTGAGAAAAAAAATCAATTTCAAAAGGATTTTTGAAAATGAGGTTTGATTTTGACATATCAAAAATCCACAACTACCATTTATTTTATTTTTCAAGGCATACTTATTCTGGAGGGTTCAAAAGGCATCATGAATTCAATTGCTTTGCATTTTGTTGTCATCCTCTATCTTCACGATCTTGGAACTACACATTAACAACACAAAAACCAATGTTGGATTTCTTGTTCTTTCATTTTATTTCCTTATGTGATATTCTAAAAAACATATCTTATGTTTCCAAGCTTTTCCGGTTGTGCTTCCAAATTTTAATGTACTTGAATTATAATTTGGGTTATGTTGAATAAGTTGTTTAGGGTTTTGGGGGTTGCCATTTGTTAACCTATATGGATTTTAACATTTGTAATGTCTTTGAATATGAAAAACCTAATGGGGAAAAGAAAAAGTTTACAACCAAAAGTGTGATCAACAATTAAACTCAGCAATCAATAGACATAATTCAAAAACTTGAAATCACAAAACTTAATGCAAATGAGGAGGTTGCTACAAGGTAGGGAGCTAAAACTATTACATGTTCAACATCTAATTTTTAGTGTTGCAAAAAAATCAAAATGATTGGCTTCCCCATAGGCAAACTTCATTTGCATGGGCGCTCTTTGTGTTGAATGATCCAATGGTAGTTGTTATTGTCCAAGCCCACCAAGTGATGAAGTGTGTGATTTATTGCCCATTTGGTCAAACATTGAATAGCAACAACACAACATAGTCCAAGAAGGGTATTGTTTCTTATACTCTTACACATGGTATCATTAACATGAAAAATCATGTTGTTAATGAACATGCTACGATTTTAGTTTAGTAAAAAGAGCAAAAACTTGCTAAAATGGTTATTGTATGTGGGAGGTAGAAAGGAAAGAAAAGGAAGGTAGTGGCATTTACAACCATTATCAAATTCTTTTTAAACCAAAACCCTTACAAATTTAATGACTTAAATCAATGATGAATCATGGAAAACCTAGTCCTATTCATTGTTAAAGGGTACATGTTAATGTTAATTATAAAAACTCATGGTTGTGACACCTTATAATGCAACAATGTGATAAACTAAGATTTCCATCCCATAAATAACTTGTCCAAGAACATATTCTAACAATGGTGGTGAAAACAATGGAGCCATATGTGCTCCCCTTGATTGCACAATGTGTAATAGCCACCACCACATTTAATCTCTAGATGTCCAAAATTGGTTTCAATACCTTTGTGTCAAGGTAATCAAATTCATTAATGAAGAATGGGCACCTTGTTATATTACAATTGGTCGATTTAAAATTCTTAACACATCTAGAACAATTTTGGAAAAATAGGTGAAGTCATTTTTGGCTAAATATGAACTAACAAACAAAATTATTACCTATGTCAAGGATGAGGGCACAAATCTAAACACTTTTGTTGTTGCATTGACATTTGTTGTTTCTTGTGCAACATTGCAAATTGCACCACCATTTATTGGCACGTGTTTTGGGCATCTTATGTTTAAAGCATGTCACTATCCCATAAATGAAATTAAGGTGGGGATTGGGATGAAGGAGGCAAGTTTGATGGAAGTCTAGAATTCTTTACATACGGCCATCATATGGATGAAGAAATCTAAGGAAGGCAAGAGTGGGAGCTAGTTTTAAGGCCAAGGAAATTAAAAAATTGGTCAAAATAAGATTTGGTTCCCATGTTGCATTGTTCCAAAAGATGTTGGAATATGTTGTAGCCATAAATCTCTCCTATAGTTGGCAAACTTTCAAATTGCAAATTTGTGTGCCTTCAAATTCAACTTGGGCAAGAGATTAAAACCTCGGGACTAATAATGAAACAACATTTAAAATCATACTAAGAATTAGTGGTTATTGTCGAATGTCCTTTTTTGTTTCTATTTCTATTAGTACCAAATTGTGTGCAAATTATCAAGCTTGGGCATCATTAGATCGACTTGTACAATGTGGGGATTTTAAAAATGAGTTGGAAATTATGTATGTTAGGATGGGGCTTGAAGTCATCAATGTTTTGGAGCCCTTTTTGCATTTGCACACACATTAAGCTTTACTCATGCATACAACATGTGTGCTCTCTAATTGGACCTTCGATTTAAAAGACTTTAATGCATAATGGAATATGCAAACAAAAATTTAACAAAGGATAGTTGTGGAGGAGTATGACCATCAAGTCTTGGTACCCAATGTTGATGATTATTTATGGAGAGGTTGCAATTTTAACCAAAGCAATTAATTTGTCTTTGGTGAAAATTGAGTCAACATTGTACCATTGCATAGTTGTCAATGATGTGAATGTGAAATCCATGTGGTGGAAAATACATGAGAAACAATTTCCTAATGTTGCATTCTTGGTTTGTGCATTTTTGGATATTCCTAGGTCACAAATTGAAATTGAAAAGATATTCAACATTGCTAACGTATTGACCAATTTGTAGCATTATTGGTCGTGAGTGTAGAATTTAAACAAGTTGGTGATGATACTAAAAAATTGGTTAACACAAGGATTGTTTGTCTTCTTGTTGTTGGGGGCATGGATGACTTCTTCACTATTAAAGAGGATCTATTTGATGACTATGAGGATGAGCTTGAGGAAGTTGGTATTTTTGGGATTTGATTACCATTTTTTTGTGTTTATTTTTTTGAAGGCTACACCTAATATAGTTCTTAAGTCCATGTAGGATTGGGCTTCAAATCAAAGTACATATCAAAGTAACAAGTAGCAACTAACACATCTGTGTAGTGGAGGCTTGTGTTGGTCATTTCAAAGGTAGGACATAGGATTTAAGACTTGATTTATATCTTTGATGCATCTTCCTTTGTCACGGGATTGTTGGATTCTTTACATTAGGTTTGATTCATAAGAATTCTCAAGTGCTATAAAATGTAAACATTTGTATAAATTGGAGTAACAATTGGCACACGCATACATGCAGGGCATTCTTCAATTTAGCATTTCAAAGGTGAAAATTGAGGAACTTAACACCTTATGTATCTTCATTGCACCTTTTGTGTTGTGCTATGGAGTGCTTGAACTCATTACTTTTTACATTCAAGAAATGTGTGATGAAATTTGCAATTCACATTGAATTTGATTCTTAAGTTGTAGACATTTGTAATCTATACATATTTGTATAGCAATGGGCACATATGTGTATGAAAGTCCTGCATCTCCAGTCCTTAATGAGGACCTTGAACATTTGAGTGTCATATTGATACCAGTGCCTCATTGCATATATCAGCTGGCATAGCGATAGAAATACCTATATTGATACCATTGCATAGCCCATTCACATCCCTCTATTATTTGTACAAGACTGGTACCTGATTCTTTAAAAAATTCACATACCAGTGTTGGCCCAGGATTTCATTTTCCCCAAAACCTCTACCAGTACCAGAATGGTATAAAAAAACCTTTTAAGTGGTCACGTAATTTCAAGAGTTTCAATTATGCTTCAAGATGAACTACCAAGATTGAAGCTCTTACTTAATGAGCAGTGCCCTTCCAAGATCCAATGCTTATTCCATGCTCATTGCTGAACCTGAAGAACACACCCAATACTCTAAAAGAGACGCTAATCAGATCTATGCATCTCAATATTGTCAGCGGCATGACATAAATACAAAGTTCCCATGTGGTATGTATAGCTTGAGGCCACAGGCTTTACAAAATGTTAAGACTGCGGCTGTGTGGCAGTGACAAGACAGGAAAGGAGCTTTACGGTTTTTGTAAAGCTCACTTTAGAAATGGACAAAATATTTCGTCTTGTAAGGGGATGTCCCAATACACTAAACGAAAAAAGCTAGGTCTTTCTGAGAATATGATCATCACCTGAAGATTTTATGATATATTGTGATCAAGAAAATGACATAATCTGCCACATAAACCCCATACCTTAATGTACTTAGAACATGCAGGTCTAATTACAACTGGCTGTACCTTCTGGGAGAAGTTTCAATGAATGGCAACCTGCAGGTCATGCCTGCTGTTTTAGTACTCTGACATATACGGCCTATCATGAATGTTCGTGACAGAAGACTACAGGTTTTCTAAATTTTGTACTGGCAGATGAGGCTTTAAGATATGCTGTGCATGTAGAGCTCAGACAGAGTATCACTGCAGCCTATCTGAGAGTCATTACTTTCGGTGGGTTCTGAATCCTGATCACATGCATGTGCCTGTGATCTCCCTAGTGCACTTCCAAAGTTGGTAACGAGGTTGCCATCCATAGCTGTGATGGTAACCTCGTTGTCTACTACTACTGTGATTGCGATGGTAGGCAGAAAATTCGCAAAACAACCACATACACCAATTGTGGACCTCTTGTACACAATCCAATTGAAGACCATGAGCGTCATTCAGAAATGATAAAACTGCATGTGTGTAGACTGCCTTTTTCATGATGGAAACTTTGAAAGGCATGGGGCACACAGATCAGTCTGGAGAAAGCGTACCAAGGCCGTCAAGATGGCGCGGCTGAAGTCGTATATATCAATGGGGAGGAGCGTCATTACTACAGATCTGTTGGGGTGTTGTATTCATGCCTTCTGCACCGCTTCAGACACAAATTTCCCTCCAGTATTCTTCCCAATCTCCTTCAACTGATCCGTGACCGCTCTTTCCTCTTGAAGCCTGTAAGGCCCTCGATAACCTACAAGTCGTACAAAGTTCTGAGACAGCGCGATAGGAGAAAGCAGGGATCGGAGGGTGCTACATGCAGAATTTCTCATGTTTCAAAGTTTGTTTGCCGGACTACTCCTCAGATCTCAAAAAAAATTCTGCGACACCAAAACTCATGACAATTTGAGTTCGATCGCAGGGGAATATTTCGATGACATGCAGATTCTGAACTTGAGTAGTCCTACGTCCTACCTCGATGTCGGTGAATTGCAGATGCTGAAGTCGACGATCTCAAAATATCTTCGATATTGACTCCAAATAGCCGTTACGTGGAAATGCCGATCTCGCTGTAGTTAGCTATAGAATCGTAGGCTCTGTGATGATGTCTCATTGCTGCAAGAGGCTCAAGAGTCACGAGTCCTGAGAAGAGCATCACAGAGGCCTACGACTCTAAAGTTATCCAGAGCAAGAATATTCAGTACCGAGGAAAATTTCCAGGATCATCTTCTTCTTCTATTTTCTTTAGTACAGGCGGAGTCTGTGTTCCTGTTTGTAGAAAATAAATCCAGTCATCGCACCGATTCTATGCATTCTTTCTGATCCGATTTCAGGTCCTCACTTTGTGAACGTAGTTGCATCCGATCTCTGGTGTCTGACGGACGGCAAGTTGTTGATCTTGAATCAACAACAGTATCTGCCAGTCTATCAAAACTAGCTGGCGGCATACATACATAAAGTCATGTTACAAGATTCAAGATAGAAGCAATAGAAATTATAAGTTCTGCAATTTCTAAGTCTGGCACAATAAAACTCCCCATCAACCTGCAAAACTACAGACTCGAAAACGTGACAAAAATCCTTCCAAGCTACAATGAGAAACAGAAGACTAGTGGAGCCTGTCTCAGATCAATCCAGAAAATTTCCACATCAGGGTACAAAAACATGAAGTGAAAGGACTTTGTGTTAAAATTGATTTTGAGACACACACGGGACAAGCAACTAGCGCCACAAAAAGGATTGAAAGAAGCACTCATGAGGGAGAGACGGAATGAGAATTCCAGGGAAAGGAACAGCAGTGTTCAGATGCAGCTTTCTCTCTGCACTGCACAGGAGCAATATGGACAATTTATGAAGCGCTTGCTGAAAATGGGAAACCTTAGAAACCTCAGCCACTTGAACAAGAAGAAGAACCGGCAGTGGCGGGACCAGTTGCTGCTGCAATGGGACCAGACTGAACCAGCACCCACCAACGCACCATCCACCGGATGGATGACTGTTATGTATGGGAGAAGGGGTCTATCTATGAGCAGACCTAAATAAAGCGCCTGCACAGGGACAGCAGTAGTGACAGGGATAATGAAGAGGGACAGATTGGTGGGTAACTTTCATCCAATGAAAAATATTCTAACAGATTGAAGAGTAATTTTTGAATTGTGTAAAGTAATTATTCTTGCAACATTGAAGAATAGTTTTTGAATTGTGTAAATTATTATTTCTTGCAACATCATTTTGATGTGAACTAAACAAGATTTTTTCAACTCGATGACAAACCAAAATATTTTTTTTTGTAAAAAATGCATTATGACTCAAATTGTGAATGAACCTCAATCCAGTTAATTAATTTGGTTAAGTTTCACCTTGCTAATTCATTTGTAGTAAGAAAGAAGTAGGCCCTATATATAGATAGATACTTAGGAAAATTTAAGGTGGTGACTACCTATTACCATACCTATGACACATGTTTGACATTAATTAATTCCTAATCAAGCTAGCTGGAAAAAACATTACGAGCAATTTGTCAAAAAAAAAATTTTAATTGAACCTAAATCAAAGCTCAAAACACAAAATAACTTCAAAAACTTATTCATGAAATTTGGTATAATTATTAAAGATTATTGAGGAAATTCTGAAATATTTCAGATTGGGGAGTTGTTGACCCTCTCTAACTCTTAGCCCTTTTTTTCCGAAAAAATTAATTATTTCGACAATTGTTAAAAATACATGTTGCCTTGAGTTTTGTGTAAAAAAAAATGCCCTTGGAGTGGGGCATTCCCGAAATTAGTGCTTGCCACAAAATAAGCACGTGGGCTCCACCTTGGGTAGGCACTTATTCCAAGAATGCCTCGCTCCATAGGCATTACCCAATAAAAAAACACAATTTGGGGGGGGAGGGGAAAATGGAAGCTAGACAAAGCATATTTCTATTTTGGGGGTGGGGGGGGGGGAAGCATATTGAGGTTCCTATGTTGGGGGAGTGCCTCATGGTCCAAAAATATTGGTGGTGGGCCAATCAAGTGGCTCCTACAAAAGGAGAAAAAAAAAACAATTGTGGGTGCACCCTACATTAATTAATAGAAACATGAATAAGTAGGAGGAGTGGGATATGGGAAAGAGTTTGATTTCAACTATTTAAAGCAATTGATGGCATGTTCGACATGTTTAGTCAAAGGTGTTTCTTGCATGTTTGGAAAACACAAAGTAACTTTGATAGCTATTCACTTATATCCCATATATTTTGCGCTAAGTTCTATTCTTGTACGCTATATAACGAAGAGAATACAATGTCATATATCTTTTGGAATTGTACTATCTTGATTGTTTTTTCTTATGATGGGCCAATTCAAGAATAAATAGTCACCATTGGCTTAAATTTTATAAATCTAGATCTCCATGCATTTAAAATAGATCTTAAGCAATGTAGCAAAATCTAACACAAAGCAAGATTTGTCTATTCATCCATCATATGGTGCATAGGAAAATTTCCAAGAGGTACTTAACAGTCACATATTGTTCATAACTATTGGAGATTTTGATCAACTTTTGGTGCCAAAATTTTCAAATGTGGTCCAAACCCATAAACTTTTTTTCTCCTTAACTCATTTGTATCATTGAATGTATCCTCGAAATGTAGTCTAGAAAAAATAATTTTTGAATCCTTCATGAGGTTGTGGACATGAGGTAGATCAAAGATTGGCTGATTTGCTATGAACTTTAGAATTCCTCACATACGTTTTTGTTGAAAAAACTGAAGCTAATGCATTGTAGCCTTGTCTTGGGAGCTTATCATCTAGTAGTCTCCATTGTGACTAGTGCCTAATGTGTACTCGAAGATCTTGAACTTTCTAGAAATTGTTCCCCACTTGCTTTTGCATGCTAGTCCATTTCTCATGTGTTTAGAAAGACTTACAATCATCATAGCAACATGAACTTTCTTTCATTTAGAACTATTGTTTCAAATTGATCATGTGTGTCATTTTTGTCCATTGATGCTATATGATCATCTCATTTTGCCTTGATGAGTGCCATGATTTCCTTGTATTCCCAATTCAACTATCTCAACTTTCTTGCATGCATTTCAATAGATGATAAATTCAAGCCTTGATTAAGTTTCTTTTTCCCTTTGTTTGGTTTTTTCATTGAACATCTTTCATCTTTTATGATTGTACATCTACATTCCTTTTTATTGTATGATTTTGTCTTTCTTGTAATGTTTATGAAGTTCAATACTAATGCAAGATTCAAGTATTCATTGTTGTTGATTGCAGGAAATTCAAGGAATTCAAGAATTGCTTCAAATGCATCAAGAAGAGACACTTACTTTTATTGAAATGTTTGTTGGAAGTGTTGAATCGTGAAAACATTGTCCAAAACATATATACATGGTAGTTATGGAATTATAGTTGTTATTGTTCTTAAAAGAATGTGGGGGAAGAACAACAATGGCAAAGTTGAAGGGATGCTAGATTTTGCATAACATCCACTTATAGCACCCTTTTCTAATCTCCTACATAACAATGAACTTCATCTTGTAAATCTTAATTTTTAGAAGATTCAAATTGTTCCAAGGTTGAACATTTTCATTAACTCCAAATTAACATCATGTGACAGTGAGGACGACACCTCAATTCTTTTGTTTTGTAACTTTTTGCATTGAAATGAAATGGATTTCATCTTGTCAATAACATTGATTTATCAACAAATATTTGCCTTCAAATGTGATGGGTGCTTAAAGTAAGGCATTAATGGCCCCTCTGTCCATAAATGTTTGACCATGCTTGGAGTTAGGATCAAGTTTAAGAACCTTGAATGAAGGTTAAATTGCGGGTGAACATGGAGAAATTGTTTTTTCTAAATTGAACTTCTTGATTATCAAACTTACATGGGAAATAAATCTCCTTGTGAGTAAATTGCATGTGAGTTTGTTTTAAATGTGCAAGGCATGGATTCCCATATTAGGGGCATTCTAGGCTTGCATATAATGGTATCAATGGAATCTAATTAAAGAGAACACTTGTACAATCTTTGGACATAATTCTAGGGCATGAACCTTATTCTGACTTATTAATAAAACTTGGTGTTAGATTTCATGTGATTGCATTTTGCCATTAAGTAAAAGATGGTTCATATAAGATATTGATAACTAAATAGGGATGAATGCCAACATATGGTGTAGCTTTGAAAAGGTGTAAATGGTCATTCATTCATTTGTACATGCATTTCATAATTTTCTCAAACTAACATTTCTGGTGATTGGCCTATTTTTGTTGGTCCATCATGAATATAAGATTTCAAAGTTTTAGAAATTTGAGAGAAGCACCCACACCCAACCTTCAAAATTCTCGTTCCCTCATATTCTTCATATGCCCAAAAGCTTCAAATTTCATACATTTGTGTACATGTGCCCATTGAAAACTTGACAAGATGAGATTGTGGACTATTATGGACACAAACCATTTTGTGAACATGTTTTGGTGAGGAAATTACAAAATTATTGTTAAATTTTTGGGTGATGTTAAACATTTTTGTTACGTACAAAGCTTGCAACTTCTAGTTTGAATTCAAAATATTCCAATTGCTATTGGTGGAGAGTAGGCTTTACCAATACTATGTATTTCAAATTTTGGCCATGGGTGAAATAACCAATGTTTGGTGGTTTTCAAGAATCAGATGAGAATTGCCTTCGTTTTCACGCCAATTCTCACCTTAAATCCTGTTGATTATCAATTTTTCTCATAGAGGCTAAAAATCGAATTTTTTGGTTCCCACTAAACTAAGAACCGAACATCATGAGAATTGACCAAGTTCTTTCTGTTTAAAGAATTTGATACATGGGTAGGGTATTGGGTTTAAACTTAATCCCAATTTTCACCTTGATATATAGTTTTTAAAAAAATTAAAGTACATGTCAGGTGTGAAAAGACTATTTTTTTTTTTTTTTAAATTGCAAAGGGTGCAAGGTATTCCATGAATTTCCTAAACAATCCTTTTAAAAGTTAGGGTTTAAAACAACTAGGGTTTCAACTTTTAATAGCTTCTCTCCCCCCTTTCAACAAAAATAAAAAGGGTCCAAGCTCAAACTTGGCCCCATTTTGTGTTTTGTGTGATTTTGTCCATGAATGAAAACCTTCCACATTTTTAGATTAAATTTTTTTTTTTTTTTTTTAAAGTTGTGCATTGTGTTCTTTAATTCTTTACTACATTTTAAAGAAATTCTTATTTGACAATTTGCCTTTTTTTTGCATTTTTTTCTCCTTGTTTTTTTTTTCCATTTTCTTTTCTCCCTTTATGTTTTTTTTTTTGCTTATCACCTACTCCCATCCCCTCTTTTTTCTTGGCCTACTTATTCATCCCCTACCTACCAGCTTTTTTCACTTGCTCCCCTTTCCCCCTTCCTCATGGCCTACTTTTTTGCCTTCTCATTTCCT
>Ga0116231_10007500_pt1 | contig 19899 bp, 23 predicted proteins | sample S1TSphgellanicum_2_FD_89695 | JGI IMG/M metagenome (GOLD analysis project Ga0116231, IMG submission 89695) | Host-associated microbial communities from peat moss isolated from Minnesota, USA - S1T2_Fd - Sphagnum magellanicum MG | ecosystem: Host-associated > Plants > Peat moss > Unclassified...
ATGATCACCTGAGTCCACCTTGTCTGTGTACTTGTTCAAGATTGGGCCTCCCAGAAGTTGGCGCGTAGGTAGCGCTTTTGCAGCTTCTGCATTGTAAAACTTGATGAGGCACTGAAAGCTCTGTTGACTGACAAACGACTCGGGAAGGTTGGCTTTGGCCTGGAACTCCAGCAAGAGGCTATGAAATTCGATCTTCTCTTCATTCAGAATAGGAGCCGGACAATACTTGAGGATTGGTTGCTGGCGTGCTCACTTGGAGCTGTTGTGGTTGGTCGACGTCCGCGACGAAGTCGGTGGCCCAACCTTGGGATGTTAAGCTTGAGAGGTGCTGGGCTCTGGATCAGACATTTGCATGTCCTGCATTTCGTAGAACTTGCACTGATGTAGGTGTGACTCCATGGTGTTCTTTTCCCCTCACACATCGACAGCTTCACGAGCACCAGGAACACCCTTCTCGAACGTGTCAATGCAATGGATGCAACAAACGAAACGTTGCGTCTTGTTGGCCATGCGATTAGTTTGGATAAAGTGCTGACGCGCATCGCAAGGCTTGCGCCCGGTTCCATGCTTGCCGATGTTCGCACTCATCAACAAACGACACAAACGAGCAACGCGTTGTTTGGCGTGACGAACCGTAGTGCTAAGTGCAATTGGCACTGCAACAGGGCATTCCACCATTTTTTATATGCACGACGACGTTTGGGGCGACGCGACGAACCGCACTCCGTAGTGCAACTGGCACTGCAACAGGGCACCGCACCGTTTTTTTATATGGGCGTTTTTTTGGTACTGAAGGAGAACGTTTAAACACTGTTTAAACGACAAAAAGACATTTTTTCGTTTAAACGTTTAAACGGTACCTAACAACACTGTATGGCCAGTGGTATACGCCTTCTCTATTCCGTAGTGTTTCCTTCCTTATTTAACACCGGTGGAGACTTTCAGCTATCCTCACCCCAAAGAGGCAAACCTTGGCCTCCAGCCATTGCTGCTGTAGCAAATTCCCAAGGAAAACAGAGAAAGAGGGAAATACAGACCCCGTTGATGCTTGGGTACATGCAGGTTGGAACTTGGAACCTAGCTTATTCCAGCAATGTTTTTGATGTCATATTTTAGTTCAGAACTTTCTGACTTTTTGAACATATTCCTAAATAAAACAAAAACCTGGAAATTGCAATTCCAGCAACACATCTGATTACTGTAGGAACTTGGCAGCTTTGACAATAATTATATAATTTGTAGAAATGCTGAATTTTCCCCCCAAAAAAATCATTCTTTGAAGACCAGAATTTGAGAAGGAAAATAAAGAATCTTTTAAAATATTCATGAATATTCAATTTCTCAACATGGAATCTCGAAATTAATTAATTAATCCACAGATACTTGTTGAAGCTGTGCCTGTACTATGATATACATTATCCAGGATTAAATTGCTGTTTACCTATCCAAGCCAGTATTTTTTGGGGCAAATTTTGGCAACCTGGCAAGAAAAATAAAATGAAGGTGTGGGTTTTTTTTGGAAAAAATGGGCCCAAGTTGCCACATTATGAGGAAAAAAAACTAAAGTAACCATAGTTAGAGAATAGGTTCCAACAAGTCGCCAGATTATACGAGGATTTTTCTACTTCCCTGTCTGAGCTCTAGCCAAATTTGGCTAACTCCTGTTGTGCATGATCACCAACCCACGTGCTTCACAGGTTTGGAAAAAATTCACTGATCCAGGATCTAATCTGCCTGACAAACTGTGTATCAGATCTGGCCTACCAAGGGGTGTAATGTGCACCAAAGCACTACAGGACTTTTTAAAAAATAGATACTCCATTGATTAGGACAAAACCAGGACTTGAATATGAGTTGGCCATTGATCCAGTTGGCATATAGATCTTAACTTGCAACTAAACATGGCCCATAAACTCCCATCATTCCAGGCTTTTGTTTCGATATAAAACATGGATTTTACATTATTCCAAGCATGTTTCTTTTTCACTACATCAGTTGGCCATCTAGTTTTCATCAGTCTCTTTCATGTTTGTGATATGTTTTGCTTTTGTTCTTTATAAGTTGGAGATGTAAGTTCATTCCCTTCTGGCTCCTTGTCATTTCTTGAAACATTCTGAAACAACTGCAAACTCTAGTGGCATTAATGAAACATGCCCAGAATGATATGAAATCCTTCAAAGATGCTTGGAATCATGGCACTTATAAGCTATATTGGTTGGAAGTTAGAAGTTAAAACCTTGTTTCAACACAATATGAAATTCTCACAATAGTCAGGTTAGTACTAAAGGGGCCTTGAAACATGATAGAAAAATACAAAAACAATACTACTTCATCATATCATAAAACATATGTGCACCCACCCTGGTATAATGTAGCATAGGTAGGTTGATAAGTGAGGTGGCAGAATTAGGTGAGTACTGCATTGGGCAGCAGGGTAAGCCACATAAAAGGCTTGAATCTGCAAAATATGTAGCTACTACTGTAGGATGGTCCATAAAGAACATCAATGCCTGGTTAAGGGGCAGCCTTACAAAAGGGATTTGAGGAGGGCCATTTTAGTCCTTGGACCCATTTCTACAGAATATGTAACTCTGATACTTTAAGGTGCATAACAGTCCATTGAGGAACATTGATGACTGGTAAGCAGCCACCCCCAAAAAAATTGACCCACATTTGATAACATAAGGACCTTGGTGACTTGATCTTTGCAAGTGAACCAGCCTTATTTTAATTTTATCACCTTCTCATAAAAGACATCCCATGGGGGCACAAAATAAATCAAAAACTTAGATCACAGTGCTGTTTGTAGTCAATGGCAGCTCTGATTCCCTAAGAAGTAACCTATGCAAGTGCAAATCATAAAAGAAACTCATGTAAATTGTCCAAATGCAACAATGAGATAACCAACATTGATGTTCCAGTGTATTTAGCTAGAACAATCTTGGTTGACATTATTGATTATCACAACTTGCAGAAATCTGAACTGCAAAAAGGCCACAAGCATAACAAGCTTACCAAGAGCTGGAATACCTCTTCCACCAAATGCAGAGCAACAGAAGAGAACCCTACTGCACAGATATGTGCAGGGAATGCATAAGCAGGTTATTCACTCCTCCTCTTCTGCCTCCTCTAACCACTTCACAAAAGGCTCAAGTGCCTTCACAAATGTTAGCCTGCAGATTGCCAGAGCCCATGATTTCAGATCCAGTTATGGTCTGCAACCGATGACCACATCTGCTGGAGCTAACAGTTTGGCTAAAAAAAAAGCACAAAGGCATTTCAGCAGGAAAAATTCCACTCTTAGGGTCCAAATATGGACAGGCATGCCTAGCTGAGGAATTACAACACTGAATAGATAACCAAACATCCTAGTTTGGAATACATACCGGCCCTTAGGGTTGGTGCCCTTTCGGAACCATATGAGAACTGTATCTTCTGCCAGAACATCCTGGTCATACAGGGCTCGGACAATCTCTGGAAACAGCTTCATGAGTTTTGCGTCCTCATAGCAATGGATCTGCATTTTATACATTAAGTCCATCTCCAGCTTTACAGTGGTGCAAAAGGTCCCCAAGAGTTTACCCCAAGTCTTCACCTGATTACCACCCAAAGACTTTTAGTACTCAGTTCTCTGTTGCATCTAGACATCACCACACTCAAGAAACTATTGTACTCATGTCATAGCATAACACCAGAAGTTCACAGGTTACACACTCTTTGAAAAGCCATGATTGTGTCACAAGGTCAGGCATATGTTTAACTGAACATGCAGTGGTTCAGGGCTTGGTAGGTCAGGCATGACAATGTTGACCACCATTGCCCTGGACAGCAAAGATTGAGAAGGTTCATGCATGTCCCAACCATATATATCTTTCATAAGAATAGAGAAATCTCCATTCTCACAATGTCCCAACCATATCAATCATCATGAAGTGATCTAGGTAGTAAACTGCAACTCAAGGTAAAGAAATCTCTCTCCAATTTTCACTCTCCAGAGTACTCATAATACCTTCAGGGTACCAAAAACTTCTCCCAACTTACAATTTTAAGTCAGGCATTTCCCAACCATATCAATCATCATGAAATGATCTAGGTAGTTAACTGCAACTCAAGATAAAGAAATCTCTCTCCAATTTTCACTCTCCAGAGTACTCATAATACCTTCAGGAGTCCCAAAAACTTCTCCCAACTTACAATATTAAGTCAACCTGCATAGAATTGAGAGATGATCTGATAATAAGGCCGTAGAAGACTTGGATCCAACAAACACACTGGTTACCAGGAAGAAAGAGGAACCCAACCCAGAAGAACAGGGTAACAAAAAAAAACTGCAAGTGGTTTGAATAACAGTGACAGTTACAGACATTTTCAGAGACCTTCAATAGCAACATGTGTGACACTGACCAGGAATCAACATCCCTACTGACTTGAATCAGCTCCCAGCAGTGGGTAAGGCCAACATAATGAGTTTCAATAACAAGACTAGTAGTATTGAGAAGACAGCCACAATAGTGATTACCTCACAAGACCCTAAAAGAGAAGGACATGACCAAGGAAACCAAGAAGAAAGGAACACAAGAGAAAAAGACAAACACAAAGACAAAACAAACAAGCAAAGAGGAAGAAAACAAAGACTGTATGAGGATGACCTTCTGAGGACCAAGTGGTCTCTGAAGAGCTCCTCTCATGAAAGCCTTGACAGTACCAAGTTGAGTCCAAATGACAAAACACCATATAATGCATATTTTATATATATGTTAAACAAACCTCAGGTTCATCTTAACAGAAACTAGTTTCACCCCTTTTCTTGAGAAAAATAATTAAGACTCACTTGAAATACAAAGCTATAAGAACCTTAAACCTCTTGAATACACATATAAATGTTTGCAACTTAAATCATTCAGGAATTACATTTGTTCTGACTTCCACAACAGTTACCCTCAGCCATGATGGCTTCTGAGGTGAAGAACAAACCTGACGGAGAGCAAGGTTCGAGTTTTGCTGCTGATTTTTGCCAGACCACTGCACTGCATCCATTATTGCATCCCAAATAGTTCGTACCACATCCACATCAGGCAAGCTTGCTTCCCTACAACGCTGTTTCACCATCTCTGTCACCTCAGCCACATCTGTGTTCTCAGCGATCTGGCTTGTCAGTGTTGTCCGCAGCTCTTTCAGCTTCACCTCAAATAATTTCTTTGTGTTATACTCCACAAGAACACCTAGCCCCTCTTTGCTGCATTTTGTTCAAAACAATTATGAGTCAGATTAAGAGGACAATAATCCTGTCATGAATCACAGACATATGACATTATCACTGGCACTTCTGGAATTATTGCATATTTGCCCCATTTGCCAATCAAGACCTCTAATCCACCCTCTCATAAGAGTTTCCTTCCCTGGTATAGACTCATCTTTCTACATGGTGCTAAGGATGGCACAGCATCTGTGAATTACTGCATATCCTTGGTCTCAACAACCACAAATCAAACAGAAAGTAAACAAATATGAGCCAGACCTAAAATGCTCGCCAAAGCCTTCAATAGTGCGCTTTTGCATTGGGAAAAAGTCAAGGAGTCGATCCTCCATCTTTGCACGCTTCAAAAGCGCCACCAAGTCATCTATGCTGTTCTCCACCAAATACTGCTTGAAGGCATCTGTAACAAAACCCAGCACAAGGCCTTTTGCAACCAAGCTGTCACTCAACAATGCTGAGAATATAGTTTCTGGCGGCAGCCCTGACAGCTTCTGAGAGAATGTGAGAGCTGTAAAAATGGCCAACTTTTTGCGGTCTTCTGGACCATACAATTCCTGCACCATGAACCAGCAACGAGAACACAATATTCATCAGAAAGCACCATCTTACGATCTAATATAGACCAAGACTTCTTTGCAACCTGGTAACTCCTGTGCCAAGGCAGCACACAGGCACTCTTTGATCACAAGCAATGAGTGAATAAGAAGAATGACTTGCTACAGACCATCAAATTGAAACAGCAAATCTGACAGATTTACAGTTGGCATGTATAAACTAATAGGATGGACACAAACCAAGGACTGCAGGAGTCTGCGCATGACATTTTCAAGGGTTTTGATCATGAAAGGGCGACGACGGATAATCTTCTGCAGAAACAACACATAGGGCAGAATGCTCTCCCGTGTGGCCTCACAGTTCAGTACTGAATATGGCTGGCGATCACCCTCCTCAGGCTTCGTGGTGCCTGGCTGATTTCGGCCCCCTGTGAACACCACCTGCGACAATTCCATGTCACATCAGAAATCTTCTATCTTTCAAGCACACACTATCTTGAAAAGGTTTCCATAATGGCATGCAAGTGCAATCAAATCAATTGTGACCAAGATCAACATTTTATGAGACATCCAACCCTAAGAATCCAAACATGATAAACATTTCTTCAGTATCCAGGCATTGGTTGCTGCAGGAAAATGACCAGAACAAACTACTAATGTAGGTTAATAATCACATCATGGTGATCTCATAGAAAATCCCACCATAGATCCACTGCACAATGTAAATTGTATTACCTTCACAGAGCAGTGCTCAGACTGCAGACCATTCTATCAGTCACTACACAAGTTCACTTCTTGTCTGCCTTCAAAATGTGATACACTGGACTCAATGCTTTATAAGTGTGAATTATCAGTCACCTCAAAGAAGGTGTCACCATATCTTGAGAAGTCAAGATCAGCTGCATCAATGTCCTTGGCAATAAGTTCCTGTACAACGCAATAACAGTTGCAAAGAGTCAGAATTCTGAACCTCACAAGTGGTGTGTCCTGACCTCAGTTCTTATTTTGGGGGCGGGGTGGGGGGATACCTGGCACAAGTTGCATAAATGAACAGCAATGATCACAAATCAACAGGCTGCTTCATGTAAGATACAGAGCCTTTATGACACAAGAAATTTTACCAAGTCACCGTCATGCTCGACATAAATTTGCACCACAGCATCCGCAAAGGTCGCAGTGTCCAAAGGAACTGCGATGTTCCGTTTGCGGGTTTTGATCCGCGTGCCACTGCAATCAATCAGATAACTCAGTACTTACATCCTGGACTTCTAACCAACTGCCAGAATCATGGCTCCTGTAACCAAAAAAAAAGAGGGGGAGTGGGGGAACTGTTTAACCCTCTCTAGCTAGCATACTGCAAGGAATCCACACTAAACTCCTTCAGCAAATTTGAGCCCATTTCCACACACCAAAACAGAATTGCATCATTACCCACACCAAATTCTTACACAGCTTCAACAAGACATCAAATTCACTGGAAATAATTCTGTCAAGGGAAGATCACATACCCAAGGGTTGGCTTCTCCTTTGAGCTACAGTGCAAGCCAACAAAAAGTTAGCAGATAAAAATTCACAGCCCATTGTGCATTTTCCCCAACTTTATCCCACCTTCCTCAAAAGGGTCACCAAAATGACAATTGCCTACACTACACCTTCTCCACTCTGTATACTTGTAGAGAAATCATTCAACAAGATGCACAAGAGTTGCATAAACATGCTGCAGTGTGATAACATGCTTTTCAATAAACTCTGGAATACGACAGGAGCAGCATTGATGACTGAGTCCTTGAACATACATCCACAACCAAGTGACTTGTACACTAGAAGCCAAAAGCAGCAGCAGAGAACATCTTTGCAAGCCATAAAAAATGTTCCCAAGTCTAGATTCAACCCTCCACCAAAGAAAGAGATGGAGCATCAAATGATCACACAAAACGTGGATTGCTTGGATTGCTTGTCGCCATCACGAGGAGCTACCCCTATTCCGTTTGCCTCAAAGGCAGATCTTGAAAGATGAAGTCACAGCAAACCACGCAACTTCCCAAGAAAACCCTAAATCCCTTCTAAACTGAAAACAGGAAGAACTGCAGCTACCAAGAATGGAGGAGTACATTCAAGACCGCCAGACCAGCACCAGTAGAAGTAAGGACCAAGAAAACCGCTCGGCAGCGGTATCTCCAGAAAACAAGGCTGCGAAAAAAAAAAAGCGGGGCTAGACAACAGAAAAAACCTAAGCACGACATTACAGAGGATCGACACTGAGATAATACACTGAAGAAAACTCCAGATCCGTGACCCTGAAATCGGAAATCCGCCAAGACACAGCTCGCTGCACAAGAGATTCTTCTTTCTTTAAGGACAAAAAAACCGCCAGACACAACAATTGCACAGAGAGAGGCTTACTTCATAAACCGTAGCGGAGCTTGGAAGCAGAAAAAAACTTCAAAGTTGTGCTCCTGCGGGGGAGCGATAACGGATTGTACTCCTGCTGACTGACACCGTTATGTCACGTTGCAAGTGTCAAAAACCCCCGCACAAGAGCATAGAGAGCTCAACGGAGGAGGAGGAGCAGCGAGCGAGCGAGAGAGGAGAGACGAATCGCGTCGCAGAGCAAAAGCGGAGAAATGAAAACGAAGGGCAAAAGGAATCGAGGCAGAGGACAGCGGCGAACGAGGGACGAAGAGATGGGGAACTTGGAATCAACGAAGAGGACAGAGAGGTGAAAGTGTCGAAGAGATGGGGGAACTTTAGGAAGATTGGTTTGTTCCCAAAATGTTCGCACGAGAACAAAATGATTGTTTACTCCTCTTCACCTAATTTGTCAGATGTCTGCTTTTGTGCAAAAACTAAATTTAAGTTTTTTTAATAAATGATTTTCTTTATAAGAAAAAGTTTCATGATTAAAATGAGGTGCCACCAGGGGAGTGCCAAAGTTGTCTCAAAGAAAAGAATTTCTGAAATCATCAGATTTAGCCACAATAGGTTTCAGCTGTATTCTTAATTTTTTCTCTTTTTCCTCTCTCACCTGTAGCCAAATTTGGCTACTTCCTCTTGTGGATGATTTTTTTGGCTATATTACAAAAAAAGTTCTGAAATCGCCATATTTAGAAAATAGGTATGTTCGAACGGGATTCTTAGATTTTTCTAATTTCCTCCTCTCTGAACTGTAGCCAAATTTGGCTAATTTCTTGTCTGGATTGTTTGAATGGCTACCTCACCAAATCAAAGACAGTTCCACAAATCCGTAGAGTAGGTATGCGTTATCCGTAAAGTACCCCAAACTGGGGCTACTGGGCCCAACTTTTGCCAAAACTAGGGACGAAATTATGAGTCAGGATAAAAACAGGGGGCCAAACCGGTTTTTTCACCTGAATTGCTCGTCCTCACAGGAGTTTCGTCCCCAGTTTTGGATTTGCATTACCTGCACATTCGCTGCTGCATGTATACTTCATTAAATCAAGCGTTGTCAGAATAAGATCCTGCAAATCTTCTGAATTGATCCCCAGTTTCATGACACAGTACCCAATTTTTCTCACAGGGATTAGAGCGCCAAACTAGGGCCCAAAGACAGGGTAACTTTTTCAGATAACTAAAAAGTGTATTGAAGTTACAATGGAGTTTAGGATTCACCAATGAAGTTAAAATGTTTAACCTGCCCAATCAATCCAAAGGTTGAACAAGGGACCTACTCAAACTGAAGCTAAGTTGACATGCCTTAGGATCCACATCTTCTTAGTGCTGCAAAGTAAGCAAAACAAATATTAACTCTCAACTATGCACAGATTGATTCATAAACATTTCTGAATTTTCCAAACCCAAGGAAATGGAAATGGAACCAATTGAGAGAACATAAAGTGCATACACAACCATAAATGAGGCAACCTAAAGGTCAAATTAGTCCTAACAATTGCAACAAAACAATTGATGATTCACTCTTGCCTCAAGTGAATGTACAAAACAAGTTGATTTTCATTATGTATGCCATACAGAAAGACAGTGACAAGTTGACATAAGAACCTCAATGTGAGTCTTCCATGTATGAACAAGATAACCATTTTGAGTCCATTTACCCAGCTATGAACCTCAGAGAACTGGAATTAAATATTGCCACCCCACAACAAATTGTCCACACACCAACACTACGTGAGGGTGATTGTTTGATGTCACAAATTTCTAAAGGATTAGCAATTTGCACCAGGAATATTATTCCAGTTCTCAGTTCAGCTTGGAAAATATACATATACGGCAACAGTTTGGACCTGATACATACCAGGTGACATTCACCATAGTGCACTTCTACAGCACACATGAACAACTGTTCCACCAAAGCTAGTGTCAAGTAATACCAAAATGCCAGGTGTAACACTAACAGAACCAGAGATGGAAAATTTTCACTGCTAACAATTTATGTAGATGTCCAATCATTGACAGAGCATTAATGGAACCACTACACTATCATCAAGTAAGAGCTGCCATTGCATGTAAGACTTGAGAATTAATTCAGAAAAAATTGAAGTGCAAACAAGCTTATCGCACAAAACAACATACCATCTCTTGACTTGGAAGAAATGATGATGGGACAATAACAAATATTGCCATCCTGAGTAGAATCTATAACTCTGATCCTCTCAGATAAATAGGCCTTACACCAATGCCTTCTTCAGAATTGTATGGATCATCCTATCTTACAACCCACAGCACTCTCACGCTGTTAAAGATGTCCTTGCACCCTTTTGAGCAAAAGAATGGACTGAACAGAACTTTAGGCACCATGACATACAGAGTTCAAGCTGGCAGAACTGGTTACACTGTTTGGTGCTCTTTTGCCTGGAGCTGTTGGTAGTAATCCACCAACACTTGCCAACCACCAGGGCACATAAATCCATCTGGTGGATTCACCCCTTCTTTTGCAAAGTTTCGCATCTGCCATTGCCATTTAGCCCAAAAATCTAATATCAGTTTCATCCTGAACAAATAATCTCTTTTCCTGATTTTCAATGGTTTCAGAAAAGGCAATATAAAAAGCAGCTTTAAATGTCTGTGTTTTATCAAATCACCTACCTTGGTACCAGAGATGAACATAAAATCTTGTGCTCTTGATGGTTCGAAAAAGGCCATTGAGTTCTTTGTCTTATCATATGCAGCCACCTGCCACAATCCATATCAATTATGATTTCATGAATTTCGAAGGCATGACAAGAAAAGAAACTGAAACATCCACTATTTTCTTGAGAGGGTTAATGAGGCAGTCCAACTCCAGTTAAGAAATTCCATAGGACTTGTTCATTCTCCTAAGAAATGTAGAATGCTTCATGTCAACTTGCATGCTAACTACATCCTCATGGTATACAGCTTCACAAGGGCCAAATGCTTACTCTGAAGGGAAGAATGTTGAGACGCTCAAGGCCAGGAGCCATGCTAAGGACCAATTTTCCATGTTCTGGATCATAGAGGTCACGTTTCTCTGTTGGGTGACCCATACCAGCAGGGTCCCTTCCCACAATATAGAAATTTGCACCTGCATTGATGCGGGCCTTTGCATGCCACTGAACTTCTGTTGGCCCAGCATAATGCATGGGGCTTGGAAAAATAGCTACTACTGTGGTTTGAGGGTCAAGAACACCCTCTTCTAGTACCTGCATCAAGAAAACAGTAAAGTTTAACATAAGCAGCTTAGCTCTACTGCAAATGGGCAAAAGTCACCACAGTTATCATGGGGTCCAAAACAACCCCATAAAGCACCACTAATAGAACATGCTCTTCAAACTTCAATTTCCTGCACCAAGACAAAAACTTTCACTTCTATGGCCACTGCAGACATAGTGCTGAGGATTTTCCTTAGCAGGCTGTTCCAACAGCAGTCTTGCATGCTACTTCTTTAAATGCCTTCATCCAAATTTCCATCCAGCCACTTATCTCTATTGCACAGAAGTGTACAAAGATATAGAGGACCCACCTTTTCATGTTGCTTCATCCGCCATTCCAGTGGAACATCATCTGGCTTTGTAAAGCCACCCAATGGATGCAAAAGCAGTATGGGGTTCTTATAACCCATTTCCAGCAGACGACGGCGTGTATCAGTCATCAATAAAGCATGCCCATTGTGGACAGGATTACGTAGCTGGAATGCAAACACTGCATCTGCCTGTTCACACAATCGACATATGATGACTCTTTTAGTATTTGGATGTTTGAACCATGACTAGTTGCAAAATGCTCATTCATAGAGATAAAAACTAATCTTTCCTGTTCCTTTCATCAAGAAACAAGCATCAGGTACTTCAGAGGAACAATAAGCCCTCCTTGTTTGCAAACGAAGCACAGAAGCAATCCACAGCTAGCAAAAGCAACTTTGTTGGCCCAGAAATGAACAAGAATCATACTTCTTGTGACCAATTTACCCAACAATGCAATCAGTGGCCAATCCAACATACAACAAGATGATATTATGTAAGACACTGTTTTTCCTGAATCGATTCCATACACTCTCATTCTGCCAGAGAGTCTGGTGCTCTCGCGGCAGACCACAAATATATAGTGTGCACATCTTTTCCCAAGCTCATACAAATATCAAGCGGAAAGGATGTGTTTGAGAGGTGGCATACCTCTCGCCTCTCAAACTCAGCACGAAGTTCTGCAGGTGATAACCGGTAGTTATCAAGCCCATCATTGTACTTGATTCTCTCCAGGACCTCTAGGTCCCCACCTACTAGCCAGGTTCCAGAATTGGCAAGGGCCTCCTGCACGTATGGCAGCTCAGGAGCAGTTGTCCCCCAAGTCCGTGCGATTCGCTCTTCCCTGTTGTGTGCGTATAGCTCAATGCTGGAAAACAGCAAAAATCAATCAAGTAAGTACTCTAGGGTTTGAGAAGATAGCCTTGCTTCACTCATTCCATATACCTCTCACAACAAACAAATAGGAAAATATTTTTCAGAGCAACTGAAGGAAAAGGAGGAGAAGGTGGACAAGGGAGGGGGGAGGGACGTAGTACTTGCGAAGGATGGCGAGGGGAGTTCCAGTGGGGGCGACAAGAGTAACAGCAGAGGCAGCTCCAATAATCTCTTTCTGTTCATCAGTGATGGAGAGCACAATGGGGATGGACATGTTGACAAAGCTGCCATCATTCAAGCGCAGGCAATTGAAGTGCAACGTTTGGAGATACTCATGCTGTCTCATGAAGCCTCGCAAGGGGGAAGCCCAGCCGTCGGCCAAGACATGAATCCATTCCATATCGACTTTGGAGATATGGATTTGCGGAAGTGTACTCGCTTCCGCTGTTTTCGCATCCTTATCCTTGGCTGCCACATGCAGGTCGAGTAAAGCGCCACCGTCGGGAGCGATAAGACCCTGTCGACCACCACCATTTTGTTGCACAGCAGCAGCTGATTCTTCTTCTTGTGCTCCCGTCACGGCACCAGCAGCCGAAGAAGAAGATGGCTTCGTGACTAGTGACAAGCTGTAACGGCTCTGAGAATGCCGAGAATACGGCACAGAAAAGAGTGCTGTTAGGGTTTTTGTGCTCACGCAATGCTTGCCCGTCACAGCTCCCTTCACGGCCACAGTTCGTACAACCGGTCCTGTCGCAAATGCCAGAGCTCCTGCTCCTGCCGACGCCGTCGCCATCATCTCCATCACAACAACCTTCTTGCACACAAATTCTTCTTCCTGCTACGAAGAAACCTCCCACCGGAAGAAGAGCAGCAAGCAGCAAATGGCAAAACCACAAAAGATGGGAAGGAAGAATTCCGCAACAGAACTCATGCACACCAACAACAACTTGGATTGCAACGAGCTCGCTTTCTTTCGTGGCCTTGTGGTGCTGCTGCAGCGACAGGACACCACAGGACGCAGAATCTCCGGAAATAGCACTGGAAGTTCCACGAGCATAGAAATTGCTGCCCAACAGCATATTCTTCTCCACCCCCAAAAACAAACCAACCACGGTTTTTTTTCCTCTCTCTTTCCCAATTTTGTGATATCGAAAATTTGGGGAATTTTTCCAAAAAATTTGCACCCCCAAAAATAAATCAAAACAAAACAACAAAGAAACAAGCAGCTAGCTAGCTTCATGGAATTGGTAATGATTTTTACAATTTTGTGTTGAAAATTTGGCCAACCTTTCCAAAATTTTGGCACCCAATAAACAAAACAAAAAAGAAACAAAACCAACAGGACATTTTTTTAATTCTGTGATATCAAAATATGGCAAATTGTTCCCAAAAAATAGAAAAAATAGTTGAATTTCCACCTTTTCAATTTAAAAAACCGAAAAATCTCAATTTTTTTGGTCGAAAATTTGACAAAATCTGTTGGAGAAAAAAAACATTGAAACCAACCATTAGTGATATCAATTCCATTAAATTAGGGGAAGCAAATTCATGTACGCATTAATTCATTCTCCCCCTAATTTTTAGGAATTTTTCGAAAGGCTTTTGTTTTAGTACCTACCCAATTGATCCAATGGTGTACCCAGAGGGTGGGATTTCCGCCGGGGGGGGGGGGGGGGGGGGGAACCCGGGGAAAAAAAAAAAACAAAGAAAACTCTTTTTTTTGGTGTGGGGGGGGTGGGGAGAGGGGGGGGGAGGTAGAACAGCGGAATCAAAAAAATTAAAGAGAATCATTGTAATTTGTGGTTGAGAAGCGGTTGACCGTTTGTGTTGTTTGCCCTTAACAGAAAGTTCGTTCGCCGTCCTGTTGCAGCGATGAAGAAGGATGCTGTCCAGAAGAAGCGCAGAATCGTCGTCTCTTTCCCTTTGCTGCACAATTGCGGATGGCTCTGCTTAACCTAAGAGAAACAATTATAACTTATCATCTTCTTCTCTTCTTCTTCTTCTGGTTTCTGTTTTCACCACCATCTCTTCATATTTCCTTAACTGGCGTTGGGCTGGGAACCAGAGAAGCTTCATGGCGGGGGCGCAGGGGCGAGAAGACCGAAAGGGTGGCACTGTGGCGGCTCGAAGGATCCTTCCACTGTAGTTGCAGCGTGCAGACATATAATGATGCCCAAGTGACTAGGGCAAGACTCCTCCTTCCACTCTCTGGCGTATGGGACCCGTCTTTCTGCCGTACAAACGTGTGACAGGGTGTGTGGTGTATTTGGAGGAACACTTACGTAGTGTCACGACCCGCGTTGTCCGGTACCAGGATCGTCATGTAAGAACCGGAGGTTTCGTTTCCTCTTCCTGAGAACCTATCTGGAACCAGGCCTTCGTTCTAGAACCGGGTGGAACCAGACCCGGATTGAGAATGGCAGATTCTGGAACCGGGTGGGAGTCGACCCCTCAGATTTGACCTTGAGTGTAATCGGTCTAGGTCCAGTTCCAGAGTCATATGAGAACCAAAACCAGATAGGAATGCTTATAAAAATCTGGTTTCGGTTCTAATTCTAGGGCTTCTGGACGTTTTGGGGTTTAGGGTTTAAAGTTTAGAGTTCAGTGGTTTTCTTTGTTTTCTTTGTTTTTTGTGTGTTGTATTCATGTTCAAGCTCCATAGTTTAAGGTTTTTGTTTTTGTTTTTTTTTCAAAGCTCAAGCTCCAAACAAAGTTCAAGGTTTTTGTTTAATTTTCTTGAAAGCTCAAGCTCCAAACAAAGCTCAAAGTTTTTGTTTTTTTTTTCTTCAAAGCTCAAGTTGCAAACAAAGCTCAAGGTTTTTCTTTTTTCTTTTTTCAAAGCTCAAGCTCCAAAACTAGTAAGTTGTTCACTAAGGTTCATCTATTGGTATTGGTGTTTTTCGTGCCCTTGTTCGTGCTCTTTTGATGGTGTTCTTTTTTACCTTGACAAAGTTAACCTTTTTTTTTTCCTATGGTGGTGTTTGCATGGTGATGGCAATCGTGGCAATGTTAGCTATCATTCTTTAGTACATTGGTTTTGTTGTTATTTATGACCTTGGTTGTGCCCTTTTATTCATGCTCTTCATTGCTTTGGTCATGTTTTTTTGCTAGTGTTTTCATGATGTTTGTTTGTGTTTTTCTATTGGTGTTTTCATGTTTTTTTTTTTGTTGGTGCTCATCATTGATTGGGTCATGGTTTTTTATTGGTGATCTTTGTGGGATTGGTCACATTTTCTATTGGTGGTTTTTGTTTGTTTTGGTCATGTTATTTAGTGACTTTGGGGTGTTGGTCGCATTTTTTTATTGGTTTTCTTCATTCTTTGGTTGTGTTTTTATGTTGTGTTTTCACGGGCTTAGTCATGATCTTGAGTTAATGCTCTTGGTTGACTTGGTTGTGTTCTTATGTTAGCATTTTCATGGTCTCAATCACACTCTTCTACTAGTACTTTTCATTATTTTGGTCATGTTATTCCAATGGCGCTTTGGTTGCTTTGTTTTTTATTAGTGTTTTTTATGGGTTTGGTTGCATTTTTCTATTATTTATGTTGTTGTTTTGATCGTGTTTTTATGTTAATGTTTTTCATGTTGTTGGTAGCCTTGATTGTGCTCTTTTCTTGGTATTCTTCATGGCCTTCATTGCAATTTTTTTAAAATGTTTTTTGTGGCCTTGGTTGTGTTTTTATATTAATATTCTTTTGATAAATTTTTTATGTTGTTTTATTATGTTCATCTACTTTCTTTTTTATTTGTTCTTGTTATTATGTCAATGTTCATATGTCGGTGTTCTTTTGCCAATGTTTTGTTAATAATTTTTTATAATCTTGTTCTACCAATGTTGTTATTTTGGTGTTCATTTGTTGATGATTTTTTGTTATCTATTATTATTTTACTATCCTTCTACTAAACTATTATAACTTAAGGTTTTATTCTGGATGGGTTAATGAATTCTCTATGGGTAGTAATGTTCCCAACAAAGGTTCCACTAAAAATGGAGTATTATGCTTTTACATCTATTTCTTAAATTCCTAGAACACCAATAACATTAGTAGAAAATTTTGTAAACACAAATCCTCCAAATTTACACACTTTGTCGGAGAAAATCCAAGATTTTGGGGCCATGATTTAAGGTTAGATTTGGGGTTATCTAGGATGGGTTTTGCAAGTGGAATTGAGGGATGTTAAGGGAGAATTATGGTACACTTGGGAAAGTTTGAAGGCTAATTTCAAAGGTGGCAAAATGACACATTTGAAAGTTGGCATACAAGTGCATGAAATAAGAAAAAATGAGACCAATTGGCATTAAAAAAATGTTATTAATTCATTAGGAACTAGTACTATAGTTTAAAGTTTTAAAATACTAATATAGCTTAATTTGACCTTGTTAAAGCTTTGTAACAATGTGATTTTTTTTGCAATAAAAAATTGCCTTATTTCATTATTTTTGGTGATGTTTCAGATTTTGGAACCTAATCAAGAGGTTACCTAAAATCTAACTAGAATTGGGAATTGGCCTATGTTGAAAAAATTTAAAGATTGAAATCGAAATTAAACCCCTCCCTTTTGAATTTAAAAACCAAAAAACTAGAAGAAAAAGGTCAATCTGTGATTAATGCATTTACAACTACTTATGACTATTTGGTTTTTGCAATTAAATTTTTGCCTTCTTCAATTAGTGTGACATCATGCTAACATCAACCGAATCACCTATGAGTAACTTGCGACTAGTCTACAACTAAATTAACTTACATCTATATATGGGTTGAATTTATCATCTAAAAGTAACCATTTAAAGTCCCATTAGTCGCAAATGAACTGATGCTTAGTCGTAATCAACATATGTTTATGTACATCAATTACAATAATTATTTGATTTATGATTAAACTTAATATTCATCGTATTTTTATTGTAATTAATATAAAATAATTATCATCATTAATTATAATAGACATATAATTTATAATTCAGCTTAATTATTCATAATTTTCATTTTTAATATTTTTTAAATTTAAAATATTGCAACTATAATTAAATGAATTAGTTTTTATAATTGTAAGAACTACATTCTAGTATATTAGAATCTTTTAATTATGTATTTACAATATATAATTTCTATTACATCATAAAATTTTAGAATAATTTTACAGAAAATTTAAAATAATAATAATAAAATTATTTTAATTATTATTTATTAGTATTTATATAAAATGAATAAATAATACTACAACATAAATTTTCACATTGATTAAAATGATAGTCCCAAATCATAAAATATAACTACTATATTTACAACACCTATATTTTACAAATAATAATAATAAATTGTATCCTAATTGACAAGTTATGTCTTATAGTTAAGATTTTTATTTCAGAATTTTATAATAATCTTAAAATAATGAAAAAATTGTTATAATTACTGTATTTAAAAATATATATACACTAAAATAATTATATATATAATTATTATTCATAAATTATAAATTATAGATTTAGTTCTTATTTAAATTTCTAGAATAAAAATTATTATACCTTAGGAAAAAATAACTTGTATTAATATAAATTATAATGACTTTGAATGGCTTTAAGTATAACTTGAAATAACATATATTAACTTAAATAAATAACCTAAAGTATAACATAAGATTAATTAAATAATTTAATTTAAAACAACTGAAAGTAAAAATTTTACAATAAGTTAAGATATTTTAAAATAAAATGAGTTATAATAATTTAAGATATGATAACTTATAATCACCTATAATAACCTATAATAATTTAAGGTATAAGTTAGAGTAATTAAAGTAGCTTAAAATAATATTGGGCATAACTTAAAGTAGTCTAAGGTATTTAAGACAATAATATTAAAATAAAATTTTTTACTATAATAAATTATAATAGTGAATTATGTTAATTAATAATGAAACATGATATTTATATGATGACCTTATAGTGAAGTAACTTTAACCAGGGTGAAATTACTAATGTGCAACGAATTTATTTCTTGTTTAAAATCCCATAATGATTTAGGCCAATGAATTACACCCCACTTTTGTGTTAATGTATGGACCTTCAAAATCACATGACAACAAAGGAATTTTGATTTAAGGAGACAACTTTAAATCATGGGGAAAATGTCATTTCAATCTAAGTGTTATGATAAACTACAAAGTGGATTATAGGGAAGAGAATAAGGTCTCCTCCCAAGTTTAGGTTGTGGTGAATCTTGTGAATACATGTAAGCCCATTATTAATTCATGAATTAATTTTAATTCAGTTGGTCACCTTTTTTGTTTAGTTTATTAATTTGACGTAATCAAGGGTTCAATTTGAAGAATTAATTCATTTTAATTTTGATTTTGAAACTTTCACCCTCTTTGTTTAATCATGAAAATTTAGGAGCATGATTCAAAATTATACATTCCATTGTTATAATTAACATTAAGGAATATTTTACCACTAATACCATTTGGTAATTTCAAAGTGTGTTAAATTTTCATGTTTTTCCATGTAAATGGGTTGTGTGATTGAATATAAAACATTCATAATAAAACATCAAGATTAAACTAAAAATGAAATTATTTGAAATCCCATGTGTCGTAACCCTAGCTTTGGGCTCGCGACTAAGGCTAAGGGGGTTGCAAGGTTGCGGGCCAAGAGGAAGCCCGAGAGTCAAGGCAAAAGGAAGCTCGGGAGTCACATCACATACTCCCGGGAGTGCAAGAAAGTGTGAGGGAGTGTGAGGGAGTGAACACTCACACTCCTAAGGCAACTCCCACTTTGGGACATGGAGTCCCGGTGGACTCCCGAAATTTTAGAGAGTGATTGCAGGGGTCAAAACTCAATGGCTCGTGGCGTTCTTTATATCATTGGAAAGCTCTTGGAGCGTAGATGTGTAAAATGGGCTCGCATGGCTCATTTGAACATCTGAAACACAAGTTATGGCCAAAAGAAGGGCCGGTAGTCGACTGCCACTTTGACTCCCGACCACAAAAAGTCGGGATCCGACCCGATTTACTTAGCTATAGGGGTCGTGCCACATATCGTTGGAAAGCTCTCGACGAGAGCTACAACTTTGCTTCAGACCGAATTGCGATCCAAGGTCTGCTCGCAAAGTTATGGGGCTCCAAAGTCGCGGGAGTCCCATTTGGCGCGATTTTGGGACTCCCACTCGGGAGTCCCAGGAAAAATAGCCATTTGGATGTAGCCTCCGTGGAGAGCTGCAGAGTATACTATAAGGGGGAAGGTGGTGGCTTCCCCCAA
>Ga0116231_10007501_pt1 | contig 19899 bp, 18 predicted proteins | sample S1TSphgellanicum_2_FD_89695 | JGI IMG/M metagenome (GOLD analysis project Ga0116231, IMG submission 89695) | Host-associated microbial communities from peat moss isolated from Minnesota, USA - S1T2_Fd - Sphagnum magellanicum MG | ecosystem: Host-associated > Plants > Peat moss > Unclassified...
CCAACAAGTTCTCCACCTTCTTTCTGCTCTCGCTGGAACTCTGCTCCTTCTTTGTACCCAGGTGATCTGCGAAAAAGGTTTAACTTATTAGCTATTCTGTTTTGAAGTAGGAATAGTTTAGTAGGGTGCACACACCGGAAGGCCCACATCTTCTTCCGCAGACTTACTTGCAGCCACGAATCACGATCAAGGGAAAATATTTTCAGAAGAATCTCAGAAGCACCATTTCGATTTGGAATTCTAGCTGCAAATATATTTCGCGTTTGAACTCTCGACGTTGAGACAAGCTGCTTTCAAGAGTTTATTCGCAATGGCTCGTTTCAATACCTCGACCAGCAGGATGGCCGCAGTGACCAATGGGGTTATGATGATATTGCTCATCTCGTCGATGTGCGCCGCCGCCGCCGCACAGAGTCCGATTGGAAGTCCTCGACCAAGTCCGATCGGAAGTCCCAGGATATCACCCGTGCAGGGGGCTTCACCTCCAATCTTTCTTACGCCAAGCGCAGCTGCATCTCCAGTCATAGCGGGCGGGCCTGCTGGTGCCACACCAGCAGCCACTCTCCTCCCCACCCCAGTTCCGTCTCCAAGCTCAGGGCCGAGTCCCAGTGGTACTAGTCCACCACCTCCGCCTCCACCGTCGGGGAGTTCCAGCGTTCCTCCGCCTCCACCTCAGAATCAGTCCAACGCTGCAGCGCTGACGTTGCCCTCTATTGGGACTGCTGCAATCGTCGGCGTGGTAATTTACATGGCTGCCGCCGCTATATGAGTTCTTGTCAGTGATGTTATACATCCTGGACCGCGATGGGTTGTCAATAGATATGACTACACACGAGAGCAGCATCTTCTCCTGTAAAACTGCGAAATCAGGTAGCGAGAACAGCGAGAACCTTGAAGCAGCTGGAAAACTAGACATGATGAATATTTTAGTCTTAGCATTCATAGCAGCAAATAGGAATAGTAGCGTGGGCCATGTAACTGCATTCTTACTCCTTGTAGCAAAAGGGGTCATAAACGGAGCTTACAGTCTAGGGCTGATCTCAGAAGCCTGCATGTATGTTCCCGGTAGCTCTACAACCCTTTAGAATCTGGAGGGTTTTGTTGTCCCTTGAAAAAAGAAAAGACAAGTCACGTCGCACCCACCGTGCTAGTTTAATCCATTCTTTCTCTCTGTGTTGATTTGTCTCATCACGGACTTTGGGGGGGGGCATTGAGATTTGTACCTGACCACCTCTGATGTTCCCTTTGGTGATGCTAATATGTTTGTTCTCTTATGTTCTAGTCTCAATAAACAAATCAGATCTCTGAAAGCTGTATAGTCATGATGTGCTTCTCATTCGGTAAGAATTAGGATTGTAATTGTATTGTAAAGCACCTGCAAAAATTCCTTCTGTGAGCATACATACACTTGCTGGTTGTACATGATACTGGCTTATTCTTCAAGCTTTCAGTTCTAGAGAAGGATCTGAAAGGCATATAGTTAGTTGCTCCGGGGTTGACATAATAGACCGGCTGTGTGTGTAATTCTTGAGCAAGTAAATGTCTTGTGGTGTTTTCTGTACTGCATTTTTTTGTTTTTGTTTTCATCTCTCTCTCTCTCTCTCTCTCTCTCTCGCTCTCTCTGTGGAGTTTTATAACTCTTTGAAGTCTATAACAAACATACCCACGAGCTCAAAACTGAGACACCATGCTTGGCAATGTGAGAAATCCATGGAGAAGTCAAAGATTGTAAATTATTTGATTGTAAATTATTTGAAGGTTCATGATCCGTGTCTGTCTAAGACCTGGCCGAATGTCACGGGGCTGACTGTATGGGTCATGTTGTAGCTCCCGCATCTGCAGCAATTATGTGAAGCATTTAGTGCGAGCCGGCGGCACCCAATGTTGACGAAATTATTCTGCAAATTCTTGAAGAAAAAAAAGAGAAAAAAAAAATCTTCTCCAATTTCTTTCTTACGAAGAAAACTCTTGTGCGATTTCTTTCCAAAAAAATGACGGGTCTCTAGCCTAACGAGTTGTGACAAAATCAAACCAGAAGGGAAATATCTCGCTGACGTGTCACCTTCTGATTCGTCCTTGAGACGAGCGCTACTTTCTGATAAAATACCCTAAACTCTTTCTTGAGCGTTTCTGACCTAGTTAGTTGTTTGGTAACCAACCCTCTTCACAGACAGAAAAGGGCTCTTCGTGGACGAAAAGTACATTACTTTTCATCCGCATGATTTTATCAATGTCCTCAACAATAAATAGCATGTCTAATAGATTTATTCATTTTTACATCACGAATTTTAACAATTTGTATTGTTTTCATCTTGCCCAACAAAAATTCAAGCACGTTCACATTCCAATTTCGACTTGCATCGACGACACTTGTTGTGCAGCAAACACAAGAAAAAATTGATCGATCTCATCTCAAATTGGAGGTCTGTTTGCAGATTGACAAAACCAACCAGTGTATCAAATGTAGAGAGACCAAATGAAAATTACAGCAATTAAATGGAAACAAATTGTAACACCAATCATGAAAACATGATGTGCTGCTACACACACAAGGAATAACCCAACTTGTAAAGACAAGTGGGTGTGTGATAGTTGGGGATTTCAAAAATATAATGCTAGAACATGGCACAATGCAAACTATTGGAATATGAATGTTCACAAAATACTTGGATTTGGTCTTCCACATAATTTTCAATATATATTTTATACGATATGGTTCAAGAATTTCTTGGTACCAAACCCATTTAATTCAAGTCCGCACACATGATAGATTTGTTGGATGGTGGAAACAATCTCTTCAAACAAGTTGGCAACCTTTAAAACCCCATAAACCTTAACAATGATTCACCAACCATTCCAACAATGCAAACAAAATGTGACAATTTCAATGAGTTTGAAGTTGGTACTTACCATAGAAGTATGAACATTGATGAAAAATGGTTGTAATATGATCAACATGTAACTACAACCCTCCCACCACATACTACAAACTACACAAATACATCCACCCCCTTGTAAATGCCAACCATTGACTAGGACCCAAACTTGAAAAAATAAATAGTAGCCACAACAATTATTCCATTATAAACCCCAAGGATGTCGAATCCCCAACCCCAACTTCTATTAATAGAATAAGATCCAACAAAACAACAAGCCATATATCAACAAGGAGTACATGAGTGAAAAGGAACAGCTCTTCAACTCATAATGCAATGGTTGAATCGACAAAAAAGGGGGACAAATTACTTATAGACTCCATTGACCACATACATGCTAGTAGTTTGCTTATGGAGGATAATTACATTCGCACGCAATAACTTTTACTTTAAAAACCATTAAAATATTTCAAAGCACAAGGGAAGGATATCAAACAAAATTTTAAAAATATGGCAAAAGTTATTACCAACTTGGTTAAAGTCATGAATATGGCATTTATGAAAGCTGCACAAAAGAACAACACAAATAATAGCAACCTAGTGTAAGTTCCTAAAGACATTAACACAGTCGATGACAATTAACCAACTACTAAATAGTTTTGTGATTGGGGAATGCATGGACAATTGTTTTTTGAAGGTTCAAAATGCAAACTCTTACATGTGAAACTTTCTTTGTCTTCCAACATAGTGAATGATCTCCCTCCTCAAAATCTTTATAAACCTCTTTTGCCCCTTGATGTGGATTTGTTGATGTATACTTATATCATTTTGGGTGGGGACAACTCTTGAAGTCTCAACCTCTTGAGGTAGGTGACTACATCCTTTTGATTATGATTCAATCATGCAAAACAATTTCTCAATGTTGGCCTCATTTTCATTCCTTAAATGTTTTTGAAGGATACAACAACATGCGAACACATTGACAATAAAAGTAACAAGCAAATTTGACTTGTGCAAAAACTCTTTAATTTTTTTTTCAAAAATTCCAAATGCATTCTCAACCATAGAACACCCTTTCTTATGTTTTCTATTGTAGAATAGTTATAAGATGGTATGGGTTTTTCTTTTTAAAAAGGCATCATGATCCAACTTATCAACAAGTAACCTTCATCATTGAGCAAATAAGGTGGGGTGTCATTTCTACAACCTTTATTTGCACCAAAAACCATGATGTTGAGCATGTTTATAAAACCTAGATTTGTGCTATACTTTTCAATTCATTAATAAATCTACATGGAAAACCTACAAAAACATCAACAAATCTTTTCTTATAATCTACCATTTTTGAACAACTATAAATTATTTTCATGTTTTGAAATTAAATTAATATTATGAAAAATATGAAGGTTTTGAGATAAAGATATGGGTGTCATCAATTGCACCTTGAACTAAAGGCAAATGGCACCATTGCTTAAAATATTCCATTACAAATTACATTTTAATTCCTATTATCTAAATTGTCAATTTTCTACAAGTAATGTTCATTGCAACAACAAATTCATGTTACACCAAAGAAATAGTGGACTTCCTTTTCGCAAACAATTCATTACAAACAAGAAAACTTACACCATGTGCAAACTTGAATATAACACAACATACTTTGATTTCAACATGAATGACATTGTGATACATGGTGTTTTGTTTTAATAGAACAAGTTTTAATCTTTCAACAATCTTGAAAAAAGTGGACTTGAACATTCGGAAATTTCCACCCATCAATCATCTTCATATTTAGTGAATAGAAATCTATAAAACTAGGTTGTGTTCTTCTCGACTTAGCCTAATCATTTAAATTTCATGACATAGCATAAAGCAAATTTGAACCTTGAATATCATGCATAGCGGCTATTGTGAGAAGAAATTGCATGTTCATTCAACATGTTAGAACTAAGATCCAAAAAAAGTGGATGAATAGGACATCAAAAAAATGATCAACAATCTAAAATAACAACATACAACCCATTATGAAAACAACCTACTTTTGTATATCATCCATGGATTGCAAAGAACCACACAAGGAAGAAAGAAAAAAATTCAATTAATTTTTTTGTTATAGTTGTGAAAGTTGTGAAAGGTGAACACTACAAAGGTTCAGCAAAGGTGCGAGCTCAAATATAATAGAAAAGGTGGTGTTCTTGCATTTACGTGTAACAAAAATCAAAACTACAAGCAAAAGCCAAAAGCAAAAGAAATAAAAGGATGTAATAAATTACAAAAACGAAGTTTTGTAAATGCCTTAAAAGCCTAATGAGGCTTAAACAGTAAATAGATCATGTCATTTGAACAACTCATTAAAGCTTGCACTATCGTTAAGACTTATAACAAATATACAACTTGCAAAAGAACCTCATAAAGCAAAGAGAGGAAATAAGTGCAACAATGGTGCTAGGCTCAATTGTAAGCAAAAAGGATACACCCTTGTAAAAGCACCCTAGAGCACAATGATGGCATGAAGATTGACTTCAAGGGAAAAAACACAATGTGTAAGAAGGCGATGAAAACATAAAATGAAGGTGATTCCACTACACTTCATAGCAAAGTGTCAAAAAATTATAATTTTGCATTTTAGAAAGCAAAGCAAAGCAACAATGGTGTCAATGACAACTAAGCAAAAAACAAAATTGAAAACAACATTATGCAAGATGGTAGTGAAATTGTGAAAATAAAAGTAGTGCAAAGATGGGGGAGAAGGCAAATGATACCAAGAAGTAGATGTTTTAATTCAAATCACATGTATTATGTGCACATTGTCATTCCCAAAAAGGCATAAGCACATTAAGCCCCTAAAAAATATTGTCACAAATATAATATTTTTGCATTAAATGTTTTTGGTAACGTATGGAGATCACATATTAGATTTTATTTTTTTTGAAAAATTATATTTGATGAACTTTAGATTTAAATTAATCATTTTTTCTTTTTAAACAACAAAACCTAAAGAATTTGAATGTATGGAGTGTATATGTGACAAAATAATACTTGTCACAAAGTATGAAATTTTACATGTATATTTCAAAATTAAGGTAATGGGTGGAATTTTTTGTTCAATTTTTTTGTGGTGAATGACATTGATATACATCATTAAATTTAAGACCATTCAAATTTTTTAAGTTTTTGGTTGAAAACCCATTCAAAAAATGAGTTTTTTTACATTTGTAAAACAATAAATGCATAATAATTTTTTCTTTTTAAGAAACAACCACTACCATATCAAAGAGGAGGATATTTTATTGGTGGACTTTGCATTATATTTTCAATTTTCTTTTATTTGGTAATGTTTCATGAACCACAAACATGAAACCCTATGGCCATTGAAAAAACATAAGTTATTTGCTTTGTGTACATTAATTTTATCTAATTCTCTTCATCTAACAATTGGATCAAGATTAATTTTGATTCAAAAAGAACTTTGAGTTCCAAAATGTTGTTATGCAAATTCTAAATATTTTTGTTATGTTTAGAATAACCAAAAGATGTCATTAAGATTTCAGTTTACCATGTACCATGATACTTGTTATACATCAATTTTTTTAACAAAAAATCGTTCACCCTTAATGTGTTTTCACTCAAAAGTTTTATGTAACACCATCTGTGAACATGACAATGTTTTGTACCTATACAAACTACAAAATTAGCTGGTTACCAAATTTCAAATGTTGAATGTGAATCATTGCCCATAATGATAGTTACCATCATGGTTGATGGTAGTGCATCATCATAAGATGTGGCACTTTTCCAAAAGGTAAATGAATGTTAGGGAAAGTACAACCAAAGGTCCCTAACACCATGTGTGAATCCACAAAGTAGAATGACCTTGAATAACATGAAGTATAACTTGAAATAACATATATTAACTTAAAATAAAATAACCTAAGGTATAGCCTAAGGTTAGTTGAATAATTTAATTTGAAATAACTTAAAGTAAAAAGCCTATAATAAGCTAGCTATCTTTAATGGACAATTTAACTATGATCCAAAAATATTCTTGATTTGTGAGATGTCCATCATGTTGAAGGTAAAAAATGCATTAGACATATTGTTGTTGAGGAAAACATCTACTCCAAATCTTGGGCTACCTCCGTTCAATGATGCACTTGAAGGCTATATATATATCATGGTTCTTGCACCAAAAGTGGGAAAAACAATCAAACTTATTCAATTGACATTTGATGATTGGGTTGTTAAAGTTCCAACAAAAGAAATTGGAACACAACTCTTTTGTTAAACTAAATCTTGTCCATAATCACCAAAATTAGTTAGATTCAACAAAGATTTTCCATAATTTTTATCATCGCCAATTCCTACATAGCAAGATTTGTCCTCTTTTGAACATCTCCATTACTTCAAAATTAGTGATCACAAAAATTCATTGGAATGAAAATGAGATTGTCCCAATCAAATTACTAATTAATTTCAATACTTTTTTTGATGCTTTCAGTTTAAAAACTCCCACAATCAATAGTATTAATAGGAAAAGCTAATTGGACACCAACCAAAAAAACATAAATATTGGTTTGTGAACCAACATCATAATAACCAAATGCAATCTTGTTTCTTGGAAAATGACCTTCAAAATTATGAAGGTTTGAAAGTGGAGTTGGGCAACAAGGTGGAGGTAGTTGATAAATTGAAAATGAAAATGGTTGAGAATTGAAAAGCAAAGGCGAAAGCATTCGATGCATCACAAAAAAAGGTAATCAATAAATCAAAAATGGAATCAATTAACAATTTGAAGGCAAAGAGGAAGGCATTTGATCTTGGAAATACTAAGTGTTAAAAATTTTACACTATCCTACATCAAACAAGGTATTCATGTTTAAGGGGTATTAAGGTGATGAAATGTTTCCTCTCCACCTTATTATTACCTAATTTTTTAATATGCACATATTTAAGTGACCATAAGTTTAATTTTAAATTTTTTTGCATCAAATTTTGATAACTTATATTTATTTAAACTATTAATTTTAGAATTTTTCAAGAAAAAAAAACATGATAATGACCATTTTTTTGAAGGTTTGAAAGATGTAGTGAAAAAAAAATCTTATTTGCACCCTTAAATGGATAAAGTATATTTTTTTCCACACAAGTAGCATACAAATTTCATGTTTTTAGCCACTAACCATTCCACCTCATTCAAAACAAACAAAGGCAAAAGGCAATAAATAAGCATATGATTTATTTTCTAAAAGGTATTTCACACTTGCATTTCCATAGTCAAGATTTCACATAAATGGGTCATAAATGGAACTAATTCATTTATTAATTGAACATATTAATAATTAATACTTTAAAATTCTAATACATTATATATTTTTAAATTATTAATATCAAGGATTATGCAGAAAATATATTAATTATAAATTAGTGTTCAAAATAAGCATAACCTTATTATAAAAATAATTAAATTATAAATTTTATTCAACAACCAATATATGACACCCTACATTTCTATTGATGTATTTTCAAAATTCAAAGAAGAATGCCCTTCCTAATCATGTTTGATGCACCGCACGACAAGGTGATCAATAAATTGAAATGAAAATAGTTGACAATTTGAAAACAAAGGCAAAGACATTTTATGCAACACAAGAAGAGGTCCTTGTTGTAGTGATGATGTTTGTTGCAATGGCAAGATTCATTGTAACAATGATGTTTATTGAAACATTCTTAAATCATGAGGAACTTTTCTAAACCCTTCTAAAGGTTGTAGAACATAAATATGAACTTGAGGAGTGATGATCAAAGGTATTTTCATTTCATGTTGAACCTAATACACAAAAGATGCAACGCTCATTGAAAAACCACCATAATGCATATTGTATTTTGAAAGTGATCATCAAAGGGTCAATGATTTTCATTATTTGGAAATTGTTCACAATCAACTATAGAAGATAATGTGTTTTCCAATTTTAATTATGAAAACAAGTAACCACAATAATGCATATTATCATCATTGGTTGAATTTGACAAGGTTTGTTGATTTGCACCTTCAACATTATGACAATATTTTCTCACTTGATTTTGATGAAACTTTTGAAGCTCAAGTTAATAATAGTGATCATAGTTGAAATGTTAGTTATTCATCACAAAGTTGGAGGCCTACATCGCAAGAGAGCCTAAATTGCTTTATGATCATAAGGACATTATTGTTGTAGTACTATAACAATGTTTTAGGTTTTTGTGTCTTATCACAAATTGAATCACATTTGTAAAAACAGGAACAACCTCCACTTGACCATTCTTATTATTATTATCACCAAGAACACCCACATTTGATGTCATATTCTTCGTCCAATGCATATCATCCCCTCACCAATATTTATCCTCTTCTTAAACTAGATGGAATTCTTGGTGTTATTTCTTTAAAAAAAAACCCATTTAAAGCATTTGGGGGCATGTGCGCAATTCACATGGACCATATGTGAATAACATCATGGCCATGAAATATTATAAAAGACTAAAAGTGATTGTGCTACAAATGTGTCATGTCAATTTTGTACTACTCAAATAAACATTTTTCGTACCTAACAACAAACAATGACAAATACCAAATGAATTAAAACATTGGGCAACCAAGTAATACAAACAATAGAACAATGTAACTAATGTTTGTTCAATTCTTAAATAGCTAACAACTAAACATTACAAATGCATCTACATATGAAAGATTATTATGATTCCAACCACACGAAGTTCAAATCTTTAATCCAAAATCTTTATTAATTATTTCAAAATCAAATATAGAAACCATAAATAGTGGTAGATCGACTTCAAATACATGTCACCAATAGCATCATGATCAAGATCAAGAAAATCACTAAGCAAAAGTTTGCACAACTTTGTATTCCTCATAATAAAGAATATTATGGAATAGTAGTTAGCAAAGTCTACTTGCACACCTAAAAGATGAGTAACTTGATGAAGCATATGGTTTAAAATACAGAGTTCCTACTCCCAAGTGATTAAGATGACCTTCAGCACAACCTTGTCAACATTTACATTATGAGATTTTTCCATCATAATTTGAACATTCATGCACTTACATGAAAGAAAGCATGATGATATCCATGTTGAATTCCAACTTTTCATCCATTAGAAAGAATCTTGTCCTTTGCAATAAAAAAAACAATGAATAAAAGTCTTCAATGACTTTATGAATGACTATATTCATACAATATAACTTTTAATCCTACATGGAAAAATAAATAGTCATAAATGAGTTGCTTTTGTCAATGATGGATGATAATATTACATATGGTAATAACAAATTCATGATTAGTTCACAATTTTTTTCATCTATAGGACATTATCTATGGCAAAGGACAAAATGATGCGAAATTTTAGGTGTCATTTATATGATTATAAATTGAACATTGTTTAAAATGACATGGACAATGATGACATGGTTTTTCAATGTGACTATCAAATCACTATATTTGAACATGGCAATTGGTGTATGACTAAAGAATGACTATTATGCAATGACATGGATAATATTAACATGGCAATTTCAAATGATTATGAAATGACAAAAAAATGATTAATGTATAATGACATGGGTAATGTTGACCACCTACCTACCTACCTACTTAATTACTCGTTACTTCTTATCTCCTACAACCTACTTACCTCCTACTTACTATCCTACAACTTGCTTACTACCTACCTTGTACTCTTGTAATAATATGAAATAAACATGTGAAATAAAAAAACTTAATAAAAATTGGACATTATTTTGGTGTAGTCCATTAATAAGGACTTGGTTTTATCCTTGTGAAGGTGAAATGTTCAATTGCTATTAATATTCAATTGCAACCTATGTGCATTCTTAAAAACATGGGGTAAGTAAGCTAAACTAAGGTAGTTAGGTAAGTAGGTAGGTTAGGGAGGGTAGGGTAGGTTAGGTAGATTAGTAGTTTAGGTAAATAGGGTAGGTTATGTAGGTAGTTTAGGTTATGCTACATAGATTAAACTAACCTACATGCCTACCTACTTTTTTGGACCTACCTAGGCCTATTACTTACCTACCTACCTACCTACCTATTAATTTTAAAAAATAATAATAATCCAATTTTTTTTAAATTTAAGTATAAGTTTGATCAGTCAAATGGTCCATTATCTATTATTCATATTCTACATTCATTACCGTGACACATTAATAATATATATGACTTTGTTTTATGACTTGTTTTGTATAACTTGACAATTATCCTTTATAATTACATGATGAAGAATGAAACATCAAACATTCAATGACTAAAGTCCTTTTAGTCATATAATGTCCAATATGATTACAAAATCAATCATAAATTGAGTCATAAATTTAAAAAATTCTTCTAATGTTCTTATTTGTAGTTTAGAATATATGATTAAAAGATAGGCAAATATTTATGAGGCTCATAATTGGATAACACTCCATGTTAGTTTTCACCATCATGATGAAAATTTTCACTAACATTTGGCTAAATTGCTTCAACAAAATGTCTTCAATTCTAATAGATGTATCCATATTCCAATGAGTTTTCCAAGCATCAAATCGCCTTCTTGCCCAATTATCATTCCTCACAATCATCTTTGAAAACTCACTTTCAAGTTTGTTCCATTTATCCTTTAAAAACAGAAAGAAGTCTTTCCAAACCAAAGAATTGTCGCTTTAACATCCAAGTATAAGAACATGTGTTAACCCTTGAACATTTACATTCTCTCTACACTGCAAATCTCACCATTGTCATGTTGAAATTGCCATCCTCCATGTGATAATATTACAACAAATAACACTTGCCAAAAGAACATCACTATGCATGACACCATTGTGATTGTTACCACCAAGAGTATGCATTGAAAGGACCTTAACCTCCACAATAGCATTACAATCAATATCTTGAACAACCAGTGTTGGAATAACTTCAATTTCCACTAAACAAGAACCTTCTTTTATGAAATATTGTATTTAAATTGCAATAGTTGTATCATAAGGCAAATCTCATGATTTTTCAAGTATGTAAAAATATCAATTAAATCAACAAAAATAATGAAATTTGAAGAAACAAAGATAAATCCGAGCCATAATCAAACTCCAAAAAACTGACAACATCATTTAAACAATTAATGGCCACAATATCTTTCTAAACACAATGCATTATAATTGATTGTTTCTTTTTAATGCATGGAAGTGACACAACTATAGGAATGTGTAGTGTGAATGAAATTCCTCAATCAAAAGGATTAATCCCAATGTCTCTTGTTTTAGATCCTTTACATTGATGTTTTCCATGACCACAGACACTAATGTTGTTGCAAGACATAAATTATAGTTCCAATTATCATCTATGGAAATCACAAAAACAATTACAAATGACCCAATAAAAAGCACTTCAATATAATGCTCAAAAGAATGGATAAACTACACAACATTATATACCTCAGACAAAAACAACCAATAAGCAAAAAACCTTTGGGAAACACATTGCCAAAACAAACATACACAATATTCAAAAACACATTGTACATGCATGAAACTCACACATGAAGGTCATAGGACAATTGAAATTTAAATATGGTTGTAAGAAATCTAGCATTGACACACCATTATGTTACTTAGAAGCAAAAGTTGGTCAACTTGATTTTCCTTCCCTAACTAACTTAGAACTATTGGCTATCAAATATAATCTCAACATTTTCACTCTTCAACTATATCCAATAGCTAGTGTCATCTTACCAATTATGTAGTCCATAACTCAAAATTGGAGACTCTTTAATCAACTATGTTAAAAACTCAATCCCATTATGCAAGAGATACAATTTTGTAGATGTTATGATCCTATTCATGAAACTATTTTTTTTCAACATATTTCTAAAAAGAAATTTAGAATTCCAATAGGTACATGGAAACTTCTTTTTTTGCACAAAATTTTGCACTATTGCAGATTTTTAAAAGGAATATTATGTTCCAATATTTTTTATTAAAATCCATTAGCAAAAAAGGAAATATTTTGGGTTAATTGCGTTAGATGTCTATTTTTAGTTATTGTATGTAGCTAGACTATACAAATATATATTTTTAACAAATTATAATAACATGTTTTTATTTACTACTAAATCCCTTTTGGGATGTAGCTATTTATTATTGATGTTCCAATAAAAATTTGAAAAAAAAAAACATTGATGAGTTGGTGATGCAAATTTTTTGCTCAAAACATAATTCTAATCACATGACTCAGGGGTACTACCAACATCTTGTTGGTTATGTCTATAGTTGTGTTCTATATTTTTTTTACTTAAAAAAATCCAAAGTCACTAAATATAAAATATGGCCTTTTTCAACAACCAAAAATATGATGAATATATATGTACCTCAAAATGATCAACTAGAAGGGTTGGGAGTATGAATATAAAATGGTCATAAATAAATCAAATATATTTTTATAAATTTCATATTAGAATTTCACATGCACACACACATAAATAATTGGGCTTTGTGTTGTTATGCATTATGAGTGCCAATCAGTTGATTAATTGATGAAAAAATGAACTGATCTTGTGGAAATAAGTTCAATTTGAATGAAAATATTTATGACATTGCATGCAACTTGAATTGAATTGAAATTTGGATTTAATTGAATTGAATTCAAATTCAATTAAAGAAAAATGAGATGCAAATTGATGAAGGTATTGAAAATGTACTCATGAATATGGTGTTCCAAAAACAACTTAAAAAAAAACCCAAATCTGAAAAGTTCCATGCCTCTTTCATGAATACTAGTGTGTGGCCTGTGCCATTGACCCAAGTGTGAACTCATCAAAACATAAATTCCACTAAACCTGAAGCATCAAGATCTTTCCAACAACACCAAAGACACATCACAATTCCTTCTACTTGAATTGAATGGTAAACATTCAAGTGTTACCACATCCTCAACCGATTTTTCCTTCCAAAACCTGGTTTTCTGGAATTTTTTGTAATTTTCAGCGGCAGAAATCATTTAAAAATCAATATCTCTGACATTCTGAATCCAAATCTTACCAAATAAATTCCATTAAATCCTGCTCATCAAGATCTTTCTAACAACACCAAAGGCACACTCCAATTCCTCCTAAATTTTCAGCTCTGATTTAATTTTATTTTTAGTGAAGAAATCATTCAATATTCAAGACCTTTTGCACCGCAAGTCCAAACGTCATGGAACCAAGCCCATGCACCCCTCCTCGTTGAGAGCTTTCGAAAGACACCAAGAACATGATCTGAAACATTCTAGTTTGGTGGATCTCATAACTACAAAACAAAACAAAACAAACTACCGTCCTTCATAGATGGATGATGTTCCAAAAAAAAACTTTTAAAAAACACAAATCTGAAAAGTTTCATGCCTCTTTCATGAATATGGTGTTCCAAAAAAAAAACTTTTAAAAAACACAAATATGAAAAGTTCCATCTCTCTTTACTTGGGAATGGGCTACACATATTCTAGTTTGGAATTGTCCACGGGACAACTACAACTTATGGAATCTAAAGTTGTCCTCCCTAAACCAACTTTGACAAATCATTATCATTAAAAAAATTCATTCCTGCATCACTAGTGTATTCAAAACATTCATCCACTCATCACATTTTCAGGTTGAGAGTAAGTTTAAGGTTTCATGGCAAAAGTATGTGTGTATTTGTATGTGTGGTATTGTGTAAGTACAATATATGCATTCTCAAATCAATCTACTACATACTCAATGACCTTGGCAAAATCCTTGCAAGTAGTCTTCTAAAATTACAAACATTACAATCCTTCTCACAATACTAGCTTCTAAATAGATCTCTAAAGATAAAATTGAAACTTCCAAAGGCTCAATGCGAAATCATTCTTCAAACTGGACTCCGCGAAAAGCCACCATACAATATGGCAGTATAAACGATGCTTCCATTTCTTAGCACAAACAAAAGTGTGGAGGACATCCATCATTTTCTTGACATTAGAAGTGGTAGTTGACCTTGAGCTCCAAGCATGCCAAGCTTTCTATTTAACTCCAATCTTGAACATAAAATTCTTTTCTAAATGGTTGAATCTGCCCACCCCAGACCTTAATGTCATGGAATGGCCTCACCCTTGCCCATTATGTTGGGAGAGTCACCTAGCTCACCCTAACAGGCTCGCTGGCAGCTTACCCAGCATAATAGGCAAGGGGCTTGACGATTCCACAGTATGTATGGGGTGAGTATTCGCAGATCACTGCTATCCTGCAATCAGAGTTTCAGCAATGGCAAGGTTGCCAATCTTGGTCTACTCAGATGTCTTCACCCCAATAGATACAATGCAGGTTGATGCAGAGAATCCATTATGCCAGATATGGGTTCTCTGAGGTCTTAATAGCAGTCGATTGCTGGAGTACATGCTTGTGCATCATCTTAACCAGCCTATGACTTTTAGCAACAGCTTCAATGTCTTCATTTCGATCAAGCTGTGTTGCTCGGTTGCTCTCTGGCTCAGATGCTGTCAAGCTTGGCATCAACAGATTAGGGCTTTGAACCATGTGTCAGGCTCATGACTCTCCACAGCTGTTGTTCTCCAAGGCCTGCTCCTCATCCCATCTCCAAGTCCATGCCCAACAGTTGCACACTCATATGATAAAAGCACAAGTTACTAGGGACACAGCCTGAAAATGACCCCCAAGTCATGTCCAAATCTCACAAAAGACATTGCTCCACTGGTTCAAGAATTCATGATCAAAGTTTGTTGGAATTCTGTGACAAGATTGCCATGTCCCCTATGTACATGAGCTGATCACCATGTGCTTGGCATCAACAGATTAGGGCTTTTAGCCATGTACCTATGCACCAGAAGCAAGGGACATGTGCATTCCCAATGCATTCATGTATTTTGATCCCAAATGAAACCAAAATTGTGAATTGTCCATTTGCAGCGGTCATAGGTGTGGCATTTCACAACCAGGTTAAGAAGCCAACTGTGCTCAGATGCATTTGTTCAACTTTGTTGCCTGCTGGTGCTAAAGACAATGGAGCTCTAGACTTCAGTCAACTGATGATTTAGGGAGGCTGCACCGAGATGAGGTAACAAGAGCTGGAAATTTTGAAAGGAGAATTGAAATGTTCACCACCCACCACAAAAGTATGGCCACAAAATGCACACTAGCTGCAACAACCACAAATGCTCCTGATGACATAGTCAATTAGCTCGGTGTGCACTAATGGCATAGAAATTTGTCAGTGCTGGTCAATTGCAGGTGACTGTTGAGGCAGTGTTGGTGTGATGGGTGCTCTTCACAAAATTTCCGATAGATGAATTATCACAATTGGCCTCCACAGGACTCAACAGGAGTAAAAGGCATGCAAGGGAGCACGCAGAGGAGGTTGCATCCTTGGTAGACCTATGGTGTTGCAATGAACATGAGCACCATCATAGCTGGCACCTGAATCTAACTTCTTACAGGCCAAAAAAAAGGGAGCAAGAAAAATGGCCAAAAAATGACAATGTTTTGATGGAACACTTGTGGGCCATACTTGTAATGCAAAGGGAGGGAGTCAAATTGATGGACATTGGAACAACCACAAAGCAAAAGACAGACATGGAAGATTGTTTACCTGGTGTAATCACAAATATTAACATTGAATCAAAAAAATTAATAATAATCTTACTAAAAAAAACCCATTTAACAAAGAGCTTGGAATCTCCATGAGGAGGGAGCAAACCCTAATCTGAAAACTTCCAGAATGTGCACCCACACTGGTGATACCCATTCCGTCCACCGTTTTGCCGTTTTGCCATTCATCCTCCTCCTGCTCCTCCTCCTCCTCCTCCTCCTCCTCTTCTTCTTCTTCGCCGATACTAAAATGGAAGCAGAAAGAGCAGTAATGGTCAACAACAGTTTTCCAACGTAAGAGCAGCAGCAGCAGCAGCAGCAGCAGCTTCCCCATTCTTCCTTCCTTCCCTCCCTCATATTGCGATGGCCTTGTACAAAGATGAAAGACAGGCAGCTTATGATGAGCAAGCAAATGAGAGAGTGTGTTTTCCAATTGTTAAGCTCCACTGGGAACGGGTGATGGTGTAACAGCGTTCTTATTGGCAGCGTGACCAGATGCAACAGTAGCATGGGTTTCATGAACCACTGCGTTCTCAAGCAAGCTGCCGTGCTCCACAACCATGGTGAGAGGAGCGAAACCTAAACCATCTGCGATGGCCAAGAGAATGTCCTTGACCTGCGAGCGGAACTCGGTTAAATCCACCGTGTTGTTATGGTCGGTATCGAAGGCTTCAAAGACGGAGTCGTAGAGAGTGTTCAACTGGTCTGGCGTCTTCGTCACTGGTCCTCCGAAATGCATTTCCACCAAATTCAGCCGCTCGAACGCGGGACGAATCTCTGCTCGAGATAAAACCCCATCCCCATTTTGGTCCAGCGACAGAAATAGCTTGTCGGCAACGGCGTTGAACGCCTCCTCGTCCGTTGCAAAATCCCGAACGGTTGATCCGTCGAGCACGACCACACTTCCCAGCTGCTGCGCTTGTTCATTTATAGCCTCCTTCGGTTCCATGCCCGACATGTCTGATCTCTCTAGTCACTCACACTCTCCACGCCTCTGCGCAGCAGCTTTGCTCTTCTCAAAAGATGACTCTTCTTCTTTCTTCCGCGATCTTCTTCTATTGTTACTGAAAAGACGAAATGGGTACTAATTTCACAGATTGAGAAACAAGTGATCAGAAATGTCCTGAGGAACAATAAAAAACCAGAAATTGGCGAGACAAAATTCTAAATCACACAGAAAGATTGCCAAATTACCCAGGCCCGTTACAAATCTCCTGCAGTACTTACGACAAATTAAGGAGATGGGTGTCAACGATGCTTTGATGAAAGATGACAGTTGCAAATCACTTGGTCACGATTGCTTCCAAAACTAGGATCTGCGACTACTACTCCCTTGATTTAAGTGGTTCTTCTTCTTCTTCTTCTTCACTCCTTGGGTTTACAAACAAACCGACGCTTGCAAGGGGAATGATAATATATATATAGAGAATTGTCCACAAGCAATCGGTAATATAAAACCAAACTTGAAAATTGGGTGGGTCGTGGGCGGGGTTTAAAAGATGAAGGAAACAACAACCTTTGATGAAACCCTGATAAACTTTAGAGAAAGAAAGCACCCAAGAAAGGGAGAGAAAAAGGAAACAAGGGGCAAGGAGGACCGAAGAAGTCCAGGCAAGCAAACAGCCCAACAAAGGTGGGCCACAAGGAGGAAAGGGAACCACTAAGAACCGAAGCCTCCACCAGTAGCATGAAGCAAATCAACTAAAGAAAGGGGAGGTAAACCTTTGGACTTCCAGGAGACGTGAAGAAGAAGTAGAAGAAGAAGAAGAAGAATAACAACACATGAGGGGTCCCCTCCTCTTGCAACTCCTCATGCCCACCAACCAAATTTGAGTAAGACGACGCACTGAGTTTGGAAATATCTCTTCACAACATGTCTAGGACACAGTCACTGCTAGTAGTCAGTAACCATGATTCACTCTCCACTGCAGACACCCATGGCTAGTCCTGAATTATGCTTTATATCTATCTACTCAACAAAAATGCTATTATAAGTTCTCTTGTCATTCATTACTTTAAGTAACTCATCATGGATATTCTGGTCAGCTATACTCTCTCCTATGCCAAACTATTCCTCCTGTTCATTTGTCTCTTTGTGTTTGGCAATGGGTAGAACTCACTTCAATATTTTTCCATTGTTGGACATCTCCACAATTTGCTCGTGTGTTGTTGATTGTTTGTAAATGGAGATATTTGGACTTAAAGTTCACATCATTTGGTAATATATGAGGAATAGTGTTTGTGAACGAGGTTTTTGCACATCCAGTTATAAGATGCATTTCAATTGCACATGGAAGCATATTTGTTCATAAGTGCTTACATTAGTCTTTTATTTTGCTTGTTTCAATTCCAAATGGAGGTCTATATATAATTGTAGGGGTATCAAGTGAAAGGCTACTTAGATCCTTTGAACCTCTAGGAATGAAAATGATTAAAGAATAAACACATACTCTTTGAAACCTTAAGTGTTTGCTCACCAACCTATCTACCCTATAGAGTTAGTATAAAAAATATACACAAATATATTTGAGTCCTTGAACTAGGGATTGTGACTAGGGATGAAAGAAAACTTAAATGCCAAATCAGATTGTTAGAAATGGGTGGAAGCTGTGAATTGAATTGGGAGTTAATTTTAGTAAACTATTGGGCTCAAATGTTGGAATAGCATCATATTCTCATTGTCCCTATGTTCAAAGAAAAAACTTATGACCAATGAGATTGCTCAAATTGATGCCTTTGAATTGTTTTTAAGAATTCCCTTAAAGTATGAATTAGGACTTACACATTGCATGCAAAAGACATGCAAATTACAAGGTACTTTTCACAAGAATTTGAAGTTTTTATGGATCTGAAGTGCAATTTTAAACTCAAAGATTGTTCTATTTATACAGTAGTACTTGAACAATTTTGGCATAAATTAAATTATTTTTGGTTTTGCCAAATTTTTGAAATTTTATTTGTTACTTGTGCCGAACTTTTTGTAAAATTAAAGCTTTACAAATTTCAACTGTCAGGTTTGAACAACAGACATTAATGCCCCCCAAGTGCCAAAGTTAAGATTTAAAATTTAATTAATTATTCAGCAGTTTGTTGCCAAATCCAATGAGAGAGTAGAGTATTAGCTGAATAGGGTTCATTACCTATCTTGTTTGTTTTCTTTCCCTTGTCTTTTGGGCAAGAGCCAACAAACACAAGGATAGCAAAGCATCAATCACTACATATTGTACATGCGACTTTGGGCATTAAATAATTCTCAATAGGTTGAGTTTTTTTTTTTTTTTTTTTTTTTTTTTTTTAATTTTTTAAAAAAAATTATTTTTTTTTGTTTTTTTTATAATTTTTTATTTATTATTTATTTGATAATACCCCACCCAAC
>Ga0116231_10007502_pt1 | contig 19899 bp, 19 predicted proteins | sample S1TSphgellanicum_2_FD_89695 | JGI IMG/M metagenome (GOLD analysis project Ga0116231, IMG submission 89695) | Host-associated microbial communities from peat moss isolated from Minnesota, USA - S1T2_Fd - Sphagnum magellanicum MG | ecosystem: Host-associated > Plants > Peat moss > Unclassified...
ATATGCAGTTGCTGCTGCTATGATACATGAGGGCATGAATGAACAAGCATTCACTGCAGCTGAGGGTGTGTTTCTTGCAGGCTGGTCTGACCTTGGGTAAGGGATCCATGAACTCCTTTTGTGCTGTCTACAATTTTACTTGGAGTTCGCTTAACCCTGTGGAGAACATCCTCTATATCTAAATCTTTGGATTTCTGTTGAATGCTTGGAAAATTGTTATGTAGTTTGCAGTAGTGTTCATTCTTATTTCATTACTATGGCAGTACCTGCTGGAACTTTTTGGCAGTTTAATCTGGCTTTGCTCTTCATCAGGTTCTTGCTCTAGATGGGGGCCATTTCATGACATGAAAAAATGACATTTATCTTAGTCTAAAAGGCAGGAAAATATATGGTGCTGGAACATAGACTTCAGATTTGTGTGGAATCTTCTGGTAGAAATATCTCTGTCAGCAAGGGATGAGATTTGTTGTGAAGCTTGAAGTACTTTCTGTATTGTAACAGATACTCTTTCCAAACACCAGAAGCATGGACAACAGATGGCCACTTCAGGTCTCTTGCATACATGCGACCACTTGCCATCTGGGCCATGCAATGGGCACTTAACCCCCATGCATCCTTGCTGGAAGCTCCTCGAGTCCCCTTGATGGAGCGAGGCTCCTCCCATGGCATTCACTGTGGCTTTTCTTTACTTGCAGATGCCCTCCGAAGCAATCCCATGCCACAGTTAAGAAACTCACAATTAGAGAACTTCCTCAAACATGCACTTGTAGTAGGTGGAATTGCTAGTACAATGTACTTCATAGCTTCTGCATTAGCTCGGAAATGAATTTCTGCCAGCTCCAAAAGAAGAGGGCATATTTGATTAGCAATATTGCATTGGTGTAATACATATTACATCAGGTCATTGAATTATATGTCAACTGTAAAACAAACATTGATCATTTAAGTGCCTATTCTTTACTCTTTCGATACAAGTGAGTAGATCCGGTATAAGTGCAGATCCTTTATATCTGACTCCTGTTAGGTAATTTTACAAGTGGCTTGCACTGCTATCATAGAAATTGAGTTCCTATGTATTATCTTTACCTTCAGATTCTGATGTTTAGAAGGTCATTATTTCCATTTTGTTCTATTAAGGTGAAAAGGGTCATATAGTGATTATAGTTGGGTTGCCTGTCAAAGAGACTTCTTATTAATCCTGTAATGGTTTTGTTAGCTGATCACTCCTGTTCTGGAGCGGCTTTTCATTCTGGTTTCCCATTTTGTTGAGGTTTGTTTCTGTACTTGAAATTCCTTCCTTTTGTATGTATTTGGGTATGCTCCTCATTTTTTCAGCATGACTTTTGATTTATTGTTCGAAGGACCTGGATCAATTGACTGAACCCAGTATTGTCTCACAGACAGGTATAGCGCATTTTGGCCAACATGCAAGTCAACAGATGATGAGGAAACAGGAAACATTTTCTGTCGTCCTGAAGCATAGATCTCTGGTACAGTCTCTACTCCATCTGTTCATCCTGCATTAACTTCTTGTTGACCCTGGATCCATACAGAATTGAAGGTTGCATTGCCCTGAGGGAGAAGAGGGTCAGTCATGCTTGATGGTATCCTTTTATTTTGAAGAGCCAACTGCTTTGATTATAAAGCTTGACTATTGGTTAGAGCAGAGAGCTTGGCTCTCTGGATGCACTAGAAAATCTCAGTTTGCAGCTTGTTTGTGATTTGACATGACATCATCTCTGCAGATACAGTACTTAAATTGCTATTTTAACCCTAGTTTTCTGGAACAGATTTCTAGCTAAAAACATCTTGGAGAACAATTCATTGGGATGCAACAAGAAGCTGGAAGTCTGCATGGTCAAGTTCTACTACCAAGAAAATGTGATGGGTATACTGACATCCATAGGGAACCCAATTGCACCCAGGAATACGGTTTAGTATGAATCTTCACACGACCTCAATTTGCTGCTCCACAGAGGCTACAACCAGTCCAAGGTTAAGACCCACTGGAACTTGTAATGTGCTCGCTGTTCTTAGTAGATGTTTAGAGTTTTACATTCTTTCATTAAGCCTGTAGTTCCAGTGTAGTCTGCTCCAGGATGATATAGGGAACATGAAAGTACTTATTCTCTCCTAGCTGCAATTTGCTAGGAGCTATTTAAGTGCACTCCCTTTCCAAGGGGACTGACTCATTTTGAGTTTCTCTTCTTTAATCCAATGTCAGTAAGCAACCTACTAAAGAAATGCTTGTTGAGATCTTAAAACCACAAATGCATTGCCGCCACTAGAACATTTCTATGTCTGTTCAGATTTGAGCTGTCAAGGTGCATAGATGCTTGTCTGGTATCAAGGACAAGCTTTTGTGCTTTTGTCCCACAGGGCAGAACCCTGCAAGGGACTTAGCAAATAAAGATAGTTGATATTCAATATTTCTTTTGAGAGACAGCTTTATCTAGGACACTTGTATAGATTCATTTCCATGACCAGAAAATATCAATTGCCAGTCTTTCTTAGTCTTCCTCAGAGAAGCTAAATTGTAAAACACAACTGTGATGTTTGCTAATAATGGTCCGTGCAGTCCATGTTACTGTGTTTAAAGGTTTGAATCTGTGTTATATGCAGTGTTGTAGAGCAATATCCCAGTCATGAGTACAACTATGAATATGCTCATGCTTCAAAGTTGTAAGTTTGTTACGTGCTCATGGTTGGATAAACTGACTTGGATTACTGCCTCTAATACAAGATCTTAAATCAATAGTGAAGCTATTTGTTTCACTTCGCTAATGTCAATGTGAACATGATGTGGGCTTTGTAGAGATCTAGGAGATATGTGACAACTGTTTGTGTAGGGCGAAGGCTCACACGTGGGGATAAAGCCCATGGATGGGTGAGTTACTGTTTGAGGGATCCTCGGAGGTGGTAGCCATGTGGCTGGGCCCTGAGTTTCTGGAGATGCCTTTGTCCAGGGGCCTCACCAAGCATAATGGCTGAGGCACCTTACAAACCATGAGGTGCCTCCAAGATGTGGAATCTTACATGCATAAGGTGCAACCTTCTTTGACTCTGGGCCTATTCCACTGCATTATTTGTCAAACTCTATAACTAAGAAGTTCCAGCCAGAAACCCTTTATGTTTACATGCAGAGTGCATAATCATTGTGCCCTGCTGCAGGGATTTATCCAAAGTTGAAAGATTTGTAGGATTTCATCTATTGGCACTCACAGCTCTTCTCCTTTTGTGGCATTGTGCTCTGCTGCAGAGATTCAACTTGGGATTCATCCAAGTTGAAAGATTGCTAGAATTCACCTATTGGCACTTGTGTTTATTCTCCTTTTGCGGTGAATGTGCAAAGGGGCTTCAGTTAGGAGGGAGAAGATCAGATTACAATCGCAATGATAGTACCTCCAAAATTGTGAGATAAGTTCCTTTCTCATCCAAATGTTCTTTGCCATTTTCTGGGTTGATAGCTTTCACCAACTTTCGTCATGCACAGCCCTTGATTTCATGTTTTCTTTCAACAAATTTCACATACTTTGAGTACTCAATTAATGTAATGGGGTCTCAAATAATGTAACATACATATATGAATACTCAATACAACAAAGTATAAACTTAATCAACAGAATAAAAGAGAGGATGACACGATATGATCTCATCATTTGTGTAGATGAAAATAGTGGTTGTTTCAGATAATGTAGCTGGAATGTTATTTTGTGAGCATGTGAGCACCATAGATGAATGTAAAATATGAGTGGAAAAATCAATGAATGGTAGATGAATGAAAAACAAGTATGAAAAAAATTGTGAATGAAAATTTGGATGAACGAATGAAATTATGAAAGATGCTTGAATGAGGGATGAAAGCCAGAAGAATTAAGATGAAGATGAAAGATGGATGAGTGGAAAAACATAGATGAAAATCGGATGAATGAAAATGATAGATGAATGAAAATTGTGTACGAAAGACATTGAAATGATTGATGAAAGTAGATGAGTGAAAAAACTTGAATAGAAAATCAATGAACAAATGATGAAAGATGAATGGGAAATCATGAGCAGTACTTGAATGAATGAAATGAATGGGTGAATGAAAATGTGGATGAATGAAATGAAATTGCCTTTTGCAAACTCTAGATTCATTCCATTATTTATGCCATGGAACCTTATAATCAATGCTGACAAGAGAAAAAATTAGCATTTACAATTTCTCAATTAGCATTTTTAGATTTGAATTCATTTCATAATAAACTTGAATTTGCCAAAGAAACTCCACCCAAAAAGTTAAATTGCATACCGGCAAATGTTTTTGAAACACAATGTAATATTCCTTACATACTTGCTTCATTGCCTTGTCAATGAAAGACTACATCTTTATGACTAGTTTTTATTTAAAATTGTTCGCCACTTTGTAATATAGCTACACAACAACATCAATTGTCATTAAAAGTTTGTGCTACATTGATTTCATCGAAATCAATCCATCTTATCTAATTCAATAAACTCAATTCAACCCCTTAAACCAATGCACATGAAATCAACCCAATCACATCAATCCGACATATCCAATTCACATTTTGTGTTGGACATCAATTAAATGAAATCAACCAAATGGACATCAATCAAATGCATTTGAACATTAATCATATGAACTCGATTGAAGTTTATCAGTTAAAATGGTCACTTACTTTGTGCATGTACTTGAAAAATGATTTCTATGTGAATTAATTTTATGCCAACTTTTGCACAAAATGTAGACAAACCCAACTTCTTGTAACAACTTTTTAACAACCATATTCTTTCCAACAATGTTGAGATTGCACAATGTTACATCACTTGCCTTCTTCATGCAACAATGATTTATGTGTTCAACAGTATAGTAGGAGAAAGAAGGACCTTGCTTCTCATGAAGTACAAAACCAATGACACTTTCTTGCTCCGAGATGTTAACATGTTGCAACTCAATAGCTACTCCTTCCACACCATGGCTAGTGACTTCTACCTGGGCAACCATCCGCTTTTGAGGTGCAAGTCTTGTGAACACCAAATGCTTCAACCCATTGACTTGCAGCTCACTCCAGAACGTGTCACCTATGTGCAACCCATACACAAAGAGGCTACCAAGGCCTTCTCATTCAACATTTCTCCCAGGAACTCCTCCCTTCGTAAGGAAGAGATGTTCAAACACATACACCTTCATGAAAGTTGCCACAAAGTCCCCAGTAACAAAAAGTTCTGCTAGAAGCACAATGTTCTCACTAATCACTAGCACATGAGCAACAACTTTTTCCTCGCCCCAACAATAAAGACCAATCCATTAATTCAGATGGCATGGAGTTTCTACCCACCAAAGGCCCTGTTTCCAAAGAGGATCTTCGTGCTTGGTTTGCTTGTAATTTCAAGGGTGCCTCTTCCCCTTATTCTCCACAACATTCATCATTATGCCTTTAGTTACCTTGTTTTTTTGAAGCATGTCCCTTCTCTGATTGATTTGTCCCTTAATGTTTGGTGCCTTGCCCCCCCCACCGCTCTTGTTCATTTGTTTTTTTATTTAACCCGGGCGGGGATTTATGAATTGGTTAACAAAGCCATAAAGGGTATACCCATGAAGATCAAGATTCAAACCTTGATACCAACATGTTGGTACATTTATGAATACATATGTTGGCCATATATCGTTTGTATATATATCATATAAAATACATATACAAACCATATGTTGATTATACAAAAATTATGTACATTGACATTTAATAAATATTACTATAATAATAATAATAATTGATGTATTAAAAATAAATTTTTGATTTATTAAAGATGAATTCATAATGCAATTCACCCTCATTCATCGGGAAACATGGTGAATTCATAATGGATTCACTAAATGGATGGTTTAGTAGAATTGCATTAATTTCACGAAAAATTCCTAATGAACTAGGCCACATCTCTTTGTAATGCAACTACATTTCATCTCATTAACCTCACCCATCAATCCATTCACATATGGAATTAAACATTTATAAGTGAACCAATCGACTTAAACTCAATGTGAGATTCTTTGCAGACTTATATAAATTATATGTTCAAAAAATTTCAAAACTACTATCTCATATTTATTTGATAATAAAATTATATAACACATGAAATTATGGCCACATCCAATGCAATAAAATTGACATCTACCAACAAAAATGGGGGTAAGAGTTTCAAAATGGGTAGAAGAAATTGACACATTTCATGAACAATTTTTGTACAATTTAATAAAAAATATAATATTTTAAATGTTAAATGTAGTGAAAGCCAAAATTGGGTCACAAATTTCTCACAATTTGTTGTGCACCACCATGTCAACACCTACACTTGTCATTGTCCACACACACAAGTCAAATATTGAGGTACCCTCTTCCACTACACATGACACCCAAACTACTTTGTGTTGTGTGTTTCATTGATGAATATATGTTTTTGTTTTGGGTGCCATGCAAGTTTGGGCTTGAATTCCTTGTTGTACATGAATAGGTCTTTTCTGAAAACCAAAAGTGAGACTCTACAGCACAAGCAAAGAATAAGACCCCTCAAACACAAAATAACCCAAACCACCCTCAAGGCTTACACTTAATATGTTTTATGACTAATCCTAAACTAATGCAATCTAGAGTTAACTAACTGAATTAAATCTAACATTTTTGACAAGTTTCACATGAATTTCAGCACAGCTTCAGCCATTTTCAAAAGGATATTCTTTGTATTGTAAACTTTACAACTCTTCCATGATACCTACATCAAAATGGCAAAATTTATTTTGGAACACATTTTCTATTTAGCAACAAATGGTGTCCCTATAATCACACAACCATAACTTTCTGAAAATTCAACCAAATTGGGCCTGCAATTTCATTTGTTGTAACTTTACAATGTATCTATTAAGGAGGGGAGTTTGTTTGTTTTGATTCCTTGCTATAGCAACTACATTCTTACAATGGAAAACCCTTGATTAATAAGGGTGCACTTAGAGGTGGTTTCACAATGTTTAGACTTACTTTGTAGGAGTCCAATGTTTTTATTAAAAAAATTGTGTGTTGATCAAGTGGTAATCATCCATAAAAATAGTAGCCAAATTTTTCTATATTCAAAATATGAAAGTAGAAAACCTTAAGCATTTTTCCATATTGCAAACACATTGTGCCAATTTATTTTTTATTTTGAATTTTGACCAACTTTTTATTGTAATAACCAAGTAATTTATGATAGAAAATTCCTTTTTCACAAAATGGAAAAAAATTGCCACGAAAAGAAAGCATTTCTAAAAGAGGATTTATTGAATATTGAACCATTTCAATCATTGAAAATTCAACAAAATCAAAACTAAATACTTTAGGTGAATTGGGGTGCATTCTTGGTATTATTGGAAAGCTCTCCACAAGTATGATTTTATGGAGGTTAATTTGTAATCTTTAGACCTATTGCAAGGGAGACATTCAATTTTGAGGTTTTGTTGTTGCTAAAATATAATCCTCCACACTTTTTGCTTGTTGCTCAATATATTCCTGCACATAATTCTAGAGTAAGTCCACATGACAAGAATATTCTGTCAGTCTCTTATGCTTACATTCACTTGCTCACATTGGAACAACATTGGGTTTGGTATTTGGACTGACATATTAGAGTTATTGGTAAAGTAAGACAAACACAGCACTAGAACCCTGAGATCGGTCATACACAGGGTGAGATTCCCAAAAAACCTGAAAAAAGTACGTTAGCATTCAAGGGGGCGGTGAAACTCAGAGAACCATCAATTTTGGTGGTAAACTGAGTTTCATCCTGTCTTTCCTTTTTCCTGAGCGCCCCACTGCTGCTACATATATTTTCACTGCTCTTACCTGTACAACTACTATAATTAATCTCGAACCTTGTGCATTAAATGCTGAGTTTCAGCATTTCATACTGTGATTTAATGAATCGTCCTTACTTTGTGGATACCACTGAAAGAGGGGATAGGGGGTGAAAGGAGGCCCAATGACAAGGTGAAGACAAGGTTACTTTACAGCTAACTCTATTAGATATGCATATTTCATATTTCACACCAATGCTTGTTGCCCTCCATTGTTTAATTGGCAGTGGTTAATTTCCAGTGCAGAAAGAGAGAGGGTGTCTAAGAGCATTGCAAACAGAACCACATTTAATTTGTTCACATTCACACGTATTTGGTACTTGTTCCTTTTTGGGCATTTCAAAATTAAAAACCCAAGGAGTTACAAATGTGCCTCACAAAAATCCAAAAAAAGATCAATGGCCGGAACCATCAGAGAGGAGACAAAAAGGGAAGGCCAAAGCCTTTAACATAATGACTTTGAAGTTTAACCCTAGTTAATAAGTTTTCACTATTGATGTGAAAACTTATTTGACTAGGGTCAAACTTGATTGGAGTTGTGAGTCATGACCATGATTGCCTTCTTTTCTTTGCTTTAAATTTTTTTTTTTTTTTTAATTTTTTTTTTATGAGTTTGGAGTCTGGAGTCTGCACTTCTTTGCAGACTCTGTTCTGGAAATTTCCAGTCAGAATTTTAGAGTTTCATTGCAGCTTTGGATGCAGGATTTTAATGGCTGCATGGAGGAGATCTAAGAGTTAGATCTCTTACAACAGCAAGCCCATGTTGTAAGGATGCATGGCAATAGAAAGCTTGTAAGAGTGGAGGCCCCCTCCATAATTGAGACCAGAGTGAACCAGCACCAACCTGCAGACCATTCAGGATGGATGGATGGATGGATGGATGGATGATATGGGGAGTAGTGGACAGAAAACACCTTTTCCTTGTACTCCTGTCCTATAGCTAACCACCGTGGTTAGCTATGTACGAACCATTCGAATGTATCTATGTACCTACCTAGTAACCATCAAGTGCCATACTTACTTTCCTACCTACATTAAGTAATAAGTAACCATGTACATTATCTACCTACTCACTATGATACTTACCAACTCACCTAGTTACCTAAGTAGTGCAAGGTAGAAGTAGGAGGGTTCACAAGATTGGTTACCAAGGTGAAACTTTGGTAACTTGGATGTGGTTCATCCAAAACTGAGTCACAACAGATTTCGAATGGATGGTGCCCTAGTGGGTGCTGCTGGGTCACATAATCTCATATTTGATACTCACCATCAGGCCTTTGTTGGCCTTGCCTACCAAGGCGAGGATATTGTGTCTAGATTCATTATAGAGTATAGAAGCTTAAAGGATTTTGGCCCCTAGGTAATAATAATAGGTCTATTTTTATATGAGGATTTTTTGAAAGATGATATTTTGGCTTGTGTTGAAACTTGAGATTAGTTATAAAGTCCTAATATCTTTGGTTTCTTTAAGAGGATTTTTTTGGAAGATTATGTTTTTGAATGGTGAAATATTTGAGTTTTCATAATTCTTCTTTTTTGCCGGAAAAATACTTTTTAACATAAATGGCAAGGCCACAGTTTTGACACACCCCTTGTTGTATTTGGTTAACTGGTGCAAAAATGCACCCAAATAAGTGAAAAGAAGAATGTTCTTTTGCTGATTCTTGAAAATATGGCAAAATTTTATCACACCCTTGAAAGAGAGTTTTGCCATATTTCGACAGGTTCCTAGTGTTAAGTTTTTCTGCCAGATTTTCTACCATTTTGAGAGTCTTCCAATTTTATCAGACCCCAAAAGAGAGTTTTGCCAGATTTAGACAGGCCCCAAATAGAGTTTTGGCATATTTAGACAGGTTCCTAGTGTTAAGTCAGGTTTTTCTGCCAGATTTTCTACTGTTCTGAGAGTTTTCCAATTTGATCACACCCCCAGAAGAGAGTTTTGCCATATTTGGACAGGCCCCAAAATAGAGTTTTGCCAGATTTAGACAAGTTCCTAGTGTTAAGTCAGGTTTTTCTGCCAGATTTTCTACTGTTTTGAGAGTTTTCCAATAACTTGTCCCCCATCAAAGACAAATCCTTTTAGGGATGATCCATCACCAAAATGACCCCAAAAAAAAAGCTTCTCACCATCCAGTAACAAGTAGGATCCTGTATCCAATTTGCTTAAGTTTTTGCAAGAGATTAGTTAAACACTGCAGCAGAATCACACAGGGCGCCAGACACCTGAACATAGCACATTTTAGGGATATTCACTTTCTTTCTTTGGAGGGTGTTTTGTAGCTACCATCCTTAACACAAAGTTAAAGACAGGTATCATAATATTAGCCAATGCTTGTGTTCCTACAAAGCACAATCTCTCATGTGAGTAGTAGGGTTTGAATCAAGGAAAACCTCATTGGAAACATCAAGAGGCGTTCCTTAAAACTGTTTGCAACTTGGATTTTCTTAATGTGTATATCATTCTTTGGTCCCGATAAACCATTCTTAGATTAGGAAGAAATAAGAAGAAATAAGAGTGTCAGTGTTCATTTCTACACAACCATACTACAGAGCGTCTGTATTTAACACTATGTTACTAGTCTTTGACAAATCAATGGTACATGTTTGTGCTAAGATTCAACACGAGAGACTCACAAACCAATGGTACGTTTGTGCTAAGATTCAACATGAGAGACTCATAAACCAATGGTACATTCAAGTGCCAAGACTTGCAACCCTAATTTTTCATGTCCTTAAGTTATGCACACCTATCTACATGTCCAATTACTGACAAGTTTCTACATAAAAGTATGAACCACCATAAATATTCAATTCTTAGACCCTGAAAACTTTCTAGGAAAAATAACAAAAGGTTTATGGATTTGTTCTGTACCGGAAAAGTCTTGATTGAATCGAAGTGCAGGGTTGACAGTAGCACTTCACTGCCAAGGGCAACTCTATCCATCAAACTTTGTCAACCATCCTTCTTCCACCTCACACTACGTAGCTACCTATGTAAACATACCATCCATCCTGCACAGTACACACTGCACTGGTGGGCACTGATTCACTCTGAACCCACTTCACAGCAACTGTCACCTTTCAGATTTACATTGTACGTTCTAACACTTTTTCCACCAACAAGAAATTCTCTGGACCAATTGATTGCTCATTGATATGTCGATTGAAAGATCTGCTCATTCATTTTCCTACCTGATAGTATAAGTATGCAGTAATATATAAGGCAATGAATCAGCAGATCTTCAAATCAACACAAGTACTCAACATTACCAAGAGTTAACTGGAATATAGTTACCAAGAAAACAGGTCTGACACCATGCAATTTTGAACTTTCATAGAAGAAGGGTTACCTGTCTATCCACTGAACTAATATCCACCAGTACAAACTAGAAACCACCTTCATTAGTGGTATTTAACAGAACAACCTTAAGTCTCACCTCAAATCACTCACTTATGCAGTCCCTTTGATGCCAAGTGTATCCATTTAATCCTGCACTGTCAAGTGCAGCTGATTATTCTGAATCTCATACCTCTTTTGACGTTTCTCCTGAATCATTGTATCCCCTTCATTACTGAGGATGCTGCATTTACTACAGCATAAATTTGGCACAGACCCAAGTGCATAGAGCAGCCAGGTTTGAAAAGGACATAACATCTGGAATCCAAGGAGCAAATAGAAGATACGATAGGAAAACTCTCGGTGTATTTCCACCAATTTTTTTGGAGACCTGCCAGTTGCTTCTTGAAGTCCATAATTACTTTGTTGGTTCCTTGCTTGCCCATGCTTTTTTTTCTTTCCATCCTTCAGCGAAAAACAATCCTCATGCTTTTCTTCCTTACTCAGAAACCCCATTTTGCAAAAGCATAGTTGTTGAAGATAGTTTATCCAAAGGTTGCAGAGGGTTTGATGTATCCACCTTTGTAGTACACATCACTACAAATAAGGATGTAGCCATCATCATATCTGAGATCTGCATTCTGGAGGTCAATTGCTGGAACCACAGGCAGAGGAAATCCCCTCTTCAGGCTATGATTCAATATTGGTATAATCACCTTTGAGACTACAATACGCACTGTTGACTGCACAGAGAAAACACCCAAGTCAATGACCATCACTTGAGGGGTTTTTTTTCTCTTTCCAACTTCTGGCTAGTTCATGTCACAGATATTATGACATTGCTGACAAAACTAATTTTGATTGACAAAACATTCAGATAAGCCTGGCAGGCCCTTATTAAGCAATCACAGAAGTTCCAAGTTCAGTACAACTATGAATTCTAAGCACAATTCCACAGATGCACTAGTCCCTTGATTTGGGTATGTTGAACAAGAATTTTTAGCAGACAAGAGCTGTAATATCACTTTTCACTGAACAGAAGGCCTCTCATCAAATGTAAGAAAAGACATGCATTCAGAAAGCCATTAGTACCTGCATAAGTTGGACAGGGAATTTGCCAATTTGACTCCATTTGAGCTGGAGGGTGACCGCATCCAGTGTGACTTCTGCTGTGATGTTGTTCCCATCAAGTCTGGCTAATGCATCCATTGACAAAGTCTGTCACCAAACACCCACCATATTTCAGCAACTACACTACAACACATACAAAGATGATAGACACCAATGCTTTCTAACAGTAAAGGAAGACCATTAACTACAACCATGCCAATGGCCATATACTCCATACTCGATTAGCACCTTCTTTGGACAAAATACCATATCCTGCATTAGACAGCCACTTACTAAGCATCACATTTTGCAGCCTATAAGGTAGGCATTAATGGCACAAATTCTCCTAATAATGTGAGAGTTTTTCCTTGTTCTTAGAATTTCACATGAAAAATCTCTCACTGCTCTGGGATTACAAATGTCCAAATGGCCATTACATTGCATAGAGCAATTGTTTCTCCATGGTTAGTAATCAGTAGCCACAAGCATCCCCTAAGAGTTGAAAATTATTTACAGTAATGGTCCTGCTGCTCACACAACCAGTAATGGCATAAGCCAATTACAATACCAGGGTAGATGTTCAAGCTTGCAGCAATGGAGCAAGGGTTATCACTACCAATACAAAGTGAATTTAGCCATAGATCATGAACAGAATCTTAATACCCCAGGGAACAACATAGCGAACCAATACAATGAGAGGAACACCCACCGTGGATAAGCAGGCTACAGGCACAAAATCAGTGTTGGTCTTGACAAGAACTGTCATTTCAGCAGCAGCCAATGCCTTTGCTCCATTTCTTGTAAGCTCAACTTGAGGTGCAGCAGAGACAGAGAAGTTAAGTGCCATGTCATGGTTTGGATACTCTCTGTAAAGCTGTGGTATAAGCCATTTCCAGAAAGCAGTGTTCAATAGCCAGTCTTGAGGCAACTCATCCACCAACAACTCCAAGGACCTTGCCTGGGGAAAAACTAACACTGTCAAAATCAAAACCAGTGAAAAGAACAGGGTGGAAAAAATAGAACCTTGTTGAATCATAGGAATTCAGAGAACATCCTTCACTTTTTTCTTTTCGAAGCCATTGTTTGACCAAGTAGAATTTGATAACCTAATGGGCAACCCTGGGAGCTTAGGGGATTGAGGAGAATAACAATGAAAAGAGATTGAAAAGATGCATCCCATTGGATAGGCAGAACAACAGAGGAAAGGATTCTTAGGTGTTCATACTGCATACAGGTGAAGGCAAAATCAGTGTAGGGCCAAGGGAAACCTAAGTCAAGGGCAAGGGAGAGCAGAAATCCAAGGGTAAGCACATTATTAGCTCCAAAAAAAGAGGAATGTACCTCATAATAGACTTTGGCCGCTGAATTGATGACATAATCACAAAGAGCAATGGTGATCATCTTCATCGATTCACTACAGAAAAGCCCTGGGGGTAAGGAATGGTCAGCCTGTGGGGGAACAGTGGATTTCTTCACAGAGACAAATTCACCCTTTGCACCCACGCTCAAAAAGGTGGGACTCACAAAAGGGTCCTCCACAACCGTGACGTCAATGGCAGATATGTCATCAATTGGAAGATGTCGTGGAAGTTTCAAAAGAAATGTGTCCAACTTGGCAGCTCCTGAGACAATTGTTGATGAGATGGCTGACTCAATTGCTACCCGTATTTTGTGGTCAAATGCATAGACAAACCTGGTTCAGATTGCCAAGGCAACAGGTGAGAAACAAAATGAAGAATATCTGAGAAGCATTCTGACTACATATGAGGAATAGCTAAGTGATCAATTCTAATCTCATAGGTTTATATCTGTCTAACATCAATCAGTTGCAACACACAGCAGACACGATATCAATCAAATTTGAAATGGTCAGTGGACTAAAAACAAATGAGGCCAACCCTCTGATTCTGAACTGGGAAAGCCATCTTAAATCTACTATTACCATGTAGATCAACAGGCATGCAGGAAATTAAGCCAACATAGCCAATTAAATGTGTACTACCATGGCCAAGAAAGTGATTGGTTACCACTGGTAAAGCCAGGAAGCACCACCATATAACTGGATGTCCAGATACTCAATATGGGTCCCACGTTCCACAACATTTAACCGCAAAGTTCCATTATGTGCTTGCAATGTGAAAGTCACATGAGCTTGCATGCCTATCACCTGGAAATTCATCACAAACTTCAATGACCCAAGTTTTCTTTCCAGGTGGTGATTCAGGTCAATTAATCCCATGAAATTACAATCTGAGCAAGTTAGGAGTGTTGCAATTCATCCTATTCTGTGATAGTTTTCTTTGCTGATATAAGAACCAAATCATTACATTCCATGCAATTACTACATCAGCAAGTTAGGGGTATAGTACATAATCCTGGAAGGCAAATTTGTGCAAGTCAACCCATTTGTGCAAGTAGCACAGATCGAATGCAGATTTTTTGCATCTGATTACTTCCTCACACTTGCCATGTCTATCATGGGTATTCAGTTAAAAGGTCATATCTTCCATACCAAACGACTACTTCAATCTCATCATGAACCAGAGTAATCCTCACAATGGTTTATTCACAGTGCATGGAATTGAGGCTTGGTTTGAGGAAATAATATAACAATGCAATTGCAGAGAAACTCCACAACAATACTTTGAAGGTAACTGTTCTGCCAGTTCCAGCAAAACCAAACTAACATGACAAGAATTAGTACAGTCATAACCTTATGAGTGTTACTCACAAAGTGTCAAACCATCACCTTCATCATGAATAACATGAAGAGCCACCATGACTTCACAGTGAGTTGATCAGCTCCTGACAGTGGACACAGATAAGTCAACTAAAATCTGCCCAGATTTTCAGGCAACTCATTATACAAATGTTCTGTGTCCTGAGTTCCTGTCATATTTCTGGAAGCAATGGTAATACTTAGTCACAATGTTGGCTGGCATGCAAGAGGCTTGGTTGAGGAAGCAAGCAGACTACAGCAACCAACCAAGCTAAGAAACCTGAATGTAATCAAGGACACTAGTGCACTAAATTATAAACCCTATAAAATCTTGGATGTGCTTGTTTTGATTGGAAAGCCTCAGGCCATCATACTTTAGCATGTTGATAAACCATAATACATGATCAGCTCCTCTAATACAGCCCAATCCACATAATACAAATTAATCTTGCATAGAAAGGCTGCTCACTAGCAGTAAACACAGATCTTAGTAAACACATAGTCATGATGTCATGACCTTGCAAGTGCCACTCACAAAGTATCAGACTGTCACCTTCATCATCAATGTTTCTGACTAACTGTTAGTACCCCCCACAAATTCCAGCTCCTGACAATGGGTTTAGATATGAGTATAATCATCTGCTAAAAACAGAAAATTATATAAAATCTGTGTCCTGAGTTTCTCTTGCATATCCAGAAGCAATTGCAAGACTCAGTCATGATGTTGGCTAGCACTGAAGAGGCATAATTAATACAAAAATTAAATAGTATCCTCTTTCAAGCTCCAACAAGCTTATGAGAGTAACCTTCATTTGATTTTAGATGGCTGATACAAGCAAGGATCTAAACCCAAGACATAATTAACATCAGTAACAGTAAACACACTGCCAAAAACTTTTTGGGGCAAGGACCAAGCACTTTATTCGATGCCATACTGAACACAAATGCAAGTCCATTAGCTACCATCTATGAGAATGATTTGATTGAATGCAACTGCACAATTTGGCCTTCTTGCCTGTAATGACAGACGTGGAACAAACTTAGCCATAGATATAACTCAATCAAGGAAACAGGGAGGGGCCAAAAGCTGACCTCTATATCAGCCCATCCTGCATCACTTATAGGAAGTGGAATATAACTGGACGCATATTTGTATTCCCAATGAAGGTGAATCTTTGTCTTGATATCCTCAGCAGTCACTGTGATTCCAGTCTTTCCCAAATCAACATCAGAGTGAGAAAAATTTGCACCTGATAACTCAATATGAGTAATAGCAGTGTCAACTCGACCAATTGGGCATGCCACTTGTGAATGTATGTCAGGTAATGAAAGTGGTGTAATCTCTGTCAGTATTTCATTCACCAGGACTTCTTTCACATAAGTGATACCTGCCTCAGAAAGGGTTACCAAAATTCCTGCTCCCTCACTGTTGTTGGTGAGGTACTTTAGAGTATTACGAGAATTCAGCTCTGGAAATCTTTCCAGCTTCAAATCGACCCTCCATAACTGCAATGTTTCACAATGTCACGTATCAAAAAATAGAAAAGAAGAAAGAAAGTGGAGATAGAACCTTACCATTGCTAAGTAAACAGTGATATGGCCAGAATGGCTGCATTGGATTGCATCTAATCTCCTTGATATGGGATTCTGTAACCTTAACCATAAAGATCTCAAATTCAAAGTTCCCTCATGCAGCAAAAGTTCATGCAACCGACACTAGTGCAACTTTAAAATATGGAAACTGTTGACTGATGCAGTGACAATGTGAACAAATACAGAAGCACCATCAAACACTTTCACAACTTCAACTATGGATAGAAAATATTTGAAGGGTACCTCTTCCTGTTCTTCAGTAGATTTCAGTTTCTTCTCAGCTTGCAAAAGCCTTCTTGAAACCCCAGAATGCTCATTTCTGAGTTGCTGATCTAAAACCATTGGAAAATGGCTTTGTGGAGGTTTATCTGAGACCCTGATTGATTCTCCATGTTCCTTGCCTGCTTCCAGAAGCTTGAGCACTCTGTGATTGTGATTCTCTGCTACTGTACTTGTTCCAGATGTGTTTACCCTGTCTACTGTACCCAGAAATAATAAGCTTGAAAAAAGAAGAAGACACACAGTGGCAGCTACTCCAACAGACTCGCCCATTTCCTCTCTGCAAATCTATCAATTAGACAACAGTTGGCTTTTCCAAGCATCATACAAATGTATGACCTAGAGACAGCTGCAGCAGTGGGCACTGTTCAAGGAAGACATAATAACTCCATATACATGGCTTGATTCGCACATGTGGAAAACCACAAGCTGACCACCAAAAGCAGATAAAATGCAACCTGCATAACAAACTACATATATCTGAGTAAAACTGATATTCAACAACATGAGGAGATTGCAATTAGGTCTAGGATTAGTAATGAATCACAGAACTCAAGGTGACTAACCAAGGTGTCTTAGGGTTCAGGGTTTAGGGTCTTAATGTCTTAACCATCACAGACCATTGTGCTAAGAAGCTCATCACCACGGGATCAAGTCTTCTGAATCTTGTAAGCCATGCAACTAACTCAAGGACCTACACTTGGAAACAAATTAGGCCAAGCGAAAAACCTTCTGTCATTCTGCAAAGTCATACAATCTGATACTTCTGCCGGACACAAAGACCTATGCCATGAGAATGCTGTAATTGGCTGCACCATGTGGCCCCTATTCTCAAGCCCTGTTCGGAATCTGCCAAGTACAAGCAGATCTTCGAGATGGTCTGACTAGATTTTCTTCCAAGCAGAACAAATTACACATATCAACTGAGTACACTGATATTCAACAACATGAGGAGACTGCATGAGGAGATAATTAAGACCATATTCACAGACCAGTACTCTCCTAAGAAGAGTCTCCATGGGGATCAAGTCTTTAGAATCTTGTGAGCTGCCATGTAACTTAATGAAGAAGGGAGTCTACTCTTGGAAAACCAAGGTCAAGCAAAAAACCTTCTCTGATTCTGCAAGTCATGCGATCTGATATTCTGGTGGACAATGCAAAGAAACTATGAGATGAGAATGCTGTCAATATTGGCTGCACTTGCAGGCCCCTATCTTAAGCCCTGTTCGTCAGAAGCTGCCAAGTTTTAAGGAGATTTTCAAGGTGATCTCTGATTGCATTTGCCAATGGCTGCACAGGTGTAGGCACTAGGCGTCCACGCAAACCACGACTTGCTCAGAAGAACCTAGGAATACATGAGCTTACAACCTACATAGCTTTGGAGAATCGTGATATCTTGCGAACATGAACGCCGAATTCCACAATATTCTAGAGTGCAACCAACCCTCTCAGGATTCACAAGGAGCTGCTTAAACAAAAAGGAAAAGATCGAAATCTAACAAAGAGTTTCCAAACTAGTTGTATATTGCAGCTGGTATCTAAAGCTACTGTGTGCCAAAGGTTTCTCCCGCCACTCTCCAGCCAAAAAGCTCTGCAAAATTATCAACCAAATCTGCATTTCCTTTCCTTTTCGTTTCTACAGCTACGAGAAAAACAGCAGTAGCAAGAGCATCTCCACCTGCGCACAGTATGCGATCCTGAAAAAATGCACAGATTTCAGAGCCCTGGAGGGAGCCTGGAATAGTCTAATAAACACAAGTACCTCAATATCAAGCTTAGACAATGCGATTGACGGACGTACCAGAGACAACTCCTCCTCCTCCTCCTCCTCCTCCTCTTCCGATGATGATGAGCGAATATTTGAAGCTACCGTCTGGAGAAAGCAAATCTGGAAAAACTCATGCATACACAACAAACAACACATGAATTCCAAATTTTCGCCTCCGAGAAGAATCGGATAAAAGGAATCATGGAATGACGTGAGAACTTGAGAAGCCTTTGGTTAAAGTAAGCCTGCAAACACAACAAAATTTGGTGCGAAGGATTTCCAGACTGCTGCGTCAGAGAGCGAGCGAGCGAGCGAGCGAGCGAGAGAAACGTGATACAAACAACGCGCATGCAAAAGCTGAGTGGGAAATGCTTTATTTAAACAAGGGATGTGTGGCCTTGCCATTTACATTAAAAAAAAAAGTAATTTAAGGCAAAACAAGAATTAATTATGGAAACTCAAATATTTCACTACGCCAAATATATAATCTTCAAAAAAAAATCCTCTAAAAAGAAATCAAAATCCTTCAAGATTTTATAACTCTCATAACTAAATTCTCAAGTTTCAACACAAGCCCAAAAACAAAAACTAGTTGATCCCTTTTGGGACCTGGAGTGGAGGTAGGCCTAGCGCCCAATATTATTATGAAAGGTATTAATATTTTTTAATGCAGATGTAATTAAGGATTTTTCATAATAATAATTATGACAGAATAATTCAAGTGCTGTGAAAGAAAGGCAACAAGAAACAAAACAAAAAAAAAAAATCTTTACTTTGAAAGTGTTTGAAATGATGTCACATGAGGCACTCTCAAATTTCAGATTGCGTTTTGAGCCCTCAAGCCTACCTCCACTAAATATCATCTCTTCAAAATCCTCATATAAAAATAGACCTATTATTAATAATAATAATAATATTATTATTACCTAGGGGCCTATAAAAATCCCTTAAGCTACTACTATACTCTATAATGAATCTGAACACAATATCCTTGCCTTTGCTTGGTAGGCAAGACCAACAAAACTAAAAGAATCCATTAAATAAAAACTGACATGCCTTTTGTTTTTTTAAACCAAAAAAATAGGGAATTAAAGAAAACCCAATTAGCATTATTAGACACAAATAAGTTGGGAATGGGTTAAAACTAGTGAGCATTTAATAAGCATGGCAACTTGGGGGGGGGGGGGGGGGGGTTTGTTTTTTTC
>Ga0116231_10007503_pt1 | contig 19898 bp, 15 predicted proteins | sample S1TSphgellanicum_2_FD_89695 | JGI IMG/M metagenome (GOLD analysis project Ga0116231, IMG submission 89695) | Host-associated microbial communities from peat moss isolated from Minnesota, USA - S1T2_Fd - Sphagnum magellanicum MG | ecosystem: Host-associated > Plants > Peat moss > Unclassified...
CAAAAAAAAAAAAAACACTCAACTTGGATGTGAGAAATAATGTTATTGGGTCACATACTGAGCACCACTGGAGATGCTCTGAACGTCATTCCAGCATATAGTTGCCATGAAGAACTTGATGAACAAATAACAACCTTGGTGAACAAACACAATTCAAAAGAAAACGCTGCTTCAATCATGGAGCAATCATCTTGAAACCTGTCCCTACAATGCAATCATCCTAAAATCTAAATATCCCTACTTAAAGTATGTGCAAAAGAAGTGAATCAAGTCTATAATTTCCCTTTGAAAAACTAAACACAAAGTCTGATGCTCAGCTCAGGATCTTGCTCCCACAACAACTTTCTACAGCTAGGTTATCTTAAGGTCTGTTCACACTTGGTGTTACGGACTCTAGTGTTGAGTCCCTTGGACACTACACTAGTCATTTAAGACTTAAACTTACTTATCGTGAATTTTATGTTAAACTAACATTCATTTAACATTAAGCTATCATCCATTTTAACATTGGGTGCCACCTAAGATGCCACTTAGATTTTCATTTAACATTTATTTAACATCAAGTGTGAATGCACCATTAGCTACATAATAAAGTTGCCAAAAAAATCCTCTGCTGGAAAACATGGGAAGAAGTCCCTTTTTTTACTGGTGAATTTTTTCCAGAAAAAGAAATCTAAAATTTTGAGACAAAACTGATTTTAGAGGTTTTCAATCACCAAAAAAGTGAGAAAAGAAAATAGTAAAAATTGCTACATTTTTTATACTTGGTTTTCAGTGTGTAGCCAAAACACAATTGGTTTCATATTTGGTTTATAGCCAAATTTGGCTAAATCTTCCTGTATGATCACCACTTTTATTAATCTGCATATCAATAATAGCCAATTTGGCTACCAAAAAAATCCTAAAAAACAACTCTGCTGGGAAGTAGTGATTTTTTGTCGTGGCAAATGTTCGGTAGCTAGCCTATTTTTTGGGTGCAGAAATTTGGGGACTATTTTTTATGAAAGATGTGAGACAAAGCAAATCTTTTTAGGGTTTTGGGCCAAATTTTAGATTGTTTTTGGCCTGAGTCCCCAAGATTCTACATCAGGTTTCAAGAGGTAGCCAAAAATGAAGATTCAAATTTTGTTTGTAACTAAATTTGGCTACATCATCTTGTGGGTGATTCCAAACTTGTGCAATTACATTCAGAAATTGAACCTTTTGGAGGGGAAGAAGAAGAATCAGCAATCAAATGAGCATTATATACTTATAAATTCCAATGCATACAAGTGGTGTCAAAAAGGGAAGAAAAGGAAATTTTTTTAGGGTATCATATATTGGTGAGTGAAATCTCACAAATGTTGGGACTTTGCATGCCATGGAATCATATGGATTACTCTATCCTTTCGGAAACCAAAAGCATACCGCCAAGTTGAACAATTATATGAAGGAAATGTTATGGAATATCACTCAAAGGATTCCATAGAGGGCAAATGGGTTGAGGACATTTCCGTGCAAATAATTCCTTTCTTTCATGTAGTAGGTCTAGTATTTTGAGAGAACATTTGGGGGGGGCAAATAATTCCTTCATGTAGTAGATCTATTTTTTTACACCTTTTTTAATGGGCCTACATTGGAGTTTGGAGCATGATAGATGGCCTACTACCATCAATGTGGCAACAAACTTCACCACCCTCCTTCCCTTCTCTCCCTAGTCCAACCCATCTCCTCTTTAATCAATACCTCTAACTACCTATTGTTGACACATCTACCTTATACACGACACTTTGGTGTACACCAATTGATATGGTAAGTTCATAATAGTTCATACTTTTTGGTACATAGGTAGCATTATCTAAGATTGAACATATAAATGAAAAAAAAGGTTTTCCGATTTATGGTAGCAATGACAACCATTCATTGGTAATGCCTAATTTAATTTCAAAACATCACACATTTGTAATAGACCAAAAAATTATAGAGCACGTCATTTGGGACATAAATTTCCTATTTATATTCATGAATACATTGACTTCAATAGGTAGTCATAGACTAAAAGAAGAAAAAAAACTCGCTATTTTTCCTCTTTCACATTGACTAAACTAACATGTTGGTTTTCTTAAAGCATTATCACTAGTTTGACAAATCCAAACTTCACAAAAAAAAAATAAAAATAATAATAATAATAATAATAAATTATATATATATAATTAATTTCCTTGAATTTTAGGAAATTTTTCAAAATCTATTATCCCATCTTAAGCAGGCTATAAATTATATTATAACAAGGCAAAAAAATTTCTGAACTAATAATATAGGGTAGTGTTAGAAGGTACAACAACTTGGGTAGAGCATGCACAAAGGGATGCAAAATGGTGGTTAGGTTTGTTGCCACAATAATGGGGGCTGAGCATAATGGCCCAACAGCCTTTGTATGAAAAGAGAATACTACTAGGCTTGTTGACACATCTAATTGGGTAAGAATATAATTAAGTGGACAATATCATGTATATACTTTTGCCTAAAATTTGGGTTTTTTAATCTTTGCAATTGATTTTTCCATTTTTTTCAAAATAAAAAGTAAAAAAAAATTAAAAATAGGGTTTTATTTGCAGGTGGTTTGTAGTTGATTTTTTAGGGTTTGTTGGGTGAATATTGCTACGGGGTTTGTCCAAGTTGCCCGTTCTAACATGGTGGAATGGAAGTTGAAATGCAAACATATATATAGTCCCCATATAGTTCCACCCCCCCCCCCCCCCCAAAAAAAAACACTTTGAATACTTCCATGTTTTTTATTTAGTGTGGATGGACTCTATCATGGGTTCTATAATGTTCCCATCAAGTTCCCAAAGGCTACCTATCAGGTTCCCCAAGTTCCCGATGCATTTCCTAGCTCGTTCCCAATAAAACCTCAATTTTACCCCATACATTTTGGCTATAGTTCAACTTCCGTGTATATAAATTGTAAAGAGGGTGTGTGAAAGGGAAGCATATCTAGGCTTTTATGTCCAAAAAGAATGGTGATGGGCCAATCAATGTGGCTCCTTCTATTAAAAAAAAAAAAATTCCTTGGTGTGCACCCCCCCCTTACTAGCCTACCTACCAATTATAGAGTTGAATTCAAATTTTAATTGAAGATAAGCCATATGTAAATTGGTGTATTATAAGATATTGAAAATTTGCTTGCTATCATCATTTGTGACTATCATGATCTTGAAATTTTTTTAAAAAAAAAATCAACTCTGAAAAAATAGGTCCAAACTGACACCTTTCCATGTTTGTAAGGCCAATTTTCGCATGGAAATTTTTCATAATTGTCAAGTTGACGGGACGGCCGGCCATATTATTGAACACTATACATGACCCATGATGTATATTATGAGCTCCGGACTCTCACCATCACTATAATGAAATTTTGTGCGAATATGAAGTTGATATGTTGAAAATCATGATAATTATCATAGGCTATATACCCTACCCTAAATATTTTTTAAATTTTTTTAAAAAAAGAATTAATTTATTTTTTGAAAAAAGAAAATTTTATTGGGTTGTCAATGGGGAAATTGACCCTAGGGTAGGGTAATAATAGTAGGTTTTGGCGTTGTATTAAACCCCAGGTTCATGTTTATGGGTGAGATTTGAGATCAATAACTAAATAAATAATTAATTAAATAAGAAATCTTGGATGGGAGAAAATACTATTATTATTACACTGCGGGGGCCAAGTGTGGGTGGAGCTCGTGTTAGGACGAGGACACGTTTACAGTTTTAGGGTTTTCAGGGAGACAATAATAAACACAAAATGGGACCCTAATTTAGCCCACGTTTTATTTTTTCCCCAAGCAAATAGAAACGCAAGTCCGCGTTGTTTTCCTGCAGTTGTTCTCTCAACGCTCCTTTCCTTCGCTTGCTCTTCTTCTTCTTCGTCGTCGCAGCAGTTTTGTCAAGCTTTTGTTTTGCCAAAATCTATGTTGCTTCTTCTCTCCTCATCTTGACTTCCAGTTTTCCTCGTTGAAGAATTCCTGGTCTATTGTTTTTGATAGCTGCTGCATCTCTGTTTTTTTTTTTTTTTTTCTTTTTTTTTTTCTTTTTTTTGTCAGCTATTTTTTACAATCCGCTGTCTGAAACTCTCTCTGTTTCTCGTCAGTGTCAGGACTCCCTTAGCAGGAAGAGAAGACGGTTTCTCACATGTGACATCGAAGAAGCTTCAATGGCTTCAATGCAGAGTAGTAGTATTATTTTGTCTCTCTTGTTTGTGTCCTTTTTTCTGACGGTCGCAGTGGTCTTAGGATCCTCTAACGGTGATGAGTCCTTTCGTGATGGTGGAGTTCGTAAATTTTTAGGGCTTGTTGATGATTTTGATTCTTCCTCTGTATCAAATGCTGGCGGGATGTCTTCTGGCGGTGACTCCTCTTCGTCTGTTAGTTTTGCTACTTCCGAGGGTTCCGGTACCGGATCCGATGTCTCATGGAGCAGCCTTTCTTCCGCAGAAACGGAATCCATCACATCTGTGGAATCACGACGGGAGGATGAAGATGTTGGAGAGCAACAAGGCCAGGAGATCTTTGAACCTGTGGATATTATCAGCTCCGTGGAATCATCAAAAGATAATCAGGAAGAAGGCTCTGGGAGGACTGTGGTGGAGGACATCATGGCAGAGGAGGATGTCGTGCGCCTTGAGGAACTACGGAAAAGCATACCTCAACTGTATCACTCACCAAGAGTGTTGGCCTTGAATTACAACGAGATGATGGAGAAGCTCAAGGTCTATGTGTACCCCGCTCAGAATGAGAGCAACAAGCATGAACTCGGATTCTCCACGGAGGAGCCAGTGGTGGAGCCTAGAAGCACAGCCGACTTTTTCTTCAAGAATCTTGCGGAAAGCGAGGTTGTGACCGAGGATCCTCAAGAAGCTCAGCTTTTCCTCTTGCCAGTGTCCATAGACGGTATGTTGAGCGATCTCAGCCTGGATGAGATTGGAGGGCAACTGAGGCGATACGTTCAGCAGACAAGAGAGGAGTATGAATTCTGGAACCGTTCACTTGGAGCTGATCACTTCTTCCTTTCCTGCCATGGCTACCCTCCTGATGGTCATAGAAATTTTCTGGAGCTCAGCAAGAATGCTATCCAGGTCGCCTGCACACCATTGCGGCCAACTCAAGGCTTCTTCCCACATAAAGACATTGTCATGCCCCCTTACAAACCTGTTCAGAATGAGGACTCTGAATCTTCTTTCGAAGGGATCGACAAGGATCAGACTCTACGAACGAGTCTTGTGTTCTCCAATGCCCAAGTTGATGATGATGAACCTGCTGTGCAATCAGCCCTCGAGGACTGGAAGGCGGATCCTGACTTTGATCTGGTATCTGAAGCCTTGCAGCTGCCACAATTCTACAAGAAGTTGGGGACAAGCAGATTTTGTCTCAGCTTTGTACCACATGAGACATTGGATCTTGTGGATTTTCTGCGATTTGGGTGTGTGCCTGTTATGATTTCTAGGTCAGGGTTTTCTACCTTGCCTCTCCAGGATATTCTGAATTGGCACGAGTTTGCCATTGTTCTGGATGTCAAGGAGATTGGCAACCTCAAGGACATCTTGGCAGACATATCAGATGACAAGTACCAAAGAATGCAGTACCTCGGACTGCAGGCGAGCAAACATATGGAGTGGAACACAGATCCCGTGGCATATGATGCATTCCACATGATTTTGTATGAGCTCTGGCTGCGGCAATACAGTGTACGATATGCACGAGTAAGTCCTCAATAGGTGAGGAAACTTGTCATCACAGCCCTCTGTATATCACCCTTGACAATGATGCAGATTGTTTGTCTATTCTTAGTTTGCAATTGAAGCAGATCTTCTACAACCCAGGATCACTTGGAAGATCTAGTTTCAGCAGTTTCCATACCAAAGCATGTGAGGCTTCTGGAGGCAACTGATCATGATTTGCTTAGACTTTCCCTATAGAATCTTTGCACTTGGAGCCTTCTGTTTCACCAAGTGCAAAGATAAGTGTCCAAGTGTAACAACCATTCATATCCTTTCCCTGACATCAATAGAGCCTGTCCTCAATATGAGAGATGGTGAACAGTACATGCTGTACATTCAGTTGTTAAATAAAGCTTAAATTCACATGAGCTGTGTGCTCTGTAAGAAGCCACAGCATATACAGCATTGTTGGGTAATAGGTACTGACTCCTTCCTGAGTTAGGTCATCTGTGATTGTTCAGTGTTTCATGAAGCAATTCTATATTTTCATGAGAAATGTTCAAGCAGCACTTATTTTTCATTGACTTTTGAAGCAGACAACAGCTAAGTGTCCTCCTCAAAGATGCTTATTGTGACACTTTAAGGAGGATCTGTCACAAATGCTTAGCATATAGTTGATGTCTTCATAGCTGACAGGCACAATTTTCCTTTACTGATCCATTCGAGCTCTTTTGTGATCAGGCCATGGCCAGTTCTTCATACTACTCTGCGCAAAACTCTGCAAATCAAACAAGTGGTGCTTTGATAGGCATCGTTCTGTATGTATTAATTCCTGTTTTGTTTTTGACGGAAGTCTTCTCTCGGTTTTTTGCCAACTTTTGCAGTAACCCTTTTGTACATTTGCGGCAGATCCTGACTCCTCTTCTCTTCTATGAGATCGGTTGCTGAAATGGAGGTCAATTCTGTTGCAGACTTTTCATTGAAATCCCGGTTGCTGAACTGTAAATTGAAAAGCTTTCCACTGTCTTCATTTGATTCTTGCAATCTTTTGTGCATGTTGTTTTGCTTGGAGGAAGGGGTCCTACCTTACTCTCACTCAATCATTGAGTTTGGCAAAGAAGAGAATTATTATTCCTCACCTAGGAAAGACAGATGTTACCTGGTAAAAAACACATACCTACCTACCCACAAATTCTGCTTCTTTTGTGATCAAAGTCTTGAGGAACAGACAGAGATTTAGTGGGCACACTTTGTGGAAGGACAACCAAATCATGCACAATAAATCATGCACAATGAGTGTGCCACACACCGTGGTAGGTGTTTGATCTAGGCAACCAAAAAGTGAACCCTAGGGTCAGTTTCATGTGTTGGTCAAAAGCATGAGTTGGTGAATGGGGCAACCAACACGTGAACCCTAGGGTTGGTTTTCTTCTGTTGGTCAAAAGCATGGGTTGATGAATGAGCCCCCAAGGTTCCAAGTGAAACGGTCAATACCCCCTAATGAGATCTGTCCAGGCTTGCCTTTTTGTGCCATACGTGATTCTTGCTGGTTTTGCCAGGTAGAACAAAAATAGATTTCAATGTTTTTGTTCTGCATGTTCTGCTGCCCTACAACAATTTCAATCCCACCGTCATCGTCGTCGCAAGAGAGAGGGATATTTTGCCCCTAATGAGCTCTGTCCAAGCTTGCCTTTTTGGCACCTTACATGGTTCTGCTTGTTTTTCCAGGTAGAACAAAAATAGTATAATGCTTTTGTTTTGCATGTCCTGCTGCCCCACAACAATTTAGATCTCACTCTCGTTGCAAGGGAGGGGGACGATATGAGGGCACTCTTCAGGCCTTTTAAGGGACAGGCGAATTACTAGGATCCAAATTCCAGTCACAACCAGTTGCGTATCAGTATGGAGTTTCGTCTCCTGTTTTTTTTTTTCTTGCGTTAAATTCTTTGTTCACATGTAAAGACTAAAGACCTCTCAAAATTATTTTCTCTCGTGTTAAATTCTTTGTTCACATGTGAAGAGTAAAAACCTGCCGAAATTCTTTGGTTGTATCTTACGGACGCCACGTTTTACACCACGATTAGGGTTTGGCCCCCAAAACCCTAATAGTGTTTTTGTGTCTGTTTTCTGATTCCTTTTGGCCTTTGTAGTGGTGCTTTCTTTGTGTCCGCAAGAGGGTTACGATGAGCATATCGATGACAGCAGCTGCACCTGCAGCCACATCTTGTTTCCTGCAACGACGGCTGGGCTGTTGCTCCCCTGGTTTGGAATGTGCTCGTCTCAACTTTGCTCCCTTTCGAAGCTTTGAGTGCTCAATTTCTTCCTCAGTCTGGAGCTCATCCTTTCAATGCTGTGTGCCCATGGCGATGAGGCTCACAAGGATGCAGGAGAAGGATGCTTTTATTCCTGCATGCGGAGTCTCCGTTAGAGCGAGTGGTTCTACTGCTGTTGTCGAGCCAGAAAGCTTGCAGGTGTCGTTTTCTGTCCTCTTGTCGCACAGCTCTTTCTGATTGCACCGTCCTCTAACCAGATTTTCTCTATGTAAATCCTGAATTCATTTTCCCGTGAAAGTATAAATTAGGTCTGCGGTTCTGCATGTGATTACCTTCCAAGCTCGTGTAAAAGGTCTTCATAAAGTGCCTGTTTAGTGTGTTGCTTTTGAGGTTTTCCAGTAGTATGCATTTGGATGTCATTGCTGATAGTCGGCTCTCTTCTGTCCATGATCGGGTTAGCAGGAACAAGTTGCAGGAAGATGGTCAGGATCTTCACACAAGACTGTTGAGTTTGTCAAGTACGAAGGACTCGGCAATGACTTCATCATGGTACCATACATTTTCTTTTGCATGAAATCACACCTTCTTTTGCCTCTTGTATCACGTTCAAAAGCAGAAGAGAGTCAGAGCAATGGTGTGAGATATATTGCTCGTTCTGTGCTGATATGGTACTTACTCTTGTAGGTCAACAACCTGGACTCCTCAGAATTGAAGCTTTCTGCTGATGATGCCATTCATTTGTGTAACCGACATCTTGGGGTGGGAGCTGATGGTGTCATCTTTGTACTGCGTGACAAGGAAGACTTTCAAATGCGGATTTATAATTCTGATGGTAGTGAACCTGAGGTGAGTTCTTTTTCAATTTTGGAACAATTCTTATTGGCTATTTGAGATCCAGGGCCTTGCTGGGGTATAGGGTTACATAGAGGTTGTATGTGTCACTCACTCAGAGATCTGGATAGTGTGCTCATGTTGTCAAATTGTTTTGCTGTGTGTTCAGGTCAATTGCACTGATAACATTCCATCTTGTCACAATTCTTCTGGTTGATAGGGCATTTGATTTGTGCACATTGTAGAGTTTTGTTTGTGGTCTCAATGAGCTTCTGGATTCTGCTTGATTGTTTTCGTGATCTGTTAAGGCTTAACTTGAACTTCCTGTGCCAATTGCAGATGTGTGGAAATGGCATACGCTGTGTGGCTAAGTATCTAGCTGAACTTGAGAAGGCAACAGCACCCAAAAGGTAACTGTTAGCAGTGAACCTTTTTCCAGTTACAGTTGCTTGTGGCATATGTGCTTAAACTGGTGAATCTTTCTTGGTATGCATTTGCTTGCATTATTGAGAAGTCCAGTTGGTATGGTGGGACAGCTACAAAGTTTTGACAGGTGCAGGTTATATGATTCTGGAGCTCCGCAAAGATGGTCAGGTTTGTAGTCCTTTTTCCCTCAATACAGCTTGCTTTCTTGACTAGTTGGTAATGGGTTGTTAAGGCCTTTTGAATTGGTCTATTTCAAACTTTTTTGGGGTAGGAATCTTTAAGGAGGTTCCTGCACAGGGAGCCTCAAATTCTAGGTGAAGCTGAATGCCTGAAAAGCAGGAGTCCAGGAATCCAGTATTGCCTAGGATGAGGAGGTGGATGAAACCGGTTTGGTGGGAATGAAGACTGTCTTGCTGGGCAACATTCATGTATCATCTGAAATGTACGGAGGTTTTTCTCTTCAATAACAGTTTTCTTAGTTGGCAGGTGTGTGTGGATATGGGAGCTCCAATACTGAATGCACCTGATGTGCCAACAACACTGGCAGCAACTGGGGAGGTAGTCAAGGCACCATTGGAGGTTGATGGAAAGACCTTCAGTGTGACTTGTGTCAGCATGGGAAATCCTCATTGTATAACATTTGGAGAGCAAGGAAGTGAGGTGGACTTCTTACTGTGTCCAGTTAACCACTTTCACTTGTAAAAATTGTAGGAGAACATTTGAACAGGTTTATGCCTTGCTAGGACAGGCTAGGACAGCTTGGAATGGTTGTACAGGTTAGAACTTTGTGACTGTAGCCTGAACCCTTTTCTTTTGTGAGATCAAGGTTAGGCAATAGAAAAAGTCCAGGCTTCTTGTTTGAGAAACTCAGTTTGAACCTTACAACTCTCTTCTTCCCATAGCTGGCTTATTTGGCCCAAGAGATTTCTGGTTGTTTTAACTGGTGTGAAATCACCCTGTTGCTACTTTCAGTCCCCCCTTTTTTTTCCTGAGTGAAGGTCAGTGCTCAGGGTATGTGCACATTTTGTTGATGCACTGAGGTGAAGGTGATACTCTGATGCTTTGTGAGTGACACTCATGAGGTTATGACTGTACTCATTCTTGTCATGTTAGTCTGGGTGTTGCTGGAACTGACAAAGTGGTCACCTTCAAAGTGTTGGTTTGGATTTTCTCTGCAATCTCATGGACATGTTTAGTTTTTCAGTGTGCATTTTTTGTTGCCTTCCAGGGTTTGGATGTGGATGCATTGCCACTAGAGAAGATCGGCCCTCTCTTTGAGTACCATCCTGTATTTCCAGCCAGAGTCAACACAGGTACTGATGCTTCAATGATCTTATTCCTGGTCGTTAGCTTTTTTTAGTTAAAGAACAACTGGGAGTTACCTGGAAATGTGTTTCAATGCAGCAAAAACCCACCACTAGTTACCATATGGTCACTTTAGATGTCTGGAAGCTGTATTATGTGCCTAGGATGACCATCAAGTTTCTTTCTTTGAACATCATGTTGGAGAATGACCAGACAAGTTTTCTTAATCTCTTTTCCAGTTCTCATAAAATGGCTTGTTGGGCATTGCAGAGTTTGTCCAAGTCTTGACTCGATCACATCTCAAAATGAGAGTGTGGGAGCGTGGTGCAGGTAAAGCACTCTCCCCCTCTCCCTCTCTCTCAGGGGTGGTCTTAGGTTTTTGTTTTGTCAAAGGGGATTGCTTGCTTGCACAACCATGGTTTGGTCTTTTGCTTGGTTGAGGTAGCCTTTTTGGTCGTTTTGGTGAAAGGTGGCTAGTAATGTGAGCTTTGTGTATCTGTGATTCTGAGCACCACTTCATGACTGTTTTCAAGAATGGGATTACTGAAGATCTGATGGCCATACTCTATTCCCCTTACTCTGATGTGTTTTCTCTGCTCTATCAGGATGTAAAGTTCTAACTGAAATTTGATCATCCTCAGTTGCCATCTTTGTAAATTTCAGGTGCTACACAAGCTTGTGGAACAGGGGCATGTGCTGTTGTTGTGGCAGCAGTCAAGGAAGGTCGCTCAGAACGGGTGAGTGCGTGATATAATGTTAATCACAATCCCATGTTTTCAGTCAAAGTTGATGTTGCAACCAATCAAATTCTTTTCCTGGAGTTACATTTCTAGGTTAAAAGGGAGACTCTTGCAAACCCAATGGTTGCACCAGGGTGGGTTACTATGGTGGGAATGTTCTTTTATTAATGGGTTATGTGGCATGGGTTTCTGTATCAGAACTGTGTGGTCGAATTGCCTGGTGGCCCTCTGGAAATTGAATGGAGAGAAAATGACAATCATATCTATATGACTGGTCCAGCAAGGAAAGTATTCCAGGGCAGTGCAATACTTGAAGAATAGGGTGATTGCTTGTATGGTGCTCAGACACCAAAGAAGCTAGTCATATGAATGAGTTGCAGTCTGATAGTTTTGGGACATATACATTGATTAATGGTTTGCAGATACTTGACAGCTCATGCACTTTCAACATCTGCTCAACCATAGGGATATGTATTGTAGTAGGAAATACATCAGCAGACCTCTTGCCTATCATTGCTGCAATTCAACAATTTCCTGTAATGCTAAAAATGTAGGTGTGATATTTGGAAGAGGATATTATGAAGGATTGGAGGCTTGGAAGGTGAAAATTTGAAGGCAAAGAAGAAAGAATCAGAAAGTAAATTGGCAGAGTGTTCCTCTGAACTTTAGGAACTGAAAACAGTTTTTTTGTACATGGGGAGCTGATGAAGTTGGTGAGGAGTTATGGTAGCTGGTCACTGCTGTTTGACAAAGGTGTCAGTCTGGCAGTTTGCAAGCAACTAAGGTATGGCTAGGAAAGAGTATTCTCTATGAAGAATGTGTGACAGGTATTTTGTCATACCCACCAGGTTTGGGCATTTGAAAACATTGAGAACCAAAGAACTGCAGGTTCCGGATATTTGAATTTTTTCAGAATGAAAAAACCAGCAGGTCTGGGTATTTGAAAAGAAATTAGATTCAAAGAACTACGAGTAGTTGGTATTTCAAAGCTTCAAAGAACCACCAGGTTTCATGAAATAACTGACAAAGAACTGACAGTTTTAGACAGACATTTAATTTTTTGGTAACCACAGTCATCAAGTTTGATAACCAGATGGGTACCTGGTGAGGGTTTTGTGCAAGTTTTAATACCCGCCCTACTCTATTATATACTCACCCTGCAATTTAAGAACAGCTATATAATGATAAATGAGTTACCCTCCTCCCCCCCAACACCTAGTAGCTCTTTTCCCATCCAAGAGAGAAGGTGGGAGGTCCTCTTTTGTTTCTCAAATTAAACAATGTCCTACTAACTTGTGTCAGTTGCAGTCACTATCTTCTGATATACCAATTTTCAAACTCAGCATCATCTACACATTATTATGTAAGACTCCAAAAATTTCAAGCAACAAAAGCAATGATGGCATTCACCAGAAAGACTTGGTGCATGACACACACCAAGAGTGGAAGAACACAAAACTGAATGAAAAGTTCAATGAGTTACTCAATTGCATGATGAAAATTCCAGATCAAACATCCCTACAGATTAAAAAGGAAACCCTCCACCACTGTGCACTTATTATACTTACAGTTAGGTTTCTCACTCTCTTCTACAGATTTCCCATTTTCAATACAGTGGAAGATGAAATTTACCCTCTGAACCTAGACAATAACCCAAACCCACATATAGCAATTGCTAAAGTAGTGAAAAAATGGTGAAGAACCTTGTGAGCTACTAACATTTACACATAGACCTCCTCTTGATGGTTCCCAATCCATTGAAGTGGACAAATTATCTCCGAAGTAGTCGCTGACCCCGTACATTTGCCCCCTTGACTCGGGAGTTGAGCTCCTCGATATCATCTGATAGATGATCTATACCTGGAGCTTGCCTGTGAAAACATACATGATATGTAAGGACCTTGGAACAAACTGTTGCATTTTCTGAGTTCATAAATGAGGAGACATCACCAAAGAAAATTCTTTTTGATTTGTCACCTAGCAGAGAAATTTAATTTAAAGATCATAAAAATGTTATCAGACTGAAGAGGAAATTTTTAAGATCTGGAATATGAAAAATACCGTTGAATCTCAACATTTAAGTCCATTGACATCTCCTTCATCTGTGATATCACAGTGCTCAACTCCTCCAACATATCATCTTGGGTATCCCTCTCGGCCTGTGTCACCCACAATCCAGCACACTCAGATGAGAGTCATTGCAAATAAGATCAATAAAGATCACTATAGAGCATCTTCAATCTGCATACAACCAGATAAAACGGCATACAGAAGTGTTTCCTTCTTAAGTTAAAGGAATACATAGATGAGCTCAACATTCTTACATCCAATTGTCCACTGACAGTGGTCTGATCATGCATTCCAGAGCTTCCAGACCTCTTCTTCATCGGCTCTCCATTTAGGCCCAAAGCCTCTCGATCAGCAGGGCTCTCTTTCTGCTGATGGTTCTCAGCTGCACAAACATAGCACAAAATGTGCCCACATTATACTTTGTTTACAATTCAACACTGCTTCGAAAGCATTTGAGGGTTCACTGACAGTTCTACTCTTGCAAGCTTCAACATAGGTATAATCTTTGACAATGTTTCTCAAGATTAGAAAGCAATCTGATGAGAAAAATTATTCCTCATGGCTGGATAACAAGTACACCTTCCAGAAATTGTGGAAGCAAGAGGAAGCTTTGCTAAGATACAGAAACAATGAAATGTGTGTACCTCGACCTATCATTGGTCCTGTGATCTTTTTGGTTTTCTTGGGTTTCCAATTCTTGGAAAATACTCCACCAAGACTACCCAGAAGCTTCTCTCCCTGCACAGAAGAGCAACACAAAACCAAAATCAGATCAAAAACCCTCACAATTCAGTTTTGAATTCAATATGTCTTCCTGTCTTCTTCATTTAAATTGACAAGAGAATCACAACATGATGGTTTCGGCAAGGAGGAGGGGGCAGGAAACAAAACCCTAAATCCTAACATGCACTCCTGCTAGATACAAGAGGAATTCCACACAAGCTCCTGTAGATGATCACATGCTGCAGCATTCTCAATGCATCCAAGAAGGATCTGGAAAGCACACTGTGAGAGAAAATGTACTTTACCCTGCTCAGATGTTGGTCAATATCTACAGCTTTTTCATGAGTGCGCTCGATCTGAATCCCCTGGTCATGGAGCGTGATCAAAGTCTGAACCCCAATACCCATTGTATCTTCTGCCACTCTCACACAATTCTTGATGGTGGACGTCGTGTCTTGGGATTTCTTCAGAGCATACTTCTCTAGGTCCTGAACTGCTTGATTCACATACTCTTCTTCTTCGCCACCCTGAGGAGGCTGATGAGAGTCATACATACCATCAACAACATGCGCACCATCGTTTTGATGATACCCCCCTGACTTGGGTTTCGAATCTCCATAGCTGAAAAGCTCGTCTGTGTGAGAAGAAGAAGACGAAGTGGGTCCTCGGCGGACTGGTTCCTTCCTCGCGTTTCTGGTTCTTGAAGTCCTCCTCTCATCATCGTCCAGGCCGCCAAGGCTACTGTGCCGCGGCGGCTTCGAAGCCTCGTCGTCGCTGCTAAAAGGGTTTCTGGATCCTAAGCTCCCTGTGCTGTGATTCTTGGGCTTGCCTTTCAACCCACCTCGCGGCGGCAATCCCACTTCGTCGTCAAAAGGGTTTCCACCACCATTCCTACTCTTGTTTGTCGAAATCGTTGATTCCTCTTCGTCTGAATCGAATGGATTCTCCTTTGATGTCTTTCTTGCACGAGCGTGTAAGACCCTTCTGGACACATCCGTTGCCATCTCCACGGATTGTTCTCCTCCACCTACGTTGTTCCCCCACTAGAAAGAACCTCCCCCCCTCCCAAAAAAAAAGATCTCTTCACTCTCCACCTTCTCTTTGGCTGTAAAAATCTCCTTCAGATCACAAACACACACACACACAAAGCTTAACTCTCTCAATCTCTATCTCTCGATCGACACAAACAAATCAAGGAATTCACGCTTGGACACTACATATGCCAAACTCCAGAAGTGCTTTAAGGGCAAACACAAGGAAGCGAATTCAAGAGAAATGTAACAACCGCGTCCGCGGCCATAGCGGTCCAACAAAACGTTGGTGAGGACCGAGGACGTGCGCGAAGCGGAAACGAGTGGAAAGGGCGAAGCGCGAGCGTCGAAGGTTCTTCGGCGACGACGACTACTACGACGACGACGACGAAGAGCGTCGTAACTGCAAGTCAACGCTCCAGCTACCACATCCCCCAAATAAAACCCCTCTCTTTTCGGCCTTAATATATATTATTTTGAATGGGTCTCTTTTGCCTTTTTTTCCCCCTTTTTTTTTTTTTCCCCCATTGGGATTTGCCATCGGACACCAAATGTAGCCTTACCCATGTTCTTTTTTTTTCCATTTCTCATGACACAACTTACAACACCGATTTGTCGGTTTTCTTTCCAAACTAAAAAGGAAAAAAAAAAAAAACATGAAATCTAGGCTTTGTTGTTGTACTTCAGTCGCTAACTCATGCTAGACTTTAACAACACCCAACTGTTATGAATGGATGATATATATATATGTATGTATGTATGTGTGGATGAAAAAAGAAATTCCTTCCTTGTTGCTAAGTCACTCGGTAATATGCTAGATTCTAACAACACCCAAATGAATGAATTAATGATAAATGAATTCCCTTTCTTGTTGGTACGTCATACATATGCTAGACTCTACCAACACCCCACATGTAATGAATGGATGGATGGATGAAAAAATGGAATGCCTTTTCTTGTTGGTATGTCACTCGTATGCTAGACTCTAACAACACCCAAAGGAATGAATGGATGATGTATGGATGAATGGATGAAAAATGAATTCTCTTTCTTGTTGGTTCATCACTTGTGTGCTAGACTCTAACAACATCAAAATGAATAGTTGGATGAAAAATGAATTCCCTTTTCTTGTTGGTACGTACGTCATTCATATGCTAGACTCTAACAACACCCAAATGAATGAATGGATGATGTATGAGTGGATGAAAAATGAAAACCCTTTTCTTGTTGGTATGTCACTCATATGCAAGACGTTAACAAGCTCGAGGGAAGGGATGGATGATGTATGAATGGATGAAAAATGAAATTTTTTTTCTTGTTGGTACATCAGTCATATACTAGACTCTAACAAAACCCTAATGAATGAATGGACAATGTATGGATGGATATTTGGGTGTGCGTGTTTTTGAGGATTCATAGATAGAAGTTAAGTAATAAGGGATTGTTGCTCTTTGTGTTGGCATTGTAAAACAAAACCATGCTTGGTATTTTTTTTGGAAATTGTTTAGGGGATCTCAAAACATTTCAGCAGCTTGTTTGGTTGTTTACTAGTGTTTTAAGCTGACTCAAAGGGAGACTGGTTTGATGTAGGCAGGTACAAGCTCCTTAATTGGTCATGAAAACCTTTTAGAACTATGGTTACATTTTAGAACTATGGTTACTTTGCTGGGTTTACTTTTTTGATTTTGCTATTTTGCCAATTAAAGGTTTCCTCTTTGCCAAGTCTACTTTGCCAAAATGTTAGTCAACATTTACTTTACCACTTTGCCAAGTTCACTTTTCTGATTTTGCTATTTTGTCAAGTTGCCGTTTCCAATTTTGCCATGTCCACTTTTGCCAAAATGCTAAGTGAATAGCCACTCTACTAATTTGCCAAGTTCACTCTGTTAAACAAAGTCCACATTGTCATGTAGGCCAACTCCACATTTGGGATGTTACATTGTCAACCCACCAACTCAACTTATCTCATGCCCAAATGCTCTTAAAATTGCCCTAAATTTAAAATTTTACAAGCCTCGAAATGTTTTAAATTCATTACTTTGCTACGCCAAACTTTTGCCGCAAAAAAGAAAACCACCAATTTTCAAGCTACTAATGATGATTTTTTTTCTGGAGGGAGAGGGGAGTGGTGGTGTGTTATGGCGAGCAATTAGAACCTTTTTAGACCCTTTTCTTTTGTGTGTGTGTGTCTCCAATCTCTTGAAACATTGTGCCATTTAAGCTCATTAATGAGATGTAAATGCTAAGATAAATCATCATTCAAATGGATGATGGGTGAAATTGGCTTAATTGAACCCACCACAAGCCCCCTCATCCCCTCCAAATAACATAACAAAGATATTTGAGCCCTTCATTTGGCAATGCAATTCTATTGTTTTGTATTTTGGCAAAAGATTTTTTTAAAAAAAAATTTACATGTTTTGTTGTCCCACACCAATTTCAAACAAGGCACTTCTCAAGAAAGAGTGAAGATTCCTACCATTAGCATAATTTTCTTCCTCAAATAATTGTAGTGCTATTATTTATCTAACCTAAAAATAAGCTTAAACCAATGCAACTTTGTGGTTCTATGCAAGGCTGAGCACAATCAACTAAGAAGTGTGCTCAATGATGATGACTAAAGCAATGGTGGAGAGATTAAGGAAATCTAGTGAGAAGTTTGTTGGACAATTATTGTCCCCACCAATGCTTGTGACCTTTTCATCAAAGTTGCATAATTGGTTTCCCTATTTTGATTGTTAAGGGCTTTTCAATTTTCAAAAAAATAAAAATATAATCAACATTTCCTTGTGGCAATTGTGTGAGGGGCAACATTGGAATACTGGCATTTATAAAGTTTGATGAATTCCAAACATTGCTGAAATTGGAGAATTATGGATTTGGATTTTTGCCAATATCTTTATCATCCTTGTCACTTATTATGGTTCTTGTCATCATCCCAAGGTTTAACCATTGTTCTTCTTACCATATCCCACCATCCACCATAGCTCCCACTAAGAGGTCTCACTCAAAAAGGTCAAGGTACCATTGTGGGTGTTGGTTCACCTTGGCCAAACCCAATGAACAAATTGAACTTATTATAGGTTTGAATATTTTTACCACATTTGCACTTGATGTAATTCTATGTTTAATATGTCTTTAAAGTTTGATTCACATTTCACCTCATTTGAAAACACACTAGACACAATTGTAATGGATTAGAACATCTTACTCATAATATCGGTTATGTAATGTTAGTAGGCTAGTCATAAAGGTTTTATATGTCTACTACTTCTATTAGCCAAAGACAAGCAAGAAATGCAATCTGCATGCCATATTGGGATTATTCATCAATAACTCATTGAAAATTAATCTCAACGAATAACATGTCCAAATGGGGCATTTTCCGGCAAGCATTAGAATCCTTGTTTCTCATTGTTTTTGGCCTTGCCTACCAAGGCAAAGGATATTGTGTTTAGATTCATTATAGAGTATATTATAGCTTAAGGGATTTTGGCCCCTAGGTAATAGGTAGTATATTTTTATACAAGGATTTTTGAAAGATGATATTTTGGCTTGTGTTGAAACTTGAGATTAGTTTTAGAGTTATAGAGTAGCTTGAGAGTTATAGTGTAGCTTGAAGGATTTTGGTTTTCTTTTAGAGGATTTTTTTGAAGAGTATATTTTTGCATGGTAAAATATTTGAATTTCCATAATTCTTCTTTTGCCTTAAGATACTTTTTAATGTAAAATGGCAAGACCACAATGTGACACACCCATTGTTTTACAGTGAGTTTGCAAACTCTTGGATTTTATACAAGTGCAGCCTTCATGTTTATCTTGATATTGAACATATGTGTTCCACAAACATTAATTAATAGCAAATTAATAGTCAAATGATTGTAGCAAGTCCACCACTTTGCCATTTGAATGTTACCATTATAGTTAACCCAGCTATAGTGATACGTTAAATGCCAACTGCTCATTGAAAATCATGTTTTGGACAAATAGGGGATTTGCAAATAGTGGATCAAATTTTGGGAAGGGTTGGATAGCTATGTTGTCCTTGTTACATTTGTTAGAAAGGAATGAACTCCAAAAGAAAATATAACAATATAAGATGAAATTTGATGAGCTAAACTATCAGATTTAGTCAAAAAATAAAATAGAATTATTGGATGTGCCCATAGGGAAGAAACTACACATTGTTGTACAATTTGGGCATAAAATTTTGGCTCAAACTTAACCCAATGTGTGAGTGATCTTTGAAATATTACACATGTGCACGATGAATGGGCATGTTCCATATAAGTGTATGCATATGGACGAAAATTCTAGATCTAGCAAGGGAAGTTTGATGATTAAACTTGCCATAAAAGATAAAGTCATTAAAAGTGTTGGCTAGTTACTGAGTTTAAACCTAGTTATTAACCCAGTTTTATTTTTGGGATAATTGGATAATAACCTAATTGCTTAATATTGAAATTTCAAAGTATGATAACTTACCCGAATGACTTGGTTATTGTCTAAGTAGGTTATCAATCCTAAAACACTAAACCTTTTTGTGATTAAAAAAAATAAAACCCAAAAAAATTAATTATTTTTATTTTTTGAAAAACCCAATAATCAACTAATAATTGACAAGATAACTAATGGTTACCAATTGATTATTTGATAATTTCTCCTTATACATAACTTGTGGTTATTACCTACAAATATTGATAAAATTGACTAGCACCCAATTTTTGTTTTAAAAAATAACCTACCTTATCATTATTTTAAAAATCAATAACTAGCCAACACTAATCAACTACACAATGAATGC
>Ga0116231_10007506_pt1 | contig 19897 bp, 13 predicted proteins | sample S1TSphgellanicum_2_FD_89695 | JGI IMG/M metagenome (GOLD analysis project Ga0116231, IMG submission 89695) | Host-associated microbial communities from peat moss isolated from Minnesota, USA - S1T2_Fd - Sphagnum magellanicum MG | ecosystem: Host-associated > Plants > Peat moss > Unclassified...
CGCACTTGCTCGCCCGCGATCAGGCGGATGCCCTGGTAGCCGTAGCGCTGTTCCAGGTCCGCGACCGACCGGCGCAGCTCCTGCGCCTTGCGCGCGTTGACGGCGGCCGACAGGAACCCGTCCTGCCAGTGGCAATCGATGCCGTGGGTGGCGCAGCGCTCGCGGATCAGTTGCACGGCCTCGACGGTCATGTCCCAGGTGGCGCGTGCCGCTTCGGGCCCGAGCTGGCGCTCGATGACCGACATGTCGCAGGCCAGGCCGTTGAGCGCCTGCCCGCCGTTGCGTCCCGAGGCGCCCCAGCCCACGTGCTGCCCCTCCAGGACGACGACCTCGAGCCCGGCGCGGCGCAGGTCCAGCGCCGCCGAGAGCCCGGCCAGGCCGCCGCCGACGATGCAGACATCGCAGTCCGCGCTGCCGTCCAGCGGGGCGAAGCGCAGGTCGCGGGCCGCCGTGGCCACGTAGTAGGAATTGCGCGTGAGCTGGTCTTCGGAAGCGAGCATGGGGGCGATGGCCGGTGATGCCGCCGCGGGCCGGGGCCGGCAGGCGAGGGGGGAGCGCGATTCTTGGGTTAGAAGCGGCCTGTGTCCAGCGCCAGTTTACGTTCTGTCAGTGGTACCAATGCGGCGCCGCGCCAAGGCGCCTCGGCCCCCTCGCGGCGACCCAAAGTGGTACTGTTCTACGTGCAGTGAATGCGTCACACTGAGGGCCAAAGTTCCTCTCACGTTGGATCGGGTTTTTGCCGTGACCGCAGCAAGTGGGCCCATGACGCCGCCCCTCGTATTGATTCCCTGTGACAACCGGGTCATCGGCGGTCATTATTACCATGCTCTCGGCCGCAAGTACGCCGATGCCGTGCGCCTGGCGTCCGCGTGCCTGCCGCTGCTCACGCCCACCGGCGGCGGCGCCCAGTTCCTGCCCTACCTGGACCTGGCCGACGGCATCATGCTCACCGGCTCGCCGTCCAACGTGCACCCCTCGCATTTCGGCCAGGATGTGCGCGACCCGTCGCTGCCGCTGGACGAGGAGCGCGACGCAGTCACGCTGCCGCTGATACGCCTCGCGGTCGAGCGCGGCATCCCGCTGCTGGCCATCTGCCGCGGGCTGCAGGAGGTCAACGTGGCCATGGGCGGCTCGCTGCACCAGGCCATCCACGAACTGCCCGGCAAGCGCGACCACCGCGAGCCGCCGGACGCCCCGCTCGATGCCCAGTACGGGCCGGCCCACGAGGTCCACGTCGTCGCCGGCGGCCGCCTCGAGCAGATCGTCGGTGTGCCCCGCATCAGCGTCAACTCCCTGCACGGCCAGGGGATCGACACGCTCGCGCCCGGCCTCGTCGCCGAGGCCATCGCCCCGGACGGCATCGTCGAGGCGGTCCGTATCGCCGGCCACCCCGGATTCTCGCTGGGCCTGCAGTGGCATCCCGAATGGAAGGTGCTCGACAACCCGCTGTCCATGCGCATCTTCGCGGCCTTCGGGGATGCCTGCCGGGCCCACCGCCTGGCCCGATCGCACGCAACCCAGAGTCCCCCATCGCCGGCGCTGTCGCGCGCGGCGTGATCCCCCTTTCCAACTGCCGCGCGGCACCGCAACGGAGCGCCGCGTTTTTTTATGGCCATACGCGATAACTTTTCCCAAGCCGAGCTCGAGCGCTGGTTCGACGAGAACCACGTCGATGAGATCGAATGCCTCGTGCCCGACCTGACCGGCGTCGCCCGCGGCAAGATCCTGCCGCGCACCCGCTTCACCCAGGACCGCGGCATGCGCCTGGCCGAATCGGTGCTGGGCATGACCGTGACCGGCGAGGCACCCGATTCGCCCGAGTACGGCCACATCATCTCCGACAACGACATCGACATGGAACTGCTGGCCGATCCCTCGACCGCCTGCATGGTTCCCTGGGTGCCGGAGCCGGCGCGCACCGCGCAGCTCATCCACGACTGCTACTTCGCCGACGGCCGGCTGGTGGACTTCGCCCCGCGCTCGGTGCTGCGCCGCGTGCGCGCGCTCTATGCGGACATCGGCCTCAAGCCGGTCGTGGCGCCGGAACTCGAGTTCTACCTGATCGCCATGAACACCGACCCGGACATCCCGCTGGCGGCCCCGATCGGTCGCAGCGGCCGCGCCGAGACGAGCCGCCAGCACTACAGCATCGATGCGGTCAACGAGTTCGACCCGCTGTTCGAGGACATCTACAAGTGGTGCGAGATCATGGATCTGGAGGTCGACACGCTGATCCACGAGATGGGGGCCGGCCAGATGGAGGTCAACTTCCTGCACGGCGACCCGCTCGACCTCGCCGACCGGGTGTTCTACTTCAAGCGCACGCTGCGCGAGGCGGCGCTGCGCCACAAGATGTATGCCACCTTCATGGCCAAGCCCATGTCCAACGAGCCCGGCAGCGCGATGCACATCCACCAGAGCATCGTCGACGCCGCGACCGGCAGAAATATCTTCTCCAACGTCGATGGTTCGCCGACCGACGCGTTCCGGCACTACATCGGCGGGCTGCAGAAGTACATGCCGGCGGCGATGGCGTTTTTTGCACCATATGTGAACTCCTACCGCCGTCTCGTGCGCAATAGCAGTGCGCCGATCAACATCCGCTGGGGCCGCGACAACCGCACCGTGGGCCTGCGCGTGCCGCGATCGGCGCCGGAGGCGCGCCGCGTCGAGAACCGGGTGGTCGGCGCCGATGCCAACCCCTACGTCGCCACCGCGGTCACCCTGGCCTGCGGCTACCTGGGCATGACGCAGAAGATCGAGCCCACCGACGAATCCGGCGGCAATGCCTACAACGCCGTGCGCGAACTGCCGCGCAGCCTGTCCGATGCGCTGGGCAACCTGAGCAGCGCGCCCGAACTGGCGGCCGTCCTGGGCGAGCGCTTCGTCACGGTGTACCGGCTGGTCAAGGAACTCGAGTACGACGAGTTCATGAAGGTGATCAGCTCCTGGGAGCGGGAACACCTTTTGCTTCACGTATAGGTGCAGGGGGCGGCGGCGCGCCGGGAGGCGGCGCCGCGCGCGGTTTTTGCGCGTTATATTTCAAGAGAATCGGCAATTCGAGGATGGGGATCATGCTGCGAAAGCGTTTCTTTCGGGGCGCGGCGCGGGGGCGCCTGCCGGCGGGCGTCGTGCCGGCGGCGCGGGCGCTGCTGGCCGGCGCCTGGGCTGGCGGTGCGCTGCTGCTGTGCTGCCTGCCGGCCCGGGCCGATGACGACGCCAAGGTCCTCAATGTCTACAACTGGTCCGATTACATCGGCGAGAACACGATCCGCGATTTCGAGAAGGAAACCGGGATCAAGGTCAACTACGACACCTTCGACGGCAACGAGGTGCTGTACGCCAAGCTGCGCTCCGGCCATTCGGGCTACGACGTGGTCGTGCCCTCGGCGCACTGGGCCAAGCGCGAGATCGAAGGGCACCTGCTGCTCGAGCTCGACAAGAGCAAGATAACCACCTACGGCAACCTCGATCCCTGGCTGATGGGCGAGATCGCGGTGGCCGCCAAGGACCCGGGCAACCGCTACGTGGTGCCCTGGCTCTGGGGCGCGACCACCGTGGGCATCAACGTCGCCAAGGTCAAGGAGGCGCTGGGCCCGCTGCCCATGCCCGACGACGCCTGGGACCTCATCTTCAAGCCCGAGTACGCCTCGCGGCTCAAGTCCTGTGGCCTGTCCGTGCTCGACACCGGCGACGACGTCTTCCCCGCCGCGCTGCGCTACCTGGGGCGCCCCGGCTTCAGCCACGACCGCGCCGACTACGAGGCCGCCGCCCAGCTGCTGGCCAAGCTGCGCCCGTCGGTGACCATGTTTTCGTCCTCGGGCTACATCAACGGACTGGCCGACGGCTCGCTGTGCGCGGCGCTGGGCTGGAACGGCGACATCGGCATGTCGACCCAGCGCGCCAAGGCGGCCCACAACGGCCAGAAGGTCGAGGCCCTCGTGGCCAAGGGCGGCGAGTACATGTACTTCGACACCATGGCCATCCCGGCCGATGCCAAGCACGTCGAGAACGCCTACAAGTGGATGAGCTACATCTACCGCCCGGAGGTGCAGGCCGGCATCGTCAACAAGGTGATCCACGCCAACCCGGTGCGCGCCGCCGACAAGCTCATCAGCGCCGACGTGCGCAGCGTCCCCGGCGTGTTCCTCAAGGGCGACCAGATCAAGAAGCTGGCGCCGCAGGAGGCGCTGCCCGACGACATCCTGCGCCTGCGCACGCGCCTGTTCACCGCCTTCAAGACCGGCCAATGACGGCGACCAGTCCCTCGGCATTGGCGTCGCCCCTGGCCGTGGTGCCCGCGGCGGCCGCGCCGGGCGATGCCGGCTTCCTGCGCGTCGACCACCTGACCAAGCGCTTCGGCGAGGTCGCCGCGGTGGACGACATCGTCCTCTCGATCCGCAAGGGCGAGATCTTCGCCCTGCTCGGCTCCTCGGGTTGCGGCAAGTCGACGCTGCTGCGCATGCTCGCCGGCTTCGAGACGCCGAGCTCCGGCGGCATCTACCTCGAGGGCAAGGAGATCTCCGGCCTGCGCCCGTTCGAGCGCCCGATCAACATGATGTTCCAGTCCTATGCGCTGTTCCCGCACCTGACGGTATGGGAGAACGTCGCCTTCGGGCTCAAGCGCCACCAGCAGCCCAGGGACAAGGTCGCGGCGCAGGTCGAGCGCATGCTGGCCCTGGTCCAGCTCAAGCCGTATGCGCAGCGCAAGCCGCACCAGCTCTCCGGCGGCCAGCAGCAGCGCGTGGCGCTGGCGCGCAGCCTGGCGCTCGAACCGCGCCTGCTGCTGCTCGACGAACCGCTCGGGGCCCTGGACCGCAAGCTGCGCGCGCAGACGCAGTTCGAGCTGCAGAGCATCATCAAGAGCGTCGGCGTCACCTGCGTGCTGGTCACCCACGACCAGGAGGAGGCGATGACGATGGCCGACCGCATCGCCGTCATGAGCGCCGGCAAGCTGGTCCAGGTCGGCGCGCCGCGCGAGATCTACGAGACCCCCGCAAGCCGCTTCGTCGCCGATTTCATCGGCAACGTCAACCTGTTCGACGGCGTCCTCGTGGAGGACGAGGTCGACCACTGCGTGGTCGAGACGCCGGCGGGCCGGTTCTACGTCGGCCACGGCATCACCGGGGTCAAGGGCCAGCGCCTGAGCGTCGCCCTGCGGCCGGAGAAGATCGAGATCGCCACCCGGGCGCCCGAGCGCACGGACGTCAACTGCCTGCGCGGCCGGGTGGTCGAGAGCGCGTACTTCGGCGCCAGCTCGGTGTACCGGGTGGCGCTGGGCGATGGTTCGCGCCTGCAGGTGTCCGAGCCCAACTCGGAGCGCCATGCGGAGGTGATCCGGGTCGGCACCGACGTCTTCGCCACCTGCAGCCCGGACGCGCTGGTCGTGCTGGTCAGCTGAAGGCCCGCGCCGCCGCCCCGATGCCGACCCGATGAGCGCCGCCGACCTCGATCCCCGCGCCGTCCCCGGCGTGCCGATGGCGCCCGCGCTGCCGCGGCCGGCCCCCGGTGCCGGCGTACTGCGGTGGCTGCGCGGGCGCCACTGGGGCCGCGCCACGGTCATCGGCATCCCGTTCGGCTTCCTGGTCGTGTTCTTCTCGCTGCCGTTCCTGGTCGTGCTCAAGATGAGCGTCTCCGAGACCGAGGGCGTGCAATTCAAGGACCTGGTCTCCTTCGCCGACGGCACGCTCACGCTGCAGTTCAAGCTGGCCAACTACCAGTTCCTGGTCACCGATCCGCTGTACCTGCGCACCTACGCGTCCTCGGTCAAGTATGCCGCGCTCAACACCGTGTTCTGCCTGGCCATCGGCTATCCGTTCGCCTACTTCATGACGCGGGCCCGGGCGACGCTGCGGCCGATCCTGGTGATGCTCGTATCGCTGCCGTTCTGGACGTCCTACCTGCTGCGCATCTACGCCTGGAAGGGCCTGCTCGACGACCATGGCGTGTTCAACAACCTGCTGGTCTGGCTGCACCTGATCGACGAGCCGATCAAGATGATGTACACGCCGTATTCGATGATGATCGGCATGGTCTACACCTACCTGCCGTTCATGATCCTGCCGCTCTACGGCACGCTCGTGAAGTCCGATCCGCGCCTGCTCGAGGCCGCGGGCGACCTGGGCACCACGCCCTGGAAGGCCTTCTGGCTGATCACCGTGCCCCTGTCCAAGGCCGGCATAATCGCCGGCTCGATGCTCGTGTTCATCCCCAGCGTCGGCGAGTACGTGATCCCCGAGCTGCTGGGCGGCCCGCAGACCCTGATGATCGCGCGCGTGCTGTGGGACGAGTACTTCCAGAACGTCGACTGGCCGATGGCCTCGGCGGTGGCCGTCACCATGATCGGCCTGATCCTGGTGCCGCTGGTCATCTTCAACCGCTACCAGAGCGGCGTGGGCGAGGAGCCCGGCCGGGCCAAGGCCGGCGGGGGCGCGCGGTGATCGGGCGCCTGGGCAGGATCTGGCTGGTCGCCGGCTACGCCTTCCTCTACCTGCCCATCCTCACCCTGGTGCTGTTCTCGTTCAACGAGTCGCGCATGCCCACGGTCTGGACCGGCCTGTCGCTGCGCTGGTACCACGCGATCGCCAACGACGACGAGATCCTCTCGGCGGTCGTCGTCTCGCTCAAGATCGCGGTCGCCTCGGCCACCACGGCCATCATCCTGGGCACGCTGGCTGCGTTCGCCATCTCGCGCTACAAGCGCTTTGCCGGGCGCACCGCCTTCATCGCGCACATCAACGGGCCGCTGGTCGTGCCCGAGGTCATCACCGGCCTTTCGCTGCTGCTGTTCTTCGTGGCGGTCGAGAATGCGTTCGGCGGCATATCGATGCGCGGCATGCTCGCCATCTGGATCGGCCACACCTCGATCTGCACCGCGTATGCCACGGTCGTGATCCAGGCGCGGCTCTCCGAGGTGGACCGCTCGGTCGAGGAGGCGGCCATGGACCTGGGTTGCCGGCCCTTCCAGGTCTTCTACCTGATCATCCTGCCGGCCATATCGCAGTCGCTGGCCTCGGCCTGGCTGCTCACCTTCACGATCTCGCTCGACGACGTGGTGTCGACCTCGTTCCTGAGCGCGCCGGGGTCGACGACGCTGCCGGTGCTGATCTTCTCGCGCGCCCGCCTGGGCCTGGATCCGACCGTCAACGCGGTGGCCACCATCACCGTGGTCTTCGTCGGCATCGGCGTCACGATAGCCAGCTTCCTGCTCGTGCGCCAGGAGCGGCGCCGCGCGCTGGCGCAGGCAGCCGCCTATCGCCAGGCGGTGGCGGCGGCATGAGCACCGGGCCGGCGACGGTGCTGCTCGTCGTCGCGCTGGGCGATCCGGGCCCTGCGCCCGAGGCCGCGCGGCCGCTGCCGGAGCGCATCCTCTCGGGCGATCCGCGCCAGTCGATCTGGAACCACTACAGCGATCCGACCGGGCAGTTCCACGCCGGTATCTGGCAGGGCGAGCAGGGATCCTGGCGCGTGGTCTACGACGCGCACGAGGAGGAACTGTGCACGCTGCTCGAGGGCCGCATGCGGCTCACCGACGCGGCCGGGCGGATGCGCGAGTTCGGGCCGGGCGACAGCTTCGTCGTGCCCGGCGGGTTCACGGGCATCTGGGAGAATCTCACCCGCGTGCGCAAGGTCTATGCGGTCACGAGCCTGCGCGCAGCGCCAGCGGCCGGCGAAGGTTCGTTGTAGAGTTTTCATCGGCATTCCTCTGTAATACCCTCTCCCGCTTGCGGGAGAGGGCGTCCTCGATGATCTACCTGGCAACCAGGTTGTCGATAATAGAAGCCACGCACCAACGCGTAACGGGAGTACACCCATGACCACCGAAACCCTCATCGACTGGCAGGCACGCGCGAGCCAGCTCGAGATCGACGGCCGTGCGCTGATCGCCGGGCGCCGCGTCGCCAGCGCCAGCGGACAGACCTTCGAGAAGCGCTCGCCGATCGATGGCCGCCTGCTCGGTACCGTCGCGCGCGGCCAGGCGGCCGACATCGACCTGGCCGTGGCCGCGGCGCGGCGTGCGTTCGACGACGGGCGCTGGGCGCGGCAGCCGCCGGCAGCGCGCAAGAAGGTGCTGCAGCGCTTCGCCGAGGGCCTGCGCGCGGCGCAGGAGGAACTCGCGCTGCTCGAGACGCTGGACATGGGCAAGCCGATCCGCGACAGCCTGGGCGGCGATCTCCCCGCCTCGGCGCGCTGCATCGAGTGGTACGCCGAGGCCATCGACAAGGTCTACGACGAGGTCGCTCCGACCGGGCCCGAGGCCCTGGCCCTGGTCACGCGCGAGCCCATGGGCGTGATCGGCGCCATCGTGCCCTGGAACTACCCGATGCTGATGGCCGCCTGGAAGCTCGGCCCCAGCCTGGCGGCCGGCAACAGCGTCGTGCTCAAGCCCTCGGAGAAGTCGCCCTACACGGCGCTGCGCCTGGCCGAGATCGCGCTCGAAGCCGGCCTGCCCGAGGGCGTATTCAACGTGGTGCCGGGCTTCGGCCAGGAGGCCGGCGAGGCGCTGGCGCTGCACATGGATGTCGACGCCATCGGTTTCACCGGCTCGACCCGCATCGGCCGGCGCATGCTCGAGTACGCCGGCCGCTCCAACCTCAAGCGCGTGTACAACGAGCTGGGCGGCAAGTCGGCCAACATCGTGTTCGCCGATTTCGACGACCTCGACCGCGCCGCCGCCACCGCCGCCGGCTGCGTCTTCTACAACCAGGGCGAATCGTGCAACGCGCCCACGCGCCTGTTCGTCGAGGAATCGATCGCCGACGACTTCGTCGCCCGCGTCGCGGCGCAGGCCAAGGAATGGGCGCCCGGCAATCCGCTGTCGGCCGCCACCGCCATGGGCGCGCTGGTGGACGAGGGCCAGGTGAGCACGGTCCTGCGCTACATCGATGCCGGGCGCAGCGAAGGCGCGCGCATCCTCACCGGCGGCGAACGCGTGCACCCGGCGCAGGGCGGCTGCTACGTTGCGCCGACGATCTTCGACCACGTCGGCAACGAGATGAGCATCGCGCGCGAGGAGATCTTCGGGCCGGTTCTGTCGGTGATCCGCTTCCGCACCGAGGAGGAGGCGCTGGCGCGCGCCAATGCCAGCAGCTACGGCCTGCAGGCGGCCCTGTGGACCACCAACCTGTCGCGCGCCCACCGCGTGGCGCGCGGCCTGCGCGCCGGCACCGTGCACGTCAACCAGTACGACGAGGACGACATCACCGTCCCGTTCGGCGGCTACAAGCAGAGCGGCAACGGCCGCGACAAGTCGCTGCACGCGCTGGAGAAGTACACCGAGCTCAAGACCACGTGGATTCGTCTGTAGCGGCCTTGCGTCGCGTGTGAGCGACGCGCCTGCCGTGCGTGCGGCAGGGGCACCATGAGCAAGGGCCCCGCATCGGCGTTACGGTGCGGGGCCCTTGCCTTTCAAGCGCTGCGCTCAGAAGCGGTAGGTGCTGGTCAGGCCGATCGTGCGCGGACGGAACGTATAGAAGCGGATCAGCGCCGAGGGCGGACCGCTCGGGTTGTAGCCGTCCAGGTCGCTGTGCGGATACGAGGACGGCGGAAACTCCGGATGGCTGTCGAACAGGTTGTCGACGAAGGCCGACAGGTTCCAGCGCTTGTCCACGGCCACGCCCGTGCGCAGCGAGACGAAAGTGGTCGCGGCCGGCGTGTAGGCGTAGGAATCGTACTGGCTGGTGCTCGGATCCTCGGCCGCGGTCGGGATCTTCTGGTGCGACTGGTGCTCGTAGTCGGCGCGGAAGAAGGACTTGTGCGCGAAGACGTTGAAGTTGTACTGGGCGCCCAGGGTGATCGTCCACGGCGCGTTCGGTATGCCGCTCTCGCCGCTCACCGCGTCGCCGGCCGATACCACCGGCGCGGTCGCCGTGGGCGAGAGCGCCGAGGTGGCGGAGAAGCGCGCGTCGGTGAATCCGATCGCCGCCTCGAAGTCGAGCGCCTCGATCGGCGCCCACTCCGCCTGCAGGTCGCCGCCCTTGGCGATGGCCTGCCCGACGTTGGCGGTGAACTGGAAGCCGCAGTCCGGAAGGTAGATGTTCTGCTGGATGCCGTTCCACTTGATGTAGTACAGGCTGGACGCCAGGCGCAGGCGGTCCTGGAAGTTGTTCTTCGCGCCGATCTCGTAGCTCTGCACCGTGTCCGACTTGTAGCTGTCCGGGGCCGCGGAGATGCCGAAGCTGGCGTAGTCCGGCGCGCAGGCTGCCGAGGGGATCGGCGGGTTGGCGCCGCCGATCCGGTAGCCCTTGGCGTAGGTGGCGTAGTAGAGGTCGTCGCGATCGGCCTGGAAGGACAAGCCGAGCTTGGGCGTGAACGGCTTGTCGTGCTCGGATCCGGTCCCGGCGTTGGGCCCGATGAAGTTCTGCGGGCCGTCGGCGAAGTGGGTGAAGGTCACGTCGGTCTTGGAGTAGCGAAAGCCCGCGATGCCCTTGAGCTTGTCGGTGATGGCGATGCTGGTCTCGCCGAAGATGGCGATCTGCTTGTCGCGGCTGAAGTTGTAGTTGTAATAAGAGTCGCCGTTGGCGAGCAGCGGCTCGAGCACCGTCGCGCCGGCGGCGCAGTACACCTCCTCCTCCTGCAGAACGGCGCCCGAGGCGCCGGGCGAGTAGGAACAGGGCGCTGAGCCGTAATTGGCCACGTTGTACGCCGACGCGGCCACTGCGCCCGGACCGGAAAACAGGCCGGAGAACAGTTCGTACATCAGCGGATCGTTGATCTGCTCGATGCTGATCTGCCGGTTGGACGAGAAGAACAGGCCCGTGGTCCAGGTGAATTTCGCGCTGGCGTCGTCGTTCGACTGCAGGCGGATCTCCTGCGTGAAGTCGTTCTGCTTGTTGGTCACCGACGCCGGCGCGCGGTAGTTCTGCAGGTTGGCCGGCAGGTGCAGGCCGTTGCCGTCGATCAGCGGATAGTTGTTCTGGTTGAGGAAGATGTTCGCCGGCGACAGCCAGTTGAAGGTCTGGTAGTAGCTCAGGTTGTATTCCGTGCCGTTGTAGCCGCTCAGGTCGCCGCGCGAGTAGTACGAGGTGTTGGAGATCAGCGAGGCGCCGAAGAGCTCGCTCTCGATCTTGATCGCCGGCAGGTAGTAGTGGTCGGGCTCGGCGCGCTGGTCCGGGTCGGCGTTCTTGTAGGTGTTGCTCGACGGGTTGGAATAGATCGGCCAGTAGGCGGTGATGTCGTTGGTGTTGCGGTCCTGGTAGATGATCGAGGGCGTGACCGTCACGCTGTCGTTGACCGCCCACTTGGCCGCCACGCGCATCACGATGTCGTCGGCGTAGTTCGAGTGCTTCTGCACGGTGTCCAGGTTGAACGGGTTGATGCGGTCGATCCAGCCGCCGTCGTGGCGATACCAGATGCTGGCGCGAAAGCCCAGGCTGCCGTCGACGATCGGCGCGCCGCCGGCGATGCCGGCTTCGTAGCTGGGCCCGCCGCCCTGGGTGGTGGAGATTTCGCTGCGCGAATACATGCTGGCTTCGTGCATGTTGGGCGCCGCCAGGATGTAGCGAACGGTACCGCCTTCGGAACCGGCGCCGAACAGCGTGCCCTGGGGACCGCGCAGCACCTCGATGCGGTCCAGGTCGAAGGTCTTGGGCAGCGTGTCATCGGCATTGAAGCCCAGTGCGCGCATCTGGATCGGGGTGTCGTCGATGTAGATGCCGGTGGTTCCCGAGCCGCCGGAGGACGAGATGCCCCGGATCGAGATGGAGTTCGTGCCGTTCGTGTCGATGGTGACGCCCGGCGTGTAGCGCGCGACGTCGGTGAAGTCCTTGACCCCCTTCAGGTCCAGCGTTTCCTGCGAAAACGCGCTGACGCTGACCGGGACCTTGCTCATCGCTTCCTGGTGGCGCGTGGCGGTGATGACGATCTCCTGCAGCGTGCCCTGGTCGGCGGCGTCGGGCGGCGGGGGGGGCGGCGCCTCCGCGGGCACCGGCGTGGGCGCGGCCGTGGCCGCGTCGGCCGCGGGTGCGGGCGCCGGCGCGGTCTGTGCCAGGGCCGGGCCGGCCGTCATCAAGGCGGCAAGCAGGCTTGCCAGTCCAGCGTGAGAAACCCGGGTGCGCAGACGTGCGTAGCGATTTTTCGCCGATCGAGACTTCATCATTTCCTCTCCGTCACCTGTTTGGCAGTAATGCCTGCCGTTTTTTGTAGTTTGACTTGAACCCGCATTGCTGCAACTGCTAACCGGAAGCGCGTGGTGCGGGCGCAACACCGTGGACTCAACGCCGCCGCGCTCGGCCGTGAACGCCCCGCATTCGCGCCAGTGCCGAGCCCGCATCAGCCGGTTGCGAGCAGTTCGCCGACCGCGCGATGCGCCTGGTCGATCGCCACGTCGGTGTACGCGGCGCCGCCCGAGTCGGAGTTGGCGATCGTGAAGCGGCCGAACGGCGCCCGGCCCAGCACATGCGCGCGCTGCGCATCGGGCACGTCGGGTTCGAACAGCGGGTTGTATTCGGGTGCGTAGCCGTGCGGCCAGCGGTTGACGGTGATCGCGGTGATGTCGCGGGCCGGATCGAAACCGCCGCCGGCGAGCATGCGTCCGAGCTGGTCGCGGATGTTGCGCTCGAAGGTCTCGAAGCTCGTGGCCAGCAGCTCGGCGCGCCCGGCGCGGTTCTGGTCCTTCTCGGGCAGGCCGGCCTTGCAGGGCGTGCGGTGCATCTCCACCAGCGTGGGCTCGTCGGGCGAGCGCGGCCCGTGGTAGCTGCCGATGTCCATCGTGGGGTTGAGGAACAGCCCGGTGTGGTAGCAGCCCGGCGCCTCGACCCGCGTGATCCCGAGCTTGTGGAAGGCCCGCGCATTGCGCAGCGCGACGCTGGTGTAGACCAGCGGCGTCTTGACGAGATCGTGCAGGGCCTGCTTCTGGCCGTCGGGCAGTTCCGGGCACAGGTAGGGGATGATCATGTTGTAGCAGGCGAGCACGGCATGGGGCGCGCGCACGCGATAGGCGCGGCCCTCGCGCACGTAGGTGAGCTCGGCCCGCGCCGGCTGCGCGCCCTGCGCCGCCACGTTGCGCGCGCGCACGGCGGTGCTCAGCAGGCGCAGGCGCACCGGGGAGCCGGGCCGGTCGAGCTGACCGTAGTCGAAACGCGCGGTCACCAGGGACTCCACGTTCCCGGCCGGGGCCACTGCGGGGATCAACGAGCGCACCAGCAGGCGCGCGATGGTGGCGTTGCCGTCCGGAAAGTGCAGCCGGTAGGACCCGCCGGTGCTGGCATAACCCGCCGGCGTGGGGCCCATGCGGGAGATCTCGCCCGGCTCGAGCTTGAGCCCCTGGAAGCCGCTCGAGCCTATGCCCCAGGCGTCCAGCGCCGACACCGCGTCGATGCCCACGCCCCACTCGCCCTTGGTGCGCGACGCGTACAGTTGCAGCACCTGTGCGTGGACCTTGGCGTAGTCGCGCAGGTAGGCCAGGTAGCTGATGCGCGACAGCAGCAGCTTCTTGTCGGCCGAGCCCAGCGTCGGCAGGTAGTCGACCTCGCCCTCCTCGATGCGCAGCACGTCGGCGCGCGCCTGTGGCACCAGCGGCGCGTCCTGCAGGAAATGGAACCAGGATTTGCCGCCGCGCCCGGCGACGAGATGATCGCGGCCGAAAGTCTCGCGATCGAAGAAGACCCCGCGGCTCGAACCCAGGTCGTCGAAGAGCTCCGGCAGGCCCTTCTTCTTGATCAGGGCGTCGACGTCCACGCCCAGGCTGCGCAGCAGGCCGTCGGCCACGGGCGAGTAGGGCCGCGGGCTGTCGATCATCAGCGTGCCGCCGTTCATCAGGTGCAGGCGATCGCCCAGGTGGAACTCGTTGCGCCGGGCGTGGCCGCCGAAGTCGTCGTGGTTGTCCAGCAGCAGGATGCGCGCGCCGGGCCCGGTGCGCGCGCGGAAGAAATACGCCGCCGCCAGGCCGCTGATGCCGGCGCCGACGACGATCAGGTCGTACTGCTCGTCGACGTCCTGCGCATCGTCCCAGGACTTGCCGTCGCGCAGCGCGTGCGCGTTCTCGAAGGTGCCGGCGGCCGAGCCGCGCATGCCCGTCCACAGGGGCGGATAGCCGTCCGCGGGTGCAGCGCCTGCCGGGGCCGCGGCGTCCCCCAGCGCCAGCGCGGCCCCGGGAAACGCTGCGGCGGTCCATGCGCCGATGCCGCCCAGCGCCATGCCGTGGAGGAGGTCGCGCCGGGTTATCGGGCGGTCCATGCCCAGCGCACGGTCCGTCGCAGTCCATCGGCGGGTCTTCACCGGGGCATCCTCGTCGTCATCGGTGGTGTGATCGGTGGCGTCATCGGTGGCGTCATCGCTTGCATGGTCGTCGTGCTCGCCCGCGCGCCGCGGCCTTGCGCTCGCCGTGATCGGCGGACCTGCTTCGGCGGACAGCGGAAATGTAACGCCGCTCGCTGCGTCGCAAGGGATCCAGTCGACCGCGACTTTCCGCGCGATGTGGTTCCATCGCGGCAACCATAAGCGCGATTCGCGCCGACCGCCGCCCGGGATGCCTCGTTTTCATGCGCATGCTGCACCGTGCCGTTCCGCGCTGCACCACGGCAGCGCGCGCCGTCGGGCGCCGCGCGCCACGCATTGCGCCGGGTCCTGGGGGTGCAACGCGCCGTCCGGGAGCCTCGCACCCGCCATCGCCACCGAGGGCGGCGCACGGCGCGGGTGGCCCCGCATCGATTAGCAACTACTTGCGCCGTGGTTGTCATTGAATCTCAATGCCCATGAGAGTAACTTGATCGCGCTATCTCGCCCGCGGCGGCGAAAAGGAGTACGTCTCGTCTCAATTCCTTCTCAGAAAACATTCATCGGGAGAGTGACAATGAAGCCAGGCGGTGCTTGCTCGTGTCTTGCGTCATCGCAGCAGAGTCGATCGTTTCCCCGGCGCGCCAGCCACCGCCGAACCTGGGCGCTCGCGCTATCGGCGTGCCTGGCCGTGATCTGCCTGCCCGGATGGGCGCTGGCCGTGCAGGCGGGTTCGCCGACGGCGGCGGCACGCATCGTCGACGGCATCGACGAGACCAGGCTGGTGGCGGTCGCCGCGGGCGTCCACCCGCTGGCGCAGGCCAGGTACGACAAGGGGGCCGTCCCCGACGATATGGCGCTGGAGCACATGTACGTCCAGTTGCGGCGCGGCCCCGAGCAGGAAAAGGCGCTCGATGCCTTGCTCGAGCGGATCCAGGACCCCGCCGATGCGAGCTACCACCAGTGGCTCACGGCCGATGCGCTGGGCACGAGCTTCGGCCCGTCCCAGGCCGACGTGGGCACGGTCGTCGCGTGGCTGGGTGGCCACGGGCTCAAGGTCAACCTCGTCCACAAGAGCGGGCTGACCATCGATGTCTCGGGAACGGCGGCCCAGGTGCGCGAGGCCTTTCACACCGAGATCCATTATTACGACGTCAAGGGCGTGCGCCACATCGCCAACGCCAGCGTTCCGCAGATCCCCGCGGCGCTGGCGCCGGTGCTGGTCGGCGTGGTCTCGCTGCACGATTTCATGCCCAAGCCGCTGCTCAAGCGCCACTCCGCCTTCACCTTTCCGTGCACCGGCTGCCCGGGCGGCTTCGCCAACGCCCCGCAGTATGACGAGGGTCCGGCGGACTTCGCGACGATCTACAACACTTGGCCGCTGCTGAAACTGCCCACGCCCATCACCGGCAAGGGGATCACCGTGGTGCCGCTGGAGGACACCGACATCAACCCGGCCGACGTGGCCAGCTTCCGCAAGGCCTTCGGCCTGTCGCTGTTCTCGGGCACCTTCGAGATCGTCCACCCCGGCACCGGATGCAGCGACCCGGGGCTCAACGGGGCCGAGGGCGAAGCCGCGCTGGACGCCGAGTGGGGCGGCGGCGTCGCGCCGGACGCGCACGTGCTGCTGGCCTCGTGCGCCGACACGGCGACGAATTTCGGCGCGTTCATCGCCGCGCAGAACCTGCTCGATACCGCGACACCGCCGGACATCATGAGCCTGAGCTACCTGCAGTGCGAGGCCTCCATCGGCCCGGGGCCCAGCGGCAACGGCTTCGTCGAGGCCCTGTGGCAACAGGCCGCCGTCGAGGGCGTGTCGGTGTTCGTCGCCGCCGGCGACAACGCGGCGGCCGGGTGCGACGACTTCGATACCGCCGCCTATGCGGTCGGGGGCATCGCGGCCAACGGCCTGGCCTCGACCCCGTACAACGTCGCCACCGGCGGTACCGACTTCCTCGACACCGCCGAGGGCACCAACAGCACGTATTGGAGCAACACCGACACCTGGTTCCTGGGATCGGCCAAGTCCTACATCCCCGAGATGCCCTGGAACGACTCCTGCGCCAGCAGCGTGCTCTACACCTACATCGGCTACACCAGCGGCCTGGCCTTCTGCAACAGCGCGACCGGTGCCGGCTTCCTGGATATCGTCGGCGGCAGCGGGGCGCCGAGCTTCGTCTACGCCAAGCCGTCCTGGCAGCGCGGCGTGAGCGGGGTGCCCAACGACGGCAGGCGCGATCTGCCCGACGTCTCGCTGTTCGCCTCCAACGGCTTCTGGTCGCATGCGATCGTCTTTTGCATGTCCGATGCCAACCAGGGCGGCTCGCCCTGCGACTACTCGGTTCCCGTCGATGTTCTGTACAACAGCGCCGGCGGCACCTCGTTCACGGCGCCGCAGTTCGCCAGCATCCAGGCCTTGATCGACCAGAAGGCCGGCGGGCGCCAGGGCAACCCCAACCCGACGCTGTACAAGCTGGCCAAGGCCGAATACAGCAGCGCCGGCGGGATCAAGGCGTGCAATTCGTCGCTGGGCACCGGCGGCTCGTCATCGTGCATCTTCCACGACGTCACCGCCGGCAACAACGACGTGCCCTGCTACGGCACGGCCAACTGCTACGGTTCGACGGCAGCCGACTACGGAGTGCTGTCCACGTCCGACTACAAGCTGGAAGTTGCCTATCCGACGACCGCGGGATGGGACTTCGCGACCGGCCTGGGCAGCGTGAACGTGGCCAACCTGGTAAAGGCGTGGCCCTGAGCTGAGCCAATCCGAGCGGGCCGCAGCGCGCGGCCCGCGTCACATGTTGGGGTAGCGCGGGCCCCCGCCGCCCTCGGGAACGACCCAGACGATGTTCTGGGTCGGATCCTTGATGTCGCAGGTCTTGCAGTGGACGCAGTTCTGCGCGTTGATCTGCAGGTGCTCGCTGCCGTCGGCGGCGCGCACGAACTCGTAGACGCCGGCGGGGCAGTAGCGAGCCTCCGGTCCGGCATAGCGCGCCAGGTTGATCTGCACCGGCACCGCGTCGTCCTTGAGCGTCAGGTGGACCGGCTGGTTCTCCTCGTGATTGGTGTTGGACAGGAACACCGATGACAGGCGGTCGAAGCTCAGGCGCCCGTCGGGCTTGGGGTAGTCGATCGGCGTGCACCGGTCGGCGGCCTGGAGCTTGGCGTGGTCGGGCGTGGAGCGGTGCAGCGTCCAGGGCGCGCGCCCGCGCAGCAGCACCTGGTCGATGCCGAACATCAGGGTGCCCAGCACGAGGCCCTGGTCCATCCAGGGCTTGAAGTTGCGCGTGACGTGCAGGTCGTCCCAGAGCCAGCTGCGTTCGATCGCCTCCGGGTAGGCGCGCAGTTCGTCGCCGCTGCGCCCGTCGGCGACGGCCTGGGCCGCGGCCGCGCCGGCCAGCATGCCGGAGACCAGCGCGCCATGCGTGCCCTTGATGCGCGCCGCGTTGAGGAATCCGGCCTCGCAGCCGATCAGTGCGCCGCCGGGGAAGACCAGCCGGGGCAGCGACTGCGGGCCGCCGGCCGTGATCGCGCGCGCGCCGTAGGCCACGCGCTTGCCGCCGTCGAGGAAGGCACGGAAGGCGGGGTGGGTCTTGAGGCGCTGGAACTCCTCGAACGGTGACAGGTACGGATTGCCGTATCCCAGTCCGACGACGAAGCCCACGCTCACCTGGTGGTTCGCGGCGTGGTAGAGGAACGAACCGCCGTAGGTGTGGCGGTCCAGCGGCCAGCCGGCGCTGTGCACGACCAGTCCGGGCTGATGCCGGGACGGATCGATATCCCACAGCTCCTTGATGCCGATCGCGTAGCTCTGCGGATCGCGGCCGCGCGCCAGGTCGAAGCGCTCGATCAACTGGCGCCCCAGGTGGCCGCGCGACCCTTCGGCAAACAGGGTGTACTTGCCGCGCAGCTCCACGCCGGGCTGGAAGCTGGCCGTGGGCACCCCATCGCGCCCGACCCCCTGGTTGCCGGTGGCGACACCCACCACGCGGCCATCGGCGTCATAGAGGATCTCGGCGGCGGCAAAACCGGCGAAGACCTCGACCCCCAGGGCCTCGGCCTGGCTGCCGAGCCAACGCACCACGTTGCCCAGGCTGACGATGTAGTTGCCGTGGTTGGTGAAACAGCGCGGCAGCATCCAGGCGGGCGTGCGCCGCGACCCCGTGGCCGTGAGGAACAGAAAGCGGTCCTCCTGCACCGGTGTGTCGAGCGGGGCGCCGAGCGCGCGCCAGTCGGGCAGCAGTTCATCGAACGCGCGCGGATCGACCACCGCGCCCGAGAGCGTGTGCGCACCGAGCTCGGCGCCCTTTTCCAGCACGCAGACCGACACCTCGGTGCCCGACCGGGCCGCCTGTTGCTTGATGCGGATCGCCGCTGACAGTCCCGCCGGGCCGCCGCCGACGACCACGACGTCGTACTCCATTGCTTCACGTTCGACCGAACTCATGGGGGCAGCTTCTCCGGGTGCGCGGCATCGGGCAAAGACCGCGATTCTAGGGCCTGCGCGCGAGCAGCAGCCGGTACGCCGCCAGGGTCCGGGCCCGGACGGCCGACCAGCGGCGCCGGCACGCGCCGCGCGGATTGCCTAGAATCGGGGCCTGCGATTGCCGGAGAGCCCATGAACAAACTGCATCCGACCGCGCGCAGCGCGCTCGACGGCGTCATCCAGGACGGCCAGACCCTCGCGGTGGGCGGCTTCGGGCTGTGCGGCATCCCCGAGAGCCTGATCGCCGCGGTGCGCGACAGCGGCGTGCGCCAGCTCACCTGCATCAGCAACAACGCGGGCGTCGACGGCTTCGGGCTGGGCCTGCTGCTGCAGACGCGCCAGGTGCGCAAGATGATCGCTTCCTACGTGGGCGAGAACAAGGAGTTCGAGCGTCAGTACCTGGCCGGCGAACTCGAGCTCGAGTTCACGCCCCAGGGCACGCTGGCCGAGAAGATGCGCGCCGGCGGATCCGGCATCCCGGCCTTCTTCACGCCCACCGGCGTCGGCACGCTGGTGGCGCAGGGCAAGGAGGTGCGCGAATTCGACGGCAAGCGCTACGTGCTCGAGCCGTCGCTGCGCGCCGACGTGGCCCTGGTCAAGGCCTGGAAGGCCGATCGCCAGGGCAATCTCGTCTACCGCAAGACGGCGCGCAACTTCAACCCCGTCGTCGCCATGTGCGGCCGCGTGACCGTGGCCGAGGTCGAGGAGCTCGTCGAGGACGGCATGCTCGACCCCGACCACATCCACACGCCGGGCATCTTCGTGCAGCGGCTGGTGGTCAACGCCCATCCCGAGAAACGCATCGAGCAGCGTACCGTGCGCGCGGCCTGAACCCGCAGCGCAGCGCCCCGAGCAAAGGAAGCCCCATGGCCTGGACCCGCGAGCAGATGGCTCAATGTGCCGCGCGCGAATTGCGCGACGGCTACTACGTCAACCTGGGCATCGGCATGCCGACCCTCGTGGCCAACTACATCCCCAAGGGCGTCGAGGTCGTGCTCCAGAGCGAGAACGGCCTGCTCGGCATCGGCCCCTACCCGACCGAGGACAAGCTCGACGCGGATCTCATCAACGCCGGCAAGGAGACGGTCACGATGCTGCCGGGCTCGGCCATCTTCTCGAGCGCCGACAGCTTCGGGCAGATCCGCGGCGGGCACATCGACCTCGCCATCCTGGGCGCCATGCAGGTCAATGAGC
>Ga0116231_10007508_pt1 | contig 19896 bp, 13 predicted proteins | sample S1TSphgellanicum_2_FD_89695 | JGI IMG/M metagenome (GOLD analysis project Ga0116231, IMG submission 89695) | Host-associated microbial communities from peat moss isolated from Minnesota, USA - S1T2_Fd - Sphagnum magellanicum MG | ecosystem: Host-associated > Plants > Peat moss > Unclassified...
AAATCCCGCATCCGCAATTGCCGCGCCGCCTCGTCCGCCGCCTCCAGATTCGTCCGCAGCGCCGTATCCTCGATGTTCCGCTCGCGCGTCGAACGCCCGGAATTCACGTCGATCGCCACCAGCGCCTCGGTCTGGTTGATCACGATGTACCCGCCCGACCGCAGTTGCACCACCGGGTTCAGCATCGCGTCCAATTGCGCCTCAACCTGATACTTCGCGAACAGCGGCGGCCCCTCGGTCCACAGCCTCACCTTGTTCACATTGCTCGGCATCAGCATGCGCATAAAGTCGCGCGCCCCCCTGAAACCTTCCTCGCCGTCCACCAAAACCTCATCCACATCGCGCGTGAAAACGTCGCGTATGGTGCGCTTGATCAGGCTGGCTTCCTCGTAAATCAGCGCCGGCGCCGTGCTCGCCATCGTCTTCTCGCGGATATCATCCCACAGCCGCAGCAGATACTCGCAATCGCGCTTGATCTCCGGCTTCGGCCGGTTCGCCCCGGCGGTCCGCACGATCAGCCCCATGCCCTCCGGCACGTCCAGCTCCGCCATCGCCTCCTTCAGCCGCCGCCGGTCCGCAACCGACGTAATCTTCCGTGACACCCCGCCGCCACTCGGCGAATTAGGCATCAGCACGGAAAACCGCCCCGCCAGCGACAAATACGTGGTCAGCGCCGCGCCCTTATTGCCGCGCTCCTCCTTCACCACCTGGATCAGCATGATCTGCCGGCGGTGGATCACCTCCTGAATTTTGTAATTGCGCAGAAACCGCTGCCGCTGCCGCCGCTCGCGCGCTTCCGCCGCGTCATCCCCGTCCCCGCCAAAACTCTCCGGCGGCGGCGGCTCCGGCTGTTCTTCTCCAGCGCTCAGCTCCTCGCCGCCCAAATCCTCACCCGAGAGCTCGCCCCGCTCAAAATCCTCGTTCCCGGTTTCCGTCTCGGAAATCTCCTCGCGCACCGCCTCGCCGTCGCCAGGCTCCCCGTCCGCGGCGTGCGTCTCGTCCCCGTCCTCGCTGGCCGGCGCGTCATCGCCCAGCACACTGGCCGATTCCAGCACCTCCGCCGGCATCTCGGCTTCGTCCGCCGGCATCTCCCGCGCCGGAAACTCGTCATCCGCCGCGTCCTCGCCTTCCGGCGGCGCCGCCTCGGTAATCTCGATGGGCCTGATCTCCAGCGCCCGCGCGCCGGCTTCCTCCGGCTCCGGCGCGATCACCTCGGCCTTTTCCTCGGCCGCGCGTTCCTCCGCCTCCTCTTCTTCCGCCTGCATCGCCAGCAGCCGCTGCCGGTCCGCCACCGGAATCTGATAATAATCCGGATGAATTTCCCCAAACGCCAGGAACCCGTGCCGGTTCCCGCCATACTCCACGAACGCCGCCTGCAGGCTGGGTTCGACCCGGATGACCTTGGCTAGATAGATATTGCCCTTGTTCTGCTTGCGGGTCGCGGTCTCAACGTCAAAATCCTCAAGCCGGTTGCCATCCAGTACCACCACGCGCGTTTCCTCCGCGTGGCTGGCGTCGATTAAAATTCTCTTGGTCATGTAGAAAAAAACTCCGGGGGGCCGGGCCCGCGCTCTTCGCGCGCGGGGCCGCCAGCCATGTTTGAATGAAGGTCATAAGGAAGGAGGACCCAAGCCGCGCCGCGCCGAACTCGAAAAACAAAAGAAAGCGCGGCAATGCGGTCATCGGTCCTTGAACTCGTGGGCGGGTATCGGTCCCGACCTTGTGGGTAGTTGGGCGCACGCTTGGCCGTTTCGGCCCAGATTGGCCAAAAACACGCGGATGCGGGGCACCTTACGGTTGTTGATGACGGAAATGCGTCGCCTCCGCAAGAGGGGTTGTTCGATCTACAGGAAAAGGCGAGAAAGGGAAGAAGTTACTTTTTTTGAAAAAAAAGTAACCAAAAAAACTTTTGCGGGCGGGCTGGGGCACCTCCGGTGCCTTTAATCGCCCCCAGCGGGGGCGATTAAAGGCACCGGAGGTGCCACAGCCCGCCCGCAAAAGTTTTTTGCGGAGCTTTTTTTCAAAAAAGCGACCTCTTTCTTTGCCTTGGGAACCTCCACTTGCCCGACTTCCAACACGTCATCTGCGCCAACGCCCGGTGGGAAAGCGGCTACATCGCCGAATGGCTCCGCTACTACCAGCGCCTCGGCTTCGACCACGTCTTTCTGTACTGCAACGACGACTCACCCAACGAAATGGCCGCCGCCGCCGCCCCGTTTCTCACCGGGCCAAACCCCTTCGTCACCTTCCGCCACCACCCCGTGCAGGGCGAGCAGTTCGTCATGTACCGCCATTTCCTGGAAACCGACGCGCAACGCTGCGGCTGGATCGGCTTTTTCGACATCGACGAATTTCTGCGCCTGAAACCCGGCCAGACCATCGCGGACTTCATGGCCGATTTCCAGGACGCCGATTGCGTGATGTTCAACTGGCTGTTCTTCGGCACCAGCGGCCACAAAACCCCGCCCCCCGGCTCCGTGCTGGAAAACTATCTCTACCGCGAGGATCCGATCCACGCGCTGACCAAATACCTCGCCCGCCCCCATTTGTTCCGCCATCCCGGGTTTTTCGACCCCGCGGTGGAGCACTGGTACATGCACTGGCCCGGCTACGTCCTGGGCGAGGCTTTTACCCCGGTCAACGTCCTGCACGAATCCATGCACGGCTACTACGACGGCTTCCCGGACCGCCCCGCCGCCTGGAACAACCAGCCCGAGCGGCGCCAGAAACTGCTCGAGACCGCCATCATCCACCACTACTCCTTCCGTTCGGAGCAGAATTTTTTCGACCGCGTCGCCCGCGGCACCGGCGGCGACTACCGCCACCAGGCGAACTGGAAAAACGTCGCCCTGGGCGAGGATTTCCCAAAATTCCTCGCCACCATCAACGCGGTGTACGACGGCACCCTGGCGAATTTCTGGTCCGAGACAAAACCCGCACCGCGAAAAATCGCCGTCGTCGCGGTGGTCCGCGACGAGGCGCCAAACATCGCCGAATGGCTGGCCTGGCAATTCGCCATCGGCTTCGACGCCGTCATCCTGCTGGACAACGCCAGCACCGACGCCACGCGAAAAATCGCCCAATCCTTCGCCGCCACAAACGACATCCGCATCCTCGACTGGCGCGTCACCGCGCCCGACTACCAGATGCGCGCCTACGAACACGCCGCCAAATTGTTCGAATCCGAATTCGCCTGGCTCGCCTTCTTCGACGCCGACGAATTTCTGGTCCTGCCCGAGCACCTCGACCTGCGGGCGTGCCTCGCCGCCAGCACCGCCGCCGCCATCGCCATCCCCTGGGCCATCTTCGGCTCCTCCGGCCACCTGGAGCAACCGCCCGGCCTGATCACCGAAAATTTTTATCATCGCGCCCCGGCGGATTTTCTGCCCAACCGCCACGTCAAATCCATCATCCGCCCCGCCCTCATGCGCGCCGCCCTCAACCCCCACGTCTTCGAGATGCAGGGCGGCTACACGGACCTGACAGGCGCTGAACTCGCCTTCGATTCCCCAGGCCTACTGACCCACAGCCCCAACTACGCCGCCGGCAAACTGCACCACTATTTCGTGCAATCCTGGTCGCACTGGCAAACCAAAATGCGCCGCGGCTATCACGACATCATCCGCGTCGAATCGGAATTCTTTGTGTACGATCAAAACGAAATCCATGACGACTCCACCGCTCGCCTGGCGCCAGCCGTCAAAGCCATCCTGGCCGCAAGCCAAACAAAAAAATCCGAAACCGCCGCCGTCGTCCTCGTCGTCAAAAACGAAGTTTCTGACATCTCCGCCTGGCTCGCATGGCACCACGTCATCGGCTTCAACGCCTGCGTCGTGTACGATGACGATTCAACTGACGGCACCTGGGACATCCTCCAAACCGCTGCCCGCCACCAGGATATTCGCCTGCACCGCGCGCCCGGCGACCGCGCCGGCCGCTACGAACACCGCCAGGAAGCCGCCTACCGCGACGCGCTGGAAAGATACCGCGACGAATTCGACTGGCTCGCCTTCTTCGACGCCGACGAATTCCTGCTTCTCAATCAAGATCCCACCATCCAGGATTTCCTCGCCCGCTTCCCCACCGCCGAGGCCGTCTGCGTCAGTTGGTGCAACTACGGCAGCTCCGGCTACATCCTCAAACCGGATTTCGCGCCGTTCGACGCCTTCACCTGGCACAGCGACGAACGCCAGCCCGTCAACCGCCACATCAAATCCATCGTCCGCGCCAAACTCGTCGGCCCCGCCTGGCACAATGTCCACTGCTTCGACGTGCGCTACGAACGCACCATCCTCGCCGACGGCCGGCAAGCCGGCTGGGGCGAGGCGCTCGGCATCCTCTCCTTCTACCCGGACTGGACCGTCGCCAAACTCATGCACTTCCAGTGCCGCAGCATGGAACATTTCATCGAGCGCGTGAAAAAGCGCCCCGAGCTCGCCGGCATCCCCAATGTCTGGGCCGCCCACGACCTCAACGACGTCCAAAGTTTCGTCCCCGGCCCCATCTCCGCCGCCGCGCGCGCGCAGATGGCAAAAATCAGTCCGCCCGCTTCCCCCACCGGCCGCGCCGTCCCAGACCTGATTTTTGATCTCGGCATGTCCGAAGGCAACGACACGGCCTTCTATCTCGCCAAAAATTTCCGGGTCGTCGGTGTCGAACCCGACATCAAAATGTTCGCGCAGCTCAACGAACGTTTCGCCGATGACATCGCCGCGCGGAAACTGAAAATCTACAACTGCGCCGCCAGCGAACGTTCGGGAGACATCACGGAATTCTTTCACCACGAGAAATACCAGGGCATCTCCAGCCTCTCCAAATCCCGATCGGAATTCGCCGAAGGCAGCTACAGCGCCTACAAGATCATCACCATCGACTGGCAGAGCCTCGTGCAAAAGCACGGCGTGCCGTATTATCTGAAAATCGACATCGAGCGTCACGAGCGCGAATTTTTGCGCGGTATGGCCAACATGCCCATTCTGCCGCCCTACATCTCGGTCGAATGTTTCTGGTTCGAAGCGATCGAACATTTGCGAAACCTCGGCTACCGCGCCTTCCAGCTCATCGACCAAAACCCCGCCGGCGGCTTTTCGCTGCCCGCCATCCAGCGCGAGGGTGCGGCGATCCTCTGGTCCAACTGGCACCACAGCTCCGGCCCCTTCGGCCGCGATTTACCGGAAAACAACTGGCGCGGCTTCGAGGATGTCAAAACGCTCTGGCATCAGCTGCGCCCGGACCAGTCCCAGACCTGGTACGACTGCCACGCCCGCCTCACCCCGCCGTAAAGCGCCGCCATGATCATCCACATCCTTCCCACCGGCAATTTCGGCAACCGCGCGCTGCAATACCTCGCCGCCGCCGGCATCCAGGCCCGCGCCCCCGGCGCCAAACTGCAAAACATTTTTCTGCCCGAAGCCGGCATCGACCAGCCCGCGCCCGCCCCGCCCCGGCAAAATTCCGTCACCACCGGCCGCGGCTGGCTGGACAGCGCCGGCCTGGTCGACTGTCTCACCCGCGGCGTCATCGACACCATCTTCATCGACGACTACCCCTACCATCTCGCCAACTATCCCCCACGCGACATCTGCCGCACCCTCATCCCCGCTCTGCCCGGCGGCGAAACCGCCACCGGCTTCGGCCCCTCCGAACTCGTCTGCAGCATCCGCGGCGCCGAGATTTTGCGCGCCGTCCATCCGGACTACCTCCTGCTCCCGCCCGCCTATTACCAGATGCTCGCCCGCCGCACCGGCCTCAACCTGGTCTTCTTCGGCCAGATCGCGGACGACCCCTATTCCGAATCCCTCCGCCGCGCCTTACCCGGCGCCAAATTCATCGCCGGCGCCAACCTGCAGCACGATTTCGAAACCCTGCGCCGCTCCGTCAACATCGCCCTCTCCGTCAGCACCTTCGCCTGGGCCGCCGCCTGGCTCGGCCACCCCAAAAAAGTCTTTTTCCCCGTCTGCGGCTTCCTCAACCCCGTCCAGCACCCCGAACAGCTCTTCCTCCCGCTCGACAACGAAACCTACGAATACACCCTGTTCCCCTACGCCAAGGCGGAGGACGCCTTCGCCAACCCCGCCCGCTTCTTCCTGCAGCAAGACATTCTGGCCCGCGCCATGCGCCCCACCACCCCCGCGGAGCTCGCCACCATCATCACCCGCATGCGCGCCTTCCACCCCAGCCCGCCATACGCCGCCGGCTTCGACCCGGATTTTTACCTCGCCCACCATGCGGACGTGCGCGCCGCCCTCGCCGACGGCACCCAGCCCAGCGCCCTGCACCACTACCTCCACACCGGCTTCGCCGAACACCGCGCCCCCCTGGCGCTCGACCCGTCCTACTACGCCACCACCCACCCCGACGCCGCCCTCGCCATAGCCGAAGGCCACTTCGCCAGCCCGCTGCACCACTACCAAGCCGCCGGCTTCGCCAAGGGCTACCGCCCACTGCCGTAAGAAAGATTTATCCGCAGATGACGCAAATGACGCAGATGAAGACCAAGCGGATGGACTTTTACCCACCCACGTCATTTCGAGCTCTTGCGAAGCAATCCATCTTTTGTGCCGCTGCAAGAAAGCTAGATTGCTTCGCAAGAGCTCCCATGACGCCGATAAGCCAAAACCAATGCTGTCAGATTAAAACCCAAGCCCTATTCACCTTCATCTGCGTAAATCTGCGTCATCTGCGGATAATTCTTCCTTTCCACCCAAGCCTACCCCCCCGCCGTGTTGCCTCCAGACCAAAACCCCCCCCTCCGCGTCCCGCTCTTGCCTTTCCCGCCCGTATTGCTGATCTAGCGCCACGAGAATCAGGAGCACCAAATGGCCGAACCCCGCACCCCCGAAGCCGGCTTAAGCGTCGCCACAATCCTGCACGACTTCGTGAACAAAGAGGCCCTCCCCGGCACCGGTCTGGACCCCAAAGCCTTTTGGTCCGGCTTCGCCGCGCTCCTGGAAAACTTCGCCCCCCGCAACGCCGCCCTCCTCGCCAAGCGCGACGCCCTGCAGGCCCAAATCGACGAATGGCACGTCGCCCATAAAGGTCAGCCCCACGACCAGCCCGCCTACGAAGCCTTCCTCACCGAAATCGGCTACCTGCTCCCGGACCCGCCGGCCTTCGCCGTCGCCACTGCCAACGTGGACGACGAAATCGCCCTCATCCCCGGCCCGCAGCTCGTCGTCCCCGTCAGCAACGCCCGCTACGCCCTCAACGCCGCCAACGCCCGCTGGGGCAGTTTCTACGACGCCCTCTACGGCACCGACGCCATCCCCGAATCCAGCGGCGCCGAGCGCGGCAAAGGCTTTAACAAAATCCGCGGCGCCGCGGTCGTCGCCCGCGGCCGCGCCTTCCTGGACGCCCATTTTCCGCTCGCCAACGGCTACCACAAAGACGCGCAGGCCTACCGCATCAAAAACGGCCACCTCGCCGTCAGCCTGCCCACCGGCGAAACCGGCCTGAAATCCGCCGAAAAATTCGCCGGTTTTACCGGCGAACCCGCCCACCCCAAATCCATCCTGCTCAAAAACCACAACCTCCACGCCGAACTGGTCATCAACCCCGAAAATCCCATCGGCAAGGACGACGCCGCCGGCGTGGCCGACATCCTGCTCGAATCCGCCATCAGCACCATCATGGACTGCGAGGACAGCGTCGCCGCCGTGGACGCGCAGGACAAGGTCGAAGTCTACCGCAACTGGCTCGGCCTGATGAACGCCACCCTCTCCGCCCCCGTCGAAAAAGGCGGCAAGACTTTTCAGCGCAAACTCAACCCCGACCGCACCTACACCACCCCCACCGGCGGCACCCTCACCCTCCACGGCCGCTCCCTCATGCTAGTCCGCAATGTCGGCCACCACATGCTCACCGACGCGATTCTCCTCCCCGACGGCGCCGAAATCCCCGAAACCATCATGGACGCGGTCCTCACCTCCCTCATCGCCATCCACGACCTCAAATCCAAACAAAACTCCCGAAAAGGCTCCGTTTACATCGTCAAACCCAAACTCCACGGCCCCGAGGAAGTCGCCTTCGCCAACGACCTCTTCGGCGCCGTCGAAACGCTGCTGAACCTTCCCGAAAACACCCTCAAAATGGGCATCATGGACGAGGAACGCCGCACCAGCGCGAACCTGAAGGCCTGCATCGCAGCCGCCAAAAACCGCGTCGTCTTCATCAACACCGGCTTCCTGGACCGCACCGGCGACGAAATCCACACCTCCATCGAAGCCGGCGCCTTCATCCGCAAGGCCGAAATCAAGAACCAGCCCTGGATCAAGGCCTACGAAGACCGCAACGTCGATTTCGGCCTGGAATGCGGCCTGCAAGGCAAAGCCCAGATCGGCAAAGGCATGTGGGCCGCCCCCGACATGATGGCCGACATGCTAGAACAGAAAATCGCGCACCCCCGCGCCGGCGCCAACACCGCCTGGGTCCCATCCCCCACCGCCGCCACCCTGCACGCCACCCACTACCACGCCGTGGACGTGCTCGCCCGCCAGTCCGAACTCAAATCCCGCCCCCAAGCCAAACTCTCTGACCTCCTCACCATCCCCCTCGCCCCCGCCACCAACTGGGCTCCCGAAACCGTCGCTCAGGAACTCGACAACAACTGCCAAAGCATCCTCGGCTACGTCGTGCGCTGGATCGACCAGGGTGTCGGGTGCTCCAAAGTGCCGGACATCCACGATGTCGGCCTGATGGAAGACCGCGCCACCCTGCGCATTTCTTCACAGCACATCGCCAACTGGCTCCTCCACGGCGTTACCACGGAAGAAAAAGTCCTCGAAACCCTGAAACGCATGGCCCTGGTGGTGGACCAGCAAAACGCGTCCGACCCCGCCTACACCCCCATGGCCCCGTCCTATTCCGGCCCCGCCTTCCAAGCCGCCTGCGACCTCATCTTCAAAGGCCGCACCCAGCCCAACGGCTACACCGAATTCATTCTGACGGCGCGCCGCCGCGAAGCAAAGGCGGCCGCCTGAAGCCGGCCGACGGCCTCCCCACGTCATGCCAGCGCATGCTGGCATCCACGACTTTCGCGCCGCGGCAAGAAAGCAGCGCTTTTTTGAAAAAAAGCGCGCAAAAAACTTTTGCTAACCCCGGCCCTTGAGCGGCCACAGTATGGCCGCTCAAACGCCGTGGTTAGTAAAAGTTTTTTGGTTACTTTTTTTCAAAAAAGTAACTTCTTCCCTACTCCCCGCCACAAACATCTCCGCCAGCCCATGATACAGCGGGGCAGGGGCCACAACCTTCGAAACCGCAAACCCAATCATCGCCGCCACCATCAGCGCAAAAATATTCGCATTGTTCCCGGTCATTTCCAGAATAATCACAAACGCCGTCATCGGCGCCTGCACCACGCCCGCAAAATACCCCGCCATCCCCAGCACCGCGCCCAGACTCGTCAGCCCCGGCCCCGCCACGCCCGCGATCACGCTGCCCACCCCCGCCCCCACCGCCAGCGACGGCGCGAAAATCCCGCCCGGTATCCCGGAAACCGCCGTCGCCAGCGTCGCCAAAAACTTCGCCGGCCAAAAACTCCACGCCAGCGGGCTACCCTCGATCGCCCCCCGCGCCTGAGCATACCCCGTGCCAAACGTCGCCCCATGCGTCAGCAGCCCGCACATGGCCACCACCACCCCGCAGGCCAGCGGCAGCAGCAGGGCCCGCTTGGCGCTCTGCCGCGCCAGCCAGCCGCGCGTGAAAAGACTACCCTCCAGCATCGCGCGTGAAAACGCCCCGCCCGCCAGCCCCCCCAGCACCCCGCACGCGGCCGCGAGCGCCCATTCAAGCGGCGTCGTCACCGCCGCCGATGTCACACCGAAATACGTATAATTCCCGGAAAAACCCATCGAGGTCAGCCCCGCGAAAATCACAGCATACAGCACCAGCCCATTCGTCCGATGCTCGAACGACCGGCTCATCTCCTCGATCGCAAACACGATCCCCGCCAGCGGCGCATTGAACGCCGCCGCGATCCCAGCCGCCGACCCCGCCAGAATCAACCCCCGCTCATTCCGCAGCCCCCCCAGTTTCGCCACCTGCAGCATGATCGTCGCCCCCACCTGCACCGTCGGCCCCTCCCGCCCGGCGGAAGCCCCGCACGCCAGCCCCACCACCGTCAGCCCCAATTTCCCCACGATCAGCTTCACATTCAGCAGCCTTCGCCGCAGCCGCCCCGGCGGCAATTCCCGCGCGGCGATCGCCTGCGGAATCCCGCTTCCCTGCGCCCCATCAAAATAATGTCTCACAGCCCAGGCGCAGAACACGAACCCCGCCGGCGTCAGCACCACCGGCACCCCCCACCACGCCGTGCTCACCCCACGAAACACATGCTGCGCCTCATTCGCGGCATCGGTGAACACCACGCTCACCACCCCCACCGCGACCGCGCCGGTCCAGAACACCAGCCGCCGGCGCCACTCCAGCCCCGAGAAAAACCGCGATTTTTTTCGCACCCGCCCCGAAGGCAGCGCCCATCGCTTCCTCATGGACACGCTCATGAACCGCCCAACACTTGCCTCCCCATGCCATCGCGTTTAATAACCGCCCCCGGCATGGGCGCGTAGCGCAGCGGTAGAGCACCACCTTGACATGGTGGGGGTCACAGGTTCAATCCCTGTCGCGCCCACCAGAAATTTAACCGGCCAAGACGGAACCGAATTCAGCGATAGTCGAATACACCCGGCTCTTTAGAAGTGGTTTTATTTTGGCGCCCAAGGAAGCGGCGAGCCAGAATGTCAAATGATTCTGAGGCATCGTCAGGCGTCGCTCCCGGACCAATCTAAACGCTCCCTTATTCCCAGACCTCGACGTCCCTGAACGGCTAGAGTACGGTATAACTTCAAAAGGAGCACCTGTGTACGCCGAAACGCTCTCAATCTACGAATTCAAATGTTTCCGCAAAGCGAAACTGGATTTTCAGTATCCGGGACGCAGCACGGCCGGCGCGTCGAAAATTTCAAACATTAATCTCATCCTCGGCGACAATGGCGGCGGCAAATCTTCGGTATTGCGGGGGCTAGCAATTGCAGTTCTGGCGCCGGCCTTGCCACGCTCAGGCTTTGTACCGTACCGGCTGGTTCGCCGACAGGCGCCTGGAACGCCGCAGGTTGAAAACTGCCTGCTCAAGGTTATCGGCCGACCCGATCCCGCTGAAAGCCAGGCGGGTCTGACAGAACGTATCGAACTGCTCGCCAGGCTGGAGGCTTCTTCGCGCGGCAATCTCGACTCTCTCTCTCTAGATCGCACGCCCAACTCGCCCATTGTCCCTCTTCTGGACGACGATTTCTCGGCTGCCTTCTTCATCGTCGGCTATGGCGCGACCCGCCGGGTCGAGACAAGCGATTATTCCGAGAGCAGTGCGCGGCGTTCGCGTGGCCGACGCTATCAGCGGATCGCTGGCCTGTTTGAAGACCACGTGGCCCTTCGCCCGCTGGCGACCTGGCTCACCCGTCTCGAGCGGAAGGGTGGCGATGGCCGATTTGAAGAGGCGGTCATGCTCCTCGATGCGGTACTGCCGGGCAATGTCCATTTCAAAGGTGCCTTCCTCGATGAGGATGAGCAGTATGTCTTTGACTTTGAGGGCGTGCCGACGCCCTTCACATCGCTCTCCGATGGTTACAAGGCGTTCATCGGTTGGGTGGGCGACCTGATCGGCCACCTCGCAGACGTTGCGCCACCGGAGAAGCGTCTGAACGAGATCACGGGAATCGTGCTAGTCGATGAAATCGATCTGCACCTCCACCCCGCGTGGCAGCGTCAGGTCGCGCCGCTGCTCTCAGCGACTTTTCCTTGTTTGCAATTTGTGTTCAGTTCGCACAGCCCGCTGGTGGCCAGCAGCGTCCAGCGGCAGAACATATTTGTCACCGATCGCGCTGATGACGGTACGGCCACGATCAACCAATTTGCCGAATATGTTTATGGTCAGAGTGTCGAGCATGTTCTCCTTTCCTCCTATTTCGGTCTAACCACCACCCGGCCGGAGTCGTTCGAGCGGGAGTCAGAAACATTTTTCAAGCGTGCCGCCGCCGGCGATTCCGCCGCAGCCGTGGAGTTTCTGGAGCGATTGACCGCGCCCAGCCCGTCGCCCTAATTAGGCGGTCGGCCGATGATCCGCTATCCCTACGACAGAGCGCAGGTCGAACAAGCGATCACTCAAATTGACCGCAACTGGCTGCAACATGCGGTGGATCGCACGGACCGCTTGAAGGCGCTGGGCCGGTATCAGGAAGCATCGTCAATCTGGAGCCGGGTGAAGCCGGTTTTCATGCAGCTGCAAAACAACAAATGCATATTCTGCGAACAGCGTTTCGAGGGAGGTCCCTACGGCCCGATTTCATGGGACCTCGAACACTTCAGGCCCAAATCCAGCGTTGCCGTCTGGCCAGATCCTGGCCGGCATCCCCATCTAAACTATGACGGCCTCGGACCGGTCTCGGAGACCGGATATTATTGGCTGGCTTACGAGCTGTGGAACTACGCGGCCTCATGCAAGGTCTGCAACACGATTTTCAAGCTCAACTATTTTCCCGTTTCCGTCCGCCGTGCCGAACCTGGATGCTCTTTGGCGGAGCTTCAGGCCGAGGAGGCCCTGCTCTGCTATCCCTTTGGGGAACACGACGATGATCCGGAGGACCTTTTCACCTTCGTACTGACGACGGCAGTGCCAAAACATGCCGAAGGTCGACAGGCGCTGCGCGGCCAAGTCATTATCGACTTCTTTGGTTTGAATAAGCGTGACAATCTGCATCGCGAGCGGGCGCTAATGATCGGCGCCGCCGGGGCGCTGCTGGCCGATCGCGACCGAGGAGTTGAGACACCGCAGGCCGCAGCTGTTCTCGCGCGTCTTCAGCAGCCCCATATTCCGCACGCCGCCTGTGTGCGTGCGTTTCTGACGCTTTGGGATGACAATCCGGCCACCGCCCGCCGAGGCTACGAGGCGTGCCGCAACTATGCGTTCGATCCGACAGCAGCACCACCGAATCTGTAGTCGCCGCTGCCGGGTTTTCATATCCGCATGACGCCGATTTCGAGGCGACGATCCCCTGGCTAACCATATCCCTCCTCACCCGATAGACTTTTCCCCCCATCTTTGCCAAAACCCCTCGGCAAACCCGTCACAAACAAAAGGACCGCCCCCATGACCATCCAACTCGGCCAAATCGCCCCCGACTTCGAACAAGACTCCTCCGAGGGCAAAATCCACCTCCACGACTACCTCGGCACCTCCTGGGGCGTCCTCTTCAGCCACCCGAAGGACTTCACCCCCGTCTGCACCACCGAACTCGCCGAAGTCGCCCGCCTCAAACCCGAATGGGACAAGCGCAACGTCAAACCCATCGGCCTCTCGGTGGACACCGGCGAGCGCCACGAAGGCTGGGCCGCGGATATCGAGGAAACCCAAGGCCAAAAACTCAACTTCCCCGTCATCGCCGACCACGACAAAAAAGTCGCCACCCTCTACGGCATGATCCACCCGGAAGCCGACGCCGCCGTCACTGTCCGCACCGTCTTCATCATCGACCCCAACAAAAAAATCCGCCTCAGCCTCACCTACCCCCCCTCCACCGGCCGCAATTTCCAGGAAATCCTCCGCGTCATCGACTCCCTCCAGCTCACCGACAACCACAAAGTCGCCACCCCCGTGAACTGGAAAGACGGCGACGACGTCATCATCGTCCCCTCCCTCTCCGACGACGACGCCAAAATCCGCTTCCCCGAAGGCTTCAAAACCCTCAAACCCTACCTGCGCGTCGTGAAACAGCCCAAATTGCCGCACACAGCATAAGAAAAGCAGCGCTTTTTTGAAAAAAAGCGCGCAAAAAACTTTGCTCCTGCGGGCGTTGGCGCGGGGAGTGCCTGTAATCGGCACGTCCGGTGCCAGCGCCCCCGCGTCATGGCGAGCGAAGCGCGGCAATCCATCTTTTCAAAGCCACCGCTCGAGAAACCGGATACAAGAACGGGCGTTATACGATAATCGCCCTCCTTCTCTTAACTTCCCGCTCACTTCCTGTCACTGAACCTTCACCGTCCTGTCATCGCTCTGTCACGAAACCCCCCTATGGAGGCGCACATGGAAAACGCGAGCATGAACTCAATGACCGAAGCGGTCCTGCCGGCTTCCCTCATCCCCCCCGCCCAAGGTGACGCCACCGCCAGGGTCTCCATCAAAAACCTCAATTTCTACTACGGCGCCACCCACGCGCTGAAAAACATCAACATCGACTACGCCGACAAAAAAACCACCGCCATGATCGGCCCCTCCGGCTGCGGCAAGTCCACCCTGCTGCGCATCCTCAACCGCATGTACGACCTCTACCCCGGCCAGCGCGCCGAAGGCGAAGTCCTCATCGGCGGCCAAAACATCATCGCCCCGAACGTCGATCTCACCCAGCTCCGCCGCAAGGTCGGCATGGTGTTCCAGAAACCCACGCCCTTCCCCAAATCCATCTATGAAAACGTCGTCTTCGGCGTCCGCCTGCACGAAAAACTCAGCAAGGCGGAAATGGACGAGCGCGTCGAATGGGCCCTCACCCGCTCGGCCCTGTGGGGCGAGGTCAAAGACCGCCTCAACACCTCCGCCATCGGCCTCTCCGGCGGCCAGCAGCAGCGCCTCTGCATCGCCCGCTCCATCGCCGTCAAACCCGAAGTCCTGCTGCTGGACGAGCCCACCAGCGCCCTCGACCCCATCAGCACCCTCAAAATCGAGGAACTGGTGGACGAGCTGAAAAAAGACTTCACCATCATCATCGTCACCCACAACATGCAGCAGGCCGGCCGCTGCGCCGACCAGGTCGCCTTCTTCTACCTGGGTGAACTGGTGGAAGTCGGCCCCTCCACCCAGATTTTCACCGCCCCCCGCGAACGGCGGACGCAGGAATACATCACCGGCCGCTTCGGCTAGAGGCGAGGAGCGAAGACATGGCTGAAGAAGCAAAACACATCGTCACCAGTTTCGAGGTGGACCTGAAAAAACTCCGCGACCTGATCGCCGGCATGGGCGGCCTGGCCGAACGCGCCGTGGCGGACGCCACCGCGGCCCTGATGGAACACGACCCCGACATCGCCGCCAGCGTGGTCGCCGCCGACCCCAAAATCGACGCCGAGGAGCACAAGATCGAGCAATTCGCCGTCCAGCTCCTCGCCCTGCGCCAGCCGGTCGCCGACGACCTGCGCCAGGTCGTTGCAGCCTTGAAAGTCATCACGGATTTGGAGCGCATCGGCGACTATTCCGCCAACATCGCCAAGCGCAGCCTGGTCATCAACAAGCTCTCCGGCAACCTCGCACTCAGCGGCCTCGGCCAGATGGCCCGCCTGGTGCAGCAGAACCTGAAAACCGTCATCGACGCGGTGGGCGAGGCCGACCCCCAGAAAGCCATCATCGTCTGGCGCGCCGACCAGATGATCGACGACCTCTACAACACCATTTTCCGCGAACTCATCACCTATATGATGGAAGACGCCCGCAACATCACCGCCTGCACGCACCTGCTCTTCATCGCGAAAAACCTGGAGCGCATCGGCGACCACGCCACCAACATCGCGGAATTGACCTACTACGCCGTCACCGGCGAATCCCTGCCGGATTTCCGCCCCAAGGGCGACCAGACATCTGCTTACGTCCACACGGAGGCCAGTGAATAAGCATGAGTGACCAGAACAAACCCTATGTTCTGATCGTCGAAGACGAGGCGCCGTTAGTCACATTGCTCCGCTACAACCTTGAAAAACAAGGTTTCCGTGTCGAAGACGCCGGCGACGGCGGCGAGGCCTTAACGCGCATCACCGAGGCCCCGCCCGATTTATTGCTCCTGGACTGGATGCTCCCCACCATGTCCGGCATCGAACTGTGCCGCCAGCTGCGCCGCCGCCCCGCCACCCGCACGCTCCCCATCATCATGCTCACCGCCCGCGCGGAAGATTCGGACGCCGTCCGCGGCCTGGACACCGGCGCCGACGACTACATCACAAAGCCCTTTTCCACCGAAGCCCTCATCGCCCGCATCCGCGCCCTCCTACGCCGCTCCGGCACCGTCCCCACCAAACTAAAACTGAATTTTCACGACATCTCCCTAGACCCCGCCTCCCACCGCGTCCTCCGCAACGGCCGCGCCCTCCATTTGGGCCCCACCGAATTCCGCCTCCTGGAATTCTTCCTCCGCCACCCCAAGCGCGTTTTTTCCCGCGAAGACGTCCTCAACGCCGTCTGGGGCCGCGACATCCACGTCGAACCCCGCACCGTTGACGTCCACATCCGCCGCCTCCGCAAAGCCATCAACGGCCCCGGCGAAACCGACATAGTCCGCACCGTCCGCGCCGCCGGCTACGCCCTAGACACCGACTCCGCCGCCGCCTAGTGATACAACCCCGCTTTAATCATGATCCGCCCCTCTCTCCACGTCATGGCCGGGCTTGACCCGGCCATCCACGCCTTTCAAGCGGTGGATTTGGGACCGCAATGAGTCAGGAATAACGCGGCTTGGTATGAAATAAGAAAGCAGCGCTTTTTTGAAAAAAAGCGCGCAAAAAACTTCCGGTTTCCCCGACTTTACGCCGCCGGAGATTGGCCACTCCATCGCCAAGCGCTGGATCAAGTTGCCCACCCAGCGGTGATCGGCTAAATTCCGGCTTTGGAATTTACCAAACCTGCACGGGTGAAATGCCAAGGCCCACTCACCCGGACAAAGACATCGAAGCCGCCGTCCATTTCGCCGAATCCCGAGGCTGGCGCGTCGAAATATCTGGCGGCCACGCCTGGGCTGTGATGAAATGCCCGTTAGGTCAACGGGGCGGCTGCATCGTCTCAATCTGGTCAACGCCAAAAAGCGGCTTCATCCACGCCCAGCAACTCCGCCGGAGAGTCAACAAATGTCCGCATTAAACCAAAAACTGGAGACCTTCACATTCCAACTAGCCGTCTCCGGCCTCGACCTCTCCACCCCCGCCTACGCCGACCGCCTCTACGAAGCCGGCTGCCAAGATGCCGTCGTCTTCATCCAAGACGGCCAACTCTTCCTGGAATTCGACCGCCAAGCCCCCTCCTACGAAGCCGCCCTCACCTCCGCCACGGCCGACATAGCTAAAGCCGGCGGAACCGTACTCTCGCAAAATCACCCAAGCAGAACGTCGTTGCGAGCTTAGCATTCCTCCTTTCTGGATTTGTCAGCGCAATTTTTGGCCACTCGCGCCCGACGCATCGCGCCACCGCACCCTTCTCACCAGGCCCGTCTAATTCAACATCCTCGTCCCATCCGGCGCTTCCCAACCCGCTTCCCGGCGGTCCGCTTCCGGCGCCAACTGCCCCATCGCGGCCCGATATTCGGCTTCATCGATGATCCCATGATCCCATAACCATCTGAACTTCTTCGCCTCATCCGCCGGATGAGCGGCCGGATTCACCGCCAGATGCAGCCTCCTGATCCGCGCGATCCGCGCCGTCTTGATCCGCTGCAAAATCCGGTCATGATTCTTGTCCCTGATAATCCGAACCCGGTTCACCGCGCCGCGCCCCGCAACCGGCAAAATCGTAAAACCAACGGAAATGATTTTCGAATACCTGAGCGCCCAAATGGCGATGAAAATGACCAGCGGCAGCGACCCCAGAATCATGGGTGGCGCCCCAAAACTCCCCGCGGCGATCATCGCCAAAACCGCGAGAATCAGCACCGGCGGAAAATAGCGCTGCCCCGCATTCACCGTCACCGTCGAGCTGTTCTCCGGGTCGATGGCATCGTAAAACACCGCCCACTCAGCCCGCCCCGTCTGGTCGGACAATGTAAACGCCAGCTTGTCATCGCCAAACTGAAACGTCGTCTTTCGCCCAAATTTGCTCTGGGTGATGACATCATCCCCGCCCATCCAACAGCCCCGGAAATGTCAAATATAACTTAATTGTAATCTATCCGTTAGTTAAATGAAACTAAAATGTCAGTCCAAGAACAAACCAGCAACAATTTATTAACAAATCCGGGCTTTTCCCGTTGCTAATTTGTTCCCTTCATGAGACCTTGACTCACAACACGAGTCGCAACTTTAATTATCTCTTTCATTCCAAGGAAAACACGCTATGGTTGCATCCACCACCACACAAAAACGGCGTTTGACGGCTGTCGAGTCGATATCGGACGCTCCGGATACCGCAACCCCAAGGAAGCCGGATATGGAAAAAAACAAGGCCCTGGACGCCGCAATGGCCCAAATCGAACGTGCCTTCGGCAAAGGCTCCATCATGCGCATGGGCGCCAAAGGCGCCGGCGAAGCCGTGGACGTCATCCCTTCCGGCTCTCTCGGCTTAGACCTCGCTTTGGGCATCGGCGGCCTCCCCCGCGGCCGGGTCATTGAAATCTACGGCCCCGAAAGCTCCGGCAAAACCACCCTCGCCCTGCACGCCATCGCCGAAGCCCAGAAAAAAGGCGGCGTCTGCGCCTTCATCGACGCCGAACACGCCCTCGACCCCATCTACGCCCGCAAACTCGGCGTCGATGTGGACAACCTCCTCATCTCCCAGCCCGATACCGGCGAACAAGGCCTGGAAATTGCCGACACCCTGGTCCGCTCCGGCTCCATCGACGTCCTGGTCATCGACTCGGTGGCTGCCCTCGTCCCCCGCGCCGAACTCGAAGGCGAAATGGGCGACACCCATGTGGGCCTGCACGCAAGACTAATGAGCCAGGCGCTCCGCAAAATCACCGGCTCGGTCTCCCGCAGCAACACCATGCTCATCTTCCTCAATCAAATCCGCCTCAAAATCGGCGTCATGTTCGGCAACCCGGAAACCACCACCGGCGGCAACGCCCTGAAATTCTACGCCTCCATCCGCCTGGAAATCCGCCGCATCGGCTCCATCAAAGACCGCGAGGAAGTGACGGGTAACCACACCCGCGTAAAAGTCGTCAAAAACAAACTCGCCCCGCCGTTCCGCGAAATCCAGTTCGACATCATGTTCGGCGAAGGCATCTCCAAAACCGGCGAACTCATCGACCTCGGCGTCAAAGCCAACGTCGTCGAAAAATCCGGCGCCTGGTACAGCTTCGATAGCCAACGCATCGGCCAAGGCCGCGAAAACGCCAAACAATTCCTCCGCGACAACCCCCCCATCCTCGACGCCATCGAAAAACGCATCCGCGAAAAATCCGCCGACGTCGCCGAAGCCCTCATGGGGTCGCCCGAAAGCGACGGCGAAGCTTATGCGGCTGATTAAGGGGCGCGAATCCAGGGGGCGCTGCCCCCTGGACCCCCGCTAAGGCCGACGGCCTTAGAACCCCTTAGTTTGGTCTCGTGGGTGGGTAGGCTTTAGCCCTTTAAGTCCAAAGGCCGTGCGCGCACGGCCTTCGGACTTAAAGGGCTAAAGCCTACCCACCCACGAGACCAAACTAAATGGGTCCTAGGGCCGTCGGCCCTAGTGGGGGGTCCAGGGGGGCAAAGCCCCCCTGGGTTCACGCCCCCTACTTAGCCGCCTCAGCCTCCGCCGGCGCTTTCGCGACCACGACCATGGCCGGCCGCAGCAGGCGCCCGTTCAGCGTCCAGGTTTGGCTCCAGGCGGTCAGGATGGTGCCCGGCGGGTGTTCGGTGGAGGGTTGTTCCGCCATCGCCTGGTGGAAGTTCGCGTCGAACGCCGCGCCGGTCGGGTCCGCGCGGGCGATGCCGTTGCGTTCCAGCAGGCTGACGAAGGATCGTTCGATGCCCTCGAAGCCGTCGCGCAATTTGGTGACGATTTCAGGCTCCGATTCGGTACGCTTCGGCAGGCTATCGATGCCGCGCTTCAGGTTTTCCGCGGCTTCCACCACGTCGCGCGCGAATTTCTGCACCGCGTACAGCCGCGCCTCCTCCACCTCGCGTTTGGTCCGCGCCCGCAGATTCGCCATATCGGCTTCGGAGCGCAGCCATTTATCCTTGGTT
>Ga0116231_10007509_pt1 | contig 19894 bp, 15 predicted proteins | sample S1TSphgellanicum_2_FD_89695 | JGI IMG/M metagenome (GOLD analysis project Ga0116231, IMG submission 89695) | Host-associated microbial communities from peat moss isolated from Minnesota, USA - S1T2_Fd - Sphagnum magellanicum MG | ecosystem: Host-associated > Plants > Peat moss > Unclassified...
ACCCGCAAACTCCGCTCCTTCTGAGTGTTGCGGATACCATGCGCGACACCGAGCGGCGTATGGACGTGATCGCCCGCCTTCACGGGCACGATCTCCCCGTCGATCTCCATCTCGCCCTGACCTTCAACAATGTAATAGTACTCGTCATACGACCCCAGTACAGAGTCACCGAGCTGATGGGTATGCACCCCCTCGCTCGATCCCGACGGCATATCGTAGACGACGAAGTTGGCGGGCGCGGGCGTGTTATCGAAGCGGAAGTACCGAAGGCTGACTGTCCCGTCCCCCTCATGCAGATGGGGATAGGGCGTTGCCACATCAGCCTCAGCCAGCTTGGTAAAATGCGCAACGGGCGGGGCGGCCTGAGGGGCGGCCGCCTTATCCGCCACTTTCGCTTCTCCTAGAGGTCCAGCAACAGCCGCTGCGGATCCTCGATCGCGTTCTTCACCGACACCAGGAAGGTCACCGCGCCCTTGCCGTCCACCACACGGTGGTCGTAGCTGAGCGCCAGATACATCATCGGGCGGATCAGCACCTGACCGTTCACCGCCATCGGGCGCTGGACGATGTTATGCATCCCAAGCACGCCGGACTGAGGCGCGTTCAGGATCGGGGTAGACATCAGCGAGCCGTAGACCCCGCCATTGGTGATGGTGAAGGTGCCGCCCTGCATGTCCTCGATGGCGAGCTTGCCGTCGCGGGCTTTTTTGCCCAGCGCGCCGATGGCCTTTTCGATCTCGGCCAGCGACATGGCGTCGGCGTCGCGCACCACCGGCACGACCAAACCTTTGTCGGTGCCGACCGCCACGCCGATGTCGTAGTGGTTCTTATAGATGATGTCGCCGCCATCGATCTCGGCGTTGACGTCGGGCACCTCTTTCAGAGCCGCGATACAGGCGCGGGTGAAGAAGCTCATGAAGCCGAGCTTCACGCCGTGCTTCTTCTCAAAGATGTCCTTGTACTGATTGCGCAGCGCCATGACGTTGGTCATGTCGACCTCGTTGAAAGTCGTCAGCATGGCGGCGGTGTTTTGCGCATCCTTCAGCCGCTTGGCGATGGTCTGGCGCAGGCGGGTCATCTTCACCCGCTCTTCCCGCTCTTGCGGGGGGCGCGGCGCGGACGGGGCCACGGGCGCGGTGGCGGCCGGGGGCGGAGCTGAGGCCCTCGCGTCCACGGCCGCGAGCGCGTCGCCCTTGGTGACGCGGCCATCCTTGCCGGTGCCCGCAATGCCGCTTGTGTCGATACCCGTCTCGGCGGCGATCCGCTGAACTGAGGGCGAGAGCGGCATGGCGGCGGGCGCAGCCGCCTTCGGAGCGGCTGCCGAGGGGGCGGCAGGAGCCTGTGGGGCGGCGGCGACACCGGCCCCGCCGGAGACGCGCGCGATTACTTGGCCCGGCTTCACCGAGCCGCCGTTTTCGACCAGGATTTCGCTCAACGTCCCATCGACGGGCGACGAGACCTCAACCGCCACCTTGTCGGTTTCGATCTCGACCAGCACCTCGTCCTTGGCGACGGGGTCGCCGACCTTCTTCGACCAAGTGGCGATCGTCCCTTCGGAGACGGACTCGCCCATGGTCGGCGTCTTGACATCTACAGCGCCGCCAGTTGGCGCAGGAGCGGCCGGGGCCGCAGCCGCCGGGGCTGCCGGCGCAGGCGCAGCCGCCGGCTTGGCGGCGCCTTTGGACGCCGGCTTGGCTGCGCCGTTTTCCACCACATCGCCGAGCTTCTGGCCGGCGACGACCGTGTCGCCTTCCGCCGCAGCGATTTCGCCGAGCACGCCGTCCGACGGCGCCGAAACCTCCAGGCTCACCTTGTCGGTTTCCAGTTCGACGAGAACCTCGTCCTTCTTGACCGCCTCGCCCGGCTTCTTGGTCCAGCGGGCGACGGTCGCCTCGCTGACGGATTCGCCCAGGGTGGGGGCTAGGATATCACTCATAAAATCGGCTCCGGCAGCGCAATAGGCGCATGGGGTTAGGCGCGAGGACGTTTAAGCGAACGCCTCGTTCAGGAAGGTTTCGAGTTCTTTCAGGTGGCGGGTCATCAGGCCCGCGGCCGTGGAGGCCGAGGCAGGGCGACCGACATAACGCGCGCGCTTGCAGGCGTTATCTGTGCGCGCCAACGTCAGCTCCAGCCAGGGATCGACGAAGGTCCAGCCGCCCATGTTTTTGGGCTCTTCCTGACACCAGACGATCTCGGCGCCCTTGAAGCGCCCCAGCTCTTTGCGAAGCGACTGGACCGGCCAGGGGTAGAACTGCTCCAGACGCATCAAGTAGACGTCATCGACGCCCTTCTTCTCCCGCGCATCCAGCAGGTCGTAATAAACCTTGCCAGAGCACAGGACCACGCGGCGGATCTTGGCGTCGCTCTTGAGCTTCACGCCGGCCGCCGCCGTGTCGTACTGAGCGGTGTCGTGCAGCACGCGGTGGAAGCTGGAGCCTTCCGCCATGTCGGCGAGCTTGGAGACCGCCTTCTTGTGTCGCAACAGCGACTTGGGCGTCATCAGCACCAAGGGCTTGCGGAACGGCCGGCGAATCTGGCGGCGCAGGATGTGGAAATAGTTGGCCGGCGTGGAGCAGTTGGCGACCTGCATATTGTCTTCGGCGCAGAGCTGGAGGTAGCGCTCCAAGCGCGCCGAGGAGTGCTCAGGCCCCTGCCCCTCATAGCCGTGAGGCAGCAGCATGGTCAGGCCCGACATGCGCAGCCACTTGCGTTCGCCCGACGAGATGAACTGGTCCATCACCACCTGGGCGCCGTTGGCGAAGTCGCCGAACTGGGCTTCCCACATCACGAGCGTGCCCGGATCGGTCAGGCTGTAGCCATACTCGAAGCCCAACACCGCCTCTTCCGACAGGACCGAGTCGATCACCTCGTAGTAGCCCTGGCCCGGACGGATGTTGTTGAGCGGGATGTAGCGCTCTTCGGTGGTCTGATCGATGATGGCGGAATGGCGCTGGCTGAAGGTGCCGCGCACGCTGTCCTGGCCGGACAACCGCACAGGCGAGCCCTCGTCCAAGAGGGCGGCGAAGGCCAGATGCTCAGCCAACGCCCAATCGACGTTCTCGCCGGTTTCGACCGCTTGGCGGCGCGTCTCAAGCACGCGGCGCAGCGTCTTGTGCACGTCCAGACGTTCCGGCGCGGTCGTGATCTTGAGCCCGAGGTCTTTGAGCTTCTGCAAAGGCACAGCCGTCTCGCCGCGCGATAGCTCAACGCCCGGCTCGTGCTTCATGCCGGACCACTTGCCATCCAGCCAGTCGGCCCGGTTGGCGTGAAAGCTCTTGCCGGCGGTGAACTCGGCGTCGAGGAAGGCGTCGAACTCTGCGATCAGGCCATCGACCTCTCCTTGCGTCACCACCCCCTCGGCGACCAGACGCTGGGTGTAGATTTCCCGCGTCGTCGGCTGGTCCTTGATCTTGGCGTACATCAAGGGCTGGGTGAAGGTCGGATCGTCGCCCTCGTTATGGCCGAAGCGGCGATAACAGAACATGTCGATCACCGCGTCCTTCTCGAACTTTTGGCGGTATTCGGTGGCGATCTTGGCCGCGAAGGTGACGGCTTCGGGATCGTCGCCGTTGACGTGGAAGATCGGGGCCTGAACCATCAGCGCGGTATCGGAAGGATAAGGCGAGGACCGCGAATTCTTAGGGCTGGTGGTGAAGCCGATCTGATTGTTGACGATGAAGTGGATCGTGCCGCCGGTCTTGTAGCCTTTCAGCCCCATCAGGGCGAAGCATTCGGCCACGACGCCCTGGCCGGCGAAGGCCGCATCGCCATGCAGGATCAGGCCCAGCACCTTGCCGCGTCCAGCCGTGGCGTCTTCGCGGAAGTCGAAGGTCTGCTTGGCGCGCACCTTCCCCAGAACTACCGGGTTGACGATCTCCAGGTGCGAGGGGTTGGCGGTCAGCGACAGGTGAACGCTGTTGCCGTCGAAGGTGCGATCCGACGAGGCGCCCAGGTGGTATTTGACGTCGCCCGATCCCTCGATGTCGGACGGCAGGGACGAACCGCCCTGGAACTCGTGGAAGATCACCCGATAGGGCTTGCCCATCACGGCGGCGAGCACGTTCAACCGCCCCCGGTGGGGCATACCGATAACGATCTCGTCCACGCCCAGCGCGCCACCGCGCTTGATGATCTGCTCCAGCGCCGGGACCATCGCCTCGCCGCCGTCGATGCCAAAACGCTTGGTGCCGGGGAAGCGCTTGTGTAGGAACCGCTCGAACCCTTCGGTTTCGATCAGCTTGTTCAGGATCGCCTTCTTGCCCTCGGCGGTGAAAACGATCTCCTTGTCTTTGCCCTCGATCCGATCCTGTATCCAGGCCTTTTCCTGGGGATCGGAGATGTGCATGTACTGCACGCCGAGCGTCCCGCAGTAGGTGCGGCGCAGGACGGCGAGAATCTCGCGGATCGTCGCCGTCTCGAAGCCCAGGACATAATCCAGGAAGATCGGGCGGTCGAAGTCGCTCGCGTCGAAGCCATAAGAGGTCGGATCGAGTTCGACGCTGGCGTCGCGCGGCTCAAGGCCCAGCGGATCGAGGTTGGCCTGAAGATGACCGCGGATGCGATAGGCGCGGATCATCATGATCGCTCGCACCGAATCCAGCGTCGCGGCGCGGATTTGCGCCGGAGATGCGCTCGGGGTCTTTTCGGCGATGGTCTTGGTGAGCTTGGCTTCGACCGCAGGCCACAAGCCGTCTATGGCCGACAGCCATTCCGGGCGCGCCTCGGGCGCCGGCGTCCGCGTCCAGCTCGGCTCGACCACCGCGTCGACGATCGCCTTGGGCTGCTCGTGCAGGCTATCGAAATAGGCTCGCCACGACGGCGCGACGGACTGCGGGTCCTGGCCGTATTGGGCGTAGAGCTCTTCCACAAACGCGGCGTTGCCGCCGTAGAGGAAAGAGGTTTCGCTCAGGATTTGATTAATCCGGGGTCCGCCGCGAAGGCTTGCATCGTCCGCCATGGTGTTCGTCCTGGCCCTTCTAACCCTGATGGCGATCCGCCCAGGGTGTCGTCGGATAAGACGGCAGACGCGGATCGCGCTACGCAAATATGTTGCGCCGGGGGCTTAAGACCACCCCGGCGCGCTGGTTTTTCAGCCCTTCAAAACCTCGAGCAAGGTTTCGCCGAGCTTCGCGGGCGAGGGAGATACGCGGATGCCCGCCGCCTCCATCGCCGCCGTCTTGTCTTCCGCCCCGCCCTTGCCGCCGGAGATGATCGCACCGGCGTGGCCCATGCGACGACCCGGAGGCGCCGTGCGGCCCGCTATGAAGCCTACCATAGGCTTCTTTCTTGATGAATGTTTGATGAATTCGGCCGCATCTTCTTCGGCAGAGCCGCCAATTTCTCCGATCATGATGATCGATTCGGTTTTGTCGTCGGCCAGGAACATCTCCAGCACCTCAATGAACTCGGTGCCTTTGACTGGATCGCCGCCAATGCCGACGGCCGTTGTTTGGCCAAGCCCGGCGTTGGTGGTCTGAAACACCGCCTCATAGGTGAGCGTGCCCGACCGGGACACCACACCGACCGAACCCGGCGAGAAGATATTGCCCGGCATGATGCCGATCTTGCACTGATTGGGCGTCAGGACGCCCGGGCAGTTCGGCCCGATCAACCGCGACTTGGAACCCGAGAGGCTGCGCTTCACCTTGATCATGTCCTCCACCGGAATGCCTTCGGTGATGCAGACGATCAGGGGGATTTCGGCGTCGATGGCCTCAAGGATCGAGTCGGCCGCAAACGGCGGCGGCACATAGATGACGCTGGCCTCGGCGCCGGTGGCCTCTTTGGCGTCCGCCACGGTGTCGAACACAGGCAAGCCAATGTGGGTCATTCCACCCTTGCCCGGCGTTACGCCGCCGACCATCTTGGTGCCGTAGGCGATCGCCTGTTCGCTATGGAATGTCCCCTGGGCGCCCGTAATGCCCTGGCAAATGACCTTGGTGGTGCTGTCGATCAGAATGGACACGTGGCCTCGAGGGAGACGTTCGCGACCGCAGCGGGCGGCGGTGCGATTGGCGGCGTCGGATTAGCGCAGGATCGCGCCGGGGGAAACCCTAATCGGCTATTTCGTGGGATGTTTACGAAAAGGCATCTCGCAGGAGGGCGTTCGGGCCTTCCCCATTCTCCGCCCGTCCCCGCGAAAGCGGGATGAGCGGGACTAATATCTTCGATCAACTCGTCGGCGTCGCGAACAGCAGGACGGTGAGCGGACCGACCGCCTTCACCCCGACCGCGACGAGGGCGTGGCGATCGGCCAGCGCCTTGATCTGAGCTTCGGTCAAGTCCTTGGCGGTGCGGCGCTGCGGACTGTCCGGGTCGGCGATCAGGAACAGGGCGCCGCCATCGGGTCCCGCCGCCTCCGCCACAGGCGCCACGCGCGCCCAGTCCGCCAGGGCCGCCTTCGCCGTCGGCTCCAAGGGGGCGCCGCTGACGATGCAGACACGCCAGCGCAGAGTGCTGTCCCCGGTCTGGACCGGATCGGCGCCGTAGCCGACGACCACGCGGTCCTCGCCGCTATCGGCGAGCCGCACGCGCTGCTGAGAGTCCTTCAGCGCCAGATCCCCCATCGGCAGGACGTCGCCGGCCGCAGGCGAGGTCCAGCCGAGCGCCTCGGCATGGGCCACCGCTTTGGCGGCCTCGCCCTGGGTGTCCAGGCAAATGTCGTGGAAGGCGGCGAAGACCGAGACGGGCCCCATCGAAGACGGCCCTTTCGGCGTCGTCGGCGGCGCCTGGGCCCCGGCGGCCGTGGCGAAGACGAGGGTCAGGGCGCCGATTAGGGGGGCAAGGGTTTGCTTAGTCATGGATTCACCACGGAATAGACGAGCACCGAACGCTTCGCGCCCGGCACGACGGTGACGAGCGAAAGGGTTCCGGCCTGTAGCCCAGGCGACGCGGCGTCGATCGACTGAGGCGCGAGCGTGTGGCCCGGCTCGGCGAAGGCGTATTGGATAAGTTGCTGGCCCGGATCGTCGACCGTCGGCGCCCCGCCCGCCCAGGCGCGCACGGCCTGGGCCAGGGAGGCGTCGGCTGGGGCGGCGAACACGGCGCAGCTATCGGCTAAATAGCTGAACCCCGGCATGGGCGTGCGTCCGACGATCACCCATACGCCTCGGGCGGCGGCGCCGATCTGCTCACCGCTGGCGCCTCCGTCGCTTGGCGCGCGGTAGCCGACGGCGTCCTCAAACGCCGTACCGCCCATGGCTGGAATGGCGATTGCGGGGATCGCAGTCCAATGGGCCGCCAACGCCGCTTTGGCGGTCGCCGCAGGTTCGGCGCGCGCGGCGAGACAGATGGTCTTGAACGCCTCGACGCTTGGATTGGGCGCAGCCGGCGCCTGGGCGTAGACGCCCCCGCCCCCCAATCCGGCCACAAGCCCGATGAGGAACAGGGCGCGCCGCATCAGGCGGCGCTGCGCACGGCCTTGACGATCTTCTCCGCCGCGTCCGACAGATCGTTCGCGGCGATCACGTTCAGGCCCGAAGCGTTGAGGATGTCCTTGCCCATCTGGACGTTGGTGCCTTCCAGGCGCACGACCAACGGCACCGTCAGGCCGACCTCCTTGACCGCGGCGATCACGCCCTCGGCGATGATATCGCAGCGCATGATGCCGCCGAAGATGTTGACCAGGATGCCCTTCACATTGGGGTCTGCGGTGATGATCTTGAAGGCGGCCGTCACCTTCTCCTTATTGGCCCCGCCGCCGACATCCAGGAAGTTGGCCGGCTCGGCGCCGTAAAGCTTGATGATGTCCATGGTCGCCATGGCCAGACCGGCGCCGTTGACCATGCAGCCGATCTCGCCGTCGAGCGCGATGTAGGACAGCTCGTACTTCGACGCCTCGATCTCCTTTTCGTCCTCCTCGGCCGTGTCGCGCAGCTCGACGATGTCCTTCTGGCGGTAGAGGGCGTTGGAATCGAAGCTGACCTTGGCGTCGAGCACACGGAGCTGCTGGTCGCCGGTGACGATCAGGGGGTTGATCTCCAGCATCGCCATGTCCTTGGCGACGAAGGCGGCGTAGAGCTGGCCCAACAGCTTGGCGCCCTGTTTGGCGAGGTCGCCCTTCAGATCCAGCGCCTTGGCGAGCGCGCGGCCGTGATGGGGGAAGACGCCGGTCGCGGGGTCGATCTGGATGGTGTGAATCTTGTCCGGTGTGTGATGGGCGACGTCTTCGATGTCCATCCCGCCCTCGGTGGAGGCGACGACGGCGACCCAGCTCGTCTCCCGATCCACCAGCAGCGACAGATAGAGCTCCCTTTGAATATCGGCGCCCTCTTCGATATACAGACGCTGCACCAAACGGCCGTGGGGACCGGTCTGGTGGGTGACGAGAACCCGGCCGAGCATTTCGGCGGCGTTGGTGCGGACGTCCTCGACCGACTTAACGACGCGAACGCCGCCCTTGGCGTCGGGACCCAGGCCCTCGAACTTGCCCTTGCCGCGACCGCCCGCGTGAATCTGGCTCTTCACCACAAAGACGGCCCCCCCGAGCTTTTCCGCCGCCGCCGCCGCCTCATCCGGACTGAAGGCCGGGAAGCCGCGCGGAACCGGCGCGCCAAATTCCTTCAGAACGGCCTTGGCTTGATGTTCGTGAATATTCATGAGGTCCGTGAGGTCTGAGGGCCGTGAGGGCTGGGGCGGAACGTTGGGGCGCCCGGCGGCGCCTCGATGCGACTGCGCTTATAGAAACCTCAGGCGCCCCGCGCAACGGCGACGGCGCGTCGAGTTCGGCTACACCGGTGTCAATGGGGCGGGGTGTCGGCCGCCGCGGCCGGAATGGACGACGATGCTGAGCTGGGATTGGCCGGAGATGAAGCCGCCGGCCGGCGCCAGTTGGTCTGGGGTTTGCCTGGATGATGGGTCACGGCGCGCCAGAGGATGCTGCCGACCACCACGACCACAACGATGACCACAATCGCCCATAGCTCCCACTTGGTCCGGTCGGACTGGGGGTCTCGGATATGGGCGTAATCTTCGTGGTTGCTCATTGCGCACTCCTGCGGCGACCCGACCGACGCAAGCCAGGTTTCTACCTATTGCGCCAGGCGACCCAGTCGGCCGTTGTGCCGTAGAAAACGGCTCGACCGGCGGCGAGTTCAATCACCTTGTTGCAGACACGCTCGACCAGGCCGAAATTGTGCGTTCCAAGGATCACCATTTGAGCCTTGTCGACGAAACCTTCCATGCGGGCGGCCGCCTTGCGTCCGAACGCGGCGTCGCCGGCCCCCAGCCACTCGTCCAGTACGATGATGTCCGCCTCGAACTCGGTGGCGCAGGCGAACATCAGGCGCGCCATCATACCCGAAGAATAGGTCTTCACCGGTAGCCTGACGAAGTCGCCGAGTTCGGAAAACTCTACGATTGAATCGATCCGCGACTCGACGACCTTTTTGGGGATCAAGCGCATGGCGCCGAGCTTTCGGATGTTGTGCAGGCCAGAGGCGTCCGCATCCAGACCGGCGCCGTGGGCGATCATGCTGGTCAGCTTGCCTTGGATCTCGACCAGGCCCTTCTGCGGCTCGTAGATGCCGGCGATGACCTTAAGGAGCGACGTCTTGCCCGAGCCGTTGTGACCGACCAGCGCCAACCGGTCGCCCTCTTGCAGATCGAGACTGATATTCTCCAGCGCTCGCACAACGGTGACGTCGCCCTGGCTCTTATACAGGTTCCCGCCCACGGCGAGGTTGAAGACAGCGTTACGCAGCGACTGCGCCTTTACGCTGTAAATGAAATAATCGAGCGTCACGCCTTCGAGGCGAACCGAACAGCTCATCGCGACGTCCTTAAAGCCAGAAAACGATACGCTTGCGGTAGAGCGTCAGCATGGTGACCGCGATGGCGCCCAAGACGAACATGAGCCCGATCCCCCATTCCCAATGGATCAGGGACGGTACATGCCCCAAGACAGGCTGGCGGATGAGCTCCAAGAGATGGGCGAAGGGGTTCATCTTCAGAATGATGGAGCGCCGCCCCGTCATCTGATCCGGCGACCAAAATACGGGCGTGAGAAAGAACAGAATCTGAGAGCCAAACGTAATAGACTGATAAATATCTCTAAATCGCGTTGCGGGCATCGCAACTATCATTGAAATAAATGCAGCATTTATGAGCACGATAGGTAGGCCAAGAAGAATACTTATATCTGGAATCACCGCCATCTTAAACAATACGAGAAGAACCCACAGGGCGATCAATTGAGCCAAAAAATTTATGAAATTCTTGTATAGCATCAGAAATACATGGAAGCTCAGCGGCAACCGCATCGTGTTCATCAAGTCACCCGCGGAAATAAATGTATTCGATGCGTCGGGTAAGTAGCCGCCGGTGATACTCCAGCACAAAATTCCAGAGATGATCAGAGAGAAATTTGAGCGCCAGTTCCCGTTGCCGAGCAGCCCGCCCATGATGAAAGACAGCGCGAACGCCATCGCCAGCAGGTTGGCTGTCAGCCAGAACGGTCCCAGAACGGTACGGCGAAAACGCGATACAGTCTGTTCCCAGCCTAAGGTCAGCCAGAGCGGCGCCAGAAGAATGCCGTCGATGATATCCCGAAAGGCGGCTTGAATGGCTTCCATAAAACTTTCAGTCCGAACACGTTGATCTTAACGAGGGGAAGGCGAACTAGCGGTCAGTCAAACGTTGGAGACACTCGCATCCGATGCGCCCACGGGGCCGCCCCAAAAATGACATCCACCACAGATTGCGCCGAACCGGCGATCCGTTTTATGCCCGAGCGTCGCTTGGCTATCAGATCACTTTGCACGAAACAAGTTTGGCGATGGCGTGGCGAAACGCGCCCAAATCCGCATTGACATCGGAAATAGCGCCGACGGAGACCCTGGGAACCTGGGGCGTTCATGCCAAAGCCTCACGCTGGGCTTCCAGCGCAAGCCATTCTTCCTCCGCTGCGTCGAGCTCTTTTCGCGCACGCTCGCCAGCCTGCATCAGGCGATCGAACCTGGCGGAATCTCGCGCGTACAGACCAGGATCGGCCAGTTCGGCCTCGATCCGGGCGATATCGCCTGGCAGCGCATTGATCAGGCGATCCAACTCTTCCAGGCGCCGCTGGTCCTTATAGGACAGTTTGCCGAGCCGCTTGACGGGCGCGCCGGACGGCGCCGGAAGCGGCGCAGCCTTGCCGGCGGGTTCGGGAGAAGACGGCGGCTCTGCGCCCTCGAAGAAGCCTGGGTTCTGGCGAATGAGGTCGCTCCAGCCCCCAGGCGTCTCGACCGCTCGCCCGCGACCGTCCAACGCAATGGTCGACGTGGCTAGCCGGTCGATGAAGTCGCGATCGTGACTGACGAGAATCAGGGTGCCGTCGTAATCGGCCAGCAATTCCTCCAAGAGGTCGAGCGTATCCATGTCCAAGTCGTTGGTCGGTTCGTCCAGCACCATCAGATTGGCCGGCTTGGCCAGGGCGCGAGCGAGCAACAGGCGGTTTCGCTCTCCGCCCGACAAGGTTTTGACGGGCTGGCGCAGCTGGCGATCCTGAAACAGGAAGGACTTGGCGTAGGCGGCGACATGCATTGGCCGGCCGCGCACCAAGATCTGATCCCCGCCGCCGTCCGACAAAACGTCCCACAGCGTCGTCTCGGCGTTCAGCTCCGCCCGGCTCTGATCCACATAGGCGATATCCAGGCCGGTTCCGAGCTTCACCGTGCCAGAGTCGGCGGGAAGTTCGCCCAGCAGCAGCCGGACCAGGGTCGTCTTTCCAGCTCCGTTGGGGCCCACGATGGCTAGCCGGTCGCCGCGCACGATCCGAGTGGAGAAGTCCTTGACGACAATCTTGGACCCCCAAGCTTTGGAGACGCCTTTCACCTCCGCGACCCGCTTGCCCGAGGTCTCACCCGAGTCGATCGCCATCTCCATGGGTCGCGACACGTCGCGAAGCTTGGCCGCCTGCTCCTGGCGCAGCGCCTGAAGGCTTCGGGCGCGCCCCTCGTTGCGGCTGCGCCTGGCGGTGATGGAGCTGTAAAAGGTCTTGGTTTCGCGCTCGATGGTCTTGGCCAGGCGACGCATCTGCTCGGCCTCTTCCGACTCCACCTTTTCGGCCCAGGCTTCGAAGGCCGAGAAACCCTGGTCGAGGGTACGGACGCGCCGATGCGCCAGCCAGAAACAGCGCTGGGTCGTGCGCTCCAGGAAGGCCCGGTCGTGGCTGATGATGAGCGCGGCGGCCGAGGCGCCGGCGATCTCGCGCTCCAGGGTTTCGATGGCGAAGATGTCCAGATGGTTGGTCGGCTCGTCGAGCAGGATAAGGTCGGGCTGCTCGGCGAAGGCCTTGGCGAGGGCCGCCCTCCGGGTTTCGCCGCCCGACAGCCCAAGCGCTGGCTTCTGTGGATCGAGCCCAAAGGTCTCCAGGGCGGCGTCCGCCATATAACCCTCGGCGCCACCGGATGCGGCGTAGTCCCCCAACGTCGCGCCCGTGATCTCAGGTTCCTGCAGCACCATGGCGACACGAACGCCGGGCTGGAGGAAGCGCTCGCCGTCGTCGGGCTGCACCAGACCGGCGAGGATGCGCAGCAGCGTCGACTTGCCAGCGCCGTTGCGCCCGACAAGGCAGGCCCGCACGCGCGGCTCTAGCCCCATGTCGACGCCGTCGAACAGGGGCGTCGCGCCATCGGCCAGCCTTACGTCCTTCAGAGCCGCCAAGGGTGGGCGGCCAGACGCTCTCGCCTTTGGCGGCGCGGTGGGTTTCATCGCCATGTCAGGGCCGCCTGGACGGGAGATGCGAGAACACGAAAGATCATGGGCGTCAGTTAAGCGAAGCTGGCTCTCACGTCATCCCGCAACTGAGATGACTCCAGAGCGCGCGCCCGTCCTTGTCATTCCGACGGCGGCTGGCCATCGGCGTCACGGCTGAGGTCTTGGGCCAAGCCGGCGTAGAAGTCGGAGGAGCGCTCGACAGCGCGCGGGTCAGCTGGCGCAGGCGCGGAGTCCGCCGGCTGGACGTCGTCTGGCGTCGAGGCGGCCGCTATCGCCGGCCCCCCTTGCGCCGCGACCACCTCGTTGGTCGGTCCGATCGCGGGCGCGCCCGGTTCGAGTTCGGGGAGGTTCGGGAAGTCGCGCACAGGCAGACCGTCGTGGGCTACGATCATGAATTTGCGCCACATCTCCGCCGGCAGATCGCCCCCCACCACCTTGGCCATGGGATGGCCGTGGTCGTCGCCGACCCAGACGCCCGCCGCCCAATCGGGCGTAAAGCCGACAAACCAGGCGTCGCGCCAATTCTGGCTGGTGCCGGTCTTGCCCGCCGCCGGCCGGCCGAAGGCGGCGCGGGTTCCCGTCCCGCGGCTGATTACGCCCTCCATCATGCGGGTCATCAGGCCGGCCTGGAGGGGATCGTAGACCTGGGGTTCGACCGTGTCGGGGTGGCGATAGAGAAGGTCGCCATGAGCGTTGGTGATGCTCGAGATGAGATACGGTTCGATCCTGCGCCCCTGGTTCTGAAACACCTGGTAGGCCGACGTCAGGTCCAGGAGGTCCACCTCATAGGCGCCCAACGCGATCGGGAGCGAGGGATGCAAGGGAATCGTGGCGAGGCCGAACCGGCGGGCGAGAGCGGCGACCTTGTCCGGTCCGACCTCTTTGGTCAGGCGGACGGAGATGGTGTTGATCGATCTCGCCAGGGCGTCGGCGACCGTCACCGCGCCGGAATATCCGCCGCCGTAATTCTCCGGCGACCAACCGGCGAAATGAATGGGCTGGTCCTGACGAATGTCCTGCGGCCTCACGCCGGCCTCCAGGGCCGTGGCGTAAACGAGCGGTTTGAAGGCCGAGCCGGGCTGTCGCAGGGCCTGGGTGGCGCGATCGTAGGGGCTATCGCGATAGCTGCGGCCCCCGACCAAGGCCCGAACGGCGCCGTCGGGCGTCAGCGCGACCAGCGCCGCCTGGGTTGCGCCAAGACCGCGGCCCTCGGCTACCCCGTCGCGCACCACCGTTGAGCCTGCGGACTGAAGCTTGCGGTCGACCGTCAGGCGCACAATCAGATCCGGCGCCCGATTTCCGGCGAGCAGGCGGGCGCGCTGGCTGGCCAGGTCGAGCACATAGCCGAAGTCTTCCTCTTCCGGCTTCTCAGGCACGAGCGTCGGCGGCGCGGACGCCGCTGCGCTCGCCTGGGCCGCCGTGACCCAACCGGCCTTGCGCATCTCGTCGAGCACGAGACGGGAGCGGCCGAGCGCCGCCTGGAGGTCGTTGGTGGGATCGAGCCGGGTCGGCGCCTTGGGCAGGGCGGCGAGCATGGCGGCCTCCGCCAGGGTCAGGTTTCGGGCCGAGACGCCGAAATAGGTCTGGGCGGCCGCCTCGATGCCATAGGCGCCTTCGCCGAAATAGATGCGGTTCAGATAGAGGTCGAGAATCTCGGCCTTGGTCATCACCTGCTCGATCCGCCAAGCCAGAACCGCTTCCTGCAGCTTGCGGCGGAGCGTCTGATCAGGCGACAGAAAGATGTTTCGCGCCACCTGCTGGGTGATGGTCGAGGCGCCCTGCACAACGCGCCGGTGTCCCAAATCCACCCAGGCGGCGCGCAGAACGCCGATCGTATCGACGCCGGGATGGCTATAGAAGCGCCGATCCTCCGCGGCCAGAAAGGCTTGCGGGACGTAAGCCGGCATCTCGTCCAGCCCCACCGCCTGGCCACGCCTGGACCCCCGTGTCGCGATCGGCTGCCCGTCCCGATCCAGGAAGGCGATGCCGGGCGGCTGGTTCAGCGACCACAGCGCCGCCTTGTCGGGCAGGGTCGGCAAGTCGAAGAACGTCAACTTCCACACCGACAGCCCCACCAGAAAGACCGCCAAGGCCAGGCTCAGCACAGCCAGCAAGGCGAGGCGCACGCCTGCGCTTAACCGCAGGTGGCGGGCGTGGGCGAGGTCGGCGCGGATGGGACCGTGGGGCGTCAATGGGACTGCGCTCGTTCCGCAAAGCTAAGCGGTGCGACGCAGGCCGACCGGAACCGAGAGCCATAGTCTCGCAGCGTCGGCATGGCCACGACCTTAACCTCGAATAAAAGGAGCATCCGTCACGCCATGCAAAAAGCGCGCCGGCGCCGTTCCAGATGGCGTGGAGCGTTAGTGAGCTCTGACTGGCGGGGCCGGCGGAGGCGCTCCGAAGTGCGGCGGGGTCTTGGACGCCCACGCCCGACGGCGCGGCCTCGACTTAGGCGCCGGCGGGGATTTCTGCACCTTGACGCCGCGGGCCGACGTATGGCCGCCGACGGTCTGCTCGGACCGTAGATTCGCACGGTTATCCATGTCCTGGTTCAGGCGCGAAACCGCTTGCGCCCAAACCGGAGCCAAGGACAGAGGCGAAAGGATAGCCGCGACAACCGCAGCTGCACCCAAGACCGAGATCGGACGCCGCGTCATAAACCAGCTCCAAAACATGCAACACATAGGCCTGACCGAATAAAGCGAACCACGCTTTGATGTTGTTCCGGTTTCGTTGAGACAAACACGCACCTTCGTCGTCAACATTTCAGACGGGGGCAATTGTGCTGAACCGATGGCTCCTCGTTTCAAACGCGAATGAACCTTGCCCCACTCCGGTCGTTTCACAAGATCATATCCATCGTATTCGCCACGTCAGGAGCGACGATGCCCACCTCCAAAGCCACCGCGACAGCCCGACGGCCAACTGCGGCCAAATCGAATATACCGCCGTCAAGCCCCGTAGTCGATCCAGCCCCCGCGCAGGCCCCGGCTCCCGCTCCGGAGCCGGTCGTCGCCGAAGGGCCACGGTTGATCGACGACCCCCATGCGCCGGAATTCTTCGCCACCTCATGCTGCGGCTTCTCCATAGGCCAGGGGCACGTCACACTCACGTTCGAGTCCGCGCGCTGCAATCATTTCGACCCCAAGTGCAGCATGAATCGCGTCGTGGTCGGTCGGATCGTTTTGCCGATCCAGGCGGCCCAGGCGTTAGTGATCGAACTCAATACCTCGCTTCAGCGCAGCGGCTTCAATCCAAGCCGTGCAGCCACGGCCGGTATGATCCCCCAATAGGCAGGTGAACCGGAGGCTATGGCGCGCGTTGCGACGTTGCGACCGGCGCATCTGTAGATAGACGTCAGCCTGGACGCGAGCCGAAACCTCGAGGCCCCAAACCTCGACGCCAGGAGACGCGCTTGACCGACGCCGGAGCCGACTCACCCCACCTGGAAGGACGCGAGCGCCGCCAAGCCGCCACTCATTCGCCCCTCACGGCGCGCGTCGTGCACGAGATCGTGCGCGAGGAGGGCGAGGGGGAAATCGAGCGCGACGCCGCGTCGCTGATCTGGTCCGGCTTGGCCGCCGGCCTTTCAATCGGGTTCTCCTTCTACGTCCAGGGCTTGCTGCAATCGAGTCTGCCGGATGCGCCATGGAGCCACCTGATCTCCAGCTTCGGCTACACGATCGGCTTCGTTATCGTCGTGCTGGGCCGCCAGCAGCTGTTCACCGAAAGCACCCTGACCGCCGTCCTACCCGTCCTGACCGGACGCAGCGTCACGACGGCTCTGAAATGTCTGCGCCTTTGGGGACTGGTACTGGCGGCCAATATCGTCGGCGCCTGGCTGTTCGCCGGGGCGCTCGCCTACGGACACCCGTTCCCGCCAGACGCCGCGCACGCGCTGGACAAGCTGGCGACAGACGCCGCCACGGGCGCCTTCGGCTGGACCTTGCTGCGGGGCGTATTCGCCGGCTGGCTGATCGCGCTGATGGTCTGGCTGTTGCCCAGCGCCGGATCGGCGCGGCTGTTCGTCATCATCCTCGTGACCTATGTGGTCGCCGTGGCGAGGCTGCCCCACGTCATCGCCGGCTCCGCCGAGGTCGCCTACGGCGTCCTGACCCACAAACTTCCACCTCTGGCCTATCTTGTGGCGTTCCTGGCGCCCACCCTGATCGGCAACACCATCGGCGGTGTGCTGTTCGTCGCCCTACTGAACCATGCCCCCGTCTCACCCGAGCTCAAGGGCGGCAAGGAGGACGACGGTCATGGGTCCTGATCGTCGAACGGAACGGCCGGAGGTCAGACTTGCGGCCGGCTCGTATCAGACCTTCATCAAGCTGGACCTGGACGGTAGAAGGTCGGCGAGGAACGGCAAGATCGCGGCGCCGATGGCCGGTGCGTCCTCCGACATGGCGGCGCGTCGCACCGGGGCCAGAACCGGCGCTGAGGGCGCCCGATGCCGGAGATTGTCCGTCAGCCGATCCGCCAGCCGTTCGACCAGCGGGCTGGGCAGGCGACCGCCCAGGAGGATCGCGGCGGGGTTTACGAGCCAGCTGACCGCCAGCAGAGGTTCTGTCAGGACGTCGGCGGCGAGATCGACCCAGGCCTCGACGAGACCGCGCCCCGACGCGTCCAGATCTGCGAGATCCGCCGGCGCCGTCACGCTCACCCCATGCTTGGCCAGGTGGACGAACAGCGCGGACAAGGACACGGCGTCCTGGAGCGAGCGGCCAGCCACCCGGTCGGAATGAATAGGCAGAAAGCCGATCTCGCCGCTTCGTCCATTGGCGCCGCGAAAATACTCGCCGTCGACGACCAAGCCGCCCCCGAGGCCGGCGCTGACGAGGACATAGAAAAAGCTGTCGTATTTCAAGCCGAGACCAAATTGCAGCTCGCCCTGCGCCGCCGCCGCCGCGTCGTTTTCGACGAACACCGGCAGCCGGCCCCGCGCCGGTTCGGCGAGCGCCTCGGCGAACACGGCCCCGACATCGACTTCCGCCCACGCGCGCAAGGGATCGCGATCGGGCAAAGGGGTTTGGGCGAGCCCGTCGGGTAAGGCGACGCCGACGCCGATGAGGCGCGCGCGGCGCAAATCCGGCTTGACAAGCAGGCGCGCGACCATCGCGCTGACCTGAGCCGCCGCAGCTGGCGGTCCCGCGAGCACACCTTCCCACGTGGCGCGGGCGCGAACTCGGCCTGAGAGGTCAAGCACAAGCACGGTGATGTGGTCGCGGTCGATGTTTACGCCCAGGGCGAAACAGCCGTCCGGACGGACCACGAGCTTGGTCGCGGGCTGCCCCCGCGCGCCGTGGCGCTTGCCCGCTTCGGCGACCAGATCGAGTTGAATAAGGCGCCGTGTTATGTTCGCAACCGCAGGCGCCGTTAGGCCTGTGGTTCGAGACAGCTCTGCGCGCGTGATCGGGCCATGAATCCGGATCGCTTGCAGGATCACGCGCTGATTATAATCGCCCGCCCGCTCAAGGTTTGTTCCCGAAAGATTTTTGGACCCGCCGCCGCTATAATTTTCATATGCGACGGCCTCTTTCTGGCCCAAGGCCGTAGAGTCCACATGAACGGTTTCGTCTGTGTGCGTTTCGAACTTTTTTATCCGACGCATTGATTGCTGTTTCCAGTCACAATGACCGCAAATCGTATTCGATTAGACGCGCGTCGAATTAAAATAATTCACTATCCGAAAACGCATTTCATTTAGTGCAGATCGCGCCTCAAGGGTCAATAGATCAAAAACAATTTATACGAGCGAATTGTATTTCGAGGGCGCAAGGAAATGTTAGGCAATCACCTGTCGGATATCGCCAATATCTGAGCCGAAAGCCTTGTGGGGCATATGAGACGATAATAGGCCAAAGGCCTATTAGCGATGCCGCCGGGGGCGCGATCTCTTTGGGCCTCCTCCCTACGCGGTGCATAGGGAGGAGGCGCCGACATCTAATTGCGATCGCAGCGCCCAGCCGTGCTGCGGAATGTGAAACTGGGCGCGACGCCTTCTGTCAGGGTAAAGTCCGCTGGCGTCAGTGGCTGCGGACGGCGATCGCCTCGACCTCCAGAAGCCCCCAGGGCGCGGCCAAAGCGGCGACCTGGACCGCGGAGCGAGCCGGCTTATTCGGCTGATCGGGCGTGCCGAAATACTTCATATATTCACCGTTCATGCCCTTGAAGTCGAGCTTGCCGGTCTTGGGATCGGCCGCCATGAAGACGGTCAGCTTGACCACGTCCTTCATGTGCAGACCCTGCGCCTCCAAGGCCTTCTTGATCTTGGCGAAAACGCTGGCGGCCTGGGTCGCAGTATCGGTCGAATAGACGGCGGGCGTCTTCGTAGCTGGGTCGGCCGGCGTGATCGGATCGGCGAGTTGGCCGCTGAGGTAATAGGTGTCGCCGGCCCAGACGCCCTCGGCGATGAAGGACTTGTCGCTCTGAATGTGTTTGACGACCGTTTGGGCCTGGACTGCGCCCGCGCAGACGAAGACGGCCGCTGCAGCGGCGAGAGCGGGGACGAATTTCATGGAAGTCTCCTCATGACTTTGACCGCAGGCGATCCGCCTGGCGCTTGGACAGCGAGGACATCTGCCGAGCAACGTGCCCCCTGAAGCATTTGATGGGGCCTGAGCGGCAAAGTCGAGGGTCTTTAACGCACGCCGATGTACTCTGGCGGCTTCAGCCTAAAAAGCAGGATGGCGCACCGCCTCGGGGCAAAAGACGTTCGCCGGCGTACGGCGAAAGGGTCGCCGTCTCCATATAGCCGCGGCCGCTAAACTAGGCATGGACTGTTGTTCGATGGCGCCCACGAAAAGGTCGCAGCGGCGACTTAATTGAGACAAATTCAAAGTCGAGCGTTAGTGAATGCAAAACTTCAGTCCACGCTTACGACGTACGCAAGCATATTATTCCGGCATTACTGTATTTGCGTCTTGCTTGGCTGCAAGTGCAGCGACTGCGCAGCAAAGCGCCGCTTCGTCCGGAGCTGTACCGCCTGCAAATGCTCCAACTTCCTCCGCGCCGTCAGTCTCGGCGGTTACCGTTGTTGCGCCCACGCCGGGCTATAAGAGCACGATCAACGGGCGTAGCTACAGCATAACCAACGACTTGCAGAAGAGCTTCGGGACATTAGCCGGCGTCTTAAGTCACATTCCCTCCATCCAGGTCGATCCTGAGGGCAATATCAGTCTTCGGGGCGATC
>Ga0116231_10007512_pt1 | contig 19879 bp, 15 predicted proteins | sample S1TSphgellanicum_2_FD_89695 | JGI IMG/M metagenome (GOLD analysis project Ga0116231, IMG submission 89695) | Host-associated microbial communities from peat moss isolated from Minnesota, USA - S1T2_Fd - Sphagnum magellanicum MG | ecosystem: Host-associated > Plants > Peat moss > Unclassified...
TTTGGGTTTCTTGGTTTGCTAGTTGGTTTTTAAATGTTTTTTATGCTTTTAAAAAAAAACAATTCTTCTTGTTTCATTAAATCTTTTACAATTTAAATTTTTTTTTTTTTTGTTCTAATAATTTTTTATTTTTTTGTTTTTTTTGCTCAGATTTTTGTCTACTAAAAGAAATTGGACATTTTTTTTTTTGTTGTTTTATTTTTTGCCATGATGATTATAAGTGAATTTTCTTGTAAGTGTTTATAAATGTTTAGATTTTGAAGAAAAATTCCTAGGTCATCAACAATTAAAATGTAAAGCATTAAAACTCATTCCAAATATTCTTTGACAAAATATTCTTTTGTTTCAGCTTTTTCATTTTAATCTACACGTCTTGTGAAAATTGTTGTTGGAAAATGGAAGATCAAAAGCAAATGAAAATGAAACAATACTAAATAATGATTCTTCTGATTTTTTCCCCATCAAGTTTTTATGGAAGAGGAACCTTTAATAGAAACTATGGAAAAAAATAGGAGTTTAGAAACACAACAAAACATTATTGATCATGATGAAAAACGGATGAAATTAAATTTGCAAAAATTGCATGTGAAAAGAGAAATATGGTAAGTCTACTACAATAAAATAAAATAAAATATTGCGTCAATTTGTTATTTTAGAGTGCTTATAATTTGGTGAGCCAAAAAAAATCAACATTAGGAAAGAGGACTTCATGTTTCTTTCACTATTGAAAAGGACATTTGATTTTTTTTTGGATCCATTAGTAACATTCAAAAATTAAATTTTTTTTGGTGAGAAGTTTTTTCACTAGTTCACTTGTGTTCACAATTTATTCAAAAAATTCGAAATGTAGTTGTCAATAATTGAAAGCCTAAAAAAATCCCTTACACACACATATTCACAAAACACATATAAACACAATGAAAAATAGAAACAAACAAAGGAAAAAATTGAAAACTCACCTTAAAAAAATTGAACTTGAAGTTTGAGTTTTTTTGTTTCCTTTCATTCATTTGCAAATAAGCAAGTAAACGTTTGGGTAATATCAAATTGAAAGAATCAAATTACAAAGATGAAACTAAACAATAGTAACGTACATCGACAAAGAGTCGAGGAACCATAAAAACTCAAAGAGATACTTGGGGAAACGATAACAACACACAACAATGAAAAACGAAGGAACAACAACAAGAGATGGTAACAAGCAATAACATTGCCTAGCAATGAAAATTTGGGGATTTGTAGTAATGCATGGCAACGAAGAATAATGATGCCTAGCAATGAAAGACCAAGGAGTGATAACGACGCAGGCTAAAAAGCAAAAAAAAAGGGGCCACAGGGTGCCAGCTCTCTGCCATGAAGGCAGAGGGCACAACAAAAAAAAAAGATTTTTTTGTTGTGCCCTTTCTTAGACTTCTTTAGCTTTCCAGGCTTTTAATTTTGCTAACATCGCTTTGTTCTCACAATAAGCCCGTCTCTTTGCTTCCAATATAATAATAGCTCTCAAATATTTCTAGTCGGGCTAAATAACTTGACCAAACCCTTAAATGCTATAGTCAGTTTTCGCATGACCACAAAGAACAGCAATGCCCAACAACAAAAGTACAACAATGCATAATAATGAAGAGCAACACCACACAACAATAAAGAATCAAAGAATGATAACAATGCACATCAACAACAAGGAAAAGTAAAACTCAATAAAAAAACAACAAAAATAAATAATAAATACATAATCAAACAAATGAAAACATTAAAAATGCAAAACACTAAACACAAAAGACAAAAAAATAGTGAAAATTGTATTTAAAGAATGAAAAAGAAGAAATGCGGAAAAGGGAGGAGGTGTTGGCTTCAACTAACCTTTTTTTCCTACCTCACTGACCTACTATTGATTAATACATTGACCGTATATTTATTATTTATACCCTAACATGGTATCAACTTTTTTTTAAATGTGAAAACGTTACAAGTGGTAGGTTTTTTTATCCAATGAAAATCAATGGATGAGTTTCAAATAGAGTAGCACATTCAATGATATTCAACAATATTAAAATTAAGAATCAATTTAAAATCTTGGCTAGTTTTCATCCAATTTTTGATACTTGCCCTACATTAGTAAAAATAATCCTTATGAATGCATAAACCATCTACTTACCGAATAATCACCTATTTTTCTATATATAGGACTTAGTTCTTGCACAATGAGTTATTAAAGGTTTGCTTACACTAGATACCATGGTTCCAAGCCCATTGCAATCTTTAATATTTGATTGGTCCAAAATGGTTTGGGATGGTCACTTTGGGTTTACATTGGGGTGTTTTGGGGCTTGAGCCCAACCAAATGGTTTTGAATGAAAAGTCATGTTAGAATCCAACAATGGTATGTTTGGGATAATGTCATTTGGGAATTTGTTATAACTTAATGAAAATAGTGAGGGCTCAATGGTGTTAAAAAAGTCTCAACCATTCATTTATGATTTTTATTTCAAAAAGATTTTGTGCACCCCCTTTAAAAACCCCCTTTTAACATAAGAATAATTTCCCCCCTCTACTTAACTTTTGAAAGAAGTGTTCATCTATGAATTTTTTTTCAAAAGAGAGATTGTGCCCCCCCCGCCCCCCCCTCCAAATGGTCCTTGCCTTGGAATTAATTCCAAATTTCAAAAAAAGATGTAGCATTGAGAGAATGAAAATACACATCCAATGATGCCAAAAACAAGGAAGGCTATTTGAACTAGTTAAGCATATCTTCATCTATGTGAAGATATGCTTGGAAGGTGTGCAAGATTCTTGAGGATGTGAAGGTCATCACTCAAATCAATGGAGTTGCAAGGCAAGTACACAAATGTAGGGGTAAACCACTGAAAAATGGTCCCCTAGCTAGATGTGCCAAGGGGAGGAGCCACTATTCACCCAATATTTTATTTGTTCATGTCTAAGGCCAAATCCAGCAAATAAAGCTGCCACCAAGGGGTCCATGGGAAGCCTAGGCCACACTCCAGCCTCCTCAACCTATGAGGCCATATCTGTGCAGCTGTCCCATGGGGCTTTGTGGATTCTTCTTTGGAGCCATCTACCCATTTGTATTTTTCCTGTTAAAGGATTTGTGTGTGTGTGTGTGTGTGTGTGTGTGTGTGTGTTTAATGGATAAATACCCTTTGCCTATCCACCATTTGGTTTTCTTGGAATTCATTAGAAGATTTGTGAAACATGTGAAATTTGCATAACTTGTAGAATTGTGAGGTGACTATTTAAGATGATATTTTAGATGATGGTAGTTTAAATAATGTACAAAGTGTGTCCAGGAAATGAAGCCCAATTTACCCACCAAGGGGGAGTTCTTGTGGATGGTATTGCAAAAACAAAAAAATGGCAAATAACTCTTATTGGGTCTATTTTTTGAATTTATTTCTTTCTTTCTTAATAAGTTGGGTAGATCATTTGTAGCTTTGGAAGAGATATAGGGGACATTAAACCATAGATCTTGGTGATCTACTACCTCAAAAGGGATCACCATTATTCCACTAAGTTTGTTTAGTCCCATGATAATGTTTTAATCTTTTGGTTTGTTTTTTGGTTATTTGAGTTACATGGTAGTTATTACTTCAACATGAAATAATTGTGAAGTTATTGGGAGGTCTTTTATAAAGGCACTCATAAAAGTTTTAACATGAACTCTTAATTTGGGAACTGAGATTCTCTAGCATCCCATATATGTATACTTGATAGATTTTTTTTTAATTAAATCTTCTTTGTGAAATCTGATTCATTGAAAAGAACGTAAATTAATCACAATAAAGCAAAATTGCACCCTCAAAATAAGATGGTTTCTCAAATTGTAAAAGTGTTAAAAGATCCCAACACAATATTGTTTCAATGTATCCCAATGTGTCTGATGCATCCAAAGCATTATCTAGAATGGGAAATCTTCTCTAAATTATTGGAAGCTCGACATTCCAATGGAAGGGTTTTGATGATAGTTTTAAGAAAATGACCTTGTATGTCCTATTTGGTTATGTTTCCTAGGAGTTTCATGACTCTAAATTATATCAAAATGTGTAATCTTGAAATTAAATTTTGAGATTCCCAATAACTTGTCATGTTGATGTATAGTGTGACACACCTGTAAGCTTGTCCCAAAGTATTGGAAGTAAACCCTAAAAATGATTAACAAAAAGAAGGTAGAAAAAAGGAAAAATTTGATGCACATTCCCTAACTTTACGCACTAAAAAAAGGTGTGAAAACTTTGAGATAAATATTAGGATGAAATGGCAAGTTCACAAACATTTTATAGACAAACCACATGTACATGTTGAATGATGCATGTGTTTGTTGCAAATGAAACCAACTTTGAGTTATGAATTTGCTTTGGACTCCCTACACTCACATGGCTTGGACTTAAGACAAGGCCATCACCCATTTCATAATAATATACTTCTTGATTGATGGTGAAGGTTACATTGAATCGACTAAAATGCCTCCGATTCCCAAGTGAAACTTTGAATTTTAAAATTCTTAAATCATGAGTCCCACAATTTTGCAAGTTCATAATTTTTTTGTATAAACTTTAATTCAAAATATTTGAATGAAAAAGTTGTGTCTATTAACAAGATCTTTCCAATTTCATGTCATGAATTTTAATTGAAGATCATTTCACCCTTATTTCCCACCTTTTAATGATTGAGAATCAAACTAATTTTTTAAAAATTTGTCATAATTATTATCTCATAATTCCAAATTAAAAATGTGAATTCATTTTCAACTTCTATATTTTGAGACATTTCCAATGATATATTAAAAATCTAATTCAAACACCCTTTATCATTTGAGACACCCCAAAACTTTCAAAGAGAGTTCATTTTAAGAGTCTAGGGGTAATTCCTTTTGACCCCACGCATTTCCTTCTCACAAAGGAAGTGCTATCTTTCCTTAGCTTGTTTCCCACCTATTTCTTTTTGCCTTGCCCTAGCATTGATGGTGAGCCCCAAATTTAGTCGTGACATAATGGAAAGAAAATAATGTTTCATTCATGAGTTCAAACCATGGTGCATTTACGATGAATCACGGATCAATTGAGGTTCAAACAACATTATCCTTCTTTTTTTATTTGTGAATATTGTTCATAATTAAAGGTTGCCTAACCAAAGAACTTTTATGAGACCCTTAGTTAGGAGGAATTTAAAGAAAAAAGTTGGTCTTATCATTTGACATAACAATACTTCATAAAAACCCCTAAGTTCTATTGATGTAGTCATGAAAATATTTTATTATCAAGTGTCAAATAGTTCAAGCTTTTAAAAATATTTTTCAGAACCAAAGGGACATTCAACCCTTGGTTGTGAAGAATATTTTTAACAGCTCAAGCTATCTAACCTTTGGTAATGAAATATTCTCATCACCAAGGTGCAAATCCAACATTGTTTTGGGTGCTTTTTTTCTACTTGGCAACTAAAACAAATCCTATGCAATTCATACAGAGGATTTGTGTGGGAAAAAATGCACCAAAGTCACTAAATTTCAAGGAAATGTTTTTTGAAATTGCCATATTTAGACAGCATGTTCCAACATGTTACCAAAATATAGCAAGATTTCAAAATTATTCTACTTTCTTCTCTGACCTTTAGCCAAATTGCGCCAATTCTTCTTGTGAATGATCACCAATGTGACTACATCATGAAAACAAAACCAAAACCAAAAATTATGTGATAGCTAGTTTGATAACCAGCCGATTGATTTTTATTTGAGTGAGAATTGGACCTTGAGAACAAGTTTTTTTTTTAAAAATAAAATTGAAATAGTGAGACCTAGGTGCCATCCATGGCTTAACTTGGGTCAGGTTCTTAGACAATAGGTATCCTTGAATTTGAGAACTAGTTTGATGTAATTTCAGTTATGGCAAAAATAAATGTGATTTAATGGACATTGCACTCTAGGTATGTTATCCCTTTCAATATTCTCAAAATTTTGCCCCCAACAACCAATGGAGTGATCTTAAACATGAAACTGGAGGGAAATTATGGCTATTATATAAGGGGGAAGAACCCTCCCACTTTGAAGGAGTAAACCTAAACAAGAGAAAATAAAATTTGAGAACCAGTTTGTGAGAATCCGCACCTTTGAGAACCAACTGGGTTAAGAACAAATAAAACCTTGGGGAGCCTGGCCAGTTCTCACAAACCCAAATCTTTTTTCTTTTGTTTTTACGGAACCAGAAAAAACCAGAACCCGATCATTCTCAGGTTTAGGGTTTAGGCTCTAAACCCTAAACCACCCAAGCTTGTCCAAAGACAAGGCATTCTTGGGAATATTCCATATCAGGCTTTCCGACAAGAGGTAAATTGTGACCTTTTTGCTATTACAAGGCACTCGAAGGTTTATCAACTTTGGAACGGGCATGTTCTTGGCATTTTGAGGACGTAAGGCCAATGAGTTCACAAATGATGTACATTTACGCTTCTCTGGGCCCTTCTACAAATATTATCACCTTAGGCTCTACGAGCAAATTTGAAAGGGGGGGGGTAGGTAATGAATGCTCTTTATGGTGAGCATTGGCCCCATTGCCATGCTTTTTCCGTATTGCTTTTTCTAGTTGCCAATAGCTTGTTACAAAATGAATTGTCTTACTTATTTTAAGCAATGCCCAATCTTTTGGATAGGCGTGCAGATTTGGATTGTGCCCTGAAAAAATCACACCTTTACGGAAGAAAACACAACTTTTCACTCCTTTTTTGAATAACAATAATGCCCCGCAATTTCGTGAAATTCCAGCATGCCTTAAAAGCAGGGTATTTCTGGGCCCCGAATGGGTGGGGTCTTTTGCCTCATCCAAAGTTTGGGTTGGACTCCCCTTTGCTTGCTCTTGTCTCCCTCCCATTTCTATGCTCCTTGCCAATTGCTCCCTTCTCCATTCACACAAATCTACCGAGGATATCAAAATGCACATTTTGTTTGTGGATAGCAAATAAGCTAGTCGGGCCCATAAGCAACATATTCATCTTGTAGTTTGTCCAGAGGAAATTAGGATATGGACTAGGTTACCAGTAGAGTTAGGGTTTCCCGGTTGAATAAGATAACCCGCACCTCTAGGTATTTTCCATAACTAGAGGCCTTGAACCTAATACTAGACATAACCAGCATCCTCTAGTTTGGTAACTTGCTCAGGATAAGGCATTGCTGATTGTATGTCAAAAGACTCCCTTGTTTCATGCTATGAAGTGGTCTAGAGCTTCAAAAAGTTGTGGTCATAGAGCCTAATCTTATAATAGGGTTGAAGGATCACCCATGTGTTTGTAAGATTAAAGAACCAGCTTGAGAATCAGAAAAGGGTTCCTAGTACTCACCCCCACATATTTGCACCATTGTTCTATTTTGGAAATTTTTTAAGTGGCAATCAACCATAGGAAGATGTAAAAGAAATGGCAATCATCTCTAGGAAAATTTAGCCAAATCTGGCTATAAAACCAGATATGGAGTACCAGTCTTTGATCAACCTTCCATATTTATGACTACACACTGAAAACTAAACATAAAAATCTGAAAAAAATTACATAATATCAAGAAGATTCACCAATTGGATTCCGTCTTTTAAAAAAAACATTAAATTTTCAATGAAAAAAATGTAATATTCAATAACTCGTACACCATGGGTCAAAACATTATTACCACCTTGGTGCACCGTTATTCATTGAGGGCTTTTCAACGGTGCCAAGAGTGCGGCTAAACATTCTCTCATGAAAGGTTGTTTACATTTTCACCCTTTGTGTCCACACCTACATCATGATAGTTTTGCATTTTGTTGATGGTATGTGATGGAATTGTGACCATGCTTCAAAATTGGAACTATGTATCTTTATGATGATTTGCATCACCTTCTAGTTGCCATTTTCTAATCATCATCAATGTCACAATGTAGTTCCAAGTTTATTTTTCTTCTCATTTGTAGTGTTCTTCTCTTTGTTTGCAATGTTCTTCTCTATGTTTCTTTCACTTATAGTGTTTTAGTTTCATGTGTCATGTGATTATCATCACATTGCCACCCTTTCCTCATCATCATCATTATTGTCACAACATAATTCTAAGTATGTTTTTTTTCCTCATTTGCATTTTTTTTCTTTATTTGTTTTGTTTGCAATGTTCTTATTTTGTGTGATTTGTGTTGATCAATGTTGTCATCATCACATTGCATCTCAAAATGAACTACTTGTTGTTTTTTCAGTTCTTTGTTTTCACCCCAAAGTTGCAATGCCATAGCTCCAACTCCAACTCTAGAAGCTTCTTTTCAACATTGTCATTTATTCATGGCACCTTTCTATCTCTTTAGAAAAGTGAGGCATCTACTTGTTAGGACCCTAGTTATTTTCATCTTGAAAATTAGAACCAATCTACTAGGTATGTGTATGAGGCCAAGCTGACTTTTAGGTTTAAATATAATTTTGAGAACTACACAATCCTACTTTAAATCTTTTTAACAAAAAATTTGAACTCACAATTATACTAAGCTGAAATTTTTTCATATAATGTACCACACCTTCACCAAGTTAATGTCATCATACCTTTTAAGTAACAAGGTGCAACAAAAAAACCAATGAACAATATAGGTTGAAAAGCAAAAAAAAGGGTTGCAAAGTATTGGTAACTCTCTACCCATGAAAACAAAAGGCATAGTGAATAAAATAAAACTTATTGCACCTTTTCTTGGACCTTTTTGTTTTCCAAGCTCTTAATCTGACCAACATCATTTTGTTCTCATAATAAGCCCATCTATTTGCTTCCCATATAATGATAACTTCAATTTTGTGTGAACTTATTGAATTAGGCTTACAATTATGATAAATTGAATATAGAGATATTGTGGCACAAGTCTTTGACCTTTTATCTTCTGTAAACTATGGGAAAATAAACTTTAATGAAGTTTTTCTTAAAGGTTTAAAATTTTAAACAAAAATTTCATTAGATTTCAAATTATCAACCAATGATAAACTCCCCACAAAAATAGTTGTTGCTTTCAACCTCCTACTTCAAAAGGTCAAAGGCACACCTTCATAGACCCATCCTATCAATTTTCAATCAAAAGTGATATGGCCCTATGAACATCACTATGTCATAGTTTCATTAATAATCTTCATATTTTAAATTGGAAAAACAACTTACATTGAAAAGGAGCATTATCATGATCATGAAGATCCTCCGAGACTAAGAAAGTAGAATCATGATTGTGAATGTCATGAACATAAATCTACATGGTAATTTGGGTTACTTTGATCAACTTGTGTTTTCATTACCATTTGTACCCACGAGTGAAAACACAATAAAGTTGAGGCACTTTCACCAAAAAAGGTAATGTATAACAAGTATCATGGTACACTATAAGTTGAAATTTTGATGACATCTTTTTGCTATCCTAAACACAAGAACTATTTTTTAGAATTTGCACGGCAACATTTTGGAATTCAAAGTTCATTTTGAGTGAAACTTAATTTTGATTTAATTGTTAGATGAAGAGGATGGGATAAAAATCAATGTACATAGAATATATAATTTACATTTTTTCGATGACCATAAGGTCTCATGTTTGTGCTTCATGAAACATTACCAAATTAAAAAAATTGAAAAAAAATACAAAACCCATTTGTAAAAATCTCCTCCTTTTTCATATGGTAGTGGTTTCTTCCCCAAAAAAAACATTAGTATGCATTTATTATTAAACAAGTGTTTTAAAACATAATTTTTGAATATTTTTTCAACCAAAATTTCTAAAATTCTAATTGGTCATATATTTAATTAACGTATATCAATTTCATTCACCACACAAAAAATTCAACAAAAAAATCCACCCACAACCTTAGTTTTGAAGTATATTTTTAATTTTTCATATTTTGTGACAAATATTATTTTGTCACATATATATTCCATACATTCCATATATTTTATTTATTTATTTATTTAGTTTTTTGGGAAGACTTAGTGCTTATGCTCCCGCCAAAAGTACTAGAACATTTCCCAAATTCACAACAAAAATAATAATGTTGTTTGAAGACAATGAAAGGAATGAAAGTCATCATTGGCCTCCTTGTTGAAAGAACTCTTTAGCCATGTGGAATACATTTGATGCATAAGTAAATTTACCTTTTCAAAAACGTCATTGATGTAAGATAGATTGAGGCAAAAACAAAAATAATGGATTTAATAAAATCATCATCATGTTGTAATGAAAATTTAAATGTGTGATTGACCTTTTGATTGAATGGCCTATTATTCTTGGCATTAGAACAAAAATGTCATACATTACATGAAGACTTGTGAGCAATCATGGTAGGATGACATGTAGTTGGTTGAAAATGCAACAATTTAAGAAGTCATATTATTGGTCTAGTGCAAGGTTTTGTAGCTATTGAAGAACATTCAATGAATCTCATGAGGATTCAAAAGGAATGATGAATCATGGCAATGTGACCTATAGTTGGTTATAAATTCAACAATTCAAAATGTCATGTTGTTGGTCCAATATTGGAAGGTTTCATACTTGTTGAAGATAAAATAGTTTTGATTTTTTGACCCAACCAATGTGAAATTTTGTATCTAATGATGTAATAAGACATGCATGGCTATAATTCCTAGAATAATAAATGATATTTTCCAAATTATGAAACAAGTGGGTGCCAATGTTGCTATGATCAACAAAGTTGCAACATTGGTTAAACATTTAGAACACATACCTTGCAAGTTGCATCATTTTTTCATTCAACAAGGTGCGCTTTTATTTGCTTTGAATCATTATGAAACAAATCCTTTGACTTTTGTTTTTCTAACATGGAAATTTTAATTCTTACATTTAAATAAAGTCATTATATCCTTGTTTGTAAAAGTATGTTTGGCTACATCTCTCAAGTTAATTAGAAAATGATGAAATCTACTTTTATCAAGGATTTATATGTTGAAACTACATGATTGGTATTTTGAAGAGGAAGTTGGAAAAAAAATTGTTTTTACCTATTTGGGTGTGTTTACAGTTATCAATGATTTCCAATACAAGCTTGGAAAACAAAACAAATTCAATGATATTTCAACATTTTGAAACCATGTACAAAAGTAAGTGATAATGTTGATCACACATAAGGGATGGCAGAGAAAATCAAATGCATTGGATTTGATCTAGGAACTCAAAATGTATGTACACAATAATATATTTCCATGTGAATAGAACTACAACATTTCATGGAATGCATTCTTATTTTTTCCAAAAGATGATTATTTCTAAGGGTAGAATATGATTTTATAATTCAAGTTTCTTCTAATTGTTGAACTAGTTTTTTGTGTTTGTTATCTCACATTGCAAAAAAACAAATAACTAATACTATGATCCAATGTTAGTTTTCATATTTGTACTATTTGTGAATCTACATTAGAGAATTTGATATCAATTTTTTTACAACTCAAAATATCCTAGTTTGAAATTTGCATCAACAAGGAATTGTAAATATATATTATCAAGTTGCATTGCATTTATATTATTTATTAATATTTTTTCTCAATTTTCAATTGCATCATCTATATATGAATCTCTAATGTTTGTGAATATGCATTTATAGTATTTGACCTAAGTTGATCATATTTTCATGTTCAAAGCCTTTAAAGTCCCACAAGCTCTATCGAGTGGATGAAATTGGTATTAGATGATTTTTTTTGCAAGTATTTGATCCATAATATGTGTGGGTGTAAAAACAATAAATTGTACATACTTGTTACTTTGTCAAAAGTAGATGAAAATAAATAGAATATAACAATACAACCCACCAAAACATTAATGTACATTGAAATTTTTAATGAAAAATTGAGAAAAACACATTTTTTCAATATTTTGCATTATTATTTTAATTTTCAATTTGTTTCAATTAATTTTTTGTCTACTTGTTGGAAATTCAAGTTCAAAGTCCTTTTTTCTTAGTGAAAGGCTTGTGTAAAATATGTGGTAAGTAGGTTTTAAGATATAGATTTTTTATTTTTTATTATAACTACATCTCAAGAATATATTGATATTGATATTTTCAAAAGTAAAAGAGCCACTAACTTTTTAAAATAAACCAAAAATATCCCCATTTATGAATCTAACACCCAACAAACAAGGATACTTTTGATTTACTTTGAAAATTGGTTTGCTCCTAGTTCATTGGATGTAAATTTTATAGTGGTACTAAAGGTGTGGGAGGATTTTCAATTACAATTTCACCCAATTTTATGCTACTTTTTTGGTTTTATATGTATGATATAATGTAAAATTTAAAATGTTCATTTTTTGTGTCCATGCTTCTGCCCATTTCAAACTTATAAATGCCTTCACCATATTCCATTGAGTTCGATTTATGTCTTTGTTTCAACATTTGAAGTATTTAAGTTACTTCCAAAGTAATTCATGCTAAAATTTCTCTCATTTTTCCTTAATTTATATGGTCATAAAAATGAATTTAATCTATAAATTTCACAAAGGCTTTGGAACCTTTTTTTTTTGTTTGTGTCCATTAAGCTCTAATGCGTAAGAGAATTCTCTCTATGAACACCTATACTACCAATTCATTTTCTTTATACATTTGGTCCTCCTATAGAATCATAAAATTGGCACTAGGACTTTTGCATCTACTTGATTTCTACTGTTGTTAGATTTTGGTGGATGAAAACCTTTCAAATTCACTCTAGGGATACAAAGAATATGTGAATGAATTTTATGAAATAAAAAAATACATACATTACCATTTTTGTTCCTTTATTTGTTATTGTAGTTTTTCCCACCTCATGTGTAACAATGCTATGAAATGAAAAATCTTGATGGAAGATAGACTAATTATGTGTTCAAAGCTTGGGTTGTGTAGTTCATTATTGTTTACTACATTTGTGTTTTTGCCTTTGACATTAAACACCATGTAACAAATCTCTAAGCAAATGTAGAACACACATGGGGGATCCTTAACCATCTATTGTTACAACTTTTAGTTCTTGAAAAGGAAAGATAATGTATGTGTATTAGCATTGGCATCCATGAAGTTCATAGAATGTAACAATTGAAATATAGATTAAGTGTTTGTGAATGTGTCAACCATTTCATAAATGTTTATGTTGAATGACTAAAGAAATTCAATGTTGCCACTTTTTCTAAAATAAACATGTTCTAAAAACTCCTCATTATGCCTTGTCCCAAGCATGTATTCTTGAATTTTTTTCAAGTTGCAATACATAATGGACCACTTTTTCTCACAAGCCAACTTGTTTTTCATGTGTGTGTTGTTACCAAATCCCATCGCAACTATGGAATCCTTTTTCCATTTTATGTTTGCATTTTCAAAACAGTCTTTGGAATCAACACATGATTTAATGAAGGGATGTGTTTATTTTGAACTTTTTAAAACTAGGAACATAATCTCTTAATGTTCCCAATTAAACTATCATGGTTTTTTAACAAATTTCATTTCAATTCTAGAATGTTCAATACTATTCTTTTTCTTTTGTTTTCATCTTGCTTTCTCATAGTGCAATAATTTGAATAGAATTGGCATTGTGGGTTTCAAGAATATCTATAGAATAGGGATAGAAATACACTTCATGTTATGTTCTTCATACTATTGAACTTGCTTGTAATGTGTGCATGTGAATTCTTTGAACTTCAAAGGAGCAAGGAAGGAAGACTCCTAAACTTGGTTTATCAAACAATTGAATTCTTGTTTCCATATGCTTCCATGATGCAAAGGTGGTTGTTGTTGTCAAAATTGTTTTTGCAACAAAGATTCTACTTTTGCAAGGTTGTAGCTTCAATGTTTTTGCTATGTGGAAACTCTTGTTGCAATTGTTGGATTATTACATTGGTTACATTTGGAGGACTACCAACAATGTGATTTGAAAAACAAAAGTAAAGTTCTATTGCAAAGCCTCTATTTTTGCAAGGCTTCTTTTGTTTTGAAGCTTCTACTACTACTTTGAGATGTCTATTCCTTTGAAGCTCTTCATTGCAAGTTACAAATTATCATTCCAAGGACCTACTTTGCAATGATGAACTTGCTATGGCTACCATGTGCAACAACAATATTAGCCTTTGATGCCCCTTGCAACAACAACAACACGACCCAACAACAACAGGTGAAGAGAAATCTTGCAACACAACTCGATGAAGGTGCAAGGCAAAGAAATCATGAAATGCAACATTATCTTGATATAGTTGAGAGAAATATGCAATTGTGAATAACTTACCACTATGTTATTACAAACTCTTTTTCATGTGATAGTTAACATTGGATTTTGATCTTCAAATGCACATTTTCTTATGAATAGGCAATAGCTATTTTAGCCATTACCATTAACATTGTGTGCAACAAATGCATGCGCATAGGATATGGTGATACCTAACATTACATTTGTGGAATCTAAGATAAATTTATCTTCCCTACCTTGGAATTCCTTGCAATTTAGCACCATGTGCAGCTGGACCTTATAGCTAGAATTATTGCATTTGGCCATACAAGCCTGGTAGGCAGGGTCCTTATACCAATATTGATACCATTTGTTGGTGATTAGCTGTGAGGCACAACACAACATACCGGTCCAAGACTGGTTAACATCTTGTACTCTCTAAACCAGGTCAGGACCGGGTACCACCTTGTACACTCTCTACCGGTCCAAGACTGGTTAGCACCTTCACACTCTCCATCTCTCTGAGCACCTGTTCATCTATCGTGTGTGTGCGCGCGTCTCTCTCTCGCTCGCTCGCTCGCTCGCTCTCTCTCTCTCTCTCTTTTCGTTTCACTGAATTCTGTGTAGTTTTAGAGGCATGTTGTATTATCGGAGTTTTGGCAGTCATCAACTTGAAGTCCTTGAACACGAAGTTGTTGTTCTTTCGGAGCTTTGGTGGTCAGTAGTCAGTAGAAGCTCTTGAATACCAAAGCTGTAGGCGGAAGGAAGGAAGGAATGAAAGAACACGGTGGGGTGGGGGTGGTGTAGCAGTTTCAAGGAGGACTCAAATCTCATATAGTTTGAGGGTTTTGAAGTGGAGAAGAAACGAGGCGGAGTAATCTTTTTGTGGTTGCTTGAAGAAGATCTTGACCCCTGAGTTTGTTTGTTGGATCTGGTCATGTTTCTGTCAGCGGAGAAGGTTGCTGTCGAGCTTCTGGTTCGTTGGTTGTGCGGGGTGGTCAGAGAGCTCGTCACCATGGAAACATCAGTATAAGTCACGTCGGCCTGTAGAAGAAGAAGAAGAAGAAGAAGAAAGAGTTCAAGGAGCAGTGTTGGGGTTTGAGTCGTTTCTGCTGTGTTTTTGTCTAACAAGAAGAAGAAGAAGATCGAAGAACAACAACAACAAGTGTGGGAGGAGTACGCGGGAAGTGTGAGAAGAACCAATGTTGCTGTCGGGAGGGACAGGGAGCCTGCGTATGGAAATGGAGAGAATGAGAGTGGTGGCGAGCTCTAGTAATAGCTTAGGCTTGACAGTGGAGTCAGGAGGAGGATATGGCATGCTGCAGCAACGCCCAATCTGGCAGTCTCCGCCCGTGCAACTGGATTTGCTTCCAATGAGATCGTCGCACTCCTCGGAAACAAACACTCTGGCAGCGCCGGCCTCTTCCGTCACCAACAACCCCTTCAGCTCATGGCAGATGCTTGCATCCAGGACTAACTCAGCAAGAAGTGGTGCGTCTCACGAGTGTCGAGGCTGTCTGGAGAGACGTCAGCTCTCTCGCTCGAGACTGAAAATGTTTTTTTTCTTTTTGCGCATTCCGCTTCTTGTGGGGCTGCGGACGTTGGGATGTTGTTTCTTACATTGGAACTGTTGTTGTTCTGTGTGTGTGCTTGATCACTTTGTGCTGCAGGTTACGATGACGGAGAAGTGGAGACCTTCTCTTCTGGCGGCGATGGTGCTGGTGCTGCTGCTGTTGGGGTTTCGACTGCCAGAGGAGATCTCGATATGAATCAATTGCCTTCAACGACCGATTGCGAGGAAGAAGAGGCCCTGGTTGTGTCCTCTCCGAGCAGCACATGCATGAAGCGAGAGAGAGAGGAACTGCATGTATTTGATCTCGAACAAGACATGAGAGCTGCCGGCGGCTGTACTGATTTGAGCGTCTCGAGAGGAGCAAGCGACGATGAAGCTGATGGGGGATCCACTACAAGAAAAAAGCTTCGTCTCTCCAAAGAACAGTCGGCTCTTCTTGAAGAAAGTTTCAAGGACCACAGCACTCTCAACCCGGTAAGAAATATACATATTGCAGCAGCTCATGCCCCCCAAGCTGCTAGCTATGGTTTTTTTCTCATACTGGACTACACCAGTTCTCTGTCTCATGAGTGTTGTGGCAATCTGGTTGTTGCCTTCCTTGCAGAAACAAAAGAACGCGTTGGCAAAGCAACTGAACTTGCGTCCTCGGCAAGTGGAAGTGTGGTTCCAAAACAGAAGAGCAAGGTGTGTTGAACTTAATTTCCACTTCCTGCACTTGTGTTCCATGCTCAAAGAAGCGATCCTGCAGCAAGTGCAGTAGTAATTGTCTGAGGTTTTTGTTGGCATCCAGGACCAAGCTGAAACAAACGGAAGTGGACTGTGAGGTGCTGAAAAGATGTTGCGAGAATTTGAGTGAAGAGAATCGGAGACTGCAAAAGGAGTTGCAAGAATTGAGAGCGCTCAAGCTGGCCGTCGTCGCAACTACTCCCCGCGCTTGTACTGCAGCAGCTGTCATAGCTGCACACGGCTTCAGCAGCTACATGCAGCGGCCAGTACTATCTGCTGCCACACTAACCATGTGCCCATCTTGTGAGAGAGTAGCTACTGTAGAGAATCGATCAGCCCATATTACATTTCCTAAACCTGCAGGTAGCAGCAGCAGCTTCTCCCATTTCCTGCAGCCTTCAGCAGCCTGCTAGCAGCTACAGATTAGACTTCTTAGAAAGTTCACTGCTTCACAACTGTTGCACAGGACTCCACTCTTCCTTATGTAGCAAAGCCAATTGGTGCACCATCCACAACTGCAAGCTGCTGCAGAAACTGATTGCATCTTTCCTTTCCTTCATGTGGAGCACCTTGGTGCACCATTTGCAACAAGTTGCAGAAGCCAACTGTATCCTCTTTCTTGTGCAGCAACCAGCTGGTGCACTATTTGCAACATTAAGCTGCAGAAGCCAATTGCATCTTCCTTCTTGTGCAGCAGATCGGTGCACCATTTGCAACAAACTGCAAGACGGCTGATTGCATCTTCATTTAGTTCTGCAGCAACTTGGTGCTCCATTTTGCAACAAGCTGCGGAAGCTGATTGCATCTTCCTTCCTGTGCAGCCTACTTGGTGCACCATTCCCAACAAGCTGCAGAAGATTACAAATAGTTGAAAAGTCCCCAAACTACAGTCTATTTCATGTTGTCCTTCAATCTGCAGAGAAGCATTGATGTGGACCATGACCAGTGCCTAAGCTTCACAGATTGAAAAAACCGGTGTGCTTCAGCTCTGATCCCTGGCTTCATGAAATCACTTGTATGCTAGGAGTCCATACCAGTGCACAACATCTCACACCTCTGTTCAAATTAAAATGAGTTCTTGATGAGTTCTTGAGATCTTGAGGTCCAAGAGACGTCCTTGACTGCACCCACCCACCCTACAAGAGAACTTTGTGAGGTAATAGTTGCAAGAATTGCTGGAATTTGTGAAGGTGTTTTGCAGCAACATGGAGGTAGCTTGCACAAGGTGGTATTGGTATCTATCTTCCATTGGTATTAAAAAACATTGTTCAACAGCTTCTTCCCTCATCATCATGAGCTTCATGCTCAATTCCAGGGTTGGTCTTGTATCTAGGCTTGCAACCGGTATCTACACTGGTACATATTGACATGAGCTCAGGTCAAGAACCCTACCAGGTATGATCTGAAGCAATACCAGCCTTATTATACAAGTAGTACTTGCCTGGGAGGAACTTGAGGTAATGCCAAGCTTGTACTAGTTTTACACCAATTTCAATACTAGTTATATACCTGCCTTCTAGCAGCTAAAAAACAAATCTTAAACCCCCATTGTTTTGACCAGCCTGGTATGAAAGTTATTAAAAGGACCCCATACTTGCAGCTGGCTCCTATGAATTATTTTTTAAGGTACCCATACTTAATACTTGTAAAGGTACTTAAATGAGGTAAATAGGTATGAACTTAATTATTTTCAAGGTACCCAATACTTAATCTATCTAGGAAGGAAGGAAGGAAGGTAGTTTGTTTGTGTTGTTTGTCACATTAAAATCTCCCAAATCACAATGCCTTTTGCCATGCTCTTGAGTACCATTTGAAAGCCCTTGATGAGTAGGAAGGATGTACTGAGTTGGTTTCATGATGTTTTCACCTGCAGTGAAAAAAAAAGAAGTTATTGAATATTGAACAATTTTTTCACTGAAATTTCATTTAAATTAAAACTGAAAAATTATTGGGGAATTTGGGTGCACTCTTGGTTTGTTGGAAAGCCCTCAGTGAGTAGGATTTAATGAAAGTGATATGAAATTTTTTAAACCCTAACGGGCATGAGATATTGAATTTTGAGTAGTCTTTGTCGTTGGAAATTCAATTAAATTATTTTTTAAATGGTTTTGGAAAGAAAAATTAGTTGGGTAACCGTTTCACACTTGGGTGAATAGCAACATGCTACACTATATACCTTAAGGGATGAGGGAATAATTTTCTCTTTATGTTGGATGTTGTAAACTATGATACAGGGCCAAATAAGAGGTGTGGATGGAGATGCTGTAATATTTGCAACTGAAAAGGGTTAGTGAGCAGACCACCTTGTTCCCAAGCCCATAGATAAGCTAAGCTAGTTGGTGGAGACATTCTGAGGGATCTAATGGTTATGAATTCTTGCCAGTTCAACAAGAGTTGGTGATGAAACAAAATTATCAGAGCTGCAGGAAAATAAGTGATGCTCAGGTCTGGCCCCTAAAACCTAATCCCTACCAGTCCTCATGCAGCAAGGGGTAGGGTTTAGGGTTTAGGGTCTGGTAGTGATGTAGTGATGAAAGAGAAGAAAAAATGATGCCATCTCTAACTGTGAATTCATGATACTTTTGAGGTCAAGAATGTGCCCTTTAGAGCAAGGATCTAATAACTGTCTGTCTGTAAAAAGGCCTTGAAAAGCTAGGTCCCCACCTCCCCCCAACAAAATCCTAGAGGCCTCTAGGCAGTCAAAAACAACACACACTAGGTAGTTCTTCCACTTTTGTAATACAATTTTGGTTGACCCAGTTGTAACTACAGTTTGGTTTGTATGGGTTCTAGTGTTAAGAGCTTGGGTAACTATTGTTATTTGTATGGGTACGCTCCCAAAGTGATTTTTTCCTCTGTTGGGATGAGCCTCTTTCATTGAACCTATCACCCAAAAAAAGCACAACATTTGTGAATTTTTTAGGAAATCCTAGTCATGTTCTACATGTTAAATTGTAAATCTGCATGTGGTCAATACTTGTAACAAATAAATGAAATCTGGCAAATTCGGGTTTTTCTTCACAAAAATCCTTCTTATGTGCTGAAATCATATTTTTCAAGTTGGGAAAATGTGAAATTTTGAGAAAACAGTAACTACCAGTCGTGTTAAATTTTTTTAGTTTTATGAGTTAGCATCAATTTCAAGTATCAAAAGAAAGATGTTGCATTAATTAGTGATGTTTTATTCAAAAACTATCCAAGCTTTCAAAAGCTGTTGAAAAATAGGAGACTACCTTACAAAATGACCAAACCATTTCAAAACATCTCTACTTATGACAAACTTTTCCAGTAAAAAATTTCTTGCAACCAAAAACTTCTCTGTCACATTTGTGAGAAATCTTGCACCCAAAAAAAAAAAAAAAAAAAAAAAAAAAAAACACCAAAACAACACAAAAAAAAACCAAAAA
>Ga0116231_10007514_pt1 | contig 19872 bp, 14 predicted proteins | sample S1TSphgellanicum_2_FD_89695 | JGI IMG/M metagenome (GOLD analysis project Ga0116231, IMG submission 89695) | Host-associated microbial communities from peat moss isolated from Minnesota, USA - S1T2_Fd - Sphagnum magellanicum MG | ecosystem: Host-associated > Plants > Peat moss > Unclassified...
ACGAATTGATCTCTCCCAATGCGCTGCCAAATGTCGTTCTTCATCATGTAGGAATGTGTTAGACCTGGGCGGCCATTGACTGCAATCACCGGCAATGAAGCCCCGCGAGCGCCAAACGTTTCGTAGGCCAGATCCACGTCGGAGGTGTGCGCGATGCCACTGGCATGCGGCACCTGCAGCGCGAGGGACAACGAACCGAAACCGGCGGTTCCAACAGCCATCAAAGATAGAACAAACAATCTGTGCACCATCGATCACTCCAATCTCAAATCAGATCCCGTGCTTATTGAAACCCGGCAGCGCTGTCGATTTCGGCTCCTCGCCGGTCCTCATACAGACCGCATTTCCCTGCCCGTTCCGCTCATAAAGCGTTGCCACGCCATCCGCCGAAGCATAGACCTGGTGAAACGACCGGATGGCGCTCAGAAATTGTCCTTTGAGCTCAGCCGGGGCGGCATCGAGCGAACCCCACAAAAGGATGTAGTCGACCCGCATTCCCGAAGACTTCTCGTAACCCGCAACATCGATGGTATCGATCTTCGTCTCGGGTTGCCGCGGCGTCCAGTGGAAGAGCCCCGCCTGCGGCTCGATTCCGGTCCGAAAGCGGACCGGATACAAGTTCAGGCGAGCCAGAAAATTGAACAGCACCACCCGGTCGTTGGTTAATTACATCCGGCTGGCGGCCTGAAAGTATGGGCTGTACGTCATCCATTCAGGAGCGCCGCTTGCCTCCCACGGAACCTTTTTCACCACAATCGGGAGCAGGGAGCAGTGGCTTCCGACCCGGCGATCCACTTCCAGCATGGGAGCCATCTGATTCCGAACCAGATTTTGGCGGCTCGCCAAGGACGCCAGCAAAAGCAGAGCAGCCGCCGCGCCCGCGGCGAACAGCGCGCCGATGGCCGGCTTCGGAATGGCGTTGTGGGCCAGCAGCAGAAGCACCCAGAAATACGGAAAGATCTCAAAGCGGCGAAAATGCGTCCAGCCGCCGCCCATTGTATCGGGAAATGCCAGCATGATGACTGCCGAAACCGCTGCCGCCGCTAGCGTGGCCAGCGCCTGTTCCTGCCCCGCGCGCAAGTCCGAAGCGCGTCTTGGCAGGATTCGCCAAGCGGCATAGAAAGCTCCAATCAGCAGAATGATACTCAGAGCGAAGCCTACGTACGTATCTCTGGGCAGGTTGACGGCCAATTCGTCCAGTGTCCCAAACTGCCTCAGGCGCGAACCGAGCCCCACGCCGTAATGCGTGCTTCCCTTCTGGCCTGAAAGAAGGAAAAGCGCAGCGAGCGGCATAGGTAAAACCAGCGCTACAAGGGAAAAACGCTGCTCTCGCATCGCGGCCCAGACCGTTTCTTTTCGCAGGAGCGCCAGCAGAAACAATGTGGCCGCCATCGTCCCAATGCCCGCACAGGCCATGATGAACCCGCTGGCATGGCACAGAAATGTCAGCACGAGAGCCGCCGCAACCCAAATCGCCCGCCGATAGGAGGGCGCTTTGATCATCCAATCATAGGCGCCGATCGCCACGAAAAAAGCCGCGATCGAGAGGCCATGGTTGTAGAGCCCCAGGAAAAACATCTGATTGAGCGACAAGGGAAGAATCAGCATGGCAAGCCACGCATTTCTAGGCTTGATCTGACGCAGCGCAAAGAAGCCCGCCGCCATCGGCGCCAGAATGCAGAGGACCTGCGCCACGCTTTCCGCAATCCCAGGCGAAAATAGCCAAATCAGCGCGGCCATCAGCAGGTACATGGCGAGATTCGGGTTGGGCCGCAGGTGAATGCTGTAAGCCTGCTGCTGCAATGGGTGGTTGGGCTGCATCGCCGTCGCCAGGCGATTGGAAAACGCCAGATGGACCGGGCCATCGTTGGTCATCGCGGCGTGCGGCAGAATCAGCACGCACACCAGAATCGCCAGACCCACCGTAACCGAGAGGTACATCCAACGCAGCATCCCGACCTCGTTGTCCACTGGAAATTGAGCTCGCGAGTAGACCCGTGTCAGCTTTCGCAGATTCACGCCCATCCTCAGTCTTCGCAGTGTATCGGAGCCGAGGCCTCAAACCGCCTGATACACAACTTTTCCTTCGCTGATCGTCCAGCGCACCCGGCCCTGCATTGTCCATCCGTCAAACGGCGTGTTCTTCGATTTGGACCGCGAATCCTGGGCCCGGAAGACCCACTCTGTCTTCGGATCGAAGATGATCACATCGGCGAAACTGCCCACGGCCAGCGTTCCGCGCCCGCGCAAGCCCAACACCGCAGCCGGTTGCGCGCTCAGGAGACTCAGCACGCGCGAGAGCGGCAGCTTCCACTCGCGATGCAGCCAGCGCAAGCTCAGCCCCAGGGCCGATTCCAGGCCGGTGATGCCGTTCGGCGCGCGTTCGAATTCGACTTCCTTCTCAAACGCGGCGTGCGGCGCGTGATCGGTCGCAATCGCGTCCACCACGCCATCCAGAATGCCCTGAATCATCGCGTCCCGATCCGCGGCCGAGCGCAGCGGCGGATTCATCTTGGCATTGGTGTCGTACGCGCCCACATGCTCCTCAGTCAGCAGAAAGTGATGCGGAGCGACCTCACACGTCACGCGCAGCCCATTGCGCCGCGCCTGGCGCACCGCCGCCACAGCCTGCGCCGTCGAAGTATGCGCCACATGCAGGTGCGGCCGATGGCCGTTTTTGTCGCCTTTGCCCTGCATGGAAAGCTCGGTGACCAGACGGATATCCCGCTCCACCAGCCCAAACTCCGCCTCCGGCGGCATCCCGCGCAGCCCCAGCCGGAAGGCTGTCGGTCCCGCGTTCATGCTGCATCCGCCGGTCAGCCGCGTATCTTCGGCATGTTGAATGACAGAAAGCCCCTGCCGCGTGGCGTTGATCAGCACCTCGCGCATGATGCTGTCGCGGAGGATCGGATGCCCATCGTCGGTCACTGCGACTGCGCCTGCCGATTTGAGCGCTGCGTAGTCGTTGAGCACCTCACCCTTGATCGCCCGCGTGGCCGCGCCGATCGGAAAAACCCGGACGGAAGCGTTTCTTTCGGGCGACTGCATCCAGCGCGTAATTTCTGGCGTGTCATTGGTCGGCGTGGTGTTGGGCATCGCCGCCACGGCTGTAAATCCGCCCGCCGCGGCCGCAGCCGTCCCTGTCGCAATCGTCTCCTTGTGTCCCTGGCCAGGCTCACGCAGATGGACGTGCATATCTACCAGACCCGGCGCGACCGTCAGCCCTTTGGCGTCGATGATCTGCAGGGCAGTCTGCGAATCTGGCCCAGCTTTGCCTTTCCCGAGGGAACTCTTCCCCGGCTCGGCAATCTCCACCACGCGCCCGTCCCGAAGCACCACATCGCGAACTCCATCCACTTGCGCCGCGGGATCGATAAGGTGGCCGCCCTTGATGAGAATCACGCTCATGCGCCCACCTCGGGATTTGCGGCCAGGGTCAGCGCCCGATAGACCAGCGCCATGCGAATCGCGACGCCGTGATGCACCTGCTCCAGAATCAGCGACTGCGGTCCGTCGGCCACCTCGCCCGTCAGCTCCAGCCCGCGAATGATCGGCCCCGGATGCATCACCAGCGCGCTGGACGCTTGCGCCGCCAGCCGAGCCTCGGTGAGTTGATATTTTGTCTTGTATTCTTCCAGATCAAGCTGCAACCCAGCCAGTCGCTCCGCCTGAATGCGCAGCATCATCACCACCTGCGCCTCGCCCAGGGCCCGCTCAAAGTTGCGCTCAATGGCGATGCCCGGTCCGGCCTGCGCGGCGACTTCCGGCAATAGTTCTTTCGGCCCGCAAAGTATCACCCGCGCTCCCAGTTTGGGCAGCAGAAACATGTTGCTGCGCGCCACGCGGCTATGCAGAATATCGCCGGTGATTGCGATCGTCACGCCGGCCAGCGTCTCCGCTGTCACCTCGGTCTCTCCCGGTCGCAGATGCGCCAACATCGTCCGCAAATCCAAGAGCGCCTGCGAAGGATGCTCATGCATTCCGTCGCCCGCATTTAGAATCGGCAGCCGCGTTTCCCGCTCCAGCAGCCATGGCGCGCCCGAGTTGGGATGGCGCAGAATGATCGCCTCCGCTCCGAGAGCCTTCAGCGTCAACCCGGTATCCTTGAGCGTCTCGCCTTTTTCAATGCTGGAGGAGAGGCTCGAAACCAGCGTCGTGTCCGCGCCCAGGCCCTTCGCCGCCAGCTCGAAGCTGGTCCGCGTCCGCGTCGAGGACTCGTAGAACAAGAGCGCGATGCGCCGCTTGGCCAGCCGCGTGGCGCGTTTCAGCGGATCTTCGGATTCAAGTTGCGTCGCAAGCGCAAGAATTTCGCTCACCGTCTCCGGCGTCAGTTCCCGCGAAGAGAGCATCGAGCCGGCCGCATACGGCGCGGGCAGGGTGAGAATCGCAGGAGTGGTAGGCGCGCGCTGAGGCGACAGGGAGTTCACAGGCATAAGGGCACACGAAATCGTGACACGAAAAAAGGTTTCGCCGGGATAGGACTCAGTCGATTTTCTCGACCAGCAGCACCTGCTCGTCGTTGTCGACCTCGCGGAATTTTACCTCAATGATTTCGCGGCTGCTCGTCGGCACATGCTTGCCGACGTAGGTTGCCTCGATGGGTAACTCCCGATGCCCGCGGTCGATCAGAACCGCCAGTTGCACCCGCCGCGGACGGCCATGCGCAAACAGCGCGTCGAGCGCGGCGCGAATGGTGCGGCCTGTGTAGAGCACGTCGTCGCACAGAATCACGTCACGGTCGTTCACGTCGAGTCCCAGTTCGCCCTCGCTCACCAGCGGACGCACCCCATGGGTGCTCAGATCGTCGCGGTAAAACTGAATGTCCAGAACGCCGGTCTGCACCGGCCGCTTCACAATGCCCGAGATCAGCGTGGCCAGCCGCTCCGCCAGCGGAACTCCCCGGCGCTTGATGCCAACCAGCGCCAAACCCTCGCTGGCGTTGGTCTTTTCCACAATCTGGTGGGCCAGCCGGACCAGCGTCCGCTCAATCTCCGAGGCCGACATCAAACGGCCTTTTTCGCGCAGGGATGGGTGCTTTTCTTCAGTAATTTCGCTCATAAACTCTCTCGCGGTATTTGGGGTCCGGATGATGTCGACATGCAGACTTTGCTCTATTGTAGGGCCTCGCCGCGACGGGGCGTGACAGGGCGTTTCCTGCCGCGGGCCGCAACGCCGCTGGATGCTAGGCCCCCGACCGCCGCGGCGCAGTCGCCAATTTTGCTCCCACAGCGCCCCCGGCCACGGCCAGCGCGATCAGAAACGCCGCAACCACCAGCAGCCCTAGAACCGCCAGCCCGGCGCGCCCCTCGGCCGAAAGCATCATGGCCCGAATCGACTGCGCCGACTGCGCATTGGCCGCTCCCATCTGCTCGATCACCTGCTGGTTACTCTTCTCCACCTGGCTTGTCCAGAGCGCATCCAGTTCCGCGCCCTCATGCAGCACAAACCGGGAAACCCATAAGCCGATCCCGTAGAGGCCGCCTGCTGCCAGGCTGGCAAACAGACCGGTCACAACGCCAATCTGTGCGCCAACGGAGATGGAGACTGAGACGGTTCGAACTCGCCTTGCGTAAAGTCCGACCGCCCAGTATGCGGCCGCGACGATGCCCAATAATCCCAGTGGAAGAATTCCGAAGCAAAGCACTCCCGCCGGAACCCCAAGCATCAGGGCCGCTTGCAGCGCCGGCCGCCAATGGATGCCGCCGTTCAAGCCAAAGGCGCTTCCGGCAAGCGAACCTTGAGTCTGCTCGCGAGCCGAGTCCCCCGCTGAGGCCATCGAAGGCATTTCCGCCGCTAGGTAGGTCAGTTGCGGCAGACCGCAGGCGGGGCAATAGCGATCGCCCTGGCGGAAAGTCTCATGACATCGTTGGCAGGATTGTTCCAAACTATCGGTCTCACCCCTGAAGCTATACCCTCAGACCAACCGCCCGCAATCGCAGGGCGGCCCTGCGCAGCCTGCTACTGCGCCTTGTCGTCGTTATCGATTCCCGCGGGAAGATCCAGCGCCACCAGCGCAAACCGCGTCTCGTTGCCTTTGGAATCCTCAAATCCCACGATGTGCTGGTGCCGCTTTGAACCGGCTTTCAACTGGAAATCCTGCCTGAAGTCGCTGTCGTCCAGCTTCACTTTGCCGTTCTTGCTGTTGTCCTCGCAGGTCAGACCCTCGTGCGTCACCGTCGGCGTTCCCACCGGACTGTTGCCCTGGCAGGTAATCACGTCGCCAAAGCGCGCCAACGCTTTCCGGTAGAACGCTGTCACCTTTTCCTTGCTATCCGGCGTCCCATAGGTAACCGCCTTCACGCGCAGTTGCCATTCTCCGAAGCCCAGGTGCACGTCCGCCGACTTGTGCTTGTCGTCGTCCTTGACGGTCTCCGCTCCGGGATAGACCGGCAGGCCCAGATCCGCGGCCGACGTCTGATCGGTATTCACATGCACGCCGCCAAACGGCGTATCGACCTGCACGTTCTTTTCCTTGCCGTTCGCATCCTTGTCCACATGCACGCGACATCCGGAGATGGTCAGAACCGCAAACAAGGCGGCCGCAACCATGGAAATTCCTGAAAAATTCCGCAAACTGCTGGGTTTCATGGTGTCCCTCTCTCTAAAAGACTTACGCCCACTTACGTCCTATGGATACGCGCAAGCGCCGCGCTATGTTCCCCCCAATGTAACCCCTGTGCGCATCTTTTTCGAGTATTGAGGGTTGAAGACGGGTAGTATCCAAGTATCCCAACACGCAGTATCGAAACCAAGCCGTAGCACAGACCGGACATTTCCAATGTCCGCAACAAGGAAAGACCGATGCACTTGAAGACTTTCTCCCTCGCTCGCACCCTGCTCCTCTCCGGCTCAGTCGCCGGGATGCTGCTCGCCGCCACCCCCTCGCGCGCTCAAAACGATCCCCCGCCGGGAGCGGCGCGGCTCGCATTCCTCCAGGGAGGCGTCTCCATCCAGCCCAATGGTGTCGACGGGTGGGGACAAGCCTATTCCAACATGCCCCTAGGTCCGGGAGACCGCGTGACCACTGGCCAACCCGGCCGCGGCGAACTGCAGGCTGGCCCCGTGCGCGCCTACTTCAGTGAAGCCACCGACGTTACGCTCATCAACCTCGACGCCCAGGGCGTGCAGATCGGCTTAGCCAACGGCGAGGCCAACATTTTCAGCGATGGTTTCACTCCAGGATCGGGATTTTCCTTGCAGACGCCCAATGGCGCCGTGTCGGTCGCTGGAAAGGCCGGATTTCGCGTAGAAGTCTCCGCGGCCGAGGGATACACCGTGATTACAGACTACGGGGACGAAGGCGTCATTACGCTCAATGGCGGCGGCGGATTTTACTTACCCCTGCACCCGGGCGAATCCGTGCAACTGACCGGCACCAATCCGGTGGTGGCTCAGCCGCTGCAACCTGTTCCTTACGACGATTTTGCTCATTGGAGCGGGGCGCTCGAGTCGCATCGCTTCAGCTCCGTTTCCGCCCGCTACGTCAACGTGGAAATGCCCGGCTACGACGAGCTTGACGCCGCCGGCGACTGGCAGCCGCAATCCGACTACGGCCCCATTTGGTTCCCCCGCGTCCAGGCCGGTTGGGCACCCTACCACTACGGCCACTGGGTCAACATACCTTTCTACGGCTGGAGCTGGGTCGCCGATGAGCCCTGGGGCGCAGCGCCGTTCCACTTTGGCCGCTGGGTGGTCGTAGGCGGCCGCTGGGGCTGGATTCCCGGTCCCCGCGAAGGCCATCCCATCTGGTCGCCCGCCCAGGTCGTGTTTGCCGGAGGCATCCAGTTCGGGGGAGGCGGTGCCGCGGTCTGGTTCCCGCTCGGTCCCGGAGAACCCTACCATCCCTGGTACCCATGCAGCCCCACCTACATCAACCAGATCAACATCACCAACATCCATGAATCGACCATCGTGCATGTTCAGGTTAACTACGTGAACATCACCAACGTCACCTACGTCAACCGCACCACCGGCGTCACCGCCGTGAGCCAGGCCGACTTCGCCTCGGGCAAATCCACCAAGGAAGGCTTCGTCAAAGTCGATCCGAAGCAGTTGGAGCACGTACAGCCGCTGGCCAAACCGCCCGCGCCCGCGCCTGCCCAGCGGATCATCCTACACCCCACGCCCAAGCCGGCCAACGTACCCCAGGCCCGGCCAACGCTGATCAACAGCAAAGGCCAGATGGCGGCAGCCACTCCGGGCGCAAAACCCGTTCCTCCTCCGGTAAAGCCGGTTCCCGCTCCCGTGGCCATTCCCGGACACACGGCAATCGGCAAGCCCACGGTGGGCGGCAAACCCGTCGAGCCCTCCGCAAAAGAAGATGCGGCGAAACCGGCGGCCAAAGCTCCCGCGGAAACTGCCAAACCCGGAACGCCGGCAGCCGCCAAAGACGACAAAAAGAAAGACGACAAGAAAAAGCCCGAAGACAAAAAGCCGGAATAAAGCTGATCCTGTCCTTCCACACCAAACCCCATCCTGCCGCTCCGTTGGAGCCTCGCAGGATGGGGTTTTACTTTCCCCTTGTGTGCTGCCACGATCAGTCAACCTTCCGCTGGGCCGCTACAATAACTCCATGAGCGAAGCATTGAACCTCGCGCCCCGCACCGTCATCGTCACCAACGAAGCTCCGAAAGCCATCGGCCCTTATTCGCAGGCCATTCGCGCCGGCAATCTTCTCTTTACCTCCGGCCAGATCGCATTGCACCCCGAAACCCAGGAAGTCGTCCCCGGCGGCATCGCGGAGCAAGCCCAACAGGTCTTCGCCAACCTCAAAGCCATCCTCGAAGCTGGCGGCAGCAGCTTTTCCCAGGTCGTGAAGGCAACCGTCTTCCTCAAGAATTTCGACGATTTCGCGGCCATGAACGCCATTTACGCCGAGCATCTGGACTCCCCCGGCACTCCGCCCCCAGCCCGCACCACCGTCGAGGTCGCCCGCCTGCCCAAAGACGTTCTGCTCGAAATCGACCTGGTCGCACTCGTTTCCAACGAGTAGCGCTCTGCTTTCGCGAATACTTGAGCGTCCGATGCCGAATTTTCCCGGCATCGGTTCTCATTCTGCATCGGGGCGCCCTCCGTTCCCACTCCGGCAATCGCGCCGTTTTCTGCCGCGTTTCAAAATCCAATCCCCTTGCTTCCCTCCTAAACTGAATTTCGAGTCCTTCCCTATTTCCGGACTCATTGGGCCGCCCAGCCAGGGCTTTCATCCGGCTGCCGCTGGGCCCTGAGCTTCGGGAGAAGCAAGCCATGGCCATCGAGATCGACCGACTAAGCAACCTGCTGCTCAAGATGGCGGACGAAAACGCCCCTGGCCGCGAGTTTTCCGCCGCTATCGCCGAGTTGGCCCGCACCGGGCGCTTTGCCAATCTCAAAACCGTCCTGCCCTCGGTCGTCTACGACGAGCTTTGGGATCGCTACCAACTCGATCCCGTCGGCTTCGCCGCGCAGTGGGAGCATCTGGCCCAGGAGATGCAGCAGGGCTTCATCCAGCACGCCCGCCAGCGCCTTACTTCGCTGACCCGCCTGCAACAGGCCGGCAACGGCCTGACCCCCGCCTGGAAATCCATCCAGCGCGCCCTCGATTCCCGCCAGAACGATCTGCTCCGGGCCGCCGTCGCCGCAGAATTCCTCGATCTGGTCGAACCAGCCGTAGCCCGCGCCACCCACTTGCGCGAATGCGTCGTAGCCTCCTCCAGTTCGGAGGAAGCCGACCGCTATCTGGACGAGGCCACGCGCTGCTACTTCTTCGCCCTTTTCACCGCCTGCGCCGTCATGTGCCGCAGCGTGCTCGAAGAAGCCATCAAACAAAAGCTGCCCGACGGCCTGCGCCGCCTCATCCGCTCCCGCTATCGCAACGCCCCGACGCTGGGCAACCTGCTCCATGAGATCAACAACAACCTGCTCTCCACCGGCATCGCCCCCGATTTTCCGCGGCTCGCCAATCAGGTCAACGACATCGGCAAAAAAGCCGTCCACCAAGGATTGCTCTCGGAAGACGAAGCCCGCGCCTGCCTGCAAAACGCCCGCGAAGCTCTGCAAATGCTCCTGCAGCAATAGCCCCCGTCGCCTCGAAAACACTCCCCCGCAAAATTTCTCAACAATATTCGGCCGCGATGGGCGCAAACTGCCTCCATTTGCGCTAAACCCAGTAGGCGCCTCCGCGCCAGGGGATCAAACGCGCCCACCCCACCCCCGAACCAAGGGTAATGCGCCGAACCGTCCGCGCCCGGCCAAGCACTCCCGGCCGACCCCGCCGCGCCCAAACTGAGGAGAGAAATCATGGCCGCCACACCCAAGAACGCCGCCAGCACCCGCTGGCCTGCTCCCTCACTCTCGCTGCACTCGCCAGCACGGCCCTCGCCGCCGCCCCCAGCCAGCCCGCCCTCAGCAAAGCCCAAATCGCCCAAAACTATGGCAAACTCCCGCTCAGCTTCGAAGCCAACCGAGGCCAATCCAACCCCAAAGTCAAATTCCTTTCCCGAGGAAACGGCTACTCCTTCTTCCTCACCAACCATTCCGCCGTTCTCTCGCTTGTCAAGGCCCAGTCCCAGCCAAGTTGTCATCCTGAGCGCAGCGAAGGACCCGCTTCTCCCGCGCGGCTCGCCCCTCCAACCGCGCCATGCAGCCTTGGCCTTGTAACAGGGCACGACTTCAATCGTGCCGAAAAAGCCCCAAAAATAAATGGGGCTTTAGCCCCTGCTCTGGCCGACACCATCGAAATGCAGCTCGCCAACGCCAACCCCGGTTCCCAGATCGCCGGCACCGATCAACTCCCCGGCCACGCCAACTACTTCCTCGGCAACGACCCCGCCCAATGGCATACCAACGTCCCCACCTACGCCAAAATCAAATATGCCAACGTCTATGACGGCGTCGACCTGGTCTATTACGGCAACCAGCGCCAGTTGGAATACGACTTCGTCGTTCACCCGAATGGCGCTACGAAGTCGATCCGCGTCCGCTTTGCCGGGGCGAAAAAGCTGACCTTGCATGAGAACGGCGACTTGGAAGTCATCGCAAGAAACGGCAACATTGCCTTCCACAAGCCCGTCCTCTACCAGGAGACCTCCGGAAGGCGAGTGTCTGTAAAGGGCGGATTCACACTATTGGGCGGCAACGAGGCTGGTTTCGCGGTTGGAGACTATGATCGAGCCAAGCCCCTCGTCATCGACCCCACGCTGTCTTATTCCACCTATCTGGGCGGAAGCAACGGAGCAAGTTACGGCACGGCGGTTGCCGTCGACGGGAGCGGCGATGCGTATGTGACGGGAGTCGTTTACGCAACCAACTTTCCAGCGACGAGCGGCGCATACCAGCCCTCCAGCAAGAAGAGCGCATCCACCTTCGATGCCTTCGTGGCCGAGTTTAATCCCACCGGAACTGCGCTTCTGTATGCCACCTATCTCGGTGGCAGCGGCAATACGAGCGTCGCCGGCACACTGAACCATGGAGACTACCCGACGGGAGTCCGCGTCGACAGCGATGGAGCCGCGTATGTATCGGGCATTGCCTATTCAACGGATTTCCCGGTGACCAGCGGGGCCTTTCAGACTACGAACAAGGGCGGAGCAAACGGTGTGTCGAATTGCTTCGTCAGCAAGATCAGCGCTGCGGGATCCAGGCTTGCCTACTCGACGTACCTCGGAGGGAGCGGCATCTCCGGCTACGCGGGAAAGGCTTCGCTGGGCGATACCGGAGGCGACGGCTGCGCGTCGATGGCCATCGACAGCTCTGGCAATGCCTATCTTACCGGCACCGCATACTCGACAAATTTCCCGGTCACGAGCGGGGCCTATCAAGCAAGAAACAAGAGCGCAACCGCGGGACACCCAAACGCGTTTGCCGCAAAACTCAATCCCGAGGGAACTGCTCTCGCTTACGCAACCTACCTGGGTGGGAGCACCGGTGACGGCGGTTCGGGAATCGCTGTCGATTCGGATGGGAATGCTTACATCGACGGGGCTACTTATTCCACCGATTTCCCAGTCACCGGCGGCGCCGTTCAAGGTACCAACAATACGTCGGCCGCTGTTGGCTCAAACGGCTTCGTCACAAAATTCAATTCGACCGGATCATCCCTGGTGTATTCAACCTATCTGGGCGGTTCAGGAAACGCGGATGGTCCCAGCGGCAACAACAATGGAGATGCAGCTCTTAGCATCGCGCTGGACTCAGCGAACAATGCCTATGTATACGGGCTGACCTCGTCTCAGGATTTCCCGGTCACGGGAAGAGCGTTTCAGTCAGCAAACAACGCCAACAATGGTTCCAATTTTTTTGTAGCCAAGGTCAATTCGTCCGGAACGGATCTGGTGTACTCCACTTACCTGGGTGGAAACGGCTTTGACGCCAACGCTGGCTCAAGCGGTCTGGCGGTGGACTCGAGCGGAGATGCTTATGTGACAGGCTACATGACTGGCACAAATTTTCCGGTCTCGTCCAACGCATACGAGTCGTCCCCGGCTTGCGCTTTTGAGACGGTCGGGCCTTGTGGTCATCTACGAGAGTCCTGTATTTTCGGAAATCAGTCCCGATGGCTCCTCACTCCTCTACTCAACCTATTTTGGTGGAACTGGGCATGTCACAGAATCCACATCGGAGAGCACTTCGTCGGCCTGCGACGAGGGGTACGGCCTGGCGATTGACTCGAAGGGCAACGTATACCTGACAGGACGCGCAGCGTCATCGAACTTTCCTACCACTGCCGGCGCTTTTCAGACATCCAACCAGCCGAATGACAGCGCGTATGTATCCAAGTTCCTCCTCAACTCCACCGCAATTGCGACCACGACGTCGCTTTCCGCGAGCCCAAATCCCGCCGCGCAAGGCGCGACGGTGACGTTTACCGCCAGCGTAACGCCAGCGACCGGGTCCGGCGTTCCAACCGGCTCAGTTACCTTCAGCGTAGACGACGGAACGGGCGTTTCAGAGACTCTCAATGGAAGCGGCGATGCCAGCTATCGGATCGCCACGCTGACTGCCGGTTCGCATACGGTGGTGGCGGACTACTCCGGCGATTCAAACAATGCGGCGAGTGCGAGCGCACCATTCACCGAGAACATCACCCTCTCGGCGGCTAGCATCACCGCAGTCTCAGGATCGGGGCAAAGCGCTGCTGCCGGGACAGCTTTCGCCGCACCTCTCGTGGTTTTCGTGAAAGACGCGAATGGAAACCCCGTTAACGGTGCCAGCGTCAGCTTCACCGGGACTGGCCTCAGCTTTGCCAGCGCCACGGCTACGACCGGTTCCAGCGGAACAGCGTCGACAACCGCAACTCCCACCGCTATAGGCACGCTGACCGCGACAGCCTCGACAAGCGGCGTCTCAGTGTTGGCGAAATTTACGCTTACCGGAGTTGCGCCCACAACGCCTGCGGGCTCAGGCATCATCACTACCTTCGCGGGTAATGGAACCGCAGGCTTCAGTGGGGACGGCGGCCCAGCAGCCAACGCGGAATTGGCACAGCCCGTGGGCCTCGCGATGGACGGCGCTGGCAATGTGTACGTCTCTGATAACTCCAACAACCGCATTCGCAAAATCACCGCAGCCGGGGTCATCTCCACATACGCCGGCAATGGGACTGCTGGTTTCAGCGGCGATAGCGGTCCTGCCACTCGCGCCGAATTGAATGGCCCAACGGGCGTTCGGCTGGATGCGGCTGGCAACCTGTACATTAGCGACAGCAACAATAGTCGCGTGAGAAAAGTGACTCCTGGCGGCATCATTTCAACCTTTGCGGGTACAGGTACAGGAGGCTACAACGGCGATGGCATCGCAGCGACCAGTGCGGAACTGAATGATCCGAACGGTATCGCAACGGATGCCAGTGGAAACGTGTATATCGCGGATTTCTCCAACCATCGCGTCCGCAAAGTGAATGCGGCTGGCATCATTTCCACAATTGCCGGCGATGGAACAGACGGTTTCAGCGGCGACGGCGGTCCGGCCATCGACGCCGAGTTCAATTCCCCAACGGACGTTGCACTCGACGGCAGCGGCAACGTCTACATCACCGATAACAATAACGATCGAATTCGAAAGGTGGATACATCCGGCATCATTACCACATTCGCAGGTACCGGCTACGGCGGCTATAACGGCGACGGAATCGCTGCTACCACCGCTGATTTATATGCCCCCGACCGAGTCGCTGTTGATAGCGCCGGCAACGTGTACATCAGCGAATATGGAAACAACCGTATCCGCAAAGTTAATTCCAGCGGCATCATCTCCACAATCGCTGGAAACGGCACCCAGGGCTTCGGTGGAGACGGCGGTCTGGCAACCAGGGGAGAGATCAACACACCGCGCGGCCTTGCAGTTGAAAGCAATGGAGGTTGGCTCTTCCTCTCCGACGCCGAGAACAATCGGGTGCGCGAGGTGCAGTACCAGTCATACACCCCTGTCTTCTCCCTGGAGGGTGGGACCTATTCATCCGCCCAGACCGTCACCATCACCGATACAACACCGGGCGTGATCATCTACTACACCACCAACGGAACCACCCCAACCGCTGCATCCACCAAATACACCGGACCAATCCCTGTTTCTGCGACGGAGACCGTCGAAGCTATCGCTGTGTCGGCCAGTTACTCCAACAGCGCCATAGCCACAGCCAAATACGTCATCGAAACTCCAGCCGCTGCGCCCGTCTTCTCAGTTGCTGCCGGCACCTACGCCGCCATGCAGACGGTGGCAATCACCGATGCAACGGCAGGCGCGGTGATCCACTACACCACCAACGGAACGACGCCAACCGCCGCATCCGCCAAATATTCCGCGCCCATCGCTGTTTCGGCGACAGAAACCATAGAGGCCATCGCAGTGGCGACTGGATACGCCGAGAGCGCCTTGGCCTCGGCCAAATATGTCATAGAAACCTCGGCAGCCACGCCTGTTTTCGCACCCCCCGCCGGCACCTATACATCAGCTCAGAAAGTGACCATTACCAGCTCAACCCCCGGCGCTGTCATTTACTGCGCTCTCAACGGCGCGACTCCAACCAGCGCCTCCACCAAATACTCGACCGCGATCACCGTCGCTGCCTCCGAAATCATCGAGTGTCTCGCCGTAGCCCCGGGATACAACAACAGTGTGGTAGCCGCAGCTAAATATGTCATCGAAACGCCCGCGGCCACGCCGGTGCTCTCGGTGAAATCCGGAACCTACGAATCCACCCAAACTCTCGCCATGACGGACGCTACCGCCGGTGCGATCCTTTACTACACCACCAACGGCACCACTCCCACCACCGCATCCGCCAAATACACAGGGCCGATAGCCGTTGATGCCAGCGAGACCGTTACCGCGATCGCCGTGGCGACCGGTTACACCGATAGCGCGACCGCTTCGGCAACCTACACCCTCGTCGGTTCACCCTCCGCGCTCTCCTCTCCGGCAACGGCAATCGCAACGCCGGAGGCAACTCTCAACGCCTACGTCAACACATTTGGCCTCGCTGGCTCCTACTACTTCCAGTACGGAACCAGCAGCACTGCCCTGACCAGTACCACCGCCAAGACCGCGCTCAGTGCGGTTGCAACCCCGGTCGCCGCCGCAGCCAAGCTCACCACCCTCAAGACCAAGACCACCTACTACTACCAGGTCGTCCTCACCACCGCCGGAGGAACAGCAGAGAGCTCGATCCTTAGCTTCACCACCAACTAACGGAGCCCTCAGCCCGGCAGCCCAGGTCGAGATCAGCCGACCTGGGTTCTGGCTTTTTCAGCGGGAGACCGCCTGTAGCCAGCGCCATCCGTATGTTACATTCGTGTTAAAATCGTGTGTGCGAAGGGTAATAAAACTTTATTTCGCCCAGTTGACTCTATGAATCTCTATTTGATGCGCCACGCAGATGCGGGCATTCCCCGGGAAAATCCCGTCCTCGACGCCAAGCGCGGCCTCATCAAAGAGGGCAAGCAGCAGTGCATGCTCATGGCCGGAGTGCTGGCGGGACTCAAGGCCCAGATCGACGTGATCATTTCCAGCCCGCTGAAGCGCGCTCGCCAGTCGGCCCAGTTCGTCGGCACGGAGATCGGCTTCGACGCGCCCATTCCGACCTCGCCGGTTCTTGCGCCCGACGGAGACTACGCCGCCTTTCAGCATTTGATCGCCGAGCACTCCAGCCGCGAAGGCGTCCTGGTCGTCGGCCACAACCCCAATCTGCATCAGTTCATCGCGCGCCTCGTTTCCGGAAACGGTCATCCCGCCGGTGGCGGCACCATCCGCCTGCGGAAAGGGGCCATTGCTCGCATTGACGTGGCCAAGCGCCCGGCCCAATTGCAATGGCTGATCGACCCGCGCCTGGCGCGCATCATCTATGCCAGCGTGACAAAGAGCTCCCGCCCAAAGACTTCCCGGAAGTAAGCCGCCTCTTTGCGCAGCGACCAGAGTTCCAATTCCGCGCCGGTCCGTCCCGGCTCCAGTTCCAGCAAGACCCGCTTCGGATAGACCCGTGCCGCCACCCTGAGAACATCGGAAGCCCGGTCCTGATTGAGTGCCCGGGCCAGCCGCAGCAGGACGACACTCTTGGCCACATTGGCATGCTCCTGCGGCGGAATATTGCGCATCGCCCGGTCGCCCGGCTGCGGCCGCGTCTTGCCTAGATAGCGCGCAATCGCCGAAACGATGGTCCGTTGCTGCGCGGTGTAGCCGTAAATCTCCGAGCTCGAAATCATGTACTGCGTATGCCGGTGATGCCCCTGGTGGTTGAGAAATTTCCCAATCTCGCTGAGCATCGCCGCGGCTGCCAGCCAGTTCTGGTACTCCGCCGGCAACTGGTGCAAAGTTGCCAGATCGCGAAAGAGCTGTTCGGCATGATGTTTGACCGGTTCGGCCTGGCGCAGATTCACGCCGTACCGCTTGGCCGTCGCCAGCACGCTCTCCCAGCGTTCCTGCTCGAATTGCAGATGCACCGTGGCGCGATCGTCCTTCTCGGCCAGCATCTGGGCCAGAATTCCGTCGCGCAGCCCCAGGCCCGAATAGCGGAATCCCGCCAGATCGAAGGTTTCGAGCAGCTCGGCGTAAACAAATGCGCCGGCCACCACAATTTCCGCCCGCCGCGGCCCAATCCCCGGCACCGCCGAACGCGCCGCCATATCCATCTTGCGCAGCTTGGTGGCCAGGCGCCTGACCTGGCTATGCGTCGTCATATTCGGGACGGCGTTCGCTGCAGACCCACGCACTGATTTGGTTGCAGTTGCCGCCGACCGCGTGCGCGCCGCTTTGGCTTGCGGCTCAGGTTTGACCAGCGCGGTATGCGCCTCGGCGAGCGCGGCGGCCGTTCCGGAGGTCGCAATCACCAGCGGCGGAGTTCCGGTCCCCATTGCCGGCTGAAACCTACGATACGCCCGCCGGAGTTCGCGCGCGATGAACTGCTTCATCCGCGCCAGACCCTCTTCGGAGGGCGGATCGGTCAGCAGAAACTCCTGCGTCAGCCGCACCGCGCCCAGGGGCAGGCTCACCGTCTCCTTGATGCGCTTGTGATCGCTGAGGGTGATTTCGCAACTGCCCCCGCCGACGTCCACCAGGATCACTTTGCCCGCGGCAGACGGCTCATTGGACATGACGCCGCGATGGATAAGCCGCGCTTCTTCCAAGCCAGAAATAATTTCAATCGACCATCCAGTCTCCGCCTTCGCCCAGGTCACAAAGGCCTGCGCATTGCGCGCGTCGCGCATCGCCGCCGTGGCCACCACGCGAATCTGGTCGACGCCGTGCGACTGCACCGCGCGCTGAAATCGCTTCAGCGCCTTGAGCGTCGTCGCCATGGCGTCCGGCGAAACCAGCCCGGTTTCAAAGACGCTGGTCCCCAGCCGGGTCACCTCGCGGTCCTCGTAGAGCGTCTTGAGCCGGTGCGCCACGACCCGCGCGATCTTCAACCGGCAGGAGTTGGACCCGATATCGACAGCGGCAAAGGTAACGGCGAGCGGCGGCATAAGTCTAAGCCAACCATACAATACCCGAATCACCCTCCGATGAATCACTGCAAAGACCGGCGTTTATCATGGGTACGCAAATGGTTCCAAGTAGAACGATTGCGGTCGCAGCCCGCGAAGGCGATTTTGTCCGGTGGATGTGTTCGAAGCGGTTTGTTTTGAGCAGCCCGAGTTTGCGTTCCATTTCCCTGTTGTGCGCCGCCGCAACCGGCCCAATTTTCTGACAGCCAAAAGGAGGTGATTTGCCCCTGGTTTGGAACGGAAAAGCCCAGGCTTGCGCATCCCTCGGGGACGTTCAGGCCTGGGCTTGATTGTGCACGACTTACGGCGGTTTTAGTGGATGGTGTACGTGTTGGTGACGATAGCGCTGTTGTTGTATCCGGTGGCGATGGCCATCACTCGCAGAGTTTCCGAAGCGTTAACCGTAATCGGCCCGGTGTACTTCGTACTGCCTGGAACGGGCTGGTTGCCGTTGGTGGTGTAGACGAGAATTGCATTGGTGGAAGCGGTGGTCACGGTCACCGTCTGCGCCCCGGTGTAACTGCCGCTGGCGAGGCTGATGACCGGGTTTGCCGCGGTGAGGGTGTAGGTGGCCGAAGCGACAGCAGTGGGGTTGTAACCCGGTTCGACGGCGATGGCATTGAGCGTAACTGAATTATTGATGGTGATCGGACTCGTGTACTTGGGCGACGTTGTCGTGGGAGTGCTTCCATTGAGGGTGTAGTAGATGGTTGCACCTGGAGCCGATTCGGAGATGGAGACCGTCTGGTTGTTGTTGTAAACCCCGCTGTTCAGGCTCAGTACGGGGGTGGTTGGGGCTTGTCCGATGTAGTACTTCGCGGCGACCGTTGCGCTTGGGGTGTAGCCGGTGGCCAGGGCAATCACGTTTAGAGTTTCCGACGAATTGACCGTGATGGGACCGGTGTACCTGGCTGAACTGGCGGTAGCCGGGGTGCCGTTGGTGGAGTAGAAAATCGCCGCTCCAGTGGTTGCGGTGGTGACGGAGACGGTCTGCGGCCCGGAGTAGGTGCCGGCGGGTACGCTGACGACCGGCGTTGCCACGGCGAGCGCGTAGGTGGCCGAACCGACAGAGCTCAAACCGTATCCGGGGACGAAGGCGACCGCATTGATCGTTTCCCCGTTCTGCATGGAGATCGGCCCGGTGTATTTGTGCGATGCGGTGGTCGGCATGGAGCCGTCCAGGGTGTAGTAGAAGGTGGCGTTTGAACCCGTATCGGACAGGGTGATCGATTGGGCGTTGTTGTAGGTTCCGCCTGCAGGGGAGAACGCGGGCGCGGAGGGCGGCGCAGAAATGTAGTAGGTTGCGCTGACCGGCGAACTTGCCGCGTATCCGGTGGCTTGAGCGATCGCCGTCAGGGTCTCCGAAGCGCTTACCGTGATCGGACCGGTGTATTTGGTCGCGTTGACATTGGGAGTGGAGCCGTTGGTGGTGTAAAAAATGCTAGCTCCGGTGGACGCGGTGGTGATGGTGACGGTCTGCGGGCCAGTGTACGTCCCGGAGGCCAGGGAGATGATCGGATTCGCAGCGGTGAATGTGTAGGTACCCGAGACGACGCTGCTTGGCGAGTAACCAGGCGCGACCGCGATGGCTTTCAGAGTGACGGAGTTGCCGATGGTAAGCGGCCCAGTGTAGACCGGTGACTCGATGGTTGGAGTGGTCCCGTTGACGGTGTAGTAGAAGGTTGATCCGGGCATGGAGTCAGTGATGGTAACCGTGGTGGGATTGTTGCCGGAGAAGGAACCGGGAACAAGGACGGGCGTAGCCGTTGGCGGACCTGCCTGGACGATGTATTGTGCAGAGGCCACAGAGCTGTTGTTCATGCCGCCCTTAACCGCGATTGCTTGCAGGGTTTCGGAGGTGTAGACCGGAACCGGTCCGCGATACAAAGCCGATGCCGTGGTTGGAGTGCTGCCGTCC
>Ga0116231_10007516_pt1 | contig 19871 bp, 10 predicted proteins | sample S1TSphgellanicum_2_FD_89695 | JGI IMG/M metagenome (GOLD analysis project Ga0116231, IMG submission 89695) | Host-associated microbial communities from peat moss isolated from Minnesota, USA - S1T2_Fd - Sphagnum magellanicum MG | ecosystem: Host-associated > Plants > Peat moss > Unclassified...
GGGGGGGGGGAGGCAGGTGGAGAGGGGATTTGTTGAACTTTCACCCAATCTCTTAGAATGGTTATGTTGTTTTGAATTCCTTTTTTTTTGGGGTTCGCATATTTGAATTTTTTTGACATTCAAAAGAGTTTTTTTTCTAAAGGCATATTGTAAATTCCTTTAGAAATATTTAAAATTTTTACAGATTGCTCAAGCAAGCCTACAAGATTTGAAACAAGTTTAAGTATGTAGAATACTCAAAGAATAGATCCACCCACATCCCATAAGTGGGCCTTTACTTGTGTTTACCATATTAAAAAATTGTGCGAAAGGTTTTTTCTATCCCCTAACCCATAAACATAAAATAATGTGTAATGTAATGAATAGTGTATAGTGAGCATTAGTTCCATGTTATCACATGTGCTAATTGTTGTGACATGCAAATCAAAATCAATCATATTTATTATCTAGCTCTTTTCAAGTATAGTGAATCGTGCACATAGTTATATATCCAAACTCAATTTCATGCATGCTATTTAAAGCTTGAACTTCATTCAAATTATAATGCACAAGGCAAGTCATTGGAATTGTTCTAGAGTGAAGCCATCTATACCCTAATATTAGGGGCTCCAACAATGTTTTTCACATCCAAAGTGGTTTGCTTACTATTTCTCAACCCTCACTCATAAACATGAAAATTGGCACAATAAAAAGTGATAGACTACTTAAATAGAGTCATTTGGACTGATCATTCTATTTGACTAATCAAAAGCGGCTATTAAATTATGGAACAATCTTGTGGCCCAAAGCCAATTCATTAGCCTAAACTGACCTAAACTTGTCTATACTTCATTAAACAAAGTATTGTGCAAGGCACCAACGAAAATGGTCTAAACATACAATTCCATTTTCCATATTTTTAAAAGCCACTCTCTTCATTAAACTAGAACAAAATCTTACAACACATACACCAGGCTCTCATTCACAAAATTAATGCGGTCATGTTTCTGGACATGTGAAGATAGATTTTACCCATTTTTTGTGATGACATGATTCTACTAACCAGAAACATCCAATGCTTTCATGGAGACAAATCATCCAAACTTGTCAATGGAAAACTCCAATCTGGTCGATCAAAAGCTCCAAGCTCGGAGATAATGCATGCACTGAAAGCTTTCAGTTAGGATGTAGATGCATGTCTGAGGAGGAAGCAGCACAAATCCAGGCTTTTGGGTGCGAGGGAGAAGGACCCACCTCATCTCAACACTAACTAGGAGCTGTGGCTGAAAAGCAAGGTCCAGATAAGATGATAACAGATTCAAAGTGGTATGGCCTTCTACCCTCTCATTCAAGCTGGAGCAACCACTTTTTCAACACACTTTTTGCCTTTTCCTTTTTGGAATCTTCTATCCCCCCCCATTCATGTCTTGCAACAGGTTGTGGCAGACGTGGCATGCACTTTCCATCATGCAAGTTTAGCCTCCTCTTTTTGCATTTGAAGCTTCGCAATTTTTGCAAGTTCAGCCTCCTCTTTTTGCATCTGAAGCTTTGCAATTTATGCAAGTTTAGCCTCCTCTTTTCTGCATTAAAGCTTTTGCATTTGTGCAAGTATTACCTCCTCTTTTTGCATTGAAGCTTTTGCATTTGTGCAAGTATTACCTCCTCTTTTTGCATTGAAGCTTTTGCATTTTTTGGTGCAAGTATTACCTCCTCTTTTTGCATTGAAGCTTTTGCATTTTTTTTGTGCCAACTGTCTTTGCATGCATACAAACTGACCCATTTGAGGCAATGTCCTTAATAATAACTCTTTTAAGATCAAGCACTTTTTTTTACCTCTCTACTTTAAAGCCACCTACTTGAAGAAAGTGTCCTAAAACATGAGAAAAACCAAAACACTCAGCACCTCAAAAATTTCCAGGGGGACAATAAAGAATCACCCATTAACCTATTACTGATGGAACACCCCAGTAGTACCCTAAACCCTAAACCCTAGGCAACTTTGGCATATGTTTGTCGAATAATTTCAATTTTCATTTCCACAAATAAAATATTCCTGAAAATTCAACACTTTCCTTCATGGAATATGTTTGTTCTTTGAAATTTTTATTAATTTTTTTTTTTCCACATTTCTGATAATATAATTAGTGTCAGCTGCCAATGTAACTATTGGTAGATGATATTAGTTTTACATAAATATTCTAGATTATTAGATTATGAAACTATTAAACTGCAATGCTGTTTAGTATGTTTCATTTCAATTTTACCTCATTTCCAAAAATGATTTGTGTCATTTGAGACTATAATACAGTTGAAGGGGATTATTTGTGATTTTGAACTTATTTCAATTACTGATTTTCGGATGTTAGAGTTATTTTGTTCATAGAGTTTCATAGAGTTACAACAATTACTTTCTGAATATTAAATTTCCCTTATTATCAATTTGAGCATTATTTGTGCTTTAAAGGTATCAAGCTATTACTAGTAACTTTCAACATTATTATCATTATTAAAATTTGGAAAAAAAAATTGTAAAAGCACTAGGGAAAAGAAATGCATTTTTGTGTATTTGTTCTAACTGGATTCTTTTTTTAACACATCCCAATTTCCAAGTGATCTTGGGCCTAGGTGGGGTCCTTAGGCCTAGGTGAGGTCCTGGAAAAAGGTTTTTATTTATTTTTTATTTATTTATTTTCCAATTCTCCAGCCTACTTTTGGTCTCCTCTTTTCCTAAGGTTGGGGAAATATTTTCTAATAAAAAAATGGCATTCCCTATTTTGTTTGAATGGGTGGGAGAAGTGAGGGTTTTGTGAAAGAGGGTGTGGTTGCTTCTTCTCGGCCCATCCCTAACGTCCCGGCCTCGTCCCTAACTTTCCCAGCGCCGGCCCTTACGTGTCCGGCGCGTGCCTTAACTACTCTCCCACTTCCTGCTAACGCTGCTGCTTCTCGTAGTGCTGAACCGGCGATAGTCCAGAATACAGTTTAGCCAAATTTGGCTATAAACAGGATATGAAAAAAAAAAAGTTTAAGATTCCTTCACAAGTTTGGCAACATGCTCGAATCCAATAGAGAAATCTGACGATTTTTTAAAATTAAAAAAATCTGTAATTTTGGCGAGTAGAAAACCAAAAAAAAAACACATAGTTTTTAGCCATTTTGAAGAAAAAAAAACAATTTCCCAACTCGCTAAATTTAGCCAGAATAAAGAGACTCTGACGGAAGAACAAAATGCGTACATTTTGTGATCACGAGAATTGTTGTTGGAGGATTGTTGGTGCTGCTGCTGCTGTGCGAGCGCATTCTCAATTCTGTCGTTGTTGGTGTTGTTGCTGGTGTGTTTTGAATCTTTGTTGGTGTTTTTGAGTCTTGTTGCATTACCTATTATTTATCACCTAAGTCGCGAATTGTGCGGGTAGGTGTGTTTTAGGCTGCCGCAGCGTGTGTGGAAAGCACGTTATTCAACAAGCTTCTCCTTCGCTTTTGCGCTTCTTGGTTGTTTTGTTTTGTTGTGTGCAGAGATGTCGTCGGGATTCTTTTCTGTTCTCCCGTGAGTTTGGTGGATGTGTTGCGGAAGCCGTCGTTTAGAGACATGTGCTTTTGCTTGGTGTCTATCGCGGCTTCAGCAATAGAGCGGTAGAATATCGCAGTAAAAGTGCACAGAGAGACAGAGAGAGAGAGAGAAGTTATGGCAGGCCAAGCTCAAATGGAAATGTGTGCAGCGAGTTGTAGTAAGCGGGGAATCTTGTGGTGCCGAGTGGGAAGAGCACCAGTGCGATTGTCAGTTTTCTGAAAAAGCATCCTGGAAGGGAATGCCCTCAGAACTGGAAAACGCGCCGCTCTGTTGTTGTTGTTGCCGTCCATTGCATGTTGGCGAATCGGTTCAGATCAATTGTGTTGCGTCTTCCTTCTCACCTCTGTTAGCGGAGAAGGTCTGGTCTACCTAATCTGGAAGATCGCATCAGAAGCCTATGCGGAGTCTTGAGCTTTTTGTGGAAGAACAGCGATTGCAAGAAGATCTTCACGGAGTGGCGCACAACGGAGGCAGTGAGTTCAGGGAAGCAGTAGTATCAGAAGCGAAGGCAATGACTCTCCGGCAGGAACACCAACATGCAGCTTCAGAGTTTCGTCTCCCAGCAGACATCGACTGGCACATGCTGGATAAATCCAAGTTCTTTCTGCTGGGAGCGGCACTCTTCTCTGGCGTCTCCGGGATGCTATACCCCGTCGTAGTGCTCAAAACGCGACAACAGGTGGTGATGGCGGCCGTCTCCTCACCCCACTCCTGCGCAAGCCTGGGCCTCGATATCCTCCGCCGTGAGGGATTGCGTGGTTTCTACAAAGGTTTCAGCACTTCTCTCGCCGGCACTATCCCTGCCAGAGCTCTATACATGAGCACTCTAGAAATCACCAAATCCAGCGTCGGATCGCTGCTGGCAACCAAAGCAGCAGGGGGCGCCATGTCCGAGCCTGCGGCAGCGGCAGTTGCCAATGCCGCTGCGGGGCTTACTGCCTCCATTGCGGCTCAATTGGTGTGGACTCCCATTGATGTAGTTTCTCAACGCCTGATGGTGCAGGGCGGGGAGCAAGGAGGCTTGTCCACCAGAAGATACGCAGGCGGCCTTGATGCCTTCAAGAAGATTGTGAAGGCAGATGGGCTTCCAGGCTTGTACCGAGGGTTTGGTATGTCGATCCTCACCTACGCTCCCTCAAATGCGCTTTGGTGGGCTTCCTATTGCGTGACGCAACGTTCTGTGTGGATGAGCTTGGGATACAAAGGAGGCAATAATAACAGCCAGATTGCTGCTGCTCCTCCAAGCTCTGGAGTGGTGGTGCTTGTGCAAGGGTTGAGTGCAGCAAGTGCAGGAGGTGTTTCGGCATTGGTGACAACTCCTTTTGATACCATCAAAACTAGATTGCAGGTGCTGGGAAACGATGGCACAAAGCCACCCACTGTGATGCAAACGGTGCAAACACTCATAAAGGAGGGTGGCTGGAAGGCTTGCTACAGAGGGCTTGGAGCACGCTGGGCCAGCATGTCCTTGTCTGCTACCACTACGATCACCACTTACGAGTTTATCAAGCGACTGTCTGCAAAAGTAGAAGGGTGAAGAAACAACTTGTGGTGAGGAATTGATGCTCATTTGTCCCAGCTTTGAACTGTATACCTACTTGTAAAGAAAGCTTGCTCAAGGTGCCTCCTTCAAGCATTAAAGGACAACAACAACTATCGAGAGATCCAGGAAACGGACATTGGATCTGTACCACAAATGGTGAGCAAAATGCCATAGTTTGGAAGGCATTCCTGATGTTTTGTGTGTGGTGTTGGTGATCTTGAAAGCAAGATCCACAAAAGAATCAAGTGACATGAAGAAAGATGTTGATGCAGCTGATCATGTCGTTCATTGTTTGTGGGTGTGAAGATCATCCACTACAAAAGGGGTCTTGCATTTGGAATCACAGCAGATGATTTTGAGTTGTAAAGAGAAGTTGAGAAGCACCAGGTGTGTGAATTGACATTTTGTTGTTTGCAGGCTTGAAGATCAATGTGCATTATGAATGGGTTTTTTTGCATCTGGAATCACTGCACATGATTTCTGCAAATTCAAAAGAAGCTTACAAAACCTTGGAGGCAGCTAGGAGAAGATATAATTCTGCAACAAACCTGTGCAAGGGACATGATGTGACAGGGTGAGAGATTTCTGGAAACATTTTGCATATTTTTCGATCACCATTGTAGAAACTGTAATTAGATCTCTTGAAAGAATCCTTTGATAAGAGCTTTATCAAGAGATGGGTTTGCAGCACACAAAGCCTCCCAGTTACAGGCAATTGTGGGCTCATCTAACTGTACAGATTTTTGTAGCATGTAAACCAAAGCTGTAGCATTTTTTCACATCTGCCAACATTTTGGTCATTTTCTTCTGCAGAATATATCAGTACAGACAAAAGAGTGATCTATTGTAAGTGACCTCATGTGTAGCAAGCTTGCCTTGTATCTGCCAAGATCTTCACTTGGATTTTGGGTGACTTTTTTTCTGAACATACATTCCCACTGAAATCATTTTATCTTCACAGTTCAATACATATGTTGTCTGTGTATGTAGTTTCTAGTTTTCCAAGTTTTCTGTGTGAAGGTGGCCAGGTATCTTTGTAATTGTAAAGTTATGTTTTATGACTACTGGGAATGCAAACATTTGGCTCTTACACCTTTGCTAGGAAATGTCATGAGATTACAAATTGAATCAGAGGTACCTTATCCTGTCTCTGCCCTGTTTGCTATTCAAGCTGTGAATAAAATAGTCTGTATGCTGGAAATGGGTCTGCATGAAAGAACCCACAAAATGCAATAGGATTAAATGTGTTTTCACATTTTACCAAAAAGTGTGGGTTGTTTTTTCTATTGTTTGGCTTATAAGTCAATTCTACATGTTATGCTCATTGTGTTTGAAGGCAAACGTGTTGGGTGTGTTTTTTCATTGACCAGGTTAAGGAGGTCAGTTTTGGGTTGTGTTTGAAGAGATTTGTGAGATGAGAGTCAGATTAGATTGATGATGTTTGAAGAAGCAGAGCACAAGACACCATGTGTATGAAATGAGTTGAAACTAATCACATGAGTTGAGTTACTCCCTAAAAGAAAAGACTCTGGAAAAGCAGAGCTTGAGATCTGCACAAGACAAATGAATTAAAAAGACAATCAATTAACTTACTGAGTTGCAGAAATAAGATGACAATACTTGCATGCAAATAATCTCATGAAAGAATTATACTAAAACATATTATTGTCAGAAACAGGAAGCAGTATTCAAAACATTTAACCATTTTTACATGCAAATAGCCACACTAAAGAGTTCTGCTACAACATATTATTGTCAGAAACGGTAAGAACTGATTTACAGAAGGTATCAAACAGGAAGCACAATTCAAAACATAAACTATTTTTGAACCGTTGAACAAAGGACCCAACATTGTGGTCCTTATCATAAAAACCTCTATGATTTCTGCTAGTGTATCCGAACACACCTTATGTGACAAAATTTGCAGATGGGTGTTTGGCTTTTCAAAATGCTCATTTTATTTTTATTTTATTTTTTTAGTCATCATATTTGATGTTTAGCCAGCTGGTACCTGATGGGCATCACAGTAAAAAAATTTAAAAGTAAAAATCATTGATTTTTAAGCTGGGCAATGCCCTTTGGGCCAGAGCATTCCTGTTATAAAGGGCCTGTTATTTCAGGAAACGCCCCAGCCCTGGGGCATGATTATCCGATACAAGATCAAGTCTTCAATTTTAAAAATAGCTTTATTTCCCCATTACAAAATATGAAATCAAGGAAAACAAATAAGACCTCAATGTTAATTTTTTTGTATTTATTTTTCAATTCCTTACTCGGAAGCTCAAAATCAAACTGAGCTTGGTTTCAAAAGAAGAAGAAAAAAGAATGAAAAAAGATGGAATTGAAAATGGACTATTGAACAAAAAAAGGGGGTGGTGTGTGTATGTGTGAGTTTGGGGTGTGTGTGTGTGTGAGTGTGTGTGTGTGTGTGAGAGAGGATTTAACGAACCGTTTCTAACCAAGTAACCTCCTTTCACAAGAGGTGAAACTCAGGGGTTTCAACTGTTTCAAAACCATTCAGTTGCGAACTATTTCCCAGAACAACTACCACTGCATTCCCACATACACACACAAGACACAGAAAAAAATAGAGACAGGGGATGTTTAACCTCTTCACAAACGCATGCAATAATTGCAGTTTGGACATGGGAGGTGAATTAGAGTGATTTAAAGAGAGAGAGAGAGAGAGAGAGTGGAATTCTCAAGTTTGGATTGTTTTGCAGCTTGATGGATAACTCTGACTAAGAAGTGCTAAACTTTGTGAGCAAAACAATTCAACAAGAGTAATGGAACCCAAAAAACTATAACAATAACAATAATAACAGCACCTGATGAGGTTCATCTACTACTTGAAGAGTAGGGAAGAAATCATATGTGAGAATTTTGGTTATTAGCATTTTAGACAAATAGGAATCTATGTTAGGATTGTGAACTAAACATGTTCGTGAAGAGGGATGGTTCATGTTGTTATTTATGATTTGGCTGATTGATGACTTGATGCAAGCATTAAAGTGCCATACCCCATTGTCATGGACAAGAGAGATTGCAATGACTTGCAACTAATTCAAAAGAGCAAGAAATTTTATCTTTCCAATCCCCTAGAAAGACATGGAAGTTGTGTTGTGACATCATTGTGTTGTGAGACATCATCAGCATTGGAAGTTGTGAAATAACAAGCGTGTTTGTACATAGTGGATAGTCCTTGTTATACACACACAATCTTTGTGAGGAATCAAAGATATTAAAGTTGCCATGGGCAAGGAACAATCAATGAATAGGTTCAAGTGTGGAGGGGAATTAAACAATGGATCATATCCACCAAGCAACACAATAATTATGACGAAAGACAAAGAAGGCATAGCGTTGAAGGGTGCAACATTGCAAAACTACAATGCAGAGCTTGTTCACCGTAAATTTCAAGATCACTTTTGCTTCATCCCAAGAATCCTCAAATAGTTGTTGGCAAGGAAGTGTCTCATTGTCATTCTCATTTGCTTACTATCATATTGTCAATTTCGAGAATGCAAATGCATTCCAAAATTATCTAAACCTATTTGTTCATGTTTCAATTCCACAAATAAATGGTGGTAGAAACTAATCATGGTTATCTTATAATGGATAGACTATTTTACTATGTAGATTGCAAGCCCTAAAACAACTCAAAGTGTTTACAATGATGCTTCCTATTTTTCAACAAAGTTACTACATTTTGAAGTTCTTGAGAAACTTGTCCTAACCCAACCTCCAAATTTGATAATCCTCTCAGAATAACCTTATCCTAAATTTTTTTAGTATTGCAATTTTTTTATTATTATTATTTTTTGCATCAAGATTTGGAAAAAACTTTATGCATTATTAACATAAAATCTCAAAATTTTCAAGTGCTTAGAAAAAGTAGTTGTTAGCATTAATACCTTTTAAAAGGACAAGGAAATCTTCATGTTGAATTCAATCAAGGAATTTTTTTTGAAAGCTTCCAAAAAGTTCATGCATGAACCAAAAGAAGTCATACATTTTACATAACAATTCAACAATCTCTTTCCAACCTCTTGTTCCACAATTTTCACATGGATGAATTTTTCAAGACATACGACCTCTCATTTACTATGATTTTATGCCCTAGTCACTTGGGACAAAAGGGAATAAGTGAGAAAGCAAAAATAGTGTGGTCTTTGAATATGCTTGAAATATTGTTACTTGTCTTAAAATTGTGATTTTTTGAATTGGCAAATTGATTTAGGCATTGAAGAACTTCGAGAAAAAAGAGATGAGATCAAGAGAATTGTGGAGCTAGAGGAAGAAGAAAAGACCAACATACAAAAGGACTTGGTGATCCTCAACAAGCGTATTACTGAGCTTGACGAATCTCTTTCACGCAATTATGCCTACTCGAATGGATATGATAAAACCATTCATGAAGTTGAAGCAGCTTATTCAAAGGTGTGTTTTTCCCCTCAATTTTTTTCTCTTTTTTTTTTGTTTTAGTGTGGCCATAGTCATCTAGGAGTCATTTGCATAGACTAACTAGTTTGTTGTTGTCATCTTGTGCTTGCTTTTGAATAGTTCAAAAATGAAAGATAGAAAATTGGATATTACAAGAATAATGTTGCAAATCAAACAAAACCAAAATATTTTGTATTGGAAACAAAAAATCTTGCATATCATAAGTTGGAAAGATAAAATAATTGAAATCTAAAAACTAAAAAGTTTGCCTAGTCTCTTTGAGATGCACTAGTGGATTATACTTGTGAATCACAAAACACATTATTTTAGCCATACTAAATTATTTGACAAATTATTTACATGGATTATATGTTATTTATTTTTTGATCTTGATTTGCCAATTGACTTTCATTGAAAAAATAGTGGGAGGTTCATTGTAAGGCAAAACTCAAAAGACATTTGAAATTAGAATAGCGTGAGAGGTAAGTGTTGAATGCATTGGGAAAGCATGATCAAAGTGCCTTTTCATAAAAAAAACTTCATATCAACTTGCATACATATTTAATGGGCATCTTCTCACCAAATGTGTTTTATCAAAGGCACTTTCAAAAAATCTTACATTTTTTCCATTGCAAAATTTTTTCCAAAGGTCAAATATGATATGTGATGATGGGGAGTTTGAAACCCATGTTCACAAAACCTTTTTCAAATTGACATCAATTTCAATTTGGTTTGTTTTGCACAGATATTGGAGAGCTCACAAACACTTTTGCATGTGTTGAAAAGTGAAACAATACAAGCCATCAAGAGATAAAGAAAGTGAAGTGTGTGACACCAAAGTCTCTACTAATAATACACATTCCACAACTAAAGAAAACAACTAACCATTGGACATTTAGTTAGGACATTTAGTCATTGATTATAACTCTATTTAATCACATTACACAACATCACCATGTCAAGAATGTGTTTTTTTTGTATTGAATTTTAGCTTTCCAATATCATGTTTTTTTTACAACGAGACAATCATCCCAACAAAAGGAGTATGCATGTACATGTGAGTGTATTATGAAGACTAAACAATACCATAAACCACATAAGCTCCAATTCAAATGGAATATTTCTTACCATCATTTTTTGGGTTCTATCAAAATAGGAAGCACTTGAACTTAAAAGTATGGACCATATTAATGTTGGGTGGGCATTTAAGATCTACATTCCAACATGAATAAAAAGTTTTTAAAAGCATTCGTTATGCATTGTAATAGTTGTTTTTAAGCACAAAAAAGACTTGTACAAATGGGTTTCAAAACTTTTGAAAATGTAATATTTCTTGAAATCTTTTACATAAACCTTGACATAATACTATACTTAAAAATTGCAAGATTTTAAACAATTTTTTTGAGGACTTTTGTGAGAATATTTTTAAAAATATTCTCTCAAAAGTAGTCCCCCAAAAGCAATCCTTTAAACAAGTGGGTGTGATTTGTGTTATCCCGTTGGTACTAGGTAGCCCATGTTAGTATAAGTTAATAGGTTAGGCTAGTTAGAATAACATATGTAACATAGGTAGTTTAGCCTAGGTAACCTAGCTAGTATGCTTGAAGTTACCTAGTTACATCCTACCTAAATTACCCTCCAACCTTCTTCCTACTTTCCTATGTTCATATTTATCCTCCTATCTACCTTTGTAAGTATTGTAAAAGATATTGAACATGTTTATTACAATATGTTCACAAGATTTTTCACCTCATGAAATGGTGGCACAATGGGAAAGATTTGGTTCCTCCAAATGGAGGTGAGGAAATCAAATCTTTACAATTGCAATCTAGGCCACTACCTTGGTGGTTTAGCTAGGTGGCCTAGCTATTTAAACTAGTTTATTTAGCCTAGGTAGCTAGGTGGGTAAAAAAGAAAAATAATCTAATTTATTCATTAAGGTGGATAGGTAGGTAGGTTAGTAAGTAGGGTAATTAACTAGCTAAGAGGTAGGCAGGTAGTAGGTTAATAAATAAATAAAATTTAATTACCAAAACAATGATTGCCCAAATTTTGAATGGTTAGTCAAAGTGACCTACTCAAAAGGACCAAGCTGGAAAGACCAAGTCAAAATGATCAAAATCAAATGGACATGTCAAAATTGACTTTTCCAAATTAATTACCAATCAAGTGAGACATTTGTCATTTTTGGGTCATTTTTTACTAATGTTTTTAATCAATAAAGCCATGAATTCTTATAGTGTCATGAATTTTATATTTCATTTAAATTTTATATTTTAAAATATATTTAATATTAAATACCTACCTACAACTTATTAGTTTTTTACAAATTAGACCTACCTTTTTAAAACCTATGTTATACCTATGTACAACCCACCTAGTTACATAAATATCTACATATATTTATCTTTGAATTTTATCTTTTTTATCTACATATATTTACAAACTAATTTATCTCACCTTATGTAAATTGTTTTTATAGATTTTAGAATCAAATTTTTCTTAAAAGATATTTCGCAAAATAGTATTAATAATTTATCTATTTATCTACATGCCTACCTTACCTTAACCTAGTTAACAAATTACCTTACCTTACTTGGATTGACCTAGTTTGACTTATCCTACCTAAATAATTAATGTCCTTCCTTATTATACTTAACTACCTACCTTATTTGCATTAATAATTAATGAAATGTTATTTATTTATTTACTTGCCCATGTTATCTAACTAGTAGTTACCTTACCTTAATTAAGTTTAGTTTTAGACCTATCCAAAATAATTAATGCATAAGATAATATTTATCTATTTATTTACCTACATACCCTATCTTACTTTGACATGCATAGTATTGATTTATCTTACCTAACTAACTAGTTATCCTTCCAAACTTTGCCTAACTACCTACTATACTTACTTGAATAATCAATGACAAAATGCTAATTAATAAATTAATTACCCTCCTTACCTAACTAATAATTACCCTACCTTAGTTAAGTATTATAAACATAAAATGACAATAATCTAATTATTTACTTATGTACCTACCATACTTACTTACTACTTGTTTATAACTTAACTTTTTTTTTTAATCCAAAATTTTGTGATTGCATGTTTCATTTGATTATATACATGTCAATTTTTACTAGAGATGTCCATTTTGACTGAATGTTACATTGATCAAGTAGTCAAAAATATTATTTGAGTCAATTAAACTAATCAAAAAAGGCACATCACTTTAGTTATTAGGGGCCCCTAGTCAAATTCAACATCTTGAAAAACTATGAATTCTTTTAGTGTTTGTTACATATGGACAAAATCCAAAGAAATTCCTAAGATGAATTCATGAACTTTCGGTGTTTAATAACCATTGATAGGTTCCTATGGTGCACCTTTAGTAAATGAACTTAAGGTCTAAAAGAAAAGTTTGTATATGAATTCATAATACCTATTGTAATGGGATGTTTCATTGCCAACTTTGTTGCAAAACAAGAATATTCCACTTCACTTAAAGATTGAACGAAACCTGATACAACATCTTGTTCAATAAAAGATTCCTTTGAAAATTTGAAAGACATAGGAATATTGGTAGCAGCAAGCGGATTCAACATCACACCTTACATGATTGTTTGTCTAACAAGGGACCTAGGAAACATAGAACGTTGAAAAGAAATTGTTGTGCAAATGGATTGTGCCACCCTTCTCACTTATACATTCAATGTACACATTGGGACATTGTCAACGACATGTGTTTGTAGCAATAATGACCCTCTTGCTTGTACTACTACTTTTTATTATGCTTTGTGTTACATGTGACAAAAATATTGTTGTTTTGCAACCCTAGCCTTTGCATTTGCAACCTTGGCCCTTGTTTCGGACCATCTCTAATCATCCCATCGTTTTTTTGGTTTTGGCAATTACCCATCAAGAAGAACAAAATTCAAAACAAGTCATTATGAGAGAATGGACAAGAAAAATGCAAGAAACTCACTTGGATAAATCATTTATACAAAGTGTAATGTAACAAAGCAATGCAAGAGTTTGACAATAATGAACCAATGTGATGTGGTAAAGCAATGTGAAAGTTCAACAAGCATAAACCCTAGGGCAATGAAAACCTAAAACCTATTTCTCATGCTTAATTTGGCTTCCTTCCTTTGAAGTTGAACCCTATTTTGAAGGTGCTAGGTGATTTAGGGATGATCTCATCTGATTAGGTGATTAAAATTTGGAAGTCACAAAAATAAGTCACTTTAATGTCATTTAAGTAGGGGTCCAACTAGAATTGGCCTTAACATATTGTTAGGAACTTGTTTTAATTAAGTCACCCCCCCAAAAAGACTTTTTGGGACTTTTAAAAATATGGCCCACATAGGTCCTTCAAATTCCTTAAGGATTTTTATTTTTATTTTTTAAAATATAGGTTTTTTTCCCTTTGACACACCATATGTTAATTCCTTATAAAATGTTTGAATTAAATTTATGATTAAAAAATCCATTTAAATTGAAGTACAAACAAGAAACTAATCCATGTCTTTTGATTTTGCGCGGGTCTATTTTTTTTGGTTGCACATTTATTGCAATTTATTAATTTCTATGTTTACTTATTCAAGTTGACAACCTTAAACAAATTGCTAATTGACATACTACCATAATACTTTGGTCATTTCAACACACGTCTATCGAATAATTGATTGATTTTGAAAAATTCATTTCAACACATGAAATATTCCTAAATATTCATTAATTTTTCTTCACAATATTTTTTGATTTGGAGGAAATAATTTTTGAAAATTTCAACATTTCTGAAAATAATATAATTAGTGTCGAATTGACCAAGGTACTAGGGTAATGATTTTTTCATTTCATTATAGGCAAGTCAATTCATTACACCTTACAAAAAACTCTCATGTGACACAAAAAATGGTCCACCTTACCTTGGATCTACCTTAAAATTAAATACCAATTTTTGTTTTGGACTCATTATTGAAGTTAGCTAAATTGTCAAAGCTTACATGTTCATATTCTTCCAAATATGGTTCTTTCTATAACTTCTCTAAGAAAATTTGTTTTCAAAATCGAGGTTCAAGAATATTGAATGTGTAATGGGCCCACTCATGATTACCATCAACCAAATTCTTCCATATTTGCTAGAGTGAAATGCAACATAAAAAATATTAGCAACCAATCTTCCCATGAATAGATTTTACATATTTGGGCCTAGATGTCATTAGAAGTTATATCATTTGCAAGAATTGCTAAAAAGTCCCCCAATGAAAAATCATGGGCTTCCACTCATGGTGCAAATTTGCATACACCAAGGTAAACAAATTAAGTGTATTAAACCCAAACCTAAGCACATTATGTAAGGATATCTACAAATTATCCTTCCAATTCCAAAGGTGTTGTCAATGAAAGCATGCATGAGTTATGATAAAATGTTCATTTGAAAGATCATTTTAAAATAAAATTCACATGAGATATCATCTTAAATAACTAAATTCTATCAAAAATAGCTATCAATCCTTTATATGAATTTAGATAGTTCAAGGTTGATGGAGTTTTGCACAATTTGCACATTTTCTCATTTGTAGCAAAACATAGGGTCCCAAGTGGTCTCAAGTTGCAAAAATCAAGTTGTATGATGAACCATACAAGAAAGAGCAACAAACTAGAGAGTCAATTTAAATCTCTCAAAAGTCTTCATCCATAAAAATCACACCCAAGCAATGCATGCTACTTCAATGTGCTTGAAACCTTTGAAAATTGAGTATTCTAGTGCAAATCCATCTTAAATAACAACTAATTTAGGTCCAATAATTTTATTTTATTTTTTCCCATTAACTGTTTTATTATTGAACCGCCAAATCAGCAATAACATGAATTATGGCAACATATGAGGATTGTTTATCTTTCACCACAATTAAGATAACAACCTTTCAATATTAAAAGATTCCCCTTAAACAAAGAACTTGCATTTTTTTTCCTAGAAATCACATACGTATTATATGAAATTGAGGTATTATATGAAATTTGTCACTATACAAAATGGGAGTAAAACAACATAATTAATGTACAAAATAGTTGCTTGCATAAATATAGTACTAAATCATATAAACATGTAATGACAAAAGATTGGCTAATCATAGTAAAATGGATAGGTTGATAAAGGACAATGGGTTGGAAAACACCAATAGAAGTTATTATAAGAATTTCAATTTTAGCAAAAAGCATTTTCACATAATCAAGCTTAATTGGTATGTCATTTGGTAGGTTGTAAAAAGTATTCAATGTTTGCAAACTTGAAGCATAGTCACTTGCATTAAAGAATGTGTCAATTACAACAATTGCAAACTTATAAGCATCTTAAATAAAACATTCTAAAATAGAAGTTGCCAAAATGTGAAGTAATTCAAGACAAATTTTGTCTCCTCCCACATAAAGTAGCTAGTGGATGAATATGAGTGATCTAGTGGTCATAAATACTAAAATGTTTAAAAGGTTTGCAACAACAACAAAACACCTACAAATACTTAACGTTGAATCTCAAGAAGAACTTATAATGGGTTGAAAATAAATATGTATGTCAAGCAAATACATATTCAAGGAAAACATGTGAAAAGTGAACAAAACATCAACAAACTTAAATATGCTACATGGCATTTTTTGAATTTTGGCCAAAATGAATTAAAACCAATATTTAGGTAAGTAGGTAAGTAAGTAGGTTGGATTAGGTAGGTAGGTCCAATTAAGTAGGTAGGCTACAGAGGTATGTAAATATTTTTTAATTCTTTAAAGTTTAACCTTAATGTTAAATTCTTTAAAGGGTCAAACTCATTTGATTAATTCATCCTAATTGACATGTGTGATTTTTATGTGAAACTATAAGACAAAGCCTTCTTATTATATAGTTTTCAAAATGGAAGGACAAACATGTGGGATAAAAATTGAAGTTGCAACTAAAAAGTTTATTTCATATCCTTTGTCTTACTTTTTAATTTTTTAAATTATATAATTAACACAACAAGACATATTGTGGATTCACATGCATGTGTATGTGTACCAAACATTCTATTGTTAACTTGTGATTATGACTACAATATTAATAGACATTTTGAAAAATGTGACATATAACTCCTTGACTTTCTAACTACTTAACGCACTAGCTTAGGTTAACATACCTATTAAATTAAGCTATGTATGTAGGCTACTTAATAAAAACCTACTTTATAATATAGGTTAACTTGTAAGTAATTTAATTAGACATAAGAAATTTACTACATTTAATATGTTTAAATATGCTAGAATAGGTTACCCTACTAATAGGTTTTAACCTAGGTAGGTTTGCCCAGGTTCCAACACTATAACAAAAGGTGTCCTTGTGCACCAAATGATTTCACTAGATTTTGAGTGAATTCACTTATCTTAGTAAACAGGTACTAGTTGGAAATTAATGAATTCATTGGTCTAGTGAGCGAAGATTACTGAATTGCACTATTAAAGCCCCCAAGTAAATAATTTAAGGGTTTAGGTTCAAGAAAGAGTCTTGAACAACTAGTAACATTTACTATTGCAACATGAATACTAGTTTTTGATCATTTCAAAATACTAGAATTTCAAACAAACACTTCAACATCTGAAGGAAAAAAAATGGTTCTAATTCAAAAATGATACACAAGGAGGTAGTGTTTCACAAATAAAAGCTTTATTTAGAGACAAAATCTTAGTCCATTCACCACAAAAAAATGTTGTTACAAATGTTGGATCCCTCCTAAAAATCCTTTCTAGAAAATGGTGGAACTCCAAGAAAATTTAGAAATCTCTCCAAATCAATCAAGATAAACCTAACTAATGTTTGATTAATCCTCTAAAATTTCGGTTCTAAATATAAACATCTAAATTATTTCGGACTCCTTTTTAATTCCAAATAAATCATTACTAAAAATCAATAATGGGAATCGGTAGTAAAAAACTTAAGTTTTTACAAGATAATTTTTTTGGTTGTTAACATCATCCTCCTTTTTATTTGTGATTGTGTCCTCATGATCATTGCTAAAATCTATCAACAAGTCCTAAATCAAAACTAGGCATTAAAAATTTATCAACTACTCTAACATATATGTCATTCCTTGGTCATTCAATGTCTATTGAGAAGTTGGGGGGATATAATCATGTGCCATAGAGTCACATCTAGGTGTTTGGATTGTAAAGGAAATAGCTTCTTCAACTTCAGTTGCATTGGCTTCGATTTTAGTGATAAGGTCAATTTCGGTTTTGATTTTGGTTATAAGATCAGTTTTGGTACCGATTTCCTCTACTATAAATGGTTCACCCGAATCCACCTCCATCTAAGTTCTGGTGTCTTGGTCACTTTTCTAATTCTCGTTCACAAATCCCAATTTTTGTCGTGTTCACCATTGTCTTTGTATCAAAAAAGGGAGGTACAAAACGTGGGAACACATGTTGATAGGCCTCGAGACAACTGCACAATCATTGTTTGTCCCTCCAAAATGACTCAAAAGAGGTTTGAATCAGTTTGGTAACTTGGGGCTTGTAATGTTCCCATTGATCCAATCAAACTCAACAGGCCTTTTGTTGGTAAATGAATAGTTTTACACTCATGAAAGCATGTTCCACCTTGAGGATTTCAAATTCCCCAACTTGGTGATGCCAAAGGTTTGCTAACTTGGCCTTGCTTTTCAACCTCTCATTTTTTATAACCAAGGCCTGAAAGTCCTTTTCAACTATAGGGATGTCATCCTTGAAGTTTTAGATAGTCCTTTACAGACTAGAAATCATTTTGGTAGTGCACCAAAATTCTTCCTTTTGTTGCTCATTCTTGTTTTACATTGTGGAATTATCAATTTATAACCAAATGATCTATAATTTGGTGACCTTGAGCTTGTTTTGTGTGATGTTGGCTACAAAATCAACTAAATGTCGCTTCGCCTCCTCTCTTTGGAGCTTGGTTTGCAAAACCTTGTGGTTTGCCTACAATCAATTTTTAAGCCAAGGAAATTGTCAAAATTCAGTCCATCATTTTTGGCAGCTAGTTTCAATAAAACAAATTTTTGGTTTGGAATTCAGTAGTTTTCACTTAAACCTCCTATAGACTTTCAACTTCCTTTCGAAGCCCTTCCATCATGAGAACATTTTGTTGTTGGTATTTTTTAATTGTTGGTACCATCTACAAAAAGCAGTCACCTCTTGTTAGGCCCTCATTTTCCCCTCCTCTTCAGTTGTTTTGTTGGTCATGGCAACATGAAGTGCCACCAAAACCTCCCCTATGAATTTTGCTAATGTTACCAAAAGTTGCAAATGTTCTTACACTCTCCTAAAAGTGGCAGCAACAGATGTATTGAAACTAGGAGTGTAAAAAAGATGAAGGTGTATTAAAAAGTTTTCAATGCTTTTGAAAAGGCCTGACGCGCCCCCAAGTTCCTTGTTAGACCCAAAAAAGGTCCAACTATGTTAAAGAGCAAAAATAGTTGGAACTTGGTGCCGTTCCCAGCTTCCAGCACTAAAGGGGGGTGAGAGGGGCATGCTGAAAGCTCCGGGATTAGTCTAGGAAGAGGGACAAGCTACTTAGTTATTCGGTCCTACATCCAAATCCAACCAACAAGTTGGTTAGAACTCATTATACACATTTTTAATGTTGGGACAAGCCACGAACAACCTTGGACTCACTTAACTGTCCACGGCCTAGACTCGGGGGAAGCCATCACCTTCCCCCATATAGTATTCTCTACATCTCTCCACCGCACTTGCATCCGAATGGCACTTTTTCCCAAAACTCCCATGTGAAGTCCCGAAATTGTCCCGGTTTGGACTCCCGGGACTTTGGGCATTCATAACTTCTCATTCCAACCTCCGATTGGGATGAGGTCTCAAGCAAACTTGTAGTTCTCCTTGAGAGCTTTTCAACGGTGTGTTGCACTCCACCTGCACACACCGGAATCAGGTCAATTCTCGACTTTTAGTGGTCGGGAGTCAAATTGCCAGTTTGACTCCTGGCTCTTTTTTCGCCTATAAGTTGTGCTACAAATGTCCAAATGGCTCATGCGAGGCCATTTTGGACATCTACACTCCAAGACCTTTCCAATGGTATAAAGAACACCTCAATGCAAGGTGTTTTGACCCTTGCAATCGAATTCTAAATTCTCGGGAGTCCAGGAGGACTCTCAAGTCCCATTTTGGGGAATGTGAGTGGCGACTTCACACTTCCCTCAAAGTGGGGTTGTGACATTCTCCCCTACTAAAAGAAAAGGTCAATGTCCTCATTGACACTTAGAAATTTCCTTTCGCAAATGCAATCGCTTTTTTTGGATCCTTGGCCATCA
>Ga0116231_10007517_pt1 | contig 19870 bp, 18 predicted proteins | sample S1TSphgellanicum_2_FD_89695 | JGI IMG/M metagenome (GOLD analysis project Ga0116231, IMG submission 89695) | Host-associated microbial communities from peat moss isolated from Minnesota, USA - S1T2_Fd - Sphagnum magellanicum MG | ecosystem: Host-associated > Plants > Peat moss > Unclassified...
GCAGGCCGTCGGCGGGCGAGAAAATTATCGTCGATCTCATGCGCAAGCGCGGCGTGCCAAAGAAGGACTTTTCCGATCACATGCAGATTCGCACCGATTATCCCTATCAGAGCCTGAAGGTATGGTTGGGGCGGGACATCCAACCGACCGATATGCCGGTGCTGGATGTGTGGCTCGGATATACGCCATTGGATGGCGCACAGCGCACCAACCGGACCTACGGTTATCTATCGGTCAAGAAGCCAGCGCTTCCGGGCATCATTCACGCGGTATGGCCATTTGTCACCTGGTTCACGGAGAATATCTTCCGTGAGGACAAGGACATCGTGGAGCATGAGCAGCGTGCTTACGACGTGCAGGGCGCGGATTGGAACAACGAGGTGTTTCCGCCGATTCGCGACTTGCGCGGCGTGTTGGCACGCTGCGGCAAGGCCCTGGCTTGAAGCCGGCTTTGGCGCTCGAAAATCGAGCGCCTGCTTGCCGGCTTGCGAGGTCGCTGCATTGAATCACGCCGCGCACCTATGGTGCCTGTTGCTCACGGCTATGCTGATCATCGCCCCAGCCATCGCTGCGGACACGCCGCAGGACACCGCCGATCCGGGCCTAAAGGCGCCGCCGGGCCCCATTCAAGTTCCATCGCCGCCGCCGCCCGGCACGAGCTGGTGGCGGCGGTGGCTCGATCCGGCCACTGCGCCCTTCCTGCCCGTACCGCTCATCAGCGTCGACCCGAACAGCGGCGCCACGGGTGGCCTCATCCCCGTCTGGCTCAAGACAGATGAGCACAACGAAATCACACGCATCATCGCCCCGGATGTGCTCTACAACCCGTATTTCGGCGTTGGTGCGCATGGGCGCATCTACGAATATGCGTCCACCGACGAGCAATGGTCATTGACGGCGGAGGCGAAGGAACGGGTGGAACGCGGGGCGGACTTCGAATACGAACTCGGGCGGCTGCGTGAATCGCTCTGGTCGGTCAGCTCCAGCCTGATTTTCGATCGCAGCGGGACACCGCGCTTCTACGGCATCGGCAATAATACGCGCTCGTCCGCCCAGACCGTTTACACCGCAGAGCATGAACTGGCACAGGTGCAGGTTGGCCTCAACATCAATCGTGCATGGCAGTTCGTATACACGGCGCGATTCCAGGATATCGATGTGCTTCCCGGAGCGTTGCCCGACATTCCCTCGCTACAGACCCGATTCCCCACAATCGACGGCCTATACGCCAACCGGGAGACGCTCAACCGTCTTGGCGTGATCTACGACACGCGCGACGATATCGTCGTGCCGAGCCGTGGGATGAAATGGGAGCTGTTTTCGGGCGTCGCGGGCCACAATGGGCTGTTCAGCGATTCGCTGTACACGGAGGCGGGCATCGATGGGCGAATCTTTTGTCCCATTTCCACGGATTACGTGCTCGCCGGGCATACTGAGCTGCACTACTTGCTGGGCTCTAGACCGATACCGTTTTGGGAACTTAGCAATCTGGGCGGCGGCGAGAGCGATATCGGCGGCGAACAGCAGCTGCGCAGCTTCGGCTCGGGCCGCTACTACGACCGTGACGTATTCGCGGCATCCATGGAATTGAGGCACAAGGTCTATACGTTCAATGCGGTGACCACCGCGTTGGACATCGAGGTGGCGCCCTTCATCGATGTGGGTCGTGTCTTTGCCACTGCCAGCACGTCGCCGGTGGATCATCTGCATCAGGCATACGGGTTGGGTTTTCGCGGCATTGCGCGGCCCTTCGTGGTGGGCTACGTCGATATCGGCATCGGCAGCGATGGCGCGGCGGTGTTCACGGGACTCAACTATCCATTTTAGAATCGGGAGGCGAAATGACCATCATTTCCTTTGAAATAGTTTCGGTACCCGTCGAGAATCAAGAACGGGCCAAGACATTCTATCGCGATACATTGGGTTTCGATGTGATACGCGATGAGCCCATGGGACCCACCAGCAGATGGATCCAGCTCGCGCCCAAAGGTTGTCCGACCACGATCGCCCTGGTCTCATGGTTCGACACGATGCAGCCGGGCGGATTGCAAGGCGTGATGCTCAACAGTACCGATATCGATCGTGATCATCAGGAACTCCACGCCAAAGGTTTGCAGCTCACGCCAATAGAACAGCAACCCTGGGGTCGCTTCACGATGTTCAAGGACCCCGACGGCAATGGCTGGATCCTGCGCCAGCCGCCGGCATGAACCCTCCCGCAGCAAGTCTTCCCGGTCGAGCTTGAGGATATGAACCCATCCGATTCGATCTCCTTCCACGATTTGCGGTCCTCGCCGCGCCCGCCGGAGTCGTTGTTCGCGCGCAGCGTGATGGATCTGACGCACTTCTGCGAGCGCGCCCAGCCGATCATCGAAGCGGTACGAATCGAAGGGGACGCGGCGCTGCGCCGCTTTGCGCGTGCGTACGATGGTGTCGCCGTCGAGGACATGTGTATTCGTGCGCAGGAGTCGGAATTCGCCGCCGCGCTCGAGCAAGTTCCCGCTCAAGTGACGCGGGCCATCGAGCATGCCGCCGCAAATATCCGCCGCTTCCACGAAGCGCAGAAGCCGCAGGCGATGTGGCTGACTCAGACCGAACCCGGCGTGTGGGTGGGAGACCGGCATATCCCCATCGATTCTGTGGCGTGCTACGTGCCGCGCGGCAAAGGATCGTTCCCGAGTGTGGTCAACATGACGGCCATTCCAGCTCTCGTCGCCGGCGTACCGCGCACCGTGATCATCACGCCGCCCGGACCCGATGGCCGCGTTGATCCAGGAACCCTGATAGCCGCACGCTGTGCCGGCGTCAGCGAGGTATACAAGTGCGGCGGCGCACAAGGCGTGGCCGCGGTCGCCTATGGCACCGAAAGCGTGCCAAAATGCCTGAAGATCGTGGGGCCGGGCAGCCCTTGGGTTCTGGCCGCGAAGCGGTTGCTTTCGAACCTGATCGATCCCGGCATCAACGCCGGTCCCAGCGAGTCGATCGTGCTGGCGGACGAATCGGCGAACGGCGCGCTCGCGGCATTGGACTTGTTGATCGAGGCGGAGCACGGCGCGGATTCCTCCGTATACCTCGTCACTTGCAGCCCCAAGGTGATAGATGCGGCGCGCGAGGCACTGGCGGCGTACTGGCGGCAGATGGAGCCGCAGCGAGCGGAATTTTCGCGCCGGGTGCTCTGCGGTGCGGCGGGCGGCATGATTCTCACACGCGATTTTGCCGGGGCAATCGACTTCGTCAATGAATTCGCACCCGAACACCTGGAGATCCTTGCAAGCGAGCCGCTGGCCGTGATGGGTCGCATCCGCAACGCGGGCGAAGTGCTGCTCGGCAGGCATACGCCGATCACGTTGGGTAATTATCTATTGGGCATCAATGCCGTCCTTCCGACCGGGCGGCATGCCAGGACCACGTCGCCCCTGTCTGTGTTCGACTTCATGAAGCGCATGTCGGTGGGCTATGTGACTGCGGAAGGCTATCCCGGCGTTGCGCAGGACGCGAGGACGCTCGCCATTTACGAGGGGTTCGACGCACACGCACGCGCGGTGTCGGAGGTGCGCACGCAATTTCTCGACCAGCCGCTTGGCCATAGGTAACGATAGAGCCGCTCGACTACACGGCGGCCAGGTAGCCGCCGTCGATGTAAATGATTTGACCGGTGATGTAGGCCGCAGCTTCCGAGCACAGAAACAGCACCGCGCCGCCAAGATCTTCCAGCCGGCCAAAACGCCGCATGGGAATTCTTTGCAGCATGCTCTGCTGCCAAGCCTCGTCCCGGTAGAAGGGTTCGGTGAGCGCGGTGCGAAAGTACCCGGGGCCAATACCGTTCACGCGAATGCCATCCGCGGCCCACTCCGTCGCCAACGTGCGCGTCAAGGAGGCCAAACCGGATTTCGACGCGCCGTATGCGGCAGCACCAGGAACGCCGACTTCGCAGGTGAGCGAACACACATTCACGATGCTGCCGCCCTCCGTCATGCGATTCGCCGCAGTGCGCGCGCAAAAGAAAGCGGCTTTGAGATTCGTGTCGACGATGCGATCCCAGAGAGTTTCCGAAACGGCGCGTGAGCTGCAGCTTTCCTCCACGCCGGCGTTGTTGATCAAGATATCGAGCCGGCCGTAGGTTTGTAGAACGCGATCGAAGCATTGCTCCACGGCCGCGATGTCCGTGACATCCGCGGCCACGGATAGCGCCTCATGCCCCTCATCCATGAGCGCATCCTTGAGGGCATCGAGCGCTCGTGCATCACGGCCCAACAGGGCAACGCGAACACCGCTATGCGACAAGGCCGTGGCCAGCGCAGCGCCGATGCCGCGCGAGGCGCCCGTTACCACAGCGACTTTCTCTTTCAAGCAATGATCAGGGCCGCGCATTGGGTTCTCACATCAATGAAACTGCCGATAAAGTAGAGCACTTCATGCATAATCACACGTATGAGAGTTTCGAGAAACGTCAAGCGCGACAGCGTCGCGCAGCTGCGCCCCGCGGGCCCCATGATGGTCACGCGGGTGCGCCCCGGTCATGCGCGCACCGCGCGCGTCACGGTGTTGTTCGCCGATTTGCGCGGCTACACGGCATTCGCGGAGCGTCTTCCGGCGGTACGAGTGGTGCCGCTGTTGGAAGAGTTTTTTCACGTACTCGCCGCGGCCACCGCGAAGTTCGGCGGTGAGGTTTTTCACATGGCCGGCGATGCGGTGATGGCGGGTTTCGGTTTGAAAACCGGCGCCTCGGACGGTGCGGCCGACGCGCTGGCAGCCGGTCATGCCATCTTGAGCAACTTCGCCCCCATTGCGGCCAAATGGCGCAGCCACCTCGCGATCGAATCGGGCGTCGGCATTGGCCTGCATCTCGGTGAAGTCGCTGTCGGTGCATTCGGGCCGCCGCGTCGTAAGTCGATCACCTTGATAGGCGATACTGTCAACGTCGCTGCGCGGCTCTGCGCACGAGCCAGGGCGGGCGAGGTTCTGTTTTCATGCAAGGTGGCAGAGTCGCTGGGGAGCCAACGGAACGGCGGCGGCAGTGATCAGGCACCCTATTTGCAACTGCCGCAGTTTGCACTGCGGGGCCGCCGCGAGCCCATCGACATCTGGTGCTTACCCGCGGAGGAGCGGCTCGTCCTGGCAGCCTGCGGCGAAGCTGCTAAAATTTCAGGGGTTTGAGCCCTCGTGGCGGAATCGGTAGACGCAACGGACTTAAAATCCGTCGGTTAAGAGCCATCCCGGTTCGAGTCCGGGCGAGGGCACCAGCAATCTGACTGAAGGTCGGTTCCGAGCCGGTGCGCAACTCACGGTCGGAAAAAGGTAAACAGTCTGCCGGAGCCCGCAGGCGTAAAATGCACCTCGATTCCAGGGCCGCCATTCCGCGGGGAGAGATCGTTGTTCAGCTTTTTTGAGAAGTTGGTCGCCGCGTATCCGGAAGGCGCGGTGCCGCCGCTGCCGACGAAGTTTTTCGGCTTCTTGTGGACATGCGCACGCGGCACACGCCGTTATATCGCCGCGATGACCGTATTCACGGCCGCGACCGGCGTGTTCGAGGCCTTGCTGTTTGCATTCCTCGGCCGGATCGTCGATTGGCTCTCGAAAGTGGCGCCTGCGCGGCTGTGGACCGTCGAGCGCGAGCATTTGCTGCTGCTGGCCGCTGTCTTGTTCGGCAGCACGCTGTTGGTGGCGGCCCAGTCCTTGCTCAAGCAACAGGCGCTCGCGGGAAACTTCGCGATGCGATTGCGCTGGATCTTCCATTGCAACATGCTCGCGCAGTCCTTGGGCTTCTACCAGGATGAGTTTGCGGGACGCGTGGCGGCCAAGGTCATGCAAACCGCACTGGCAGTGCGCGACACGTGGATGATCCTTGCGGACATCCTGGTATTCGTCTTGATCTACTTCATCACGATTGCGTTGGTCGTGGGCAATTTCGATGCGTGGTTGCTGGTGCCGTTCGGCGCCTGGTTGAGCCTGTATATGCTCGCTGTTTGGTATTTCGTGCCGCGGTTGTCCAGGGTGGCGCAGGCGCAGGCGGATGCGCGATCCCTCATGACCGGAAGAATCACCGACGCCTATACCAACATCACCACGGTGAAGCTGTTTTCTCATACGCAGCGCGAGTCCTTGTACGTGAAGTCCGCCATGGCGGAGTTCCTCGGCACGGTCTACCGGCAGATGCGGATGGTGACCGGCTTCGAGGTGGTCAACCACCTGCTGAGCATGCTGCTGATTGCCGGCACGGGTGGCGCCACGCTGCTTCTGTGGAGCCGCGGGCAGGTCGGCATTGGCGCGGTGGCTGCCGCCACTGCGATGGGCTTGCGGCTGACCGGCATCTCGCATTGGGTGATGTGGGAAATGGCGTCGTTGTTCGAGCAGGTGGGGACCGTGCAGGATGGCATCAACACCCTGTCGCGCCAGCCCACCGTCGTGGATCGGGCCGACGCGCGGCCGTTGCACATCACGCGCGGCGAAATACGCTTCGAGCACGTCAGCTTCGCCTATGGAGCGAAGCCACCGGCGGCGAAGGTGATCGACGATCTCAACATTCATATTCGTGCCGGAGAGAAAATCGGGCTGGTCGGGCGGTCGGGAGCCGGGAAGAGCACCATCGTCAACCTGTTGCTGCGCTTTTACGACATACCTTCGGGCCGCGTACTCATCGACGGCCAGAACATCGCCGAATTCACCCAGGACAGCCTGCGTGCGCAGATCGGCATGGTGACGCAGGACACATCGCTACTGCACCGCTCGGTGCGCGACAACATTTCTTATGGACGGCCTGGCGCCGCGGAGAACGAGATGTTGGCGGCCGCGAAGCGTGCCGAGGCCCACGACTTCATCGTCGGCTTGAAGGATGCGCATGGCCGGGAGGGCTATGACGCTCACGTCGGGGAGCGCGGCGTGAAGCTCAGCGGCGGCCAGCGCCAAAGAATCGCGATCGCGCGGGTCATGTTGAAGGATGCGCCCATCTTGTTGCTGGACGAAGCCACCAGCGCGCTCGATAGCGAGGTCGAGGCTGCCATCCAGGAGAGCCTCTATCGTTTGATGGAGGGAAAGACCGTCATGGCGATTGCACACCGGCTCTCGACCATCGCCGCCATGGACCGTCTGATCGTCCTCGACCAAGGACGCGTGGTCGAGGAGGGCACGCACCAAGCGTTATTGGCGCGCGGCGGACTGTATGCGCGGCTCTGGTCGCACCAAAGCGGCGGTTTCCTCGGCGAATCCGCGCACCCGGCTGTTCCCAGCGCCGCGGAAGTCGTTTGAGCACTCCAGCGCCCGGTTCGCCAACGCCGGGCGTTGGCACGCCGCCCGTTGGCACGGCGCGCCGTTGGTACCGCGCCCGCTTGCACGGCGCCCGCTTGCGCGGCGCCCGCTTCTCGCTTGCGCCGGACGACCTGCTGCGCGATCCCACCTACCGCAGGCTCTGGACATCCATCATCATCTCCTCGTTTGGCAGCCAGGTGACGCTGTTGGCCATACCGCTCACCGCGGCAGTGCTGATGCATGCCTCGCCCATGCAGATGGGATTCCTGACGGCGATGGAAATAATTCCATTCGTGATGTTTTCCCTGCCCACCGGCGTGTGGCTCGATCGGGTGAGAAAGCTGCCCGTCTATGTCGTCGGCGAGCTTTCCATCGCATTCGGCGTGGCAACCGTGCCGCTGGCCTGGTGGCTCGGATGGCTGTCCATGACGTGGTTGTACGTCGTCGCCTTCGTGATCGGGGCCGTGAACACGACGGCGGGCAGCGCTGCGCAAATCGTGCTGACGCAAATCGTTCCTCGGGAGCGGCTGGTCGAGGCTCACGCCAAGAATGCGCTCGCCAATTCAGCCGCCGAGGTCGCCGGGCCGGGCGCCGCTGGCGCGTTGATAAAGTTGACGGGCGCGCCGTTGGCACTGTTCGCGACCGCCCTGCTGTTATTGACCTCGGCCACCATATTGCGCGGCGTGCAGATCGCTGAAAATTTAAGCCGGGTGCGCAGTCCCTTTTGGCCCGCGATGCGGGCGGGTTTGGCATTCGTTCGCGGTCATCCACTGCTCGTGACGATGGCCAGTTGCGTGGGCATCTGGCAGTTTTGTAATCAATGTGCAACGGTGGTGCAGATCCTATTCGCGACGCGTGAGTTGGGACTGTCCGAGCGCGGCGTGGGCTTGAGCTACGTAGCGTTGGGCGCCGGCACCGTGCTCGCGAGCCTGAATGGCCATCGCTTGGTTCGGCGCATCGGGGGCGGTCCTGCACTGGTGATGGGTTTCGCTGTCTCGGGCAGCGGCTGGCTGTTACTCGCATTAGCGCCCAACAATCGTTTCGGCATCGCCGCCTATGCACTCATGCTGTTCCTGTTTGGATCCGGCGCCGTGCTCATATTCATCAACTTTTTATCCATGCGTCAGTCCGTCACTCCGGCGCCGCTGCTTGGGCGCATGACCAGCACCATGCGATGGCTGATTCTCATTCCGGCGGGACCCGGTGCCATCGTCGGTGGATGGCTCGGCGAGCACTTGGGACTGCGTGTCGCGCTTGGCTTCGCGGGCTGCACGGCCTTGCTGCTGGCGTTGTTCGCATGGGGCCGGCCCGTGATTCGCACCGCGCTCACGTTACCAAACATTAACGCAGAGGCGGCGACACCATTTTCGTCTGATATTTCAATCGATCAGAAACATGAAGAATTGGTGGTTTCAACCCATTGAAAAGACTAAACTTGCCGCTTCATGGATACAGTCCTAAACGGCCTTGGCGTCGACAAGGTGCACATTTGGCGCGGCGAACAGCATGTCCTCAAGGGCGTCAGCATGCAGGCTGCGCCGGGCGACCTCGTCCATGTTTCGGGACCCAACGGCACCGGCAAGACGACCTTGATGCGCGTGATCACGGGGTTGCTGCACCCCGAGCAAGGCCGCGTGACATGGTGCGCCAAAGCCATCGACCGTTCCCGCACGGAGTATCAGTCGGCGCTCGCGTACCTGTCGCACGAACCGGCGTTGAAAGCTGATCTCACGGCGCTAGAAAATCTTAACTTTTCGGTCGGCCTGAAACGCTCGGTCTCGGCCGAGGAGCTGAACGACTGTTTGAGCCGCGCGGGCGTTGCGCAATGCGCGAATCTGCCGGCGCGCGTGCTGTCGGCGGGACAGCGGCGTCGCGTCGCCATGGCGCGAGTAATGGCCATGCGCGCCTCCCTGTGGTTGCTCGACGAGCCATTCACGAATCTGGACGCCCGCGGCGTCGAACTCGTTTCGGCACTGCTGCTTGCCCATGTTCGCGATTCCGGCATTGCCGTGGTGGTCGCGCATCACGACTTGCAAGTCGCGTGGCCACTGCGCCGCCTGGAGCTGACTTGAGCGTCGGCGCGTGGGAGGCGTTCTGGCTGATCGTGCGCCGGGAGCTGCGGATCAGCTTCAGAAGGCCCGCTGAGCTTTTGCAGCCGCTCATGTTTTTCCTCATCGTGACGACCTTGTTTCCCCTGGGATTGAACCTGCAGTTGGCGCTGCTGCGAGACATGGCACCGGGTGTGCTGTGGGTCGCGGCACTGTTATCGTCCCTGCTCTCGCTCGACGCCTTGTTCAAGAGCGACGCCGATGATGGGACCTTGGAGCAGCTTGCACTCTGCGGCCAGCCTTTGTCAGTGATCGTGACGGCGAAAACCTTCGCACATTGGCTGGTCACGGGCGTGGCTCTGGTGTTGGTTGCGCCGCTGGTGGCCATGGCCTTGAACATCCCTGGATTCGCATTTGCGACGATGATGTTGAGTTTGGGAATGGGGACGCTGACCTTGAGTTGGTTGGGCGCGATCGGTGCGGGACTCACCGTCGGCCTGCGGCGCGGCAACGTGCTGTTGTCGCTGATCGTATTGCCGCTGGCGATTCCCTTGCTGATCTTCGGAGCGGCTGCGACCGACCGGGCGATCGCGCAGATCGACGCCACCGGAGCCTTGTATTTTCTGGCGGCGCTGTGCGTACTGACCTGCACCCTGGCGCCGTTCGCCGCCGGGGCGGCGCTGCGAATTACGTTGGAATAGGCAACTTACTCTCAAATAGGTCATCTTAAGAAGATGTGGACGTGGTTCTACAAACTCGCCTCGCCGCCGCATGTCTATGCGCTGGCGGGAACGCTCGCGCCGTGGTTCCTGGGCCTTGCCGCCCTCACCATCGGCTATGGCGTTATCGACGGGCTGGCGTTTGCGCCGCCCGACTATCAGCAGGGAGATGCGTTTCGCATCATTTACGTGCATGCGCCGGCTGCATGGATGTCGACATTTGTCTACACGATCATGGCCGTGGCCGGCGCAATCGCGCTAATTTGGCGCATCAAGATGGGCCACATCGTCGCGGCGGCTTGCGCGCCCATCGGCACCTCGTTCACCGTCCTGGCCCTGGTCACCGGATCTCTTTGGGGCAAGCCGATGTGGGGCACCTATTGGGCCTGGGATCCACGCCTGACGTCCGAACTCATCCTGCTGTTCTTGTATTTTGGCACCATGTCGCTGCGCGGCGGCTTCGAGGACGCCGCGCAGGGCGATCGTGCGGCCGCGCTGCTCGCGGTGGTCGGCGTGGTCAATGTTCCCATCATTCACTATTCGGTGGTGTGGTGGAATTCCCTGCACCAGGGTGCCACGGTGGCCAAACTGGGCAAACCGGCGATGGACCCCAGCATGCTGTGGCCGCTGTTGTCGAATCTGCTGGGATTCATGCTGTTCTTTGGCGCGGTACTGTGCATCCGCCTGCGCGGCGAGATATTGAACCGCGAGCGCCAGGCAACCTGGGTACGGCGGGTCGTAAGCCTATGATTAGCGGCGAATTTTGGGCAATGGGCGGGTACGCCCGTTATGTCTGGCCGTGTTTCGTGCTGGCATTTGTGGTGCTTGCATGGAATTTATGGTCCGCGCACCGGTATCATGCGGCCGCGCGGCTGCGTGCGCGTCGCGCCGTAACCGTGGCGGTAAGTGAAGAACTATGAATCACCTATGACCCCCAGACGTAAGCGCTTATATGTGGTGCTCGCCATTTTGGGCGGGGTTTCAGCATCGGTGTCGCTGGCCGTCATGGCGTCGCGCCAGAACATCATGTTCTACTACGACCCTTCGCAGGTGGCGGCTGGCCAGGCGCCCGCTAACAAGCGCTTTCGCATCGGCGGCATGGTGGTGAAGGGCAGCGTGGTGCGCAAGCCCGGCGACCTCAACGTTCGCTTCGTGCTGTCAGATTTCGCGCACGAGGTTCCGGTGCAATACAGCGGCGTGCTGCCGGATCTTTTTCGCGAAGGCCAGGGTATTATTGCGCACGGCACGCTGGACGCGCATGGCGACTTCGTCGCAGATGAGGTGCTCGCCAAGCACGACGAAAAATACATGCCGCCGGAAGTTGCGGCATCCCTGAAGAACAAGGGCGGCGCGCATCCAACCGCGCGTCAACCGATAACTTAGTCTCGGATTAAATCAGGCTCAAAAATATGGCACCTGAATTGGGGGTTTTTGCGCTGATCCTGGCCTTCGTGTTGAGCCTGTCGCAGGCATTCTTCGGCTTGGGCGGCGCGTGGAAGGGCAAGGTTTCCTGGATGGCGGTGGCCCGGCCGGCGGTCACCGGCCAATTCGTGTTCGTCGCGACCTCGTTCGGCTGCTTGGTCTATGCCTTCGTGCACAATGACTTCTCCGTGCAGTACGTGGCGCGAAATTCCAATTCGCATCTGCCGCTGTTCTATCAGGTGGCGGCCGTCTGGGGAGCCCATGAGGGCTCGTTGCTGCTGTGGATCCTGATCCTCTCGATTTGGAGCGTCGCCGTGGCGGCATTCAGCCGCGCACTGCCGATGACGTTCTCGAGCCGAGTGCTCGGCGTCATGGGTTTGATCAGCGGCGGCTTCATGCTCTTTACGCTCTGGACCTCGAATCCGTTCCTGCGGCTGATCCCGTCGTGGGTGGACGGTGCCGATCTCAACCCGGTGCTGCAGGATTTTGCGCTCGCCATTCACCCGCCGATGTTGTACACGGGCTATGTGGGCTTCTCCGTGGCCTTTGCCTTCGCGTGCGCGGCGATGCTGGAAGGCCGCCTGGATCAGACCTGGGCCAAATGGACTCGGCCGTGGACCATATTCGCCTGGATGTTTCAGACCATAGGCATCGCGCTCGGGAGTTGGTGGGCTTACTACGAACTCGGCTGGGGCGGGTGGTGGTTCTGGGATCCCGTGGAAAATGCGTCATTCATGCCCTGGCTGGTAGGCACGGCGCTGATCCATTCGCTCAGCGTCACCGAGAAGCGCGGTATCTTCAAGAGCTGGACGCTGCTGCTGGCGATATTCGCATTCTCCCTGAGCCTGGTCGGGACCTTTCTCGTCCGCTCGGGGGTGTTGGTTTCCGTTCATTCGTTCGCCACCGACCCGACCCGGGGATTGTACATTCTTGCGTTCCTCGTGCTCACCATCGGTGGTTCCCTGACGCTGTACGCGTGGCGCGCACCGAAGCTGTATGTGCCGGGCGGCTTCGAATTCTTCTCGCGGGAATTCTTTCTGCTCGTCAACAACGTCATCTTGGTGTGCGTTGCGGGGCTGGTGCTGTGGGGCACGCTCTCGCCGCTGGTGTACGAAATCTTGGGGTTGGGCAAGATCTCGGTCGGGCCGCCGGTGTTTGCCGTCATGTTCCTGGTGCCGATGTTGCCGTTGATGGTGTTTTTAGGCATCGGCATGCACTCGGTGTGGAAGCGCCGCAGGCTCACGGTGGCGGCAAGATCCCTGTGGTGGATCGGAGCTGCGGCAATTTTGCTGGCGGTGGCGATTCAAGGCCTGGTGTTCAGGCAATTCCATCCGGTCGGCCTGATCGGATTCAGCTTCGGATTTTGGGTCATCTTCTCGTCCCTGCTCGAACCGTTGCGCCGTCTGCGTCAAAAGCAGACGTTGGGCGCCGCGATGCTCGGCATGTCGATCGCGCATCTTGGCGTCGGCGTATTCGCCATCGGCGCGAGCGGCGTGGAAAGCTACAAGATCGAGAAGGACGTGGCGTTGAAGCCGGGCGGCAGCTTCGCGATCGCCGGGTACGAATTCAAGTTCCTCGGTGCCGCCGATGTACGCGGCCCGAACTATGACGCCGTGCAGGCGACGGTCGAGGTGCGCCGCGCAGGACGGCTCATCACCACGTTGTTGCCGCAGAAGCGTCATTTCTGGGTGCAGCAGACGGACAATAGCCAGGCTGCGATCTCGGTCGGTTGGGCACGCGATCTGTTCGTCGCGATGGGCAATCCGCTCGGGGATAATGCTTGGAGCATGCGCATCCAGTACAAGCCGCTGGTGCGTTACATCTGGCTGGGCGCCATTATCATGGCGATCGGCGGCTTCGTGGCCGCGACCGACCGGCGTTATCGCGTCAAGGTGCCGGCCGCGGCACCTGCGCCTGCCGCGCCGCCCAATGCGGAACCTCAGCCCGGGCGAGCGTAATGTGGAAGTTCCTGCTGCCGTTCACGGCCTTCCTGGCGCTGGTGGTCGTGTTCGCGTTGGGTTTGAACCCCAACCGCGACGTGCACGCGGTGCCCTCGCCACTGATCGGTAAGCCGGCGCCGCTGTTTACTTTAAGCCAGGTCAATGACCCGGCCGGCACCGTCAGCAATGTTTCATTGAAGGGGCAGGTTTACGTGCTGAACGTCTGGGGTACCTGGTGCCCTGAATGTCGCGTGGAGCACCCCGCGCTGCTCGCCATCGCCCAGCAGCACGTGGTACCGATCATCGGCATCGACTGGTCCATCGACCACGGCATTGCCGAGCGGCAAAAGGCGCAAGCATGGCTGGAAGAGCTGGGCAATCCTTACACCGCGGTGGCGTTCGATGAGGATGGCCGAACGGTCATCGATTGGGGCGTCACCGCCGCACCGGAGACCTTTCTGGTGGATGCCTCAGGCCGTGTGATCTACAAGTTCGTTTCCGCGGTCACCGAGGAAGTCTGGCAACGGGAGTTTCTGCCGCGCATCGCCGCTGCGCGCCGAGCGGGCGCGTGAGGCGTATACACAACGCCTGGCTGCTGATCGTCTGTCTCGGGTTCACGGCAGCCGGAGCGGTCACGCCGGCGGCCGATGCCAATGGTCAACTCGAGGATCCCGCGCTGCAGGCACGATTCGAGAGCATTACCAAGAACCTGCGTTGTCTGGTGTGTCAGAACGAATCGGTCGCGGATTCGAACGCGCAGCTGGCGGGGGATCTGCGGCGACAGGTCGGCGAAATGCTGGTCGCGGGCAAGAGTGACGATGAGATATTCAAATTCATGACCGATCGCTACGGCGACTTCGTCCGCTTCAACACGCCGCTCGAACCGAAGACGCTCCTCATTTGGGGCGCTCCCTTCATTCTCATGATCGTCGGCAGCTTCATCGTCGTGCGCATCGCCAGGCAACGGGCGCACATGCCGATCGACGAATGAGCACGTTCATCGTCATTGCGGCATTGATGGCTGCCGTTGCAGCAGCGATCGTCGCCGTACCGCTGCTGCGCTCCCAGGGCAGTCGGGTCATTGGGATCGTCGCGGCAGCGATCCTGACCGGCGCGGCCGCAGGACTGTATCCGCTATGGTCCAATTGGGATTGGCACCAGGTGGCGGATACCAAGGCGCCGCCGAATCCCGATGTGCTCGCCATGGTGAGCAAGCTCGAGCAGCATCTGAAAGCCGAGCCCGGGGATCAGGCCGGCTGGCTGATGATGGGACGTTCCTACATGGCGTTGGAACGGGCCGATGATGCGGTCGTTGCCTATCAGCGCGCGTACGCCTTGAGCAAAAGTACTGAGGCTACGCTGGGTTTGGGCGAGGCCTTGAGCGTGCGCGCCGGCGGCGAGATCACGGCTCAGGCGTCGCAGCTGTTCGAGGAGGCGCTGCAACAGGCGCCGCAGAATCCCAAGGCGCTTTTCTACGCCGGATTCGCTGCGGCGATTCGCGGCGATACCCGCCTCGCACGGCAACGTTGGCAGGCGCTCAAGAGTTTGCATCCCCCAGAGGAAATCGAGCAGATGTTGGACGCCCGTCTCGCGGAACTCGGTCCTGAACCGGGCCCTGGCGCGGCCGGCAGCGGCGCGGCCGGGACTGTCCAGTCCGGGACGAACTCGTCTGCGGTTGGGACGAACACGAGCGCGACCGCCTCGGCAGGGCCGCAGGTCGATGTCAATATCAGCATCGCTCCCGCGCTCAAAGCGCGGGTAACCAGCGGTGCTCCGTTGTTCGTATTCGCGCGTGAGCCGGGCGGAGCGGGGCCGCCGCTGGCGGCAAAGCGATTGACGACGGACGCCATCGGCACTCATGTGATTTTATCGGCCGCCGATTCGATGATCCCGAGCCGCGTTCTGAAGGACGGGCAGAAGGTGTCGATCACCGCGCGTATCTCCTTCAGCGGCCAGCCGCTGCCGGCGGCCGGGGACTTATATGGCGAAGCGGACCATGTGGTGGGCAGCGGCGGGGCGATCAACCTCGTGATCGACCGGGTTGCAGGCGACGGGGCTGGACGGTAGGTCTCGACCATGAGCGTCGTGAAAGGCCTCGTGGCAGGGCGGATTCTGGAGGAGCAACTGTTTCCTTACCCGCGGCTGCTTGAAAAGGATCGAGAGGTTCTAGGTGCGATGTTGGATGCGATCGATCAATTCCTCGCACCGCATCAGGCGGATTTCAAACGCTGGGACCGCGATGCCGCGCAACCCGCTGAGTTCATCCAAGGCTTGCGCGATCTGGGGCTGTTCGGACTGATCATTCCGGAGACCTTCGGGGGTCTCGGTTTATCGAACGGGGCGTATGCGCGGGTCTTGGGCCAAACCAGCAGCCACGACAGCTCAGCCACGCTGACCATCGGCGCGCACAGTTCCATCGGCATGAAGGGATTGCTGTTGTTCGGTACGGAGGAACAAAAGGCCCGTTATCTGCCCAAACTCGCCAGTGGCGAGATGATCGCGGCATTTTGTCTGACGGAGTCTGCCTCAGGCTCCGATGCGGCCTCGATCCGTACGCGCGCGCAGAAGCATGAGGACGGCAGCTGGACCCTGAACGGCGAAAAGATCTGGATCACCAACGGCGGTATCGCGGACCTTTATACGGTGTTTGCGCGCACGACCTCAGGCGAGGGAAAGATCACGGCGTTCATCGTCGAAGCCGCTTGGCCCGGGGTCAGTCACGGACATCACGAGGACAAAATGGGGATACGAGCGTCCTCGACGACCACCGTGACTTTTGCGGACGTGCGCGTACCTGCGGCCAACGTGCTCGACCAGGAGGGCAAGGGTTTCAAGGTCGCGATGGCCATCCTCAACAATGGCCGCACGGGTTTGGGTGGCGGCGCGGTCGGCGGCATGAAGACGCTCGTTGCGCTGGCCAGCGAGCAGGCCAAGACCCGCAAGCAATTCGGGCAACCGATCGGCGATTTCGGCCTGATCCGCGAGAAGATCTCGCAAATGACGGTCGATTGCTTCGCGGCGGAAAGCGCCGTTTTCATGGTCGCGCATTACATCGATTCAGGACATGACGACTATTCGATCGAGGCGGCCATCAGCAAAATTTTTGCGAGCGAAGCGCTGCAGCGTGCGGCCTACGAGGCGCTGCAGATCGCCGCAGGCAGCGGCTACATGCGCGACTACCCCTTCGAGCAAGTAGCCCGTGACTGCCGCATTCTCACGATCTTCGAGGGAACCAATGAGGTTCTGCGTCTCTACATCGCGTTATCGGCGCTCAAAGATTTGAGCAGGTCATTGGGCGTGCTGAAAGCCGCGGTGGACGACATTTTCAACAGTCCGATCAAGGGTTTTGGAGTATTGACTGATTACGCCGAGCGCCGCCTGACCCGGGCGACCGGTGTCGGAAGGGACAAGATTCTGGCGCCGATGCCGGTGGCGCTGCGCGCGGCAGCAAACGTTTACGAACGCTATACCGTCGAGCTTTCGCGCGCCTGCGAAGCGCTGCTGCGCAAGTTCGGTAAATCGATCGCCGATCAGCAGCTGCAGCTCAAGCGCATCGCCGACATTGCAATCGATCTGTACGTGGGACTGTGCGTGACTTCGCGGGCCGCGGCCCTGGCGAATGCAGCCGGGCAGGCGACCGCGGCGCAACAGGCGACTGCGCCCGAGCAGGTTATGGAGGCCGCAGCGTCGCTGCCTGAGTCCGCGCAGGCCGAGGCTTCGCAGGCCGTGGCGATGGCGCAAATGTTCGCGCGGCAGGCCAGGCGTCGCATTGCAGGCAATTTGCGCCGCCTGGAGCGCAACGAGGACGCGGAAATGAATCGGCTGGCGGGATTCATTTTGGACCAGGGACGTTACCCATGGGACGTGACATGATGAGCGATTCTCCATTGATCGAGCATTATCCCGAGAGCTTCTGGAAAAGAGGCCGCAAAGGCTTCTGGCTGTTTGCCGCTGTGGGGCTGGCGCTCGTGGCGCTGCTCGCGCTACGCCTCACCCAGGCTCTCAACGTCAAGAGCCAGCCCAATGAAAAAACCATACCGACCGTGTCGGTGACCTCGGTCGGAGTGAGTACGATACCGACGACCGTGAGCATCATCGGCACGATTGCCGCGCGCTACGACATGCCCATCGGCGTCGAAGGGGATGGCGGGCGGGTGGCGGGCGTTTACGTGGAGGCCGGCGATCATGTCAAGCAAGGACAGGTGCTGGCGCATTTGAACAACTCCGTGCTGGAACCGCAGGTGGCGAATCTCGAAGCGGCCTTGGAACAGGCGCGGGCCGAGGCGGAACTCGCCGCTGCCGAATATCATCGTGCCCAGGCGGTCGGCGCAGCGGGTGCACTATCGGCAGAGGAGACGGAGAAGCGCCGCTCCACCAGCGTCACCGCCGCCGCGAAGGTCAAAGTCGCGACCGCACAACTCGATGAGGCCAAGGCACGCTTGGCGCGCGCTGACATCCGCGCTCCGGCGGATGGCATCATCTTGACCCGTACCGTCGAGGTGGGCCAGACAGCGATGGCGGGGGGCGATCCCTTGTTTCGACTTTCCAAAGACGGCGAGATTGAGCTGCGTGGTCAGGTCGCGGAACAGGATCTGCCGCTGCTGCAGGTGGGACAGAAGGTGGACGTCAAGCTGACGGGCACACCCAAGGTGTACGAGGGGCACATCCGGCTGCTGGGTGCCGTCATCGACCCCGCCACGCGTTTAGGCACGGTGCGCGTCGCGTTGACGCCGGATCCGAACTTGCGGCCCGGAGCGTTTGCCCGTGCCGAAGTCACGGTGAGCGACGCCGAGCGAACCGTGCTGCCGCAAACGGCGGTCCTGAGCGATGACAAGGGCAGCTACGTGCTGATCGTCGACGCCCAGAACAAGATCGAGCGGCGCGCGGTGCGCGTCTCCGGCATCGTTCAGAACGGCGTGAGCATCGCCGCCGGCGTGGTTCCGAAGGAGCAGGTGGTCGCGACTGCGGGCGCGTTCCTGGAACAGGGCGAGATAGTCAACCCGGTACCGACGAAGACGGATCGGTCGTGAAAAATATTTCTGCTTGGGCGATTCGTCATCCCGTCACGCCGATCGTACTGTTCGTCGTTCTGTTCTTTTTGGGGATCGTGGCCTTCGTGCGCCTGCCCATCAATTTGAATCCCGACATCGCTTTTCCGTTGGTGCAGGTTACCGTCGATCAACCGGGAGCCGCGCCGAGCGAACTCGAAACTCAGATTGCGCAGAAGATCGAAGGATCCATTTCCAGCATCGGCAATGTGCGTCACATCACCTCGGTCATGACCGAAGGCCATGTCCAGATCGATGTCGAGTTTCAAATCGGCACGCCGGTCGACCGGGCCGTCACGGATGTGCGCGACGCCGTGGCCAAGGTGCGCAACGACCTGCCGCAGGGCATTTTCGAGCCGCAGGTGCAGCGCCAGAACGTCGATGGCGGGGAGTTCGCGATTTACGCCGTCAGCACCACGACGCTCACGCCGGTGGAGCTTTCGTGGACCATAGACAATGCCATCACCAAACGCCTGCTGTCGGTGCCTGGCGTCGCCCAGGTAACTCGCGATGGCGGCGTCAACCGCGAGATTCGCGTCGAATTGGACCCCTCGCGCATGCAGGCGCTGGGACTCACCGCGGCCCAAGTCAATGAACAACTGCGCGCGCTCAACCTGGATGCTGCGGGCGGCCGAGCCCAGGTCGCCGGCGGTGAACAGGCGATCCGGGTGCTGGGCGGCGCCAAGAGCGCCGCGGCGCTCGCCGATGCACAGATCATCGTTCCCGGCGGCAAGTACGTGCGTCTCGGGGACATCGCGCGAGTGAGTGACGGCGTCGCCGAAGTGCGCAGCATGGCGCGTCTCGACGGCCGGCCGGCGACGGCTTTTTCGGTGTTCAAGGCCAAGGGTGCTTCCGATGTCAGCACCGCGAACCGCGTGACGGCGGAGATCGCCAAGATCATGGCCGAAACGCCTGCGATTCATATCGAACGCATTTACACCACCGTCGACCACACGGAGCAGAGCTACCATGCGTCTTTGAGCGCCTTGGTGGAAGGCTCCGTGCTCGCGGTCGTGGTGGTGTGGTTTTTCCTGCGCAGCTGGCGCGCCACGTTGATCTCCGCGCTCGCGATTCCCTTGTCCGCCGTCCCGACGTTCGCATTCATGGAGTGGGTCGGGTTCACGTTGAATCAAATGACGCTGCTGGCGTTGTCGCTGGTCGCCGGCGTGCTGGTGGACGATGCCATCGTCGAGATAGAGAACATCGTGCGTCACATGCGCATGGGCAAGAGCGGATTCAAAGCGGCACTCGATGCGTCCGATGAGATTGGTCTCGCGGTGGTCGCAACCTCCTTCACGATCATTGCCGTCTTCCTGCCGGTGAGTTTCATGGGCGGCATCACCGGACAATTCTTCAAGCAATTTGGACTGACCGTTGCCGCGGCCGTGTTCATATCGCTGATGGTGGCGCGCATGATCACACCGGTACTGGCCGCGTATGCGTTGCAC
>Ga0116231_10007518_pt1 | contig 19869 bp, 11 predicted proteins | sample S1TSphgellanicum_2_FD_89695 | JGI IMG/M metagenome (GOLD analysis project Ga0116231, IMG submission 89695) | Host-associated microbial communities from peat moss isolated from Minnesota, USA - S1T2_Fd - Sphagnum magellanicum MG | ecosystem: Host-associated > Plants > Peat moss > Unclassified...
AGAATTTTTGCAAACCATAGAGTAGTACATGAAATTGGATGGTAGCTAGCTTGGACTAGTTACTAGGCAATAGATCAAGGCCTTTGCCTCCTTTTGTACATTTTGTTACATTTGTACATGTTTTAAAAATTTGGGACAAAAAGTCAAATTTTGAAGCATAGGTAGGTATCCATTTTTAAAATTCAAAATGCCATATTGGGAAGGCATCCCACATACATGATATGCAATGAGTGGATAGTAGGGGAAATAGTGGATGAACGTAGAATCTAACTCTACATAGTAGGGGAAATAGTGGATGAACGTAGAATCTAACCCTACAACCCCCGCACCCATTACTACGACAAGTTCTGGACAAAGAGACATGAGCCTATATTTAATAGTTGTTTATGAACAAAAATACTTGTATTGTTACATACCAAAACAAGAAAACCATATGAAAAAGGGTTGGATTGAACCAACCTTGCCAATCAATGATGTAGCAATTGGTGGATGAGGCTTTTAAAATGTTTTGGGGTGAACCTTGTATTGGACCCAACTGGGCCCACTTAGTTGTATATAAATATTAGTTTTCCTTCATTGTCCCACATTTTGGAAATTTCCTACCTACCTCCCTCTTTCTAATTATACTACATTGGGTTGGATGTATACTATAAGTGTGTAGTAGGTTTGATAAAAAAAAAATTCTAAACTAAATTGCACAATAGATAGATTTTAGTGCCTCAAGAATTTACACTACCTAATAATAGGTCAAATTGTTATTAGTTTTTGTCCCAAAATTATTACTAAAAAAAACCTTATTATTGAAAGTAATTATTATGCAAAGACATAATACTTGTCAAACCTACTATACACCTATGGTATATATGCATATCATGTCATGATGATATGCATTTGCATGTTATCACTTTCAAACATTGTTGTGATTTTACATCCAAATGTAAAATGGGTGACATTATTGACATGCAAAACATTAGGGCAACATGTATGGATGTTGTCAATATGGATGAAAATCTCATACCAATTGATGTGGAAACATGATCATGTGGATGGCCTTAAAGAAATATAAATTGACCACACAATGGTAATCAATCACACAATTTTTTCCATCTCTATTTGTGAATTCACACATGGATTATGTTGTACTTTATGTATGAAAAATGACATTATTGATCAAATTGTGATTGATGTAACCAACAACAAATTTAACACTTGAAACTTTACAATATCCATCACATATACCTTTCTTCATGCATTTGATGCCGTTCATAGTTGTTAATTTCCTCAATATTGTCATTTGTCATCCATGAGGTCCAATTTTAACTAACCCAATATTATTAAAAAGACATTATTCATTATATTGTCAAAATTTTCAAGATATTGTAGCAAAGGGGAACGTTCACTTTGTTTTTCTCTCAATGCACCGAGGCAATATGGACCATAGTACTTTGGCCACTTTGGCCACTTTGACACATCTATCAAACATTAATTAACTAAATTTGAAATTATTATTTGAAAAAATAGAATATACCTGAAAATATAATATTTCTTTCACACATTTGTTTTTTTTGTCAATTGCAAAAGTAATTTTGAAAATTCACCATATCTAAATGGCATGATTAGTGTGGAAGCATAGTCTAGTATACTGGATCCATGTGGAGTTTCCTATGTAAAAATGTGATGATGAATTTGAATTTGAAAACATTCCCCAAGTAGTGACAAGATCATGAGTGAAATCACTTTTTCCATTTTATAATATTTGGACCTAGCTTGCCAACATAAGACCAATGGAATTTATATTGTAAATAATAAATTTGATGAAGTTTAAATTTTAAATAGTTTACTCTATAATCATCCATCAATGGAGTCTCATCTTCCAAATCAATAATTCATCCATGAACATGGAACATCTCAATATGGAAACATGTATATGGAAAATTGCAAATTTACAACAATTCATTTCCATCAATAGTTTCATCCTCCAACTCATTGTTATTGACCTTAATGAAATGTTGAACAAATTTCCAAAATCCTAAATAACAAATTGCATGGTTTTGTATTTTTTTTGGAATGGCTAGAACCATATGTGCCTACTCTTCCATACTTCCATTACGAAGTACTATATTTTTCCAAAGGTGTTATTTGAGTTCAAATGTTGTTATATTTCTAAGGTGCAACAATGCAATACTCGAATATGGAATAGAGATTGGAATGTAGTTAGGATGATAATTATCAATGAAATACCCACATGAGCAGTAGAGAACATCAATTGGTTTTTGGAGGTTGACTCCCAAATTGATAATCCATGCACATAAACTTGAACAAAGTGGGTGTTAAATTTGTTCAAGTCTATGTGCATAGAATCATAAGTGGTAGTTAAATTTTGCATCCACTTTCTAAGGGGATTTTATAATTTCTTGCAACTAACAACATAATATTCATTGAAAGTGGCTAAATGTCTGCTCATAGTTGAAGAATTAGACTTAGATCCACTTTCGAAAATCTACTAATTTTTTAAAATGTTGAAACCACTTGGACTAAATGTTATTTGAAAATCAAATAACTAGCGAGCACTGGTTATTACCCAATTAGGATTCAATGTTTGTTTAGAGTTTACTTCTAATACCAAAGGTATGATTTTATTTCAAAAAATTTCAATTTATTTTTGTTGAGTTCAACTTGTAAAGTTTGAATTTTAATTCTTAATTAAATCCAAAAACAAACAATCTTGTTTGGCATTTGATATGTAGGTAGTGTAATAAATATGTACATATATAGATCTACATACGTAAATAAATAGATAGAATTTTCTTTTTGAGATTCCGAAAACTAGAATGTATTTTGGGATGCCTAATGTGCATTGCATTTTTCATTAAAAAAAGTGGCTATTATGTGACCCAAATTTGGTATTGCACTTCCCATTCAATAAAGTAATTATAACATAACCCAAATTCGGGTATTGCATTTGTCATTCAAAACTAGTTGCATTTTCTTTTTGAGATTCAAAAAACCAGAATCTATTTTGTGACCCCTAATGCATGGGTATTGCATTTCTCATTAAAAACAGTGACTATTATGTGACCCAAATGTGGGTATTGCATTTGTCATTCAAAAACAATTGCATTTTCTTTTTCAGATTCCAAAACCAGAATCTATTTTGGGACCCTCAATGTGGATATTGCATACATGCCCAAAAACCCATTATCTATTTTGTGATCCTTTTTGGGTATTGCATGTTTAGGAATAGTTCTATATTATGTGAAACTATTGTCTAGTTTCATAAAACTATTTTTCAAAGATGTCATACCAATAGTCTAAAATCACTAGCCTAAATGAACTATTCCATGAACCTATTCCCCAAAAATGTCGCATTGGTAATCTAAAATCACTAGCCTCAATGAATAATTCCATGTGTTTGATGGTATGTTGTAGCTACCCTTTCAACATTTGTTATTAATTGGTGGGTATACACATGGTGATGTTCCATTTGTAGACAGACTACAGCTGCTGCAAAGTCTTCCTTTGAAGTACCTCGAAGTCTACACCACAAAACAATTTTGATAATCAACTAGTTTGAAAACTACAAACCAAACAAGTAAACAATAATAAACAAATGAGTGTCGAAGGCATACCTGCCATGATCATTTCGGACTCATGAAGATTCACCACCGCATCAATCTCTTTGAACCGAGTTGCTCGATTGGACTCCCACTCCCAACGTTTTGCATTTCAAGCCATTTGTACTTTCTTTGCATATCCGTGTCAAGTGGTGTGAATGATACATGTTACATCTTCATCATTTTCAATCCACCTATGGATATCACATGGTATGCTCCCCACACACCAAATGGTGATGCCCAACACTTGTAACAATTGGTTAGAGGTCAATTTGACCAAAATGGGTTGCGGTAGCTCTGGTTTCCTTGTGTTAAAAAAACGACTCAATCCCATTCTCTTTAGGCCTTTTGCAGGTTTAAGTAGCTGCCTTCTGGTCATTTCGTCTTTGAATGGCCCATGCATCACTCAAGACATGGGCATTCATTTGATGATGGTCTTGATGACGAGGTCCACCTTCACGAATGAAGGGCCGTCCAATTTACCTTTTTTCCACACAAGGTCATGTTTCAACTTGAGATGCTGACTGTGTAAAGATTTTGAATCATATGAAGCTGAACATATGTTAACTTGGCACATCCATCTGGAGCCTCTTTTCACCCAATCTATATCCTTCCAAGCAACATTGGGTGCAATTGGCTCATTGATGTTTTCAACCGGCTCGCTAATTTCAAGCTAAACTAGAATTGGAGAAAAACAAAAAATAAAAATAAAAACCAACAAAATGCCAAATAAGATATTGCATTATGTACAGTACATAAAAATGGTATGAAAAGTTTAAAAATGAGAATGCATACTAGAAAGAATGAGTGCCATTGATGTCTAGACATTTGATGGAATAGATTTTGATCGATCTTTGATCAATCTCTTGTGTGGAGGCATTATAACCTTATACGGAAGAAAAAGGAGTCAGCAAAAATTTATCTAAAATTTTTTTTAAATGCCAACATTCCATTTTAATAGGAAATGGTCAGTATGGGGACAATGGGGGAAAAAAAGTGATGGAGGTTGACAGCAGAAAGTTGTAAGAATTCAAGTAGTAGGCAATCCAAACTCACAGGAAGTTGATAGTAGTAGTTGCAAGAGTTCAAGTGGTAGGTAGTCTAGACTTACATGAAGTTGATAATGTAGTTGCAAGAGTTCAAATGGTAGGCAGTCCAAGCTTACATGAAGTTGATAATAGTAGTTGCAAGAGTTCAAGTGGTAGGCAGTCCAAACTTACAGGAAGCTGACAATAATAGTTGCAAGAGTTCAAGTGGTAGGTAGTCCAAACGTTGGAAGTTCGGCAAAAGATACTCTAGATGCGACATGAATTCATTGGTAGGCAGTCCAAACGCGGAAATTCGCTAGAAGATACTCGAGATGCGATAGGAAGGGTATTGTGGACACGGTAGAAAGTGTGTGACGTTGCGATGGGAGCTAACAACCAGGGTTGCATGAGGTTAGGTGGGGACACTACACAAGAACAACCCACACAGGAACACGGGAACACCATGAAAAAAGGGGGAAAAAACCATAACTATAAAAGACGAGAGAAAGTGGGGTCGGGGAAGAAAGTTGGAGGCGAGAAAAGGCAAAAGAGAAACTGAAAAAACAAAGCAGAAGCAAGAAAACACACAAAAAACACAAGCCACAAAAGGAGGAAGGAAAATCAAACCATAGAGGGGAAAAGAACAAAGGCCAGGGAAACGAGAGAGGTCCGGGTTTTTGGGGGGAGGGAGAGACGGTGAGAACGAAGTAGGTAGGGGTGCCCAGCCTTAGGTTACCTCTATAGAAAAATTAAAATCCTTCTTTAATCTTCGCTACCGATGGGAACTTATCATAAACATTTTGCAATTTGGAATCACTAGTTAGGGTCGTTTTCTTCATGAAAAATCGTTTGTATCACAATTTCTTCATGAAAAGTCTTTTTTTTTTTTCATGAAATACCATTTGACATTATTTATATTATTCTCAATTTTTTTGTAAATCTCAAAAAATATTTCTTCCAAATCACAAAATATATGGAACAAAAATATTGAATCTTCAAGAATATTTTATTCCTTGAAATAAATATTTTTAAATTAATTAATTAGTCATCAGACATGTGTTGAAATGGCCAAGGTCCTACAATGCGCTTCTTGGATGGGCTTATAATTCGGAACTTCATTTCAAATTGAAGGAGTACCCTCCTACCTTGGCCACTTTGACATTAATTATATTTTTTCAGAAATGTTGAAATTTTCAAAAACTTTTTCTTCCAAATCACAAAATACACTGAAAGAAAACATTGAATCTTTAGGACTATTTTATTTCATGAAGTAAATATTTCAAAATTAAGTAATTATTCAATGAACATGTGTTGAAATGGCGAAAGTATTACAATACATTTCTTCAAGGGGCTTATGATTGAGAATTTCATTTTGGAATGGAGTACCCTCCTACCTTGACCACTTTGATATTAATTATATTATTCTCAGAAATTTTGTTAAAAAAAAAAATCTTCCAAATCACAAAATATTGAATTTTAATGAATGTTCTATTCCTTGAAATAAATATTTCAAAATTAATTAATTATTCAATATACATGTGTTGAAATGGCCAAGGTACTATGATACATTTCTTCGAGGGGCTTATGATTGAGAACTTCATTTCAAAATGAAGGAGTACGCCTCCTACCTTGGCCGTTTTGATATTAATTATATTATTTTAAGAAATGAGGAGACAAATGGTGAAACAATTTTAATGCCAAAACTTTCTATTGTATTTCCAATGATGTCTCTTACTTTCCCTACCAATACAATGATAACAAATGGAATGAATTTTCTCAATATAAGACATAATATTGTTAGTCTAAAATCCACACTTTTGAAGTAGGATTGAGAAATGAATATAAAACTTAATTAAGCTCAATATGCAAGATTGGATTTCATAAAACAAAAGTGGAGTTATAACCCAAGAATCCAATTCCTAACACAAGATTGCATGTCCTAACGAAGAATTGAGGATCCTACATCATGGATCCAATTTTTTAAGAACTATTAGGTAGTAAATGTTCTTACAAATCAAGGATTCCTATTCGTAATTCAAAAAGATTTAATTCATTTCCTTCCAAAATTTCTTATATTTTGAAAAATTATAAGGTTTTGTACTAAGACTTATTGAGGATTATTAATTCTTGCAACCACACCTTGGTTCTTAATAAAGTTAGTGGTTTCACACCTCTTGTGACAAAAATTATGAAGGTGCATTAATTGATCTTGACCACATGTATGTAAGAAATTCATTAAAGATGATATTTAAAAGGAAATTAAGACTCATTGAACTAAACTAATTCATGTGTATTAGGATTAAAAACTAAAAGAGAACAATGGAAATTTGATTTTTGAAGACCATAGGTCTTGAAATAAAGCACACAAATGAATGGAAACAAATAACATAAACATGTAAACAACAAAAATGTATTCAAAAGTATGTTTCACATGTTTGAAACAAAATGTTGGGTGTTTCAATTGGGAGTGATTGTACCATATTTGCTTCCATTTTCATGCCCACCCTTCCTTGAACATCTTTGGAATCTTACTTTAAACCCCAAGTTGCACACCAATTTGTAATAAAGATGGTGTCACAAAAAGGAACAACACAATGGGACAAAGTTGTGTGTATTCTTTTATACACCAAAGGTGATAGGTATGCTCGAAGGAGATTGTCAATAAATTATTGCAATTAAATCACAATCCACAAAGATGACATGTGGGGTAGTTGCAAAATAGGGTGGTTCAATTTTTCATAACATTTTATTTTCTACATATTGTATTTTATTCAAACGTCATAAACATATGGTGAAATCGTCAATGTGACAAAAACATTTACAAATTGAAATTGTTAATTTGAATAAGAATGTGCACATAATGATGAAATTCAAAAAATATACACCAAACATATAGTCATGAACTTTCAATAAATTATTACATTTGTGGTAATTAATTTTGATTATTGTAAAAATGTGAATATTTTGTAATGCTACTAATTGTTAACCATAAATTAGTAATTTAAAGTTAGAAACACAATAATTTACAGTAATTACATTCATTATTTTAATTATAATATAATTATTTTTAAAAATTAGATCCTAATTAATTATAATTTCTAATTTATAAATAGTTTAAATATTATACAATTATTTATGATACTACTACTAAATAAATAATTATTTATTTTAAATATTTTTTAAAATAATTAATTTTATTTAAATAAATTTACTATGATTTTATAATTTTGTAAAATTTTTAAAATTTTAATGTAAAAATTACTATTGTAATAATAACTATTCAGTTTCAATAAAATATTATAGGTTCTACATAACAATAATTTATTATAGTTTAATTAATTTAATTACAACAAGTACGTTAATTATTCACATTATAGTAAAATTACCATAAGAATTGTAAATGTTAATTTAAATTGTAAATTATCAATATTATTACTAAGTGAAATTACATATTATATAAATTTTTAGCATTTGTAAATTTCAAGAATCAAATTTCCAAATTTTTATGTTGGAAGAATAATTATTTATTGTAATAAGTAATTATAAATAATAGATATATTATTTGACAATAATGATGATAGTTACATTAATTAGTCAATTACATTATGATTAGTGTAAAAAGATTAATATGGATTTTAATTTTAGATTTTAAATTTTAAATAATTTGATTATTTATATACAATTTTTGGCAATTAATTTAATCACAATAATTCTATGATAATTATTGTAATTTTTTTTATACACCTATGGATAATTGAAGTATTGTCATCTTTGCATATACCTTAATATGAGGTTAATATACAATAATAGTTTTTCAAACCATGCTTAATTCATCCATGAAAATAATACATACATACATACATATATATATATACCATTATGAATGTGGAGTACATGATGTATACATAAGGCTTACTATACATAATTGTTAGTTACCATGACATAAAACACATGATTTACCCTATAAAAAATTAGTAACATACATAACTTAATGTATAAATAAGTATTAGTTATCATTTTTTGGTCACTTTTGCAACTAATGGGCCATACAAATGCCTTTTAAGAGGAAAATAACATGAAAAATCATCTCATTCGAAGAATGAAAAACCTAGAAATAGTTGCAACAAAGTCATAAATGTGACCAAAAGATGTGGGATGTGATTTTTAGTCACAAATGTAACCAATGTTAGTTGTAAATGACAATTAATCACATGTAGTCACAAGTCATTTGGTTACGTTTTAGCCTTTTTCTACTAGTGACAATGTTTCTATTGATGAAATGATCCTTTCTTTTCTTGGGCATCAAGTTCTCCTTGTCCATATATATTTTCTCATGCATTGAAGTATAGAGAAAATTAGTTTTATTATGTTAAATGTTTTTCAATGCCAAATGTTTTTTAATAGGGAGCTGGATGAAAGGTCACATCTTGATATGAATAATGTTTTCTTGGAAGTTGAATCATTTTTGCCCACCATCTATAACAAAACCTAGGATTTGAGTGTTTTTGACAAATCATCAAATAATTTGATAGTTTTCAAAATCTAGTTGTTGGGGTCTTTCAAAGAGAAAGAACATATTCTCATCATTATCATTTTGTTGGCTTTGACAACCTCAATAAATATTTGTTACTTAAAACCAGAACCATGCATATATACCAATGTTTGTAGAGCATGACACAATGGTTGTTGTCATGTTTACTAAGTAGCATTTGCAATTAAAGTGTCAACATAATATGTAAGATTGTTTAATAGACATTTTTTGCCTTCAACTTGTAGTCATAATCGAAAGATAGTCTTGATGTGCACTTGCGACGAAAACATTAGTCCCAATCTCAATGTCATCCCTCCATGTGTGATCTATCATCCATCACTATGTTTTGTAATTGATCAAAGTAGTTGAACATGAGACCCATCACCTAGAGAGGCTTGACTATAGACTATGTAAATTTCCAAGTCAACAATTTTAACTAGAATTCAATTGTAGACCATGGGGGTGCTAAGAATATTCCACGAGTTTCAAAATATTTGGGATTTGCCTTCATTTGTCCACCAAAAGAGTAGGTGGTTCAATTTACTTGGAAATTGTGAATAATTTTTTTAAATATTCAAAAAATACAATTGAAATGTAGTCGAAGATGATGTCAAGTTGAAAGCGGGTTGGTTAAAAAAAAGGGGTTTTCTACTAATGATACAGTTGGCAATGGATGAAAGTAATTATCTCAAATTGAAACACCTTAACAAATTAAATTCCTTGAATGCATTAAATTGGTTAATAAACGTAAGTGATTCCTATAAGCTCATACAAATTAAGCTCCCATAACTAAAACTTTTGGAGTGCATTTAATCGGCCAATGTACATGTAAATAATTCTTGCAACTTGAAGCATTCACACAAATCAAGATTTTCAAGTGCACTCAATGACTAATAAATGAAAGTAATTATTTTAATTTGGAACACCTTGATAAATGAAGCAATTTGAGTGCATTCAATTTGCCCATAGATGAATGTATTTTTTTCACAATGCTTTCAAGTTATAGAAGTTTTATAAATGAAAATTTGGAGTGCATTCAATTGGCCAATAGATGAAGGTAATTCTTTCAATTCGAAACACCCATTCGAAACAAACTTTTGGAATGCATTCAATTGGCCAATAAATGAACGTAGTTATTTCAAGTTGGAAAACCCTAACAAATAAAGCTCTTAGAATTCATTTAATTGGCTAACAAATGAAGGTAGTTATTTCAAGTTGAAACACTTTACAAAAACATGCCTTTGGAATGCATGCAATTGGCCAAGAGATGAAGGTAGTTCTTTCAAATTGAAACACCTTCATAAATAAAGCTCTTAGAGTGCATTCAATTGGCTAACAAATGAAGGTAGTTCTTTCAAGTTGAAACATCATGGCAACTCAAGCTTTTGGAGTGCATTCAATTAGCCAATAGATGAAGGTAGCTCTTTTAAGTTGGAACACTCTGACAAATTAAGTTTTTTGAGTGCATTCAATCGGCCAATAGATGAAGGTAATTCTTTCAACTCAGAACACCCATTCAAATCAAGTTTTTGGAGTTCATTCAATTGGCCAATAGATGAAGGCAGTTCTTTCAAATTTAAACACCACATCAAAGAAAGCTCTTCGAGTGTATTCAATTGGCCAATAGATGAAGGTAGTTCTTTCAACTCGGAACACCCATTCAAATAAAGCTTTCGAAGTGCATTCAATTGGCCAATAGATGAAGGTAGTTCTTTTAAGTCAGAACACCCATTCAAACAAAGCTCTTGGAGTGCATTCAATTGGCCAATAGATGAAGGTAGTTCTTTCAAGTCGCAACACCTTGACAAATCAAGTTCTTGGAGTGCATTCAATTGGCTAATAGATGAAGGTAATTCTTTCAACTCAAAACACCCTCGTAAATAAAGCATTTGGAGTGCATTCAATTGGCCAATGGAGGAAGGTAATTCTTTCAAGTTAGAACACCCTCGCAAATAAAGCTTTTTGAGTGCATTCAATTGGCCAATAGATGAAGGTAGTTCTTTCAAATTAGAACACCCTAATAAATGAAGTTGTTGGAGTGCATTCAATTGGCCAATAGATGAAGGTAGTTCTTTCAAGTCGGAACACCCTGATAAATAAAGCTTTTGGAGTGCATTTAATTGGCCAATAGATGAAGGTAATTCTTTCAACTCGGAACATTCATTTAAATCAAGCTCTTGGAGTGCATTTAATTGGCCAATAGATGAAGGTAATTCTTTTAACTCGGAACACCCATTCAAATCAAGCTTTTGGAGTGCATTCAATTGGCCAATAGATGAAGGTAATTCTTTTAACTCGAAACACCCATTCAAATTAAGCTTTTGGAGTGCATTCAATTGGCCAATAGATGAAGGTAGTTCTTTCAAGTTAGAACACCACATCAAAGAAAGTTCTTTGAGTGCATTCAATTGGCCAATAGATGAAGGTAATTCTTTCAACTCGAAACACCCCATCAAATAAAGCTCTTGGAGTGCATTCAATTGGCCAATAGATAAAGGTAGTTCTTTTAATTTGGAACACCCATTCAAACCAAGCTTTTGGAGTGCACTCAATTGGCCAATAGATGAAGGTAGTTCTTTAAAATTAGAACACCCTAATAAATAAAGTTGTTGGAGTGCATTCAATTGGCCAACAGATGAAGGTAGTTCTTTCAATTCGGAACACCCATTCAAACTAAGCTTTTGGAGTGTATTCAGTTGGCCCATAGATGAAGGTAGTTCTTTCAAGTTAGAACACCCATTCAAACCAAGCTCTTGGAGTGCAGTCAATTGGCCAACAGATGAAGGTAGTTTTTTCAATTCGGAACACCCATTCAAACTAAGCTTTTGGAGTGCATTCAATTGGCCAATAGATGAAGGTAGTTCTTTCAAGTTATAACATTCTAACAAATTAAGTTTTTTGAGTGCATTCAATTGGCCAATAGATGAAGGTAGTTCTTTCAAGTTATAACACCACATCAAAGAAAGCTCTTGGAGTGCATTCAATTGGCCAATAGATGAAGGTAGTTCTTTCAACTCGGAATTGAACTCGGAACACCCTGATAAATAAAGCTTTTGGAGTGCATTCAATTGGCCAATAGATGAAGGTAATTCTTTCAATTCGGAACATTCATATAAATCAAGCTCTTGGAGTGTAGTCAATTGGCCAACAGATGAAGGTAGTTCTTTCAAGTTGGAACAATTTGACAAATCAAGCTCTTGGAGTGCATTCAATTGGCCAATAGATGAAGGTAGTTCTTTCAAGTTATAACATTCGAACAAATTAAGTTTTTTGAGTGCATTCAATTGGCCAATAGATGAAGGTAATTCTTTCAACTCGGAACACCCATTCAAATCAAGTTCTTGGAGTGCATTCAATTGGCCAATAGATGAAGGTAGTTTTTTCAATTCAGAACACCCTGATAAATAAAGCTTTTGGAGTGCACTCAATTGGCGAATAGATGAAGGTAATTCTTTCAACTTGGAACACTCATTCAAATCAAGTTCTTGGAGTGCATTCAATTGGCCAATAGATGAAGGTAGTTCTTTTAAATTAGAACATTCTGACAAATTAAAATTTTTGAGTGCATTCAATTGGCCAATAGATGAAAGTAGTTCTTTTAAATTAGAACACTCTGATAAATAAAACTTTTGGAGTGCACTCAATTGGCCAATAGATGAAGGTAATTCTTTCAACTCGAAACACCCATTCAAATAAAGCTTTTGGAGTGCATTTAATTGGCCAATAGATGAAGGTAGTTCTTTTAAGTTAGAACACTCTGACAAATTAAGTTTTTGGAGTGTATTCAATTGGCCAATAGATGAAGGTAATTCTTTCAACTTGGAACACCCATTCAAATCAAGCTCTTGGAGTGCATTCAATTGGCCAATAGATGAAGGTATTTTTTCCAAACTTTGGCATTGTGCCAAATCAAGGACTTGTAATTGTGAACAATAAAACAAATTACTTGGCAACTTTTGAATCATGCATTTTTTGAGGCACAACCACTTAACATTATTCAAATTTCGCCCTTGGATGAAATTTTCCACAATAGTTGGTGAAACTTCTGTTAAGTCAACCAACCTAAGGTTGCAAAATCCCTTCGAGTTGATTTGGGGCAATGAAAGCAAATTGACACATTTTTTCAATGAAATGCCTTCTAAATTTTCCACCACCTATCACATGAAATGAAAACAAAAGGATTATCAATATAAAAAAACATTTCATGTTAATGCCAAATTTTATTGGAAAAACATGTATTTATAAAATCAAGATTCAAAGCTAAAACATTTGGTTTTGGACATAAAAAAATCATAGGAAATTGAAATAAAATTATAGGATTGAAATAATATAATGACAACCTCATCCTTTTGTAAAAAATAATTTGATTGATTTGATTTCCATATAAATCGATTCATAATTGGTAGTTCCATTGCAATATTTCGACCCATGTCTTGTAATTGTTCATGTATGTACAAGATTCCACCTTCTTTCCATTGGATTAAAGATCTATGGTGTAAATTTTTTAATCCAAAATTTGGGTGTAAATAATCTCCGTTCCATGCTCGACAAATTGTACTTTTTTTCAAACCACCCAAAAAACAAGCAATATCCAAAAACATGTTTTTATGTTGTTTATCCAAATGGTCATAAGAAATCCTCAATTTACTCCAAAGCTCTTCATTATCATTGCCCCCGGTGAAACTTTGCCCACTTTTCAATGCGCTCAATGCACCTTCCCAAATTTCCAATTCTTTAGTATCGTACAAAGAAGAACCCAATACTTGAAGACTTAAAGGGAGCCCCCCACAAGCTTTTATAATCTTCATACATATATCGTTGAAATCTTTTGTTGGAACGTGATTTCCATTACCCAATGCATGGAACATAAATAGTTCCCTTGCTTGCTTTTCTTCCAAAGATTTCATGACCACTTTTCCATCCTCACTTACATGAAATTTCAAATTTTGCCAATTTCGACAATTCACAAGTATTCTACTTTTAGAAGTTGGATTCCTAACAACCTTATCAATGAAAATTGGCAAAGATGTAAGGTTTTCCGCCTTACCAACATTATCCACCACCACTAACACTTTTTCCGACATCATACATTGCCTAATTTTGTTAAGGTCTTCTTTATTCACATTTTCATCCTTGCATAACCTTTTGCCACACAAATCATGTAGGAGTTGTTTTATGACATCATTGATATTGTCTCTTGAATTCACATCCTCCAAAAAACTAGATTTATCATATTGGTTGTGGAACAAATGATAAAATTTGTTGCTCAAAGTGGTTTTCCCAATCCCACCCATTCCAACCAAACCAACAATACATTCCTTTTGTAACAAGATGTTTATGTCTTGTGCTTTGTCAATCAATGCCACCTCATGACATGGCAAAGGTGGAAGCAATATATTTTTCTGTCAAAATTCACAAAATATAGGTAATTTATATGTGATACATATCAAATGTGCTAATGACCTAGTGTGTTTCAAATTACATGAACATATATGAAATCAAAAGACTTAGATTTGATGTTTTTACCTCCATACATATTCTCAAACATTCTAACAACAGAAAATAGCTTGGATGATTTTTGTTTGGTGGCTTGCAAATTGTCAAGTGATTAGCATCTTCTATTTTGTAATGGTTGTTGTTTGATAACTGAATAGCTGAAGCATATGGCACTAAAATATCCTGCATGTGCAAAAGATTATATTAATGGAGCTCATTGATTTATTTGTTCACTTATGCTTTAACTTATAAGCCAGATGGTGGTGGAAACTATAGTTTAATTACTATTGACATTTGAATAATAATGAAATATTGTGTACAAGTAATTTCCTTCAACCCTTTGGTAAGCAACTTATATAAATACATCACAAAGTTATTAATTTTCATCTCATGAATCTTACATGTTTTAAGGATGTTATGATTTTTTTTACAAATATTTATATGGAATCGCTTTGATGAATGAAAAATTTAAACCTATTTCCTAATATTTGAAATGAATCAAATTTCATTTCCATCAATAGTAATTCATGAAACAAAGTTCATAAAATACATGACCCATTCACCACATTAATATATTCAGAAGTATTGAGTACATGATCCCACACAAGTTTTGACAATGCAAAAAATGTTCAACTAATGAACCTAGTTGGATAACTTTCAATGTGGTGAAATGAAAATCTTACCCAATTTTCGTCGAGGGGTAATCCTTCGGCAAATGCATAAATGTTGAGGTTTTCACAAATGGCATTTTTAAAATCCATTGAAAGGTACTCCATTTGTGGGTTGAAAGGTTCTAAATTTTTTGAAAAACCAAGTTGGGTTGCATACTTGTTCAACATGTTGACTTGTTGATATTGCCAAGTGAAATATTTTGATAAATATTGGGTACCACCAGAATGTGGTACACCATAAAATATTACACCTTTGACATTGTTCAAAAATGTTTTACAACACTTGTGTACTTCATCATCCAAACCATTTTTTGGCTTTTGATCTACACGTTTGTGAACTTCAACCACCAAGCTTTTGAGTACAAGACCTCCAAAACTATAAGCAATTAATGCCACCGGTCCATCCCAAAGGGATTGATAACTACAAAATATTCAACAATGCACCAAAATTCCATTATCAACATTGTATTAGCATGTACAAATTTATCCTATTATATTTTGGGAAATCTTCCAATTCACACATAACCTAAGCCATGAGTTCATACTTGATTTGCTTGTCATATGTCATTTTTCGTTTATTGACTCCATTAATTTACTTAAAAAATGTGACAACCATGTTTTGATAAAACAATTATTATGCACAAGTATGTAGGTGTTTACATTCTTGTGTTAATGTACAATTCATCTTTTATATGTTACCTTGGAAATATAGTTAATTTTTTAAAAAAATTTAAAATAATAAACCCTTTTTTTAAAATAATGTTTTTGCAATGAAATGGATACAAATTTTCAACACATATATTAATTCAATTCAATTCAATTCAATTGCAAAACCAAAGATAAAACTTCAAAAAACGCAAACAAAAAATTGCCATAAAAACCAAACTAATTGTACCATGAACTTATAATATGAACATAGACTTTGCTATTATCTTCAAACAAGAACATTTGCATTTAAGCCCCATTTTATGTTTTACATGAATATAACAATTCAAATGAATTGAAACTTGTTAGTGTGTATCACAATACTAGCACACATGAACAATTAACTCCTGCAAAACATTTTAAAAAATTTAAAGATGTAAAAATTATTTTTAATGTACATAAGACAAAATAATTAATGTGTCCATAAATAGAAGAGATTGTCACACCTTGAATTTGTAACCAAACTTTGAACGAGGTTTTTGCCAATTCCAATCACATCATTGTGAACACTTGCCACAATGTTAGAATCATAGGACAATGATAAAATTCGAATATTGTTGTTCAAGTCTTCGGGTAGCCACTTTTCTGGCCAACATATGCACTGTTCTCTATTGTGGGTGGGGCGTGTTGTCCATGTTTCCTTCCAATCATCATTTGTGCCAAAAGTAATCCCATGAAAAAAAATGATGGTCAAGTTTGGATTATTGGAATTGCAAGTGGGATTCAAATCATGCACTAGATATTTCTGCAAAGAAAATGAAAACGAGTCAACACAATTCTTCAAACGTCTCTTGGAAATTTTTTGACAATACATGAAATAAGAGAAATGCAATATACAAATTATAATAGTTAGACAAAGGCAATAATTAGTTGAAAAGATTAAAGTTTAACAAGATGACAATAGTAGATGAATTGAAGATTACCAAATCTATCTTTCATGACTAACAAATGAAGATCATTCACATGTGTCATAGACCTCAAAGTTTCAAAGCATAGTTCAATAAGTAATTGTTGTTACATAGTAGGTGGAACGTATGCCAAACAATAAAGGTTAATGTTAAGAATTGGATTCTTTCAAGTTTGGGTTGATTAACTAAGCCATCTAGTTTGGTTCATTTGTATTTTATGACATTTTCCCCAACATTTGGGCCTCTAAGGCCTCCAATGGCTAAGGAATTAGGACACAAACCCAATAAGAGTGTCCAAGAACATTTTAATAATTTGCTTTAGGTTGTTGGATTAAGACTACACATTGAACTTAATTCATAATCTATAACGAAAGTTCCAATCCTTACAAGTTCAATATATTCTTAGTCAATGCCAAATTTTGACAAATTTTCCTTTCACCAATTCTACTTGTTATAGCAAATGAGTCATTGGCCTAATGTAAGAGGCTATAATGATCGCCATTTTGTAGTGTTTCAACCATCATTTCATATTGTTTTTTATCTAAACAACCAAACTGAAAAGCAAGCAAAGTGAAAATGCATGACAAGGAAGCTTGCAAATGATTGAGGACATTCAGGTACCCTAGTGGCTAAAGGGTATGGTTTTGAAGATGTTGGTTGGAAGTTCAAATCTGAATTAGACCTCCTTCTCCTAATGCTTTGTGAGAACAATAAGCTATCATGGTTGTAAGGGTCAAGGAGAATTGTCAACACCCAAAAAAATTAAAAAAAACAAAAAAAAATCAAACTTCAACATGAAACTTGGGAAAGCCCAAGAAAAAACTGTGCAAAAAAAGCTCATCAGAAGATTAAGAAGAAGCACCACATTGCTGTGCCATCCAGAGCTTGAAGGAGCATTTTCACTGGGGACCAAAGGTGTCTCAATCACAGCAGGGATCTGCACAACATCTTTCTTCCTTATTGGTGGCTGTTGTGAAAGATCAACTCCTTTTCGCTTGAGGTCATGTGAATTTCCCATATTTCGCACTCCTAAAATTCCTTTTGCTCACTGCTCTCATAAATATTTTTCTCTCAACCTTTTGCTCTCATAAAACCTGCTAGAAATCCTCTGCCATCCCAATAACATACACAGGGTATGATGGGTGTCCATCACGTCACAGATTCTTGCAAGCTGATCTTTCCACTAGATCTCTCCAAAGAACATCAACCCTTTTCCTCTTCACGATCTCCCTGGAATTCCCACGCTCTTTTCTTACTCCTTTTTCGACTTTTCTTACAAATGATTCTTCTTCTTCATTTTCTTCTGCCCCAGAAACTTCTAGAATGGTTTTGCCGTGACTCTTCAAACTGTAGCAGCCGCGCTTTACCGATTTCTTGGCCACTGAACAGTTCATAACTTTCTTTTCTGGAACACATGTCTCTATTTTCTACTCATAATTGAGAATAGAATATGCAATGTCACCTTTAGACTTGTCAAACACGCTGTACTTTTTCCCTCTGGCCTCCTCCGTTGTTATCATTGTGACTTTTGTTCACATCCACACACTGACCTCTCTTTTACCAAAAAACTATAGCCGAAAAAAAGCTAAGTCATAAATTTAAAAAGTCCTAAAATCAAATTCTTTTTGAGATTCTCAATAGCCGAACTTCAACCAAATTCAAAGAAAAATCGTCAAATTTCCTTACATGGTTTCAATTAGGTAGCCAAAAATAAGGGAAATATGGTTAAATTTTTTCTAACGCCATATTTAGCTCATAGCCAAATCTGACTAAATATTCTTACCGATGATAGCCACTTGGGCTATATCTCAAAACTGACCCAAATAATTATTCATCCACACGTTTCCTGCTGTTGGCCGATTTCACCCAGTGCATTATTGAGGCGCTTTGCCAGAGCTCATGTTGCAGGCAATGCATGATTAATTGGGCCTTGGGCGAACCGGCCAGGGTGAATGGACCCCCACATTGGGATCACTGTAAAAACCACCAAAACCCATTTAAATGGACATTTTAGGCCCCAAAATTTATAGATTTGGACTTTGGGACCCTGATATAGTGTAGGGAAATGATATTTATAAATATTTGGAATATTTATGGGCAATTTAAATGAGCTTTGTGGTTTTTACCATGATCCCAATGTGGGGGTCAATTTGCCTTGGTCGGGTGGACCTGGCCTATAATAGAACCATGGTGAAAATCCCAAAGTTTTTGGGGGCAGCTTCAAAACATTATACATACATGTACCGTCCTTAGAGCATCTCCACCCCGCACCTCCAAACACCACTTTTCGTTAAATCTTGCAGCATGATAGCATTACTCATAGTCCGCTTCTGTGTTTATGTCGATTTTGCAGTGATCATTTTAACACCTTTAAAAGCTTTTTTCTACTATGCATTTGGACAGTGACTAATACTGGTCGAGGTGTAAAGACATAAATGGTCTTTGAGTGTTTAAAGGGACTTTTATGGAGGTTGCGGGTGGGGACAATGATCATTAAACACTATTGTATTTTCACATAAAGGAGTTGTGTGCAGTTTTTGGGGTGGAGATGATCTTAGACAAAATAATGGTCTCTAAATCGACAAAGGCTCTAAGAGGCCTTGCTGAAGAAGGTGAGTGCACCAGTGTAGGTGATGGTTCACCCTGGCCAATGGCTATGATTGGAGGAGCCTGGGGGGAGAAGGAAAAATTACATGGACGGTCATAGCAAATAAATCTGCAGTGGAAAGACAAAAGAAATTCTGTACAGAGAAGTGATTTTTCTTGGTGAATTTTCGCATTGTGAGTACAAATTTTTTTGAAGAAATTGGGAAAATTCGTTTTAATAGTGTGAATTCGAGAAAAAAATGCTCCAAAAATGGAAAAAATCGACAAAGTTTACAAATCACAAAATAGAAAAAAAAAGAAATAGAAAAA